>JACDJC010000611.1_pt1 | contig 40289 bp, 43 predicted proteins | sample 7454191 | NCBI WGS metagenome assembly JACDJC01 (sample SAMN14253291, study PRJNA609438) | sludge metagenome | isolation source: sludge after 25d culture with pyrite and EDTA | collected 2018-12-20
GGCGAAGAACGCCCAAAACGGGCCTTTTGGGGTGAAAACCATCCCGATTTCTACCAATTTTGAGCATTTTTTCTACATTATGAAAATCGGGTTGATTGAGCCGCCAGAACGAATTCTGCGGCTGGCTTAATCAGAACATCCTTAACTTTCAATACAAACATGAGTTCCTATGATCGCAAAAAAATGGTAGCGCCGCCTCTTTGCGTCGAGACGGCGCTACCCAGCGACAGTACCTGCGACATTTTCCTGCAAAGATGCTTCGTATTCATTAATCCATTTATCAAGTTCTGATACGCATAAGCACTCGTTGTTCCCTTCTTCTTGCGTAGCGCCCTTTTGTGCAATACCTGCTACTCTGAATAGGTCATCAACATATGGTCCACCAGAATTGCCTTTACGAATCATCTGATTGATATCGATGCGTTGTAGGGCTGAGCGTGGAAAGCGTGCAGTTACTCTGGCTGGTTCGATGTTGGCACGTCTTCCTGGATTCCAGTTTGGAAAGCCTATTAGATGGCCAGTTGAGTGCCGATTGATCGGTGATTCCCTGCCCGCAAAGTATCGATGGGGCGGAGGCTGTTCGTCGAATTCAAGTATGGCAAGGTCCCTCGGCGCATCGCGATGCAAAATGCGGGCTTTCCATTTGGCCCCAGTACTTGGATCGTGCACGGTGAAGGATACGTTTTGCATGTATTCAGAGTTAATGTCGGCATCTCGACTTTTCCCATCGATAACTGCAGTTCCGGTTAGAACGTGGTCGCATGTGATGAGGCGATTATGTCGCTTGTAAGCAAAAGCGGTGCCTTGGGAGATTACCAGATCTGACTGCTTGCTTCCGGGAGGTTGAAAAGTGCCATCCCACTCGACAACGAAGACCGCTCTTTCAGCATCCTCCAGATTTCTTACAATCTGCTCAACAGGTAGCCTGGGCGCATTAAATTTCTCGTCGAGTATGCGCCCTTGCGTTACAAGTTCGTTATACTTTTCGGCGAGCCGCGTGTAAATGGTATCGTCGGAGCCTCGGACCATTCGGATAAAGAGTAGCTTTCCCCAGAGGAAATTTTTCAGTTCTGGCGGGTTGCCTGTGCGGGTTTGGCGCTTCCATGGACGCTGTCCGTACTCAAGAGAAGCGCTTGCAGTGGTGCGTGACTCCCAGGCTTCTTGAGCTGCACTGTATCCATATCGTTCCCATGCATGTAGTGCTCCTCGTATCCGATCAATGAAATTTCGTTTTAGATTCGGGAACTCATTGATTACGATGCCTGTCACTTCCATGCGGCGGCGCCGGGTGGACATGCGTGTCTTTGCGGGGTTAATGCGGAAGTTGTGGCGTCCAATGATGGCTACTAGTTCATTTCCCAGCGCCACCTCTCCACTGTCAAAGGTACATATATTGACTGGCAGTGTTGCCGCTGTTGCGCGCGAAAAACTAAAAGTGATGTCGTCCGCGTACCGCGTATAAACGGCTTGATGCCGTTTCGCCAGATCCATAAGATCTCGGTCAAGTGATCGGCATATCTGATTGGATAGAAATGGTGATGTTGGTGCTCCTTGAGGAAGCTCATTTCCCACTACACACATCTGTGCCAGAACTGTAGCGACTTCGTGCGAAAAATTGAACGGCTGTTTTTTTAAAACGCCTCGTACACGATAAAAGGTGATTGAAGGGAAGAAAGACTCAAGGTCAATATTGAGAATAAATGTTGAGCGGCGTTCGAGATGCTTCTTGGCATTGCTAACTATGCTGCGGTTTTGAATAAATGCATGAGCGCAGGGTTTTGGTTTCCCTGACCTCTCATATAAGTATGCAAGTAATTTTTTTTGTAGTTCTTTTAGCCTCCGGTGTGGTTCCCTGATGATACGAAAACCTCCACTGCGCTTTGCTTTATAGAAAACTTTATACCGTGGATTGGGGTAGATGATGCCTTGAATGTTTTCGTATTGTGTGCCAAATATTTCAACAGACATGCTATGCACGTCTGTGCGTGTCAATGAATCAAGCACCGTCGTAGTCTCGAACAACCGGGGTGGTAGGATGCGGGTTGGAGTATTCATATCAGCAGGAGGTACCGCCTCGGGGAGCTTTCTCCTGTACCTGTCGCGGACCAGTTGGACAGTTCGGATGGCGATAGGAGCGGGGTTACCATGCTGCAAACGTCTGCGTTAACGCGGACGAAATTAAGTGGTGCCCGAGGCGGTGAGTAATTGTAAATATGATGTGCTGTCATCACAAGTAGGGGGAATCCCCCCTTCTACTTGCTAACGCTTGGTGCCACGTCCCAACAGTCGATCCACAAGTTGTTCATGCACCCGATACATAGGCGTGTTGCCTGGTGTAATGTCCGAAATAAAGCCGTGTTGAAGAAGCACTAGGATGGCGGGCCGAAGGTCCAGATGCTTGTCTATGTGGTACTCGAAGCAAGGCTCGCTGGTGCCACCCATGATTGTGTTGCTTTCCTTGACGAAGAAAGCACGAACGTTTCTTCCGTCGGGCGTTGAAAAATCGGCTCGCATTTCGGAAATGACAGCGGGAAACCGGCGCTCGATCTGCTCCCACTGATCTTTTCCTTCGTTGATGAGTTGATTTTTGCGCCGTTTATCCGTGAAGCGGTCCGCTATATAAGAGCCCGTGGCGCCCGTAGCCGTGCCGACTATGAATCCAACGACTAGCGACATAATTTCCATACGTCCCCCTATGTGTTTACATATTGTCGAGTGATTACCCTGGCCTCTCTTGGTATCATCAGTTGAGTTCTACCATAGCTGCAAATGGATCCGGAATAATTCATCGGGCAATGAAATGTCCCACCATCTGCACACCAGGGTAGGCCTCGCCCAGCTTGCGCGTCACCGCGACATAGTGCGCGCCGGTGGTGAGCATGTCATCGAAGACGAAGATGACTCCAGGCGGGTGATGGGGCCGTCCATTGGCAGGATCGAAGTTCAGCGCGGCATACAGTTCTTCGGGTGTTGGACGCTGGGGGCCTTCATGGCTTGCAGCGTGAACGCCACTAAAACCCAAGCAGTCTCGGATGTCCAGTGGGATACCAACACGCTGCGTCAGCAGGTTGAGCATCGCTACCATCCGCGCGTCGTACAGAGGGTTGTCGCGCGATTTGGAGGGCGGGATCGGGATCAAGGACACGCGATAATTCTGGTGTAGGGTTGCTGTCCTGTCTCGGCGTAGCCATAACGATCTCCCAAGGTGTCGGTATGGCTCTATCATCGGGCTGACCGCTTGTGAATCCCCCCGGGTTTTGAGGAGGCTCCAAGCTTTGAGAAAATGGAGTCATGGTCAACAATCAAACCAAATTTTCCCCTGAAGTCCGTGAGCGGGCCGTGCGCCTGGTTCTTCGGGCGGTCGCCATTGAGCCAGGCGGGCCAGAGTATCGGAGCCGTCGAATAATTTTTCGGCGGCGGCCAGCTTGCTCATGATCTGCATCCGTGCTTCCTGTGAAATGTCTTGCGATTGTGCAAGTATTCCATCGAAGAACGCGGCGATACGCTGGTATTGATCCCAATCATCGATGATGGCAAGCAGCTCCGTACGCGCGGTTTCAATAGCTTTTGCCCGGCGCTTGGTTTGCTCCTCTTGCCGTTGCCGCTCCATCGATTCGTCCCATTCCTGCCGCCATTTTTCGGCAGCGGCCCGAGCCTCTTCGACAAGCGCGTTGATGACGGGTACGGCGTGCTGTAGCGTCTGGGTGATTTCATCAAGCTGTGCGGCCAGTTTGGACGACGTGCCGCGCCATTGCTGAACCCAGTTCGTGGACTGATGGGGGGCGTAGGCCTGCAGACAAAATTCCCCCGAGGGAACGCGCCGCATCGTGCTCCATGTTGCCCAGCCCAGCCGCTGTTTTGAGGTTTCACTTACGGCTGATACGGGTACATATTCGCCGCGAATGTACTGCATTTCCTGTTCACGGAGTGTCTCGAACAATGACAAGCCGATTGCGACCCCGTCGATGTAGACGACAGTGGGGCGTTCGGGATGCCAGAGTGAATAAAAGTAGCTCCCTGGGTTTTTGCTCGGAGGGCTGGGATCGATGCCGGGACGGTGTAGACCATCGTTGATATTTGAGATCCGCACCCGATGGCCGCAGCTTTCCAGATGTCGATACAGTTTATTGGCGAGCCGAATGATCGTTTCAAGCTGCTTTTCGGAAGTGATGATATCGGGCAGCAGTCGTTTGCGAGGTCTGTAAAACCCCTCCTCGGTGACACGGCCTTGCGGAATCAAGCCGATGACGCCTTCGATGAGCGCATGTGTAGCTGGAACTCGCCGGCGGATGCCCTTCGGTACTGTGGATACGGTGGTGGCTGGCGACACCGCCGGTTGGGTGGCGAGTATTTCATCTTTCGGTGCTTCGGCGGATGTGACTTCAGTTGCCTCACTGCGCGAAGGGGTTTGAGCGAAAGAGCTTGCCTTGGTCTGAGTACGATGTGGAGCAGGCAAGGGAGAGGACGGTTGCCAGTGCGTTTCGTCACCTGGCTCAAGGGGCGGTAATGGGGGCCTGGGAGGCGCCTTGCCGACCGCCAGCTTGGCCCAGTAGCCTGGCTGAGGCCTGGGCACGCGCAGGCGTTTGCATACGCGTGCCAGAAAGCTGTCGGAGACACCGAATTGGGTGGCGAGGTGTGTGGCAGGCTTGGACCAAACAGCCTCATAGAGTTGTTCTCGCGAGACGGCCTCAGCTGGATTCATCAGAATCCTCGACATTCTTTTCGGCTCGGAATCTAACGCCCTTTGGTACAGATGAGCCCCGATAGCCACTACGGGCGTTTGTTGGTACGTGAATATGCTGGCGTGGTGCAGTCCGTTCTCCGGCAAGCTCTACACCGTTGGCTTCGGCCTGCATGCGTACATAGCCGCGCAGCATTTTCTCGTTGTATGTAAACCAGCCTGGCCGTTTTTCCATGCTTTTGAGAATGCTGCCGTAGGAGGCATTGCGTAACTGGCGCAGCCGATCTCCGAACCGTTGACGACTTAATACGGCTTCTTCCTTGCGTTTCGTGCATACTACCTCGTAAGAGGCATACATACTTCCTGAATCGCGCTGCAGATCTTCGCCATCGGCCGTGGCCCATACGACAGCTTCATACTCGGAGTCTCGGTACAGCACGGCTTTTTCGTAAGGCTTGCGCAGTTCTGCGGTGATCTCGCCGATCGCGACGGCTAATCCCGCAAGGTAGTGCGTCTGTCCCAGGGTCTCGACGGGTTCGTCGGCAGTAAAGGCTTCCCATAGCATCTTTTCCATGATGAGGTGAACATAATAGGGAAAACCGTCGCTGACCATCGCAATGCGCCATGCAATGTTGTTATCGAGATCCAGGCCAAAGGCATGGGCCGCCTTCAACGCGATCTCCCTTCGCCCGTCCCACCCGAGACGGCCCAACTCAACTGTGGTGAGTTGCCGATACGCGGACTGGTGAGCGCCAAGCAGGTCGTCCAGGGAACTCCCGACTCCCGTGAAAACAAATTTGATTGGAACTTCCTGGTCCCCGATCATTTTTATCAGCGAGGCGAATTTATTGCGCTCGTTGACATCCTTTATAGTGTCGAACTCGTCCAAGATGATGACGGGCTCACGCGAGTGTAGTTTGCCAATCTCGGCCAAAAGCCCGACCGCGTCACCAATCGTTCTTAGATGTTCCACGATGTCCACCGGCGCCACCTCTTGGCTTCCACTCCAGGATAATCCTCGCCATGAGAAGGAAAGTCCTCGCGTCTGCTTGGATACATGCTCGACCCGAGAACGATTCAGGGCGTCATAGGCGATATTGGCAATGATCGAATTGAACGTTCCGTCAGCCGATCCAGACACAGTAATCGGCGCACCGTCGGATGACTGATGGAGATTGGCGGCGGTATGAGCTAACGAGCTTTTTCCAACCCCGCGATCGCCGTAGATGAATGCATGTCTCCCTGGCATAAGAAGCGCCCGGCGGACGGTTTCGAGCTCGTTTTCTCGGCCTTTCAGGAGTTCCACTGTTCGTATTGGAAAAGTCGGGCTGACCGTCTCTTTCAGTTTGTTTATGAAAGAGGTCTCGTCTTGTATTGATTCTATGGTCATGCCTGCATCCTTATTCGATGGATCAGCTGTACCGAAAGACTATTTGATTAAACATTATTTTGCAATGCAAAGGCTTCGATCCAAAATACAGATTGACTGCGATAAGTTAGCCCTTTGATTGCCCCCCCCTCCCTGGATCATTAAATTCACTCTAAATGCGCCTTCAGCTTGCGTCTGGCTGCACCTGGCCGATTGCAGTCATTTTCCACTCTGGAATGGCGAAACGTGCCCATTGAACCGTTGGTACGGCATCGCCCCCCTTGCCACCGGCAAATCCCCCGCCAACGCCACATACCCTTCCAGCACCGGCAGCGCCTGAATCTGCGCTGCCGTCACCACATCTTCGACCGTCCTGTCCATATTATCCGATGTGTTCCGATGATCGACGCTACGGCTAACGCTGTATTTTGGCCGCTCGACCTCGTGTTTGCCAAGGCTTTCGCTCATGTCGCGGGCGGTCTGCGGGTCGGTACGGGATCCGCCCAACACGACCAGGTTGCGGAAACTCGCCCGAATGGTGGTCGCCATCGTCCTGCCGTACAAGTGTTCCAGCTGGGATGTGCTCTGCAGGCCGGCGATGATGCGCAGTCCATTCTTGCGGCCTTTGGTCAGACCCGCTTCCAGAGAGGGCAGGGCCTCCAGGCTGGCCAGTTCGTCGATGAAAAGCCACCAGCGCCTGCCGGTGCCTTCGGGCATGGACAGAATCGAGGTGATGAAAACATCCGCCCAGGAGGACACCAGAGGCCGCATGGAGCTCATCATGTCTTCACGCCAGTTGATGTACAGATTTCCACCGTCGGGCTGGTCCAGCCAATCGCGGATGGAGAAGGGGCCAGGTTTCATGCTGGTGTGTTCCGACAGCTTGTTGGACAACACGAACCGGGCTGACGACAGGGCTTTGCTGGCTTCGCTGGAGCCGACAAACAGGGATTCAGCCAGGGTGCCATCCAGGAACTGTTTGAGCACCTTCGGATCCTCGATGGTGCACAGGCGAAACAGATCCATGATGCTGGCGTCGGTGCCCTGTAGCTGGTGCAGCTTCTTCGCGGTTTCGCGCAGCAGCAGCCGTCCGAAATCGTTCCATTCCTCGGCGTTCTTGTCCTGGCTCATGGGCACCAGGGAATGTGACAGGCGCTTCCAGTCGTAGTCGGCGCGGACTTCGTTAAAGAAGGACCAGCCCTGGGTTCTGGCGTCGTAGGGGTTGAGGATCACGTCGCCGGGTTGCCAGAATTTGCTCAGCAGATCGCCGTTTGGGTCGATGACGATCATGCGGTCGTTGCACATGGGTATCCGCCCCAGCAGCTGGTGCCGATGGCTGCGGGACCGTGCCAGGACGGATGCCGCCATATTGCGCAGCAGCACCGACTTGCCCGACCCCGTGGCACCGCTCACCAGCAGGTGCAGATTTTCGTTCGCGGTGGGCATGGGGATGCCTGCCACATTGATCTGCTGTTTGCCAGGTTCTGTGCAGAGCTTTGCCAGGTGTTTGGCCGTGGTCATCCGGGTGCCGCGCACGAAGCGCTTGTAGGCGGCCCCCTCGAAACCTTCGGTTTTCGCAGTGCGGCCGATGAACAGAATCAAGGCCAGGGCCAGCACCAGGCCCACGCCCAGGGCCCCGTAGAGCAGGGGATAGCCGGGAGTGAGCTTCACGAAATGCCAGGCCATCTGGCGATTCCAGTCGCGCCAGGCGATGCCGCTGCCGTAGGTGGCGGCGGTCATCCAGGCCCCGATGGGGAACAAAGCCAGGGAAATGGCGGCAATGCGCCGCCGGGTGATGGGGGAGATCAGGGTAGACATGATGGCCTTCGTGGAATCAGGGGATCAGCCACTGGCCTAGAGCCAGGCCTGCCAGCAGACCACCCAGCACACCGGCGGCACCGCCGATACCCACAGCGATAAACGCCATGCGCCGGGCTGACTGGTGCGTGATGCGGGCCCACTGGGCTGCCTCCTGGGTCAGGTGATCCAGCCGGCTTTCGGTCGCATCCAACATGGACTGGATGGACTGCTGGTGCTGCTGGTTGATCGGCTTGGCGGTGACTTCCAGGGTGGTCGCCAGCTGCCGGGCCAGTTGCTGGGGCAGAACCTGCTGGGTATCGGCCACGGCCTGGATCTGCTGTTGGGCGGTATCCAGGCTGGTGCTGACGGTTTCGAGCCGATCCACGAGGCTGGCGACCTCGCCCAGCACGTCGTGGTACAGCAGGTCGAGCTTGGTGCGGGCGTGGCCCGGGGCCGGGCCTGGGGTCTGGGGCGCGTCCATGGCGGGATCAGGCAAAGAGCGCCGCAAAGGCCGCATTCATCTGCCGATCCACCGGCTGGGCCAGGGCTCGCAGGGCGTGCCGGTTACTCAGCTGGGAAATCCGCGCATGGTCGCTGCGGTCGGCGGCCTTCAAGAGCGCCCGGTAATCCGTCTGGTCGGCCAGCACGTCAGCAAGCGTCGTGCGCAGATCAGCCAGCAGTTCGAAGACTTCGTTCTCGTAGATGGCGGCTTTGGGGTTGGCCTGCACTTCGCCAGTCTTCGCGGCATAGGCCAGGATCGAGGGGAATTCGTCCTCGACACAGGACTCGACCCGGTTGAAGAGGATGCGCACCCGTTCGGGATTCACACCCAGCTCGGCCAGGGCGGCCACGGTCTTGATGGTTTCGCGCTGCGCTTTGCCGGTGTTGATGACGGGCAGCACAAAGCAGCTCATTTCCTCGTGGGCCCCTTCGTAGCGCATCATGTGGTTCAGGAAATCCTCGATGTTGCTGGCCCCCACGTCCACGATGGCATCGTCACGGGTGAGCAGTTCGCGAAACAACCTGCCGAAATGTTCGCCGCGCAACTGATCGACTGCCAGACCGAGGTCCGCGCCAGTCTCGTTGGTGGACTCCACGGCAAAGATCTGGGCCCCGTTCATGCGGGGGGCCAGCAGGTGAGAGGCGACGACGGTCTTGCCGACCGATCCGGTGTAGTTCAGGACTGCGACTTTCATGGGTTCATTCCTTGTTGGTTTGGGTTTCGATGTCTTGGGAGGCCTTGGTGCGGTTCGCCAGGCCTTCGCGGCGCAGGGCATCGAGATCGATGCGCATGTCACGGATCTTGCGTAGATCCCCTGGGGTCTGGATGCGGCTGGGTCGCCCCTGGATGGCGTCCAGTGGTGGTGCGGTGGGTTTGGGGTCGGGTGTCGTATCGGGCTCGACTGCGGGTGTTGTGGCCGCCTGATTTGCCTCTTCGGCAGCCAACCGCCTGGCCTTGCGCCAGCGGCGCAGCGTGGTGATGTAGGTGTTGTGCCGCACTGGCAGGCCTGCTGCGGCCAAATCCTCCATGATGGCGGCGTGTGGTACGCCTGCAGCCACCTGGGGTTCGATGAGCGGGTACAGGGCCCGTAGTTTTGCGGCCTGGCGTAAGCGCGGATCCAGGCTTTCCAGCACGGCACGATAACGGGCGATGGGATCGGGTTTGAGTGGATTGTCAGTCATGAAATGCCTTGAGGTGATGTCAGTGGTGCAGGGCCGGCAGCACGGCGGCTTGCTTGCCGTCCAGCCAGGCCAGGCCTGCAGCGTGGGCTTCGTCGTAGGCGCATTGATCGTCGGCAAAGCGCACGGACTGGCCACGGGCGGGGAAATGCCCGCAGCCGACTTCCTGGTTGTGATCGAGCAGGCGCAGCAGATAACCCTCGCCGTCGCCTTCACGCGGCACGATCTCGAACGAGAAGCGCAGCCGGGCCTGGGCCAGCTCCACCTGGAACTGCCGGGCAACCGTCGGGATGCGGGCGGCCCAGTCGCAACCGATGCGATCCAGCGCGTCAGCGATGCTGTAGCCGCGTTCCTGCAGCCAGGCGCTGCGATCCAGCACCAGGGCGGCAGTTAGCGCTTCGCCCAGGCTCAGGGCTCCGATGCCTTCACGGGCGGCCCGATGGGCGATGGCGAGTATCCGGGTGTCGAGATTTGCGTGTGGGTTCTGGGACATGAGAACTCCTTGGCCCTGCGGGTTCAGGGCGGTGATGGGGGGATGGGTGAGGTGTGGCCCGAGCGGGCAGATGTCGATCACTTGCTGACCGATGCAGCCGCTTGGCGGCTACGCTGCGCGGCGGGCTGAGATGGCCTGGGGATGGAGTGATCAGGCCTTATGGCAGACGAACTTATCCACAGGCCGCCTCTGGTAGAGATAAGGTAGAAGAAAGGTAGAGCATGATTTGGACGGATGGAAACCCGCATGAATGCTGCGTTTCAGCACTTGTGTCCGCCTTCTTATTACGACGAAAACGCCTTCTTATTACGATAAAGCGCCTTGTTATTACGATGTGCCCGCCTTCTTATTACGATGGCTGGAATAGGTTATCCACAGGCCGATTTCGGTTGATTTTCGATCCCGGTTTCAGGCTTTTGAGCGCCTTGTTATTACGATGCTGAGCGACCGTTATTTCGAATCCAGCTGGCCACTTCCCGGCCCTTTTCCAGTCCGATCTGAGGGCTGGCGATCAGGTTCAGGTCTGTCAGTTCTTCCAGGGCCTTGAGCAACGCAGCACGGAAATTTCTCAGATGTCCGGTGTGATGCGCCCGATCTTTCAGCCACTGCAGGCTGTAGCGCTGCTGCGTGTCAGCGGAAGTGGCGATCAGTCGCTGCAGGCTGCGGGCGAGATTGCCGCGCACTCTCTGGCGCGTCTCCCAGTCGATGAGCGCATATTCGCGGTTGCCGAAGATCTGTGCCCAGCGTGGGTCGATGACCAGAGTGTAGATGCCGTCTGCATAGTCGAAGCCGCCCATCATGGGCAGTACCCGGCAGGCCGGATGCATGCCAAAGCTGTATTTGGCCGATCCATCTGGCCGCCTGGCTTCGATGCACAGGGTAAAGCGGGCCAGATCCTTCATGCCCTCATGCAGCCATTGGTAGCTGGCCCCACTGGTATTGCGTCCGATGCCGCGCAGGAAATCTGCACGGTTCACGATGGGCTGCTGGCCTGCCGGGATGGTGGCTTGCAGGTACATGGCGTGCATCCAGATATCGGCATGGTCTTCGGATAACTGCTCGCCGCTGCCCGTTATCTGGATGTTGCGGGCGGACAGAAAAACGGTTTCCTTGTGCATGATGCTTGCCCCGCGCCGGATGGGCGCGAAGATGCCAGAGCGGGCGATATGGTTGGGGATGGCACGGGAGGTTTCGGAAATACCGGGCACCATGAATGGTCGGATGTCGAGCCCTGCGGCGGGTGAGCGGGTTTTGGCTTCTGCCGCCTTACGGTGGGCAAAGCGCATGGCGTCTTCAAGACGCTTGGCTGCGGCAGCTGGGGATCGGGTCAGGTGGCTGGTGTGTGTCAGCATGAAAAAAAACTCCAGACAGGCCTGCACAAGGCCTGCCTGGTCGTGTGCAGCGCCTCACACGGGTACAGGGGATATGGCCAGCAGACGGAGCTGCTGGCCGTGGATGATGAAAGGGACGGATTGCTTACCCAGGCCCAAGCCGTCGCGGTTCGAACCACAGTTCCTTCAGACGGAACCGCTCGAAATACAGCACGATGTCCACGGTCTGGCGTAAAAAGGCCTGGATGGTGGCTAGGTCCAGATTGCCACCCGTGGGCGACTGTTTGATGAGGACGGCCAGCCGGTCGAATGTATCGACGGCACCATTCGCATGGGTGGTCGTGACCGACCCCGGATGCCCAGTGTTCAAGGCCGCCAGGTAATCCCAGGTCTCGGGCCCGCGCAGCTCGGCCAGGAAGATCCGGTCCGGGGATAGGCGCATGCAGGCGGCCAGGCTGTCGGTGGCCGACACACGGCCTCGCGTGCCGCCATACATGAGATGGATGCAGTTGCGGTGGCGTGGGAGGATGAGTTCATGCACGTCCTCGATGGTGATAAGGCGTTCGTGGATGGGCACCCGGTCAATAAGCGACCGGGCGAAGGTGGTTTTGCCAGATCCCGTGGCACCGGCAACGACCAGGTTCTTGCGCGCCTGAATGGCCGCGTTCAGGAAGGCGGGGATGTCGCCTGCTGATTTGAGCGCCATCAGTTCTCGGTCGATGTCAGACAAACCGCCTGCACTGCATGCGGCTGCTGTGTCCGTCACCGATTCAAAAGCCCCCTGGGCCTGCAGTTCATCCAGCGTAAAGGCCGCCTGGGTGTGCTTGCGGATGTTGATGGCCATCGTCCCATCCAGGCAGGCTGGGGGCTGCACGATCTGGCCGCGTTCGCCACCCGGCAGGAGCACCGACAAAATTGGTGCTTTGGCCATGTGGTTGTAGGCTGCGAGGGCCGTGGTCAGGGCTTCCAGATGCGGGTAGGTCAGCATCTCGCACTCGTGCAGCTGCCAGGCCCCGCGCACACGGGTGTAGAGTTCGCCCGCCCGCACGATGGCGATTTCCGTGACGGCGGTATCGGCCAGGTGGGGGGCGAGCGGCCGCAGAAAGGTCTTGACCGCAATCGCCCGGTCAAAGGGCAGCGGCTCAGGGGATGGGTTCAAGGTCATAGACTTGGCTGAAGTCCAGGTCACGCGCGACCATGATGCCGATGCGTGTGCCCTGGTTCTTGTAGAGGGTTGGGGGGATGTCGAGCGACTTTTCCAGGATCTTGGCGACGACCTCCTGGCCGCCTTCGCGGGTGTTGTCAAAGCGGATGTTGTTGCTGCCGGACTGCCCCTGGTTGGCTGCCCAGCTGCCGAAGTCGCCTACGAGCGACAGCAGAATGGCGTTGCCAAAGCGCTGCCAGAAATGATTGTCGATATGGCCATCCAGGCCCGCTTCGCCCAGGGGGCCGGTGCCGGGTGATCCCAGATTGACGATCACGCCAGCGGGCGTCTCCAGCCGGTTCCAGGTGACAAAGGCGCGGGCCTGGCCCTGCACGATGCCGCCGGACTGATAGCCCGTGAACTTGGTCCCGGCGTCGATCAGCTTCACCTTGCCGTTGGTGCTCATCACGTCGTGCGTGGCGAGGCACGTCAAAAGTCCCGCCTGGGTACTGATCAGTTTGGTCTGCAGCGTGCAGTCGATCATGGTGCCCTGGGTGAGCAGGAAATTGCGGTCACCCAGTTGGCCCGCGACCGAAGGGGCGAGCTCCAGGGGCCGTAGCTTGTCGGCCAGGGGGCCTGCGTCTGACAGCGGCCCGCCGGGGCCAGCAGGGTGGCTGGCTGCAGCACTGCCATCAGCGGCTCCGGCATTCAGGGGGCTGGCCAGCCTGCGCTGGGCCACTTCATCCACGGGCGGTGGTGCGGCAGGCACGGGCGGGGGGACATAGTAGGTGTGGCTTGGTTCTGCGGCTGGTGCCGGTGTCTCGTGCCTGGGCGTTGAGGCCGGCCGCTCGACCTTGGGGGCTGTCAGGCGGTTGGTGATGCCGCTTTGGTCAGCTTCCAGTCCCGTGGTGCTGGCCTTCTCGGTATCGCGTCCCCAGGCTTTGAGCAGCACGCCTGCGGCCACGGCGATGGCCACAAGGATGGTGAGCCACAGAAAGGCCCGAGCACCGCGCGGGGCGCTGCGTCCAGCGGTTGCCAGATCCAGGGGTTCGCGCTCCAGCTTTAGGTGATCGCGGACAGGATTGTCCGGTTGGCCCGCTTTGTCAGGGGTAGTGGCCGACTGGCTCAGTGGCCCGCTATTCTGTTCAACGTTCATGGAATATTCCTTGCTGGGGCTTTCTTCACCCGACGCTGCACGGCAGGCGATGTCGTCCCGGTATGCGCCGGTGGCGGCGTTGCGCCATAGGTCTCGTTATGGATGGCCAGCACCAAGTCACCCAGGCGCAGATGCCACAGGGCGGATGTCCGGTGCAGTACCAGGGTGCGGTCGTCGGCCATATGAAAGTTGGTGATGACTTCCTGGCCGTCGGGTGTGACCCGATAGACCGCTGGAATATCTGCACCGGGCGCAAACTGCAGCCAGGTCTGGCGGCCATCGTCCCAGGCGTGGACTGGGGCAATCGCCGCGTCGCCACTGCGGGTGTAGGCCAGCCAGTTCACAGGGCCTTCCACGGTTTGCAGTGCCTGCTGGACAGCAGCCTTCTGGGCAGCCTGGTCGCGCTTGCGGGCTTCAGCGTCTGGGTACCGGATGACCAGCTTGTAGAGGGCCGGGGCGCTGCGGCTATCGCTGTAGGTCAGCCGAAAACTGTAATCGCGCTGGTCGGTCACCACGATCAAGTTGGTGTTCGCGTCCTCGGCCGTGGGCTTGAAGAACAGGTGGTTGTCCTTGTAGGTGAATGCATAGGCCTGGCTGTCACCGAAGACGTGATAGACATAGCGTTCGTCTGGGGCCAGCACGATATGGGTGGCCACACCGATCACGGCATCGAGCTGGATCACGTCGGCCGCGTTGTAATTCACGTATCGCACGCGATGATCCAGACGCGAGGATCTGGGGGTTTCCAGGGCCAGGGCGGGCCCTGCAATCGCCAGGCACAGCATCAGGGCCAGTGCCTGACGGCTGGGGAGGTGGTCAAACATGGGATTTCCTTCTGATGCGGGGGCTGCCTTACCGGGACAGGTCGGCCGCCAGGTCGTAGCGCGTCACCTGAAAGCCCAGCGGATTGCGTCGCGCCACGGCTTCGGTGAGCGGCACATCGGCGTACTGATAGGCCATGGTGGCGATCAGGTGGCGTACCTTGGTGGTCTCGCCCGTGGTCACGTCGCGCTCGGTCTTGGAAAAGCGCACGATGGCGGCCTGGTTGGCCCCCAAGGTGATGGAATGCACTTGCACGTCCACCGTGCCCTGGGTGCCCAGGCGGGTGGTGACCGCCTCGGGACCTTCAAAGCGTTTGCCGTAGACCGTCTGGATGGGCGGCGAAGACAGCAGGGCGCAGGTATCGAACTGCTCCTGAATGGTCTGCCAGCTGTAGCCTTCGCAGCTGAGCACATAGCTGTTCAGGAAATACTTGGCGATGCGCTGGCCGTAGTCTTCCAGCGGCTGGCCCAGGCGGCTGACGTGCTCGATGCTGCCGGTGGCGTCGTTCACGCGGACCACATACATTTCGGGCGGCTGCTTCAGGGGCGTGAGGCCCAGTACGGCTCCCACGGCGGCCAGGGCCAGGAGGCCTGCGCCCAGCGCCACCTGCCAGGCCCGTTTACGGCTGGCGATGAGTTCGCCCAGATGGTCGCGCTCCAGGCCTCGGGATCGCTCCAGGTAGGCCGCGATGTCTTCGGATTTGAGGGGTTCGGCCATGGCTCAGGCTCCGTCAAACGAGGGCGGCGTGGCGTTCACTGGCACGCGGGGGGAATCGGTGGGCTGCGGCGGCTGGGGCGCGTGAAAGGCGCAGCCAGCCAGCAGCCCGGTGAGTGCCAGGGCGGCGATGAGGGATTTCATGGGTACAGGGCTCCTGGCCTGCAGGGGGGGGCGGCAGGCGGATGAGAGAAGGGGAATGCCGAGGCCTGGATCTGGGGCGATCAGAGAATCGGCAGAAGGATTATTTGGCGCGGGGGCGCAACATGCTGCGCAGGCGCAGCACTGAGAAGGCCCCGTGAGCGGAGGCCCCGATCCCCATACGAGCCCCGAAGCCGTTGGACAGGCCAGCGGCCAGGCCGGGCAGCATGATCATGATGACCAGGCTGGCGATGCCGACCAATAGTTGGGCACCATACAGACCCAGGATGTCCTTGGCACCGCCATTGATCTGATCGACGATCATGCGGATCAGCTGGATATTCATCTGCAGCAAGAGCCCGAAAATGAGTCCAGCCAGGAGCGCCAGGAACACGAAGTTCAGGGCCTGAGAGACCCAGCTATTGAACAGTTGCTTTGTGGGCTCGAACAGGGTGGCCGCAATGAAGATGGGCCCGGCGGCCACGACGACTGCCATGCCTACCTTGCAGACCACGACAATCACCATGATGATGCTGCCCACGACGGCAGCATTGATGCGCACCAACGTGGCAAGGATGCTGACCAGTACTTCTTTGGTGGATGGCAGCACGTTGTACCAGGCTCCGTTGCCACCCTTGCCGATCATGGCATTGGAAGCTTTGCTGGTCTCTGTCTGCAGCTTGTCCACTTCCTCGGCCACGCTGCCGGTGCCCAGGGCAAGCTGGGTGACATCGTCGGGCAGGGCGATCATCGCTTTGGCAATGTCCGCCTGGTACAGACCTCCTGCCCCGAAAATCATGGAGGCGATGGCGACCAGGATGGCCTTGCGAAAGAACTCCGTGACGGTCATGCCACCCTGGCCATGCATCAGGGCGAAGGCGTAGACCACAAACTGCAGGGTAAGCCCCACGACGATGACTGGCATCAGGGCCTCGAACAGTGCCTGCATGGGACCCGTGACGGCATCATTCAGGGTGTTCTGGGTTTGCGTCATGACCCACTGGGCAATGTCGCTGGGTGCGGTCGGCTGAGTAATGGGGGGAGTCAGGCCAGACATGATGCGGCCTTATTCAGTTGGCCCGGCCCCATCGCCGGTGCGCTCACTGTCTCCAAACCAGCCTCCGTACACTCGCTCGGCACGGGCCTGCAGCAGGTTGCGTTCAGCCTGCAGCTGCTGGGCGGCAAGCTGGATCCGGACCTGTTCGGCCTGGATGTTGGCCTGTTCGATCTGGATGCGGGCTTGGAGCTCCGCGATTTCCTTGGGGTTGGCGGTCTGGTTGATCTTGTCCTGCAGCGCGTCCACATTGGCCAGGCGCCGGGTCATGGAATCGTAGGCACGTTGACTCATGGCCTTGGAGGTTGCTTCGATATTCAGGGCGCGTTGGGACAGCTTGGCGCGGTCGGTCTGAAAGTCTACTGGTGCGGTCACTGAATCAGTGATCCGGCTGACATCGTTATCCAGGCTGGATCTGCCGGAGCGATCCAGCAGATCCTGAGCATTGGCGGGCAGGGCCGCACGTAGCTGGTTGCGGATATCCGGGTTGCCCACGACGTTGCCATAGCCGCTGGACTGGGTGAAGGCAGCCAGCTGGCTTTTGGCGGTGGCCAGCTGTTCGGTCAGGTTCTTCAGCTGGTCCCGGGCAGTGAGCAGCTGTTCCTGCAGCTGGGCGATGGTGGCCGCGTCGATAGTGGGGATGCCACTGGCGTGGGTGGGGTTCATGAAAGCAACAGACAGGGCAATGCCCGCCGCGAATTGCTTGCAGCGTGTCATGGGAAATCTCCGGGGAGTGCGCCCGTAGGCGCTGGCGTTAAGGCTGGGTGGTGGCTGGTTTGGCGATAGCCTGATATTCGGCTTCGGTGGCGCGGCGGGCCTTCATCTGGCCCGAGACAATCATGTCGGCTTTCTCGTCATAGGCGATGTGTTTTTCGCCCACGATCAGGATGTTGTCTGACCCATCCAGCTTGGCGGGCAGCTTGTGTGCCTGATAATCGCCGCCCAGTGGCCCTTTTGCGACCACCGTGAAAAGGAAGCTATCACCGTTGCGGGCAATGTGGATCACATCGGGATCATATTTACTGTCCGACTTCCAATACCCGATGAACTTCTCTCCATCCGGCTCCGTCTTGCATCCGGCCAGGAGAGTCAGCAGGGTGGCGCCGGTGGCGGCAATGAAATGTCGTCGATTCATGGGGTGTCCTGTGGTGATGGGTTGGTGGGGGTCGCCTGGTGCCGTTTGAAGGCGGCCCAAGCATCAGCCACGCTGCAGGCGGGCCCAGCTTTTGTAAGCCAGGTCGCGCGTTCCGATGGTTTCAGGATGTTCCACCAGACCATGCCCATGGCTTCGTCGGCTGTGGGTGGCCGGGCAAGGTTTGCAGGGGTCACAGACATAGGTCGGGGCCCTCCTGTTCGTGCGCTGGAGGCTCCAGTTGCATAGGGTGATCGAAGCGCACACCAATGAGATCAGCAATCCGCTGGATGTCGGCCGGTTCTGGCCGATGGCCATTCACTTCGTGGATATGCAGGCTGTAATACTTGTGTACACCTTGCTCGAAATACTCCTGATCTTCGCGCGGGGTGCTGGATGAAAACCAGAGATACGGCGTGTGCCGGGGATCCGAGGCAGAGGGCAGGTCCAGGCCGTAGTCCTGGCCGATGCGCTGCAGTGCGTCGATATCGACCGTTTCGCGTTCGATTTCAGCCGTGCCTTCGCTGAATTGGCCTGCCTCTCGGTCTTCAGGGGTCCAGCGTTCGCCATAGATCGAAATCAGGAAGCGTTCTTGGGGAGGATCAGGTACCGGTTCGGGGCCAGCCAGGCCCAGGCGGTCGTAAAAGGTGGGGTCGCGGTGATGATCCTGCGCTGATTGAAGATCATCCTGTTGGGCTTGCTCCAGATCCTGGCGGCGCGATTCGTCCGCGCGCAGCCGGTCCTGAGCATGGGGTTCATGCTTCATGGTGTGGTTTCCTTGTGATGGGGCCGAGGGGCGATCATCTTCGTGGCGTCACGAACATGGTCTGGCAGGCTTTGTGAAGCGGCCTGCTGCGGGTGTTGGTGGCCGAATTGCCTAACGGTGGGCCTGTCGGACAGCAGCGAGGTACACCGGCAGCCAGGCGGCAGGATCCGGACCGGCCTGGGTCACGGCAGCTTCTGCAATCTCGGCCATGTCGGGGCTGCCAGAGAAGACCAGCAGCTCGTCTTCGCAGCCGGACAGATCCAGCTGGGCGACCGTCACGCTGGCGCCCTGTTTGACCAGGAATTTGCGGCTGGCTTCGCCCAGGCTTTGCAGCAGGGCGAATTCCGCAGGCGTCAGGCCAAAGCCCTCGATGTAGTCGCAGGCACGGGCCTTGGGGTTGGGCAAGAGGATGAGCGTCGCGGTCTGCTGCACGAGTGACGGCCCTACCGGGTTTTCGGTGATGGCCCCCGGTTCCTGGGTGGCAAAGGCCAGCACGCCGTTCTTTTTGCGAATCGTGCGGCTGGCGTCCTGCATGGACTCCTGAAAATGCGCGTCCTTCAGGGGATGTTGGCACTCGTCGTACAGATTGATGATGCGCCGTCCGTCGTGCAGGGCATCGATCCGGTGTTTCAGGTACAGGGTGGCGGCACCGCGCACGTCATCATCCTCCAGCAGTTCGGTCAGGTCGAACCCAAAGATCGCAGGCTTGCCGCTCGCGGTCTCCAGATCCAGGTGATCGCCGGGATTGTCGAACACCCAGCCATATTCCCCGCCCTGGCACCACGGGGCAAGTCGCGCATGGATGGTGCTGTGCGACTCGTCCTCGCTGTAGGGGTTGGGTAGTAGCGTGTTCAGGGTGGACAAGGTCCGGGCAGGCCGGTCGATGAGCGTCACCAGCTGCTGCACGGCCTGGGTGATGTCGGCCCGCTGGCGCGTGCTGACCGCTTCGCCCCGGCGTTCGGCCAGGTATATGATCAGGCGCACCATGAAGGCGATGTTGCCCTTGGTGGGCTCCATCTGAAACGGGTTCCAGCCGGTGGCTTCACCCAGGCGGATATTGAAGTAGCGCCCGCCCAGCGCCATGATGAGCACCTGCATGCCCTGATCCTTGTCCCAGACCACGCAGGTTGCGCCAAACTTCTGGGCTTGCGTGAGGAGCATCCCCTGCAGCACGGTTTTGCCGGTGCCCGTCATGCCGATGATCATGGTATTGCCAGGTCGCCGCTTGCCGGTCTCGTCCAGGTCTTCGGTAGAGGCATGAAAGTTGAAGAAAAAGGGCGATCCGGTCTGGGTCTTCAGCATGGTGACTGCCGGCCCCCAGGGGTTGCCTGCGGGCTTGCCGGTCAGCTGATTGTGCAGGCTGGAAAAGCACAGGAAATTCAGTGAGGTGACTGGTACCGGCCGGGGCCGCCAGTGCCAGTTGCCCGGCAGCTGGGCCCAGAAGCCTGCCTCCAGAGCCCGATCCAGTGGCCGAAAACCCACCGCGTCTTCGGCCAGGGCCGTGGCCGTCTGGGCGAGTGCCTGGCGCACGCCTTCGGCCGTGTCGCCGTAGAGGAGGATCGTGGCGTGGTGGTCACCCAACCCCAGACGGGCCGAGGTCAGGTCATCCATCACGTCCGAGAGCTGCGCGACTTGGCTCGCTGAATCGTCGCCGGAATCGACCAGTAGCTTATGGTGCTTTTTCACCAGCTTCTTCGCGGCAGCCCCCGTGTGGCTGCCCCAGGACTGGGTGAGTACGAACTCATGGGGCAGGCCGAGCAGCCGGTCCAGATGGCCGGGTTTGGTGGCTTCGGGGTAGTCGCGCAATTCCATCATGCCAAAGATTCGGGATCCGGCCACGGTGCGCAGTTCGCCCAACTCCCCGTGCCGTCCGAAAATCGGCCGTGCATGGGGCAGGGTCTCGCGCAGGCGCTCCCGGCTGATCGCCACGGGCCGGTGTATGCCAGAGAGCAGAAAGCCCAGGAATTCAGCGGTTTCACTGAAGGCCAGGCCGTTGCGGTCCACGATGCCCAGCACCTGGGGATCGTAGCGGTACAGGCCCGCCGTGAGCGCCCGCAGGGTGCTGGTCAACCGCTCGATGGACTCGGCCTGCCAGTGCGCCAGGCGCTGTCCGTTGGCTTTCTCAAGGCTGGCGAAGGTGCCCAGCACCGGGTCTTCGACCGGATGAATTAATACCGTCAGATACAGGTCGTTCACCATGAGACCCGAGGTATCGAAGGTGGCTCGATAGGCCGCGTCGAACTGGGCGGCAAAGGGCTGGGCAAAGGTGCTGTCCGGGTATTCGGTCACGCGCCTGCGAATAATGTGTGAATACAGACCCAACGACCCCATGGGCAGGCCGCGCAGCATATTGTGCAGGGCTTCGATCCATTCTTTCAGTTCGCCTTGCGCGTAGGCGTCCGGTGCCCTCCCCGCCACTTTGATGACTGCCAGGTATTCATGGTTATCGCACGTGATGATGTGATCTGTGACGTGGTGGGAATAGGGCAGGTAGCGGGAAACCAGCCGTTCATCGACGGCGAGAGCTGCAGCTGCTGTCATGAGTGATTCCTTCGGTGAATGAGGCGGCGCCAGGGGCGATCACGGTGATAGCCCTGGGGGGCGTAGCTGGATCCGCGCCAGAAGCGCTGGTTGCGGTTCATGCGGCGGGTCTTGAGCTCCAGCCACAGGACATCGAGTGCCTTGTCGTCGTCGCGGGTGGCAATGGCCAGCGCTGGCATGACCACAAAGAGCAGTCCCCACCAGGCCAAGCCCGCTGTCATGGCGATGACCGCGATGCAGACGAAGGCCCCGAGCATGAGTGTGGTGGGAATGCCCATGAAGGTGGCCTTGCGCCCCAGCCCCTTGAACACGGGGTAGGTGTTGGGGTTTTGGTGGGTAGCGGGTGTCTGGGCGGTGGAATCGGGGTGACCTGACCGTGAGCTGGTGGTGTGCGCTGCCATGGCTTACTTCCAGAGCAGCACGACCAGTTCCGCAGCGGAGCCCGCGAGCAGCACGCCGATGCCCCAGCGGATGGCGTCGTCCTTGCGCATGACTTCAGCGGAATACAGCACGAAGATGATGACGCCGATGATCACGGCGGCAATCGGCAGGATCACGTCCAGATTGTCCTTGAGCGTTTGCAGCGTCGTCTGGGCGCGTGAAAGGCCGCCCATGGACTGGGCCAATGCCTCCTGATGGCCTGCCGCCAGTATCCAGAGTGTCGCCAGAGTGGGGGCGAATCGTCCTTGAAGTGTCTTGATTTTGATGCGTTGCAGTATCGGCATGGCATGGCTCCTGCCCCAGGCGCGGCAGGCGCGTCGGGGAGATGGGGAAAATGAATGGGAAGTGACCGGGCTCAGGTCTGACGCAGGTTTGATGGCCTGGTCAACGGTCCGGGTCAGGTGGCTGAATCAGCGGTGTGAATCAGCGGGTAGGCTGCGTGAAGCCGTCGGCGGCGGGATGGGCTGTGAAACCGTCCGGAGTGCCCTGCTGGCTGGCGTCAGGGGAACCATCCTGCTGATTGGGTGAACGATCCGGAATTTCCGGATCGTTGTCCGCCGTCGTGGCGGCTGGATGTGATGCGGCAGTGCCTGTTTTCGCAGCTGCTGCTGGGTCCATAGATGAGCCGCCAGGGTGGGCAATGGGTTTCAGTGCCGGTACCCGGATCCCCGCCTGGGCCAGCACCTTGCCCACGTAGCCATTGGCAAAACCCCGGTGAAAATTGCCCGTGTTGTAGCAGGACAGGGCCGCCCGCAGGGCTTGCTGCTGGTCCCGATGACTATTCAGCGCCCTGGCATAGCAATCGGACAGCACCATCTGGGCGGCCGCCAGATTCCGGCAGGGATCGAAGACCGTGGTGCTGGTAAGGCCCAACCAGTCCCAGTTGCGCACATTGATCTGGCCAAGACCCGCATCGAAGTCGATGCCTTGGGCAATCAGCTTTTCAGCTGCCTGGCTGGCTGCTTTCAGATCATGCGGTTGCTGGGGCAGGGCCTTGCCCTTGCGGTTGACGCCAATGGCGTACTGTCGTGCACCAGACTCGTGGCGGATCAGCGCATCCATGGTGATCGGGTGGATATTGGGTGCGCAGGCCAGGGCCAGGCTGGCCAGTTCGGCAAGCATGGATGGCCGCCTTCAAAGATTGCCACGCTGCCTGGGGTCAGACATCGAGAAGTTCCAGCCCTTGGCCCACTGTCCGCCGTGTTCTGCATTCCAGCGGGCCTGGGCGGCCTCAAAGTCTTCGGCCTTGACCCAGCGCCCGCCCATCATGGGCCGACCCACATAGCGCACAGACAGTTCATAGGTCCAGTCGTGATCGTTGTAGGCGACGCACCAGGTCGGCAGCTGAGTCAGCGTTACCGTGGACAGCGTCTGAACTTCGTAGACAGGCTCCTGATTGTCGGTCGCGGCATCGTATCGATAGCCGCGCTTGCGCCATTTGTAGACGGTGTCGGCATAGCTGCGATTCAAGTAGTCGGCATCACATTTGCCCGCGCCGTGCGAGATGGCCGCCACCCGCTCCGGCATGCCGGGATCGGTCGCCGCTGGGCATTGGCCCAGGAAGGACCGGCGGGCAGCAACGGTGGCATCCCAGTCCAGGCCATGGCGGTCGAATCGCTTGATGCCGAAATAGTGCTCCAGCGATGGGCTGCATTCGCCAGGCCGCAAGCTGGAAGACAGGCACAGCGTGGCTTCGCAGGCCAGGCGCGGGATACCGGTCAGCAGATCGGTAGAGTCGGCAGCATGGGCAGTGGGGGCCAGAGCGCAGGCGAACGCCAGCGCCCCAGCCCGCAGGGCGGGAAGGGTTTGCATGGGGTGGTCTCCAGGGAAGGGGAAAGAGAGAAAAGCAGATGGCCGCGATCGGGCCGGGGATGGGTCAGCGCAAGCGTTGCAGACTCTGGTGTGCCAGGTCGATCTGTTCAGGCTTGGCCATGGCGCGTACGAGATGAACTGTCTCGACTGCCGCCATGCGGGTATCGCGCAGCTGGCCCAGGTCGGCCACGATCTGCCGCAGCAGTGTCAGCTCTTCCTGCAGGGTGTCGTCAGCCACCAGGCGGCGACGCACATAGTTGGACAGGGACAGCCCGGACAAGGCGGCTGCCTCGCCCAGGCGCGCAGCATGCGACGGGGTCACCCGGATGCGGATGACCTCGGAGAGGGGTTCGTTCATGGTGGGGTTCCTTCAACAGACGCGCGGAAAGCAAGGGTCGCAGCTTTATTCTGTCGGGTCTGGTCTGCAGTTGCTTGCTCAGCGCCGCAGGCATTGCATACTGAGAAATAGATCAGAGATCCAGTTGCGCCTCTGTGATGCCCAGGACTGTGGCAATCTTGTCTCGTGACGCCTTGCGCAGCCGCTGGCTGTTTTCCCGCTGAGCATAGGCGGACCGGGTGACGGCTAGACGCCCAGCGACCTCAACCTGGGTGAGGCCCAGGTGTTCGCGCCAGGCCCGTAGTGGTGTGGCCCCGTCTACCGTACGGCTGACGACATCGTGTGGAATCAGATTCGTACTGATCGGGATAGTCATTTGTGTGCCACCTGCTCAAGGTGGGCCAGTGCCTCGGGGACGGCATTGGCGACACGCAGCAGCTTGTCCATGGCATCGGACTGGGCCACATCGTCGTGCTCATATTTAGAGAAGGCTACGGGGCCACCGCCAAAGATTCTTGCTGCTTGTGCCTGGGTGAGCCCAAGCGACTCACGCAGGGCGCGGATCTGTGCGCCGGTCAGCAAGCCATCTACCGTCTTGCGAAAGGCAATGGTTGCCCGCTTGTTCTGGCGTGTCTGAGCTGCGCTGGCTTGCTCGGAACCGCAGGCATCGCATACCGAGTATCGAGAGTCCAGCAGGGCTGTGTGGCCACGGTATTCCACCTCGATGGGCTCGATATGTTCGTGCAGTTCGCCTGCTTCGCAGATGGGGCACAAATTGGTTTTGCTCATGATAAGCCTCGCTCCTGGGGCTCATGGCAGGACACTATCAACAGTATCTTGCCGGTCTTGCCGATTCCAAATTTGACGTAATAGTCGAATTTCATGTCTTTGTGTGCTGCATGCACCCACTCCATTCGGGTGACCTGGTACGCGTCGCACGCGGCCCAAGGGCCAGAAGGGTGTTGCTGACACCATTCCGAATTTCGATACCTGCCTGTACTCAGCGCTTCACCAATCAGAGTGCTGGCATCGCCAATATCGAATCCCAAGCGTTGCAAATCGTTCGAGCATTTGCGCGTCCAGGTAATCAGCGCCCGGTCACCTTGCCTCAGAACAGCCAGCACATCCTCTTTGCGGTACAGCGGCCCTTCAGGGATGCGGCGGTTTGTCTGGGCGTCTGCTGGTGGGTCACACGGGTACGCGCTGACGTTCATTCGTTTATTTACCATTATGGTAATTCTCTTTATCGCTTGATTCAAGAGAGCGGTTACGTGACTGGGCCGATCTGTTGCTTGCCTGTCACCCCAGCAGCTCCGCCAGGGTGCTGGCGTGCGGGTTGTAGTACACCATCGCCATCTTCGGGTCCGTCCAGCCAAAGATCTTGCACAGGTCCAGCACCTCGACCTTGCGGGAAATCATGGTGGCGGCCGTGTGGCGACAATCATGAAACGTGAAACCATTCAGGCCAGCCCGTTCCCGGTAGCGTCGGAACAACGTGGACAGGGTCCGGGGATCCATGCCAAACACGGAATCCCGGTCCCAGCCGTGTATCTGACGCAGCAGCCGTCTGGCCCTGGTGGACAGCGGTACATCCCGTGGCCTGCCGGATTTGGTCTGGGGCAGGTGGACGTGATCCTCGAAGACCTGATCCCACTGCATACCAGCCAATTCCCCGGCCCGCATGCCGGTACGCAAGGCCAGCAGCATGCAGACGGCCAGCGCCTGGGCACCGGACTGCACCGCGTCCCGGTCATAGCTCATCTGGCGCAGCATGGCCCGGATCTCCTGCCATTGCAGCACACGGTCCCGGCTTTTGGAGTTCGCGGGCTTACGAATGTCACGGCAGGGATTGTGCTCCGCCCAGCCCCATTCAAGACGGGCGGATTCGAAGACCGATGACAGGATGCAGATCTCGCGGCGCACCGAGGCGGCGGAGACCTTGTCCAGGCGGGAATCCCGAAAGTCTGCGATATCCTGGGCGGTCACGTCCCCCATGGGAGCGTTCAACGGCAGGTAGTACCCTTCAAAGGCCGCCAGGCGGACTTGCTCCCAGTGGCCCCCGCGTTTTGTCGGAGAGATCTCTTCGGCGTAGCGGCGCAGTGCCTCGCGCAGGGTATGCAGCTGGGATTCGGGCGAAGATTGCCGGGCGCGTAGTTCCCGTTCGCGGTCTGCCGCCCATTGGATGGCGTCCCGTCGATTAGGAAACAGACCGCTGTCACGGATGTCTTGTCCGTGGACACGGATCTTGATCTGGGCGCGGTAGCCGCGAGCTGTTTTTTGAATGGATGCCATGGAATTGTCGTGGGGCCTTGTGTGGGGCCTTTTTGGGGCCTCCGGGTTAAAAAACCCGATGTCAGGCTATCAAACAATTCCAGGGCTGTCTCGTAACCCACTGATTTTGCTGATTATTGATGTTATGCTGTCAGCTGTCGCAAGATCAGTGGTGCGAACGGAGAGACTTGAACTCTCACGCCTTTCGGCGCCAGAACCTAAATCTGGTGCGTCTACCAATTCCGCCACGTTCGCCGGGCAAGCCGAACATTATAGCGTCATTTCCTGCGGTTCCCGGTGGTTCTACGCCGGATTGCACTTTCCGCTAAAATAAGCCGTTTCCTGTCTCAATACTTATCCAATAGGTCCCGAATGCAGCCCGTGGTTGAAAAATTGTCCGGCCTGGAACGCCGCGTCGATCTGACCGTCCTGGTCGCCGACATCGAAAAGGAAGTCCAGGCACAGCTCAAACGCGTCGCCCGCACGGCGAAGGTGCAGGGTTTTCGTCCCGGCAAGGCCCCGTTGGCGCTGATCGAACGCAGCCACGGCGCGTCGATCCGTTACGACGTCATCAATTCCCAGATCGGCAAATCGCTGGACAAGGCCATCGCCGACGCCAACCTGCGCGTCGCCGGCTCCCCCAGCCTGGAACCGAAGGTCGAAGGGGTCGAGGACGGCGTCATGGCCTTTTCCGCCACGTTCGAGGTCTACCCCGAAGTCGAACTGCCGGATCTGACCACTTTGCAAGTCACCCGCAGCACGGTCCAGGTGGGCGAGGCCGAAGTCCAGAAAACGATCGACATCCTGCGCCGCCAGCGCACCCTCTTCAAGCCAGCCGATGATCGCGCGGCCCAGGAGGGCGATCGCGTCACAATGGATTTCGCCGGCACCATCGATGGCCAGGCCTTCGAAGGCGGCAGCGCCCAGGACTTCCCCTTTGTTCTGGGGCAGGGCCGCATGCTGCCCGAATTCGAAGCGGCAGTCACCGGCCTGAAGGCCGGCGAAGGCAAGACGTTTTCATTGACTTTCCCGGAAGACTACGGCAGCCCGGTGGTGGCCGGCAAGCAGGCCGAATTCACCATCACGGTAAAGGAAGTCGCCGAACCGGAACTGCCCGAGATCGACGCCGATTTCGCCAAATCCCTGGGCCAGGCCGAGGGTGATGTCGAAGCCCTGCTGGCCGACGTGCGCGCCAATGTCGAGCGCGAGGCCCAGGCCCGTGCCGCCAACCGCACGAAGGGCAGCGTCATGGACGCGCTGGCCGCAGCCTGCACGTTTGACCTGCCCAAGGCACTGGTGGACAGCGAAATCGCCAACCGCACGGCCGCCGCACGCGAGGAACTGAAGCAGCGTGGCTTGCCCAACGCCGACACGATCCCCATCCCCGAGGACACCTTCCGCGCCGAAGCCGAGCGCCGCGTGCGCCTGGGCCTGATGGTGGGTGAGCTGATCAAGGCCAACAACCTGCGCGCAAAACCCGAGCAGGTGCGTGCGCGCATCGAGTCCTTCGCCCAGAGCTACGAACATCCGGCCCAGGTGGTCGCCTACTACCTGTCCGACCGCGAGCGGCGCGCTGAAATCGAATCGCTGGTGCTCGAGGAAAACGTGGTCGAGCACATCCTGGCCACGGCCCGGGTCACCGACGAAGCGGTGGATTTCGACACTTTGATGGGAACGAACTGATGTCCAGCTTCACCGACTTCTATGCGTCCATGTACGGCGGGGATTCCGTGACGCCCTCCGGTCTGGGCTACGTGCCCATCGTGATCGAGCAGTCGGGGCGTGGCGAGCGGTCGTACGATATCTACTCCCGCCTGTTGCGCGAACGGGTGATTTTTTTCGTTGGCCCCGTGAATGATCAGTCGGCCAATCTGGTGGTGGCGCAACTGTTGTTCCTGGAATCCGAGAACCCCGACAAGGACATCTCCCTGTACATCAATTCGCCTGGCGGTTCGGTGTATGCGGGCATGGCGATCTACGACACCATGCAGTTCGTCAAACCGGCGGTCTCCACCCTGTGCACGGGCCTGGCGGCCAGCATGGGCGCGTTCCTGCTGGCGGCGGGCGCCCTGGGCAAACGCTATGCCTTGCCCAATTCGCGTATCATGATTCATCAGCCCTCTGGGGGTACCCAGGGGCAGGCTTCCGACATCCAGATTCAGGCCAAGGAAATTCTGCGCTTGCGCGAGCGTCTGAATGACATCCTGGCCGAGCGCACCGGGCAGGACATCGAACGCATTGCCCTGGATACCGAACGAGATAACTTCATGTCCGCCGACGAAGCCCGGGACTACGGACTGATCGACAAGGTACTGGTTTCGCGCACCAGCGAATCCGAAGCCAGTTGAATGGATTGCCATGACCGAAAGAAAAGGTTCCAGTGAGGACAAGACCCTGCACTGCTCCTTCTGCAACAAAAGCCAGCACGAAGTGCACAAGCTGATTGCAGGCCCGTCTGTATTCATCTGTGATGAGTGCATCGGCCTGTGCAATGACATCATCCGCGACGAAACCCAGGAAGCGGCTCGCGACGCGGTGCGCAATGAACTGCCGGCTCCCCAGGAAATCAAGGCCTTCCTGGATGGCTACGTGATTGGTCAGGAAACGCCCAAGCGCAACCTGGCCGTGGCGGTCTACAACCACTACAAGCGCATCCGCTACTCCGATGCCAAGAGCGGCGATGTGGAATTGTCCAAGAGCAACATCCTGCTGATCGGCCCCACGGGGTCGGGCAAGACGCTGCTTGCGCAGACGCTTGCGCGCATGCTGGATGTGCCCTTCGTGATGGCCGACGCCACCACCCTGACCGAGGCCGGTTATGTGGGCGAGGATGTCGAAAACATCATCCAGAAGCTGCTGCAGAATTGCAATTACGAGGTCGACAAGGCGCAGCGCGCCATCGTCTACATCGACGAGATCGACAAGATTTCACGCAAATCGGACAACCCGTCGATCACCCGCGATGTGTCGGGCGAAGGCGTGCAGCAGGCGTTGCTGAAGCTCATCGAGGGCACCGTGGCTTCGGTACCGCCTCAGGGCGGGCGCAAGCACCCGAACCAGGACTTCGTCCAGGTCGACACCACGAACATCCTCTTCATCGTGGGCGGTGCGTTCGATGGTCTGGAAAAAATCATCCGCGATCGCGGTGAACGTTCCAGCATCGGCTTCTCGGCCACCGTGCACGCACAGTCGGAACGCGGTGTGGGGGAACTGTTCGCCGAGGTCGAACCCGAGGACCTGATCAAGTTCGGCCTGATTCCGGAACTGGTGGGGCGCCTGCCGGTTGTGGCGACCTTGCAGGAACTGGACGAGGACACGCTGGTGCGCATCCTGACCGAACCGCGCAATGCGGTGGTCAAGCAGTTCCAGAAATTGTTCGAAATGGAAGACGTCCAACTCGAGGTCACCCCGGGTGCCCTGGCCGCCATCGCGCGCCGCGCCATCAAACGGCGCACGGGCGCGCGCGGCCTGCGTTCGATCATCGAGCAGGCCTTGCTGGGAACCATGTACGAGCTGCCATCGCGCCCGGACATCAACCGCGTCGTGCTGGAAGCCGACGCGGTCGACGGGCGTGCCACACCCCAGCTCATCGAAGGCCCCAGGGCAGGTCACCGCCCCGAGGAAAAGCCGCTACGCTCGGCGGCTGCCTGACACGTCGGGGCAGGGCGATCCCGCCCCTACGTGTGATCCCGAGCCGCTGCCTGATCCTGGCCCGATGCGTGATCCTGGCCCCTGCCTGATCCTGGCCCGCTGCCTGATCCTGCTCGAACATTTGCTGCGGCCGGGTCAATCTTGCGGTGATACCCACTATACTGGGTGCGTGCCTCCAGGTCTTGAAAGACCGGGTCATGGCACCATATGGATAAGCAGGCAACACACGAAAAGGGAAGCCTGCGCTTCCCTTTTTCATCCAGAAGTTTTTTGTTTGAGGAATCAACCATGTCTGCTAGCCAGATTCTGACCCAGGAGCCCGCGGATCTGCCGCTGCTGCCGCTGCGCGACGTTGTGGTTTTTCCCCACATGGTCATCCCCCTGTTCGTGGGGCGTCCGCGCTCCATCAAGGCGCTGGAACTTGCCATGGAAGCCGGCAACAGCGTCATGCTGGTGGCCCAGAAATCGGCCGGCAAGGACGACCCGTCGCCAGATGATTTGTATGAAATCGGCTGTGCCGCCAATATCTTGCAGATGCTCAAGCTGCCCGATGGCACCGTCAAGGTGCTGGTGGAAGGCCTGCAGCGTGCGCGCGTCCTGTCCGTATCGGATGCGCAAACGCATTTCATGGCCAGCGTGACCGGGGTCGAGGAAGACCCGTCGGGCCAGGCCGAGGCCGAGGCGCTGCGCCGCGCCGTCATGGCCCAGTTCGATCAGTACGTCAAGCTGAACAAGAAGATTCCTCAGGAAATCCTGACTTCGCTGGCGGGGATCGAGGATGCCGGCCGCCTGGCCGACACCATTGCGGCGCACTTGCCGCTGAAAATCGAGCTGAAGCAGTCCCTGCTTGAAATGCAGGCGGCCTCTGCGCGCCTGGATGCATTGCTGGCCCAGCTGGAAGCCGAAATCGACATTCTTCAGGTGGAAAAGCGCATCCGCGGCCGCGTGAAAAAGCAGATGGAGAAGAGCCAGCGCGATTACTACCTGAACGAGCAGGTCAAGGCCATCCAGAAGGAACTGGGTGAAGGCGAGGACGGCGCGGACATCGAGGAACTCGAGCGCAAGATCGCTGACGCGCACCTGTCCAGGGAAGCCCGCAAGAAGGCCGACGCCGAAGTGCGCAAACTCAAGCTCATGTCGCCCATGTCGGCCGAGGCCACTGTGGTGCGCAACTACATCGACACGCTGATCGGCCTGCCGTGGCGCAAGAAAAGCCGCGTCAACAATTCCCTGACCAATGCCGAGACCGTGCTGAACGCGGATCACTACGGCCTGGAAAAGGTCAAGGAACGCATCATCGAATACCTGGCGGTGCAGCAGCGCGTGGACAAGCTCAAGGCCCCCATCCTGTGTCTGGTGGGGCCCCCGGGCGTGGGCAAGACCTCGCTGGGCCAGTCCGTGGCGCGCGCCACGAACCGCAAGTTCGTGCGCATGGCACTGGGCGGCGTGCGCGACGAAGCCGAGATCCGTGGACACCGGCGCACCTACATCGGTTCCATGCCGGGCAAGATCCTGCAGAACATGGCCAAGGTGGGTGTGCGCAATCCCCTGTTCCTGCTCGACGAAATCGACAAGATGGGTGCGGATTTCCGCGGTGACCCCTCGTCGGCCCTGTTGGAAGTCCTGGATCCGGAACAGAACCACACTTTTCAGGATCACTACATCGAGGTCGACTTCGATCTGTCGGACGTGATGTTCGTGGCCACCAGCAATACGCTGAACATCCCCCCCGCGCTGCTCGACCGGATGGAAGTCATCCGCCTGGCAGGCTACACGGAAGACGAAAAGGTCCACATCGCCTTTGATCACCTGCTGCCCAAGCTGATGAAGAACAATGGCGTCCAGGAAGGCGAACTTGAAATCGCCGAGGAAGCGGTGCGCGACATCGTGCGTTACTACACCCGGGAAGCCGGGGTGCGTGCGCTGGAACGTGAAATGTCGAAGATCTGCCGCAAGGTCGTCAAGCAGACGCTGGCGGCCCAGGCGGCGGTGGCCGGCAAAAAGAAGCAGGCAAAAGCCCCGGTGGTCGAAACCGTGCGCGTCGATTCCGGCAATCTGAGCGAATTCCTGGGGGTGCGTCGTTACAGCTACGGCATGGCGGAAAAGGACGACAAGGTCGGTCAGGCCACGGGCCTGGCCTGGACGGAAGTCGGCGGCGATCTGCTCACCATCGAAGTCGCCGACATGCCGGGCAAGGGCGTGGTCCTGCGCACCGGCTCACTGGGTGACGTGATGAAGGACTCGGTCGAGGCCGCCCGCACGGTGGTGCGCGCACGTGCCCACAAATGGGGCATTGCCGACAAGATGTTCGAAAAGCGCGACTTGCACGTGCACTTTCCCGAGGGCGCCACGCCCAAGGACGGGCCGTCGGCAGGCATCGCCATCACCACCGCCATGGTGTCGGCGCTGACCGGCATTCCGGTGCGGGCCGACGTGGCCATGACGGGCGAAATCACCCTGCGCGGCGAAGTCCTGGAAATCGGTGGCCTGAAGGAAAAGCTGCTGGCTGCGCATCGCGGCGGCATCAAGACCGTGATGATCCCCGAGGAAAACGTCAAGGATCTGGCTGAAATTCCGGACAACGTGAAAAACCACCTGGATATCGTCCCGGTGCGCTGGATCGACCGGGTGCTGGAAGTTGCGCTGCAGCACATGCCCACACCTTTGTCCGAAGAGGAAGTCGCCCGCCTGGCCGCCGAAGCGGTGGCCGCAGCCAAGCCGACCGAATCCGGCAGCGCGGGCGTGTTCAAGCATTGACGGTGTAGCGACGATGTAGCAGTGCTTCGTCGCGATGACGGTTTGGCACGGCCCCCTGCTCCGGTACGGATTCCGAACCGGGGCAGGGGGCCGAACGATTGAAGACGGACAAGCGTTGGGTTGGCCCCCTGACGGAAAGGCCCCGCGATGTGGTGGCCAGTGCGGATCAGTGCAGGGGCGTTGTGCGCACCAGACCGACGGCAATGCCTTCGATGGCGAATTCGTCGGCCGGGTCCACGAGGATGGGCTGAAAATCCGGATTTTCGGGTAACAGCCGGATGCGGCCCTGCAGGTGTTCCAGGCGCTTTACGGTGACGTCGTCGCCCAGGCGGGCCACGATGATCTGGCCATGGCGTGCCTGGGGTGTGCTGTGCACCGCCAGCAGGTCGCCATCCAGGATGCCGGCATCGCGCATGCTGCTGCCGCGCACGCGCAGCAGGTAATCGGGCGTTTCCTGGAACAGGTCTGCCGACAGGGGAATTTCGCGTTCCACGTGTTCGGTTGCCAGAATGGGAAGCCCGGCAGCCACCCGGCCAATGAGCGGCACCAGACGGGCACCTGCCAGGGCGGCCCAGCCGGCGCCACCCGATGCGGCGTCATCCGGCAGCCCCGCGAGGCCCTTCGGGGTGGCCGAGGACGCGTCCGTGAGCTGGATGCCGCGCGAGGTGCCCGATGCCAGCCGGATGTGCCCCTTGCGTTCCAGGGCACGCAGGTGGTCTTCGGCGGCGTTCACGGATCGAAAGCCCAGTTCGCGCGCAATTTCCGCGCGCGTGGGCGGACGGCCGGTACGAATGATGGCTTGCCGGATGAGTTCCAGGATCTGGGCTTGTCGGGCGGTCAGTTTCAGGGCCATGGCACGCTACTGGATGAAAATACAGCCTGTATTGTGTCTGATGACCCCGTTAAAAGCAAGCCGCTCAGTCTTCGCTCAGCTCTTCAGGACGTTTGCCACGGCCTGGGCCACGTAATCGATGTTGCCGCTGTTCAGGGCGGCCACGCAGATGCGCCCGCTGCCCACCGCATAGATGCCGAATTCGTCGCGCAGCCGCTCGACCTGGGCCGGGGTCAGGCCGGAATACGAAAACATGCCGCGCTGGCTGCGCACGAAGCTGAAATCCTGGCTGACGCCCTGGGCGTGAATCTTTTCGACCAGCTGTTCCCGCATGGTGCGGATGCGCTCGCGCATGGCGGTCAGTTCTTGTGCCCACAAGGCGTACAGTTCAGGGGTGTTCAGCACCGTGGCAACAATGGCACCGCCGTGTGTGGGCGGGTTGGAATAGTTGGTGCGGATGACGCGCTTGAGCTGGCTGAGCACGCGGGTGCTTTCCTCGTCGCCCGCGGTGACCAGGGTCAGCGCGCCCACCCGTTCTCCGTACAGCGAAAAGGATTTCGAGAACGAGGAGCTGATGAACATCGTCATGCCCAGATCGGCAAACAGGCGCACGGCCGCAGCGTCTTCTTCGATGCCGGCGCCAAAACCCTGGTAGGCGATATCCATGAAGGGCACCAGCTGGCCGGCCTGCAGTGTGCGGGCGATTTCCTGCCATTGCTCGGTCGTGGGATCGACCCCCGTGGGATTGTGGCAGCATGCATGCAGCACGACGATGGAGCCCGCGGGCAGGGCGCGCAGCGAAGCCAGCATGCCCTGGAAATTCAGGCCGTGGGTAGCCGTATCGTAATAATCGTATGGGACGACGGGAAAGCCGGCTGCGCTGAACAGCGCCTGGTGGTTGGCCCAGCTGGGGTTGCTGATGGCGACCCGGGCATTGGGCAGGACGCGCTTCAGGAAGTCGGCGCCCACCTTCAGGGCTCCGGTGCCGCCCAGCGTCTGCACCGTCAGGGAACGGTGTTCGGCAATCAGCGGCGACCCGGCTCCCAGCAACAGGGTGCGGGCGCCTTCGTTATACCCTGGAATGCCATCGATGGGCAGGTAATTGCGCGGCTCGGCGCGCTCGTACAGGCGGGTCTCGGCCTGGCGCACCGCCTGCAGCAACGGGATGCGGCCGGCGTCGTCCGCATAGACCCCGATGCCCAGATTGACCTTGGTGGTCCGCGGGTCGGCCTTGAATTGTTCATTCAGGCCCAGAATGGGGTCGCGTGGGGCGAGTTCGACGGATGCGAAGAGGGAGGACATGGGATACCAGGGTTCGAAGTGAAGGAAAGGTGGGGGAAAGGTAAAGGACCGGGAAGGGTGGTGGACCGGGAAAGGCTTGGTCATGGGGAACAATAATGTGATAATAAGGGGTTTACCCCTATAGTGTCCATACAGTGCCCCAGATTTCCGCCACCCAGGCAGCCAGCGGCTTTGTCCAGTTTGATGGCAGCCCGTTTCAGCTCTTTCAGCCGTATCCGCCGGCGGGCGACCAGCCCGAGGCCATCGATGCACTGGAAGCAGGGCTGCGCGATGGCCTGATGTGTCAGACCCTGCTGGGTGTGACCGGCTCGGGCAAGACCTACACGATGGCCAATGTCATCGCGCGGCTGGGGCGCCCGGCCATCGTGCTGGCCCCCAACAAGACCCTCGCGGCCCAACTGTATGCGGAGATGCGCGAATTTTTCCCGCGCAACGCCGTCGAATATTTCGTGTCCTATTACGATTACTACCAGCCCGAGGCCTATGTGCCATCGCGCGACCTGTTCATCGAGAAGGACTCCTCGATCAACGAGCACATCGAGCAGATGCGCCTGTCGGCCACCAAAAGCCTGCTGGAGCGCGCCGACACCATCATCGTCGGCACGGTATCCTGCATCTACGGCATCGGCAACCCGGCCGATTACCATGCCATGGTGCTCACGCTGCGCACGGGCGATCATATCGGCCGCCAGGAAATCCTGGCCCGCCTGGTGTCCATGCAGTACGAGCGCAACGACATGGAATTTGCCCGCGGCGTGTTTCGGGCGCGCGGCGAGATCATCGATGTCTTTCCCGCTGAGCATGCCGAGCAGGCGCTGCGCATCACCTTGTTCGACGACGAGATCGAGTCGCTGGATCTGTTCGACCCGCTCACCGGTCGGCTGGTGCAAAGCCTGGTGCGTTTCACGATCTTCCCCAGTTCGCACTACGTGACCCCGCGCGAGACCGTGCTGCACGCGATTGAAACCATCAAGATCGAACTGGTCGAGCGGCTGGCCGAACTGACCGCTGCCGGCCGTCTGGTCGAGGCCCAGCGGCTCGAGCAGCGCACCCGTTTCGACCTGGAAATGCTGCAGGAACTGGGCTTTTGCAAGGGCATCGAGAACTATTCGCGCCACTTGTCGGGTGCCGCGCCGGGGGAACCCCCGCCCACGCTGATAGACTACTTGCCGGCCCAGGCGCTGATGTTCATCGACGAGAGCCACGTCACCATCGGTCAGCTGGGCGGCATGTACCGCGGGGACCGCTCGCGCAAGGAAACCCTGGTGCAATTCGGCTTTCGCCTGCCCTCTGCGCTGGACAACCGACCGCTGCGCCTCGAAGAATTCGAGGCGCGCATGCCGCAGTGCGTGTTCGTGTCCGCCACGCCCGGGCCGTACGAGGCCGAGCATGCCGATCAGGTGGTCGAGCAGGTGGTGCGCCCCACGGGCCTGGTCGACCCCGAGGTCGAAGTGCGCCCGGCCGCCACCCAGGTCGATGATCTGCTGGGCGAAGCGAAGCTGCGCATCGCCCAGGGCGAACGGGTGCTGGTCACCACGCTCACCAAGCGCATGGCCGAAGACCTGACCGACTATCTGCACGAAAGCGGGCTGAAAGTACGCTACCTGCACTCGGACATCGACACCGTGGAGCGGGTCGAGATCATTCGCGACCTGCGGCTGGGGGCGTTTGACGTGCTGGTGGGCATCAACCTGCTGCGCGAAGGCCTGGACATCCCCGAAGTGTCGCTGGTGGCCATACTGGATGCGGACAAGGAAGGCTTTCTGCGCTCCGAGCGCAGCCTGATCCAGACGATCGGCCGTGCGGCGCGCCATTTGAACGGGCATGCCATCCTGTATGCCGACCGGATCACCGACTCCATGCACCGCGCCATGGACGAGACCCGGCGCCGGCGCGACAAGCAGCGTGCCTTCAACATAGAGCACGGCATCACCGCGCGTGGCGTGAACAAGGCGGTGCGCGACATGATCGACGGGGTGGCCATGACCCCGGCCCCCACACCGGCCGAGGCGGCCTACGATGTCGCCGCCCTGCACGACGAAAAAGTGCTGGCGCGCGAAATCCGGCGCCTGGAGCAGCGCATGAACGAGCATGCACGCAATCTGGAGTTCGAACAGGCCGCCTCGGTGCGGGATGCGTTACGCGCGCTGAAGGACCGCGCCCTGCTGGGATGATCCGGTGCGGACCGCGGGGACGCGGTCGCAGCATGGAAAATTCCGGCAGCATGGCAAAGTTCTGACACTACGCGTTTTTTTCCATATTCCTGGGGAAAACACTTGCCAATTTCCGGGTTTTCCCGCACACTTTAACCCATCATGCATAAGGTACTTTTCGTCAGCACAGGCAATATTTGCCGCTCCCCCACCGCACAGGGCGTTTTCCGGCATCTGGTCGACGAGGCCGGCCTGTCCGGCGCCATCAACGTCGATTCTGCCGCCACTCACTCATTCCATATCGGCGAAGCGCCCGATGCGCGTGCCCAGATGGCAGCGCGCAAGCGCGGCTACGATTTGTCGGACCATGTGGCCCGCCAGGTCCGGCCCGACGATTTTCGCGATGCGGACCTGATTCTGGCCATGGACTGGGAAAACCTGTCGGCACTGCAGCAGCAGTGCCCGAAGATCTACCAGCACAAGCTCATGTTGCTGATGCGCTTCTCCAACGAATTCGAGGAAGCCACGGTGCCCGACCCCTACTACGGGGGCCCGGAGGGCTTCAACAAGGTCCTGGACTACATCGAGGACTCCTGCCAGGGTGTGCTGGAACTCGTGCGCAAGCGTGCGCTGCAGTACCAGGCCGCCTGATCTTTCCCTTCATCTTCCACCCGGCGCGGCCTGTCAGGCTGCCGGGTCTTGGGCCTCACCGTCGGGGCAGCGCTCCGATCCGGTGATCCCGGTCAGCCTGCCAGGCGGTGATTCCGGTCAGTTCGCCAGACGGTGATTCCGGTCAGTTCGCCAGACGGTGATCTTGGTCAGTCCGCCAGGCGGTGATCCCGGTCAGTTCGCCAGACGGTGATCCCGGCTCCTGTCGCGACGGGTCGTTTCCGGTGGTGACCCTGCATCACACCGGCACGATTGATGTTGGTCAATTTCGGTGTGGTACATGCCCCTAAAGTCGAGTGTTTTACTCAGGTACTTTGATATACTTGACTCGAACAGTCGGGTATCGTCGATACCCGGTGACACGGAATCAGACTGAAAGGATTTCATCATGCGTTTGACGACCAAAGGACGTTTCGCAGTCACGGCAATGATCGATCTGGCCCTGCGCACCCACAGCGGGCCCGTGACACTGGCCGCGATCAGCGGGCGCCAGAACATCTCCCTGTCCTATCTGGAACAGCTGTTTGGCAAATTGCGCCGCCACGAGCTGGTCGACAGCGTGCGCGGCCCTGGCGGCGGCTACACGCTGGCGCGTCACGCACGCGACCTCACGGTGGCCGACATCATTTTCGCGGTGGATGAACCGCTGGATGCGACCAGCTGCGGGGGCAAGGAAAATTGCGACATCGGGCGCAACGGCAAATCGGGCAAATGCATGACGCATGACCTGTGGGCGACTTTGAGTCGTAAAATGCTGGATTATCTGGATTCGGTTTCGCTGCAGGATCTGGTCGACCAGCAGCGCCTGCGTGAATGGCAGGAATCCGGGCATCTGCGCAACGATCGCCAGACCATCCCGATCGCACCCGTCGCCAACGCTGCCGCAGCCCCCCAGGAACCCGTATCGGCCTGATCTTTCCGGAGTCCCCATGTTGCAGGATCGCCCCATCTATCTGGATTATTCCGCCACCACGCCGGTGGATGAACGGGTCGTTCAGGCCATGGTCCCGTGGCTGGGCGAACGCTTCGGCAATCCCGCTTCGCGCAGTCATGCCTGGGGCTGGGAGGCCGAAGAAGCCGTTGAACACGCGCGCGCCCAGGTCGCCGGCCTGATTCACGCCGATCCGCGGGAAATCATCTGGACCTCCGGTGCCACGGAATCCGACAACCTCGCGATCAAGGGCGTGGCCCGCTTTCATGCCGGCCGTGGACGGCACATCGTCACCGTGCGCACCGAACACAAGGCCGTTCTGGATACCTGCCATGAACTGGAACGCGAGGGCTTCGAGATCACCTGGCTGGACGTCGATGCCGGCGGCCTGGTGCAGCCCCGGGCCCTGGTCGATGCGCTGCGCCCGGACACCATCCTGGTGTCGATCATGCTGGTGAACAATGAGATCGGGGTGGTGCAGGATGTCGCCACCCTGGCTGCGCTGTGTCGTGAACGCGGCGTCCTGTTTCACACCGATGCCGCTCAGGCCACGGGCAAGCTGCCCATCGATGTACAGGCGCTGGATGTGGACCTGATGTCCCTGTCGGCACACAAGACCTATGGCCCCAAGGGCATCGGGGCGCTGTACGTGCGCCGCAAGCCGCGCGTGCGTCTGGAAGCCCAGATGCATGGCGGTGGACACGAACGCGGCCTGCGTTCGGGCACCCTGGCCACGCACCAGATCGTCGGCATGGGCCAGGCCTACGCCCTGGCAGCCGAGCTCATGGACAGCGAAATCCCGCGCATCCGCGCGCTGCGCGACCGGCTCTGGAGCGGCCTGCGCGGCATTCCCGATGTCTACCTGAATGGGGATGCCGACCAGCGCGTCGCGCACAATCTGAACGTCAGCGTCGCCCACGTCGAAGGCGAAGCGCTGCTGATGTCCGTGCCGGAACTGGCCGTGTCCACCGGATCGGCCTGCACTTCGGCCAGCCTCGAACCATCCTACGTGCTGCGTGCCCTGGGACGCAGTGATCCGCTGGCACACAGTTCCCTGCGCCTGACGATCGGGCGGCAGACGACGCAGGCGGAAGTGGATCGTGCGGTGCAAGTGCTGCGCACCCAGATCACGCGTCTGCGGGACATGTCGCCGCTGTGGGAAATGCGCCAGCTGGGCACCCTGGGCTCCTGGGCGGAGCCACGCTGATGGCTGGTCCCTCGTCTGGCCCCTTGCCTGGTCCCTTGCCTGGCCCTGCGTCTGGTCCCTTGCCTGGCCCTTCGTATGGGCCGCAGGTCATGGAACACTATCTGCATCCGCGCAACGTCGGCTCCTTCGATCCGCAGGACGCCCGGGTCGGCACCGCCCTGGTCGGCTCACCGGATCTGGGCCAGGTGCTGAAGCTGCAGATTCGCGTCCAGGGCGCTACCATAGAGTCTGCCTGCTTTCGTGCGTTTGGCTGCGGTGCGGCCATCGCCGCCGCTTCGCTGACCACGCAATGGTTGCAGGGCCGCAGCCTGGAACAGGCGCTGGCGATTCGCAGCCAGGACATCGTGCAGGCGCTCGACCTGCCGCCTCTGAAGCTGCACTGTGCGCTGCTGGCACAGGATGCCATCCAGGCCGCCGTCAGCAATTACACGGCCAAGCAGGCCGCCGTCACCGGCTACACTGGTGACCTACATCATTCCTGAGGTGGATCATGGAAATCACACTGACACAACAGGCCGCCGATCACATCCGGCGTCACCTGGACAAGCGGGGCAAGGGCCTGGGCCTGCGCCTGGGGGTCAAGCCATCGGGCTGTTCGGGCATGTCCTATCAGCTGGAATACGTGGATGATCCGGCCGATGACGACCAGGTCTTCGAACAATATGGCGCACGCGTCTACGTGGCGCCCACCAGTCTGCCCTATCTGCAAGGCCTGCAGCTGGATTACGCGCGCGAAGGCCTGAACGAGGGCTTTCGCTTCAACAATCCCAACGAGAAGGCGGCCTGCGGCTGCGGCGAATCCTTCACCGTCTGACAGGCGGCCTGCGGCTGCGGCGAATCCTTCACCGTCTGACAGGCGGCCTGCGGCTGCGGCGAGTCCTTCACCGTCTGACAGGCGGCCTGCGGCTGCAACGAATCCTTCACGGTCTGGCAGGCTGACCGCGCGGCGGACGTTTCGCTGCCCGGCTCAGTCCTCCGGGCGCAGATGCGGAAACAGGATCACGTCGCGAATGTTGGGGCTGTCGGTCAGCATCATGACCAGGCGGTCGATGCCGATGCCACAGCCGCCTGTGGGCGGCATGCCGTATTCCAGGGCGCGGAC
>JACDJC010000613.1_pt1 | contig 40178 bp, 33 predicted proteins | sample 7454191 | NCBI WGS metagenome assembly JACDJC01 (sample SAMN14253291, study PRJNA609438) | sludge metagenome | isolation source: sludge after 25d culture with pyrite and EDTA | collected 2018-12-20
AACTAAAGATTTTTGATGGTAAGAATTTGCCGTTTTCAGCTGATTAAAGTGTGAGAAGATTCGTAATTCGTTTCAGAACCCGAAATGAACACTTAATTATAATAAATCGTATTTAGCCATACAATAAAATAATTTTTATTTCCTGAACCTGTAATTTTCTCAAATCAAGTAACGAAAGTTAGATAAACTAACCAACCTGGTGCAATCTAATTATATTTGCGATTATATCTTCATGATCGATCTCCGAACATGTATTCTTAAAATATGGGAAATATGATTTATTTTATTCGCAATTTCTTTGATCTCCGGTAAGAAAAATTGTATTTTCTCATAGTCTGATTTTCATCCATTCGGAGAAATTATGCGGTTAATTTATTTTATAATGATGTTTGCTTTATTTTTGAATTTTTGGTCCTGCGGGCAATCACCCGAAAATACCATCAATTCTCAGAAAAAAGAAGAGCCGGTAAAACCCTATCAGTATTCCTATCTTATTGAAAACGAGCCTGATATATTATATGGTGAAATTATTTATCTTCCGATCTATTCAGAAATCTTTTACAAGGATCAGAAAAGCACCATACAATTATCCGCTACGCTGAGTATCCACAATACCGACCTTAATCATCCTGTCACTCTGAAAAAAGTGTATTATCATGATACAAAGGGACATTTGATACGGAAATATATTGATGAAAACAAAGAACTAATGCCCCTTGAAACATTGAATATTATCATAGAGGATACAGATAGAACAGGCGGCACCGGAGCAAATTTTATCGTTGAATGGAACACCGAGAATGAAGTGAGCAGCCCGATAGTGGAAGCTTTGATGGTCACCACAAAAATGGGTCAGGGAATATCTTTTACATCGACCGGTAAAGTCGTTAAAAAATTTGGAAAAAGTATTCCGGCCAGGCATTGAAATCATATCCGGGATACATTGACACAGATACGTCCCATAACGGTCGTAATTGTAATAAACTCAATCCAATTTGACGTACCGGGCAGAATCGGGTTTCATCCTCCCGGTTTGTATCATTAAATTTGATTTCTATTATTCAAATTCACATTAAACCAAGAAGTATATATGGAATCCATCAAGGAAATATTCAGAATAGGAAACGGTCCATCAAGCAGCCATACCATGGGACCCAAAAAAGCAGCGCAAATTTTTAAATCCAAATATCCCGAAGCGCACCGTTTTGAAGCAACTTTATACGGGAGCCTTGCCGCCACCGGAAAAGGACATCAGACGGATGTCGCCATCACCGGAGCTTGTTCCCCCAAAGAGGTCAAAATATTGTGGAAAGCTGACACTTTCCTGGCAAATCACCCAAACGGTATGCGATTCAGAGCGTTAAGCGCCGATTCAAAGAGCATCGGTGAATGGACCGTTTACAGCGTCGGCGGTGGAAAAATCACCGATTATGTAACCGATGAGAAAGAGAGCGGCATCTATGAGTTGACAACTATGAATGATATTCTTAAGTGGTCAAAAAATACCGGTAAATCGTTTTGGGAATATGTTGAATTCGTGGAAGGTACTGAAATATATGATTATCTGAGAGAAGTCTGGGGCGTCATGCTCGGAGCCATCAGCAGAGGAATCGATCAGGAAGGAATCATTCCGGGCGGTCTCAAATTAAACAGAAAAGCATCTTCCTATTATGTAAAGGCAAAAAATTACAGCGGTTCGCTCAAAAGCAAAACACTGATATTTTCATATGCCCTGGCGGTTACGGAAGAAAACGCCGCCGGAGGAATAATTGTGACTGCTCCCACCTGCGGATCATCCGGGGTGGTACCGGCAGTTTTGAAGACGTTAAAGGATAGTTTCGATTTTTCTGAACGGAAAATATTACGGGCGCTGGCCACCGCGGGATTGATCGGGAATATTGTAAAGAAAAACGCGTCCATATCCGGAGCAAAAGTCGGTTGCCAGGGTGAAATCGGAACTGCCTGCGCCATGGCTTCTGCTGCCGCGACTCAGCTGCTGGGAGGCACGCCTTCACAAATCGAATACGCGGCGGAAATGGGGATGGAACATCATCTGGGATTGACCTGTGATCCAATCGCCGGGCTGGTTCAGGTGCCGTGCATCGAACGAAATGCCTTTGCTTCGGAAAGAGCGCTGAACACAGCGACTTATGCCCTTTTATCTGACGGCAGACATCTGGTTTCGTTTGATAAAATCGTCAAAACCATGAATCAGACAGGGCATGATTTACCAAGTATCTACAAAGAAACTTCAGCAGGCGGACTGGCCATTCTTGATTTATAAAAACGTACAATCACCGGTCAGGGAAAACAAATATTGATTCTGCCCGCCTAGGAGCGGCCGGCGATCTCCCTGATGTCTTTATTTTCAAGTATTTTTTTTTCAGTATCTTCTTTTACGACATTGATCATCGCCAGCCCGATTTCTTCCAGAGTACATACATACTTCGGGAAAAGGATTTTCCAGAGCGGATAAAACGGCGCTAAAACGCGGTATATTTTGTACGCGTTCTTTAATCCTTTTGTCGGCTGGATGTATCCAGGACGAAACATATAAGCGGACTTAAATGACATCTTCATAAGATCATTCTCAGTCTTCCCTTTCACCCTGGCCCACATCACCCGCCCGTTCTCTGAACTATCGGTTCCGGATCCCGAGACATAGCAGAAAGTCATATCCGGATTCTGTCGGAGAAGAGTATCAGCCACGTGAATGGTTAAATCAAATGTGACATGACGGTAAGCATCTTCCTTCATTCTGATAGATGACACTCCCATACAAAAGAAACCGGCATTATATCCGGAAAGACGGTGTTCTATATCTGAAAAATTATGAAAATTGGTATGAATAATCTCGCTTAGTTTCTCATGCCGGACACCGCAGGGTTTTCTGTTTACAACAAGGACCGATTCAACATCCGTATGCTTAAGACATTCATGCAGCACGCCTTCGCCTACCATCCCTGTCGCGCCAAACAAAACCGCCTTTATTTTCATCATCTGTCTCTCTTTTCCACAAGATTAAAATACTTTTTTTGTAATTTAGGATTGGTATTTAACACCCGTTAAATTCTCGGAAACTTCCCATAGTTTTGCAGCGATTTTTTTATCCTGCGAAAGAGTGTTTGACTGCACTTTTTTTGGATACCCTTTCCATTCCTTAAAATCGGACGGCCCAAAATAATCGGCTCCCTTCACATCCGGAGCCGTTGCCGCGTAAAGAGTCGGAAGCGCGCCCATATCAATCCCCTGCGCGAAAAATTTATTCATAAATACAAACAATCTGTTATGCCTTTGCAGTTCGGTCGCCGTCCAGCCGGGATGCGCCGCCGTTGCTGTGACGCCGGAATTTTGTGCGTCCAGTCTTCTTTGCAGTTCATAGGTAAAATACAGATTGGCGATTTTACTGTCGCCATACGCGGCCCATGCCCTGTAGCGTCTGCTTTCCCAGTTAAGGTCATTGAAATTAATATTTCCGTACCGGTGCGCCGCGCTGGAAACGTTGACGATGCGTGAATCTTTTGTGTTTTTTAACAGATCCATCAGTAACCCTGTCAGCGCGAAATGACCAAGATGATTGGTGCCCATCTGAAGTTCGAAACCGTCGGTTGTTTTTGAGTATGGAGGAATCATAACCCCCGCGTTGTTGATGAGCAGATCAAGCCGTGAATATTCTTTTTTGACCGCTTCGGAAAATTTGCGGACTGATTTAAGATTAGCCAAATCCAGTTCCATAATTTTGATGTCTGCCGATTTGTGCCGGGCCATGATTTTATCAGCGGCAGCTTTACCCTTATCAAGACTACGCACAGCAATTACGACCGTCGCATTCTTTTCCGCCAATACCCGGGCCGCTTCGTAACCTATACCACTGCTGGATCCGGTGACAATAACCACCCGGTCTTTCTGATCGGAAATATTTGTGCTATCCCATTTTTTTCGCGCCATTACATAGCTCTCCTGAATGATCTCATTTTTGCTTATTAGTATTTTAATCATCCGGATTGTTCGGTAAAGAACGGGGATGACTTTCAGAAAGTAGCATTTTTTAAAGGAAAATCAAACCATCAATTTCATATATAAATTCCCCATACTGATTTTTTGCGATCCAGTTTAAGAAAAAAGACAAAAGAAAAAAGAAAAAAGAATTAAGAGTTTAAGTTTCAACTATTGTGTTGCGGAATTCTTAGGGGCGAATTTTCTGTCCGAGTGGATGAATAAGAAAAACGGAAAAATTTATACGAGTTAAAATTCGCCAGGGCTTTTTGCTACTTTTTGGCCATTCAAAAAGTAGGGAGAGAAGAAAAGTAGGAAGTAAGAATTTAGAGCGTTAAGAGAAAAGAGTTAAGAGTTAAGAGTAAAGGCGTCCCGCTTATCGTTAACCACTAATAATAGGTCCTGTCATCCCGCAGGGATCTTCTGCTTGCTTGGGAAGAGACGAAAAGTAAGAAGAAGGAAGTTTAAGAAAAAAGATAAAAGATAAAAGAAAAAAGAGTTAGGAGCTTAAAATTCAACTATTGTGTTGTGAAATTCTTAGGGGCGAATTTTCTGTCCGAGTGGATGAACTAGAAAAACGGAAAAATTTATACGAGTTAAAATTCGCCAAGGCTTTTTGCTACTTTTTGGCCATTCAAAAAGTAGGGAGAGAAGAAAAGTAGGAAGTAAGAAGTTAGAAGTTAGGAGTTGGAAGTAAGAAAAAAGAAGTGGGAGTGAGGTGAATGTATGTTGGTCGCGCGGCTGCGGGTTTTTAGGGTATCTTCAGTCTAAAGTCAATCAAATATCTTTGGGCGCGCAAAGTCCTGTTACCATATAATCTTATTTCACATCATTATCACACAGTCCATTCATTGGAAACTGTAAAACGAAAGTCGCGCCGTTTTTTTCATCACTTTCAGCCCACATTTTACCACCCATTTCAGTCATATAATTGGCGCAGCTGTGTAAGCCAAAGCCGTGACCTTTTTCTTTGGTTGTAAATCCGTGATTAAATATCTTCTCCAAATTTTCTCCGGAAATACCCGGCCCTGTGTCTGAAATGGTGATGTATGCATATTCATGATCATTATTAAGTTCAATTCTGAGTATCCTTTTGGCCGGTTCCGTTTCCATCATCGCTTCTTTAGCGTTTTTGTACAGATTCACTAAAATATGAACCAATTTTATTTTCTGAATCTTAACCTGAGGATCTGATTTGTAAATTTTATGAAGATTGATCTCATTTTTCACGATCGAGTTTTGCTGTATTTTCATGGCGCTGTCAATCACTTCCGAAAGATTCATTTTTTCGGCATAAAGTCCTTCCATCGCGAAATTCTGCTGGGATGTTATAATATCGGTTATCACAGCTACCTTTTCTTCCAGCTTATTCATGCTTTCTGTCAGTATAATCTGTTCTTTCCGCAACAAATCCTCCAGCGCCAAATAATATTCCAGAAGCATTTTCCCCTTCTTATCATTCGCGATAAAATCTTCAATCCGGTTAAAATTATCTCTCAGCATTAAATTTGCCTTATATAATCCATCCAGTTTTGAATGGTTCATCGTATCGCGTAATACAGAGACAGAAGTGTTTACGGTATTCAGGACATTGCCGACATTATGTAATACGCTTGTGGCCACATCCGCCATACCGGCGCGGCGGGCGACTTCATTCAACTCCTTATGTATGGCTTCCCGCTCCTGCTCGGCTTTCTGGCGCTCGACAATCTCCACCTGAAGCTGTTCAGCGCGTTTCTCAGATCGCTCGTTCGCTGTTTTTAGATTTACCTGGGCGGTCTGCAGATTATCGAGCATTTCATTAAATGCTTTGGCAAGGCGACCGATTTCATCATCTGAGTTGATTTTGGTTCTCTGGGACAGATCCCCTTGCGAAATCGACAATACGGTTCCGATCATTTTATGAATGGGATTCATTAAAAGATAACTTATTCCAATCACTCCAATCGTACCAAGTACAAATATCAGGAGGCTGGCGTGAAGAATTGTTTTTTTTGTAGCCGAAATTTCTTTTTTTATTTTTTCCAGTGAGAACCCCTGGTACAACGTGCCGATCTGTTGCCCGCCATAAATAACGGGAGTCCGGATTTTATAGATATCATTTTCTAAAACAGATTTCTCTCCACTGGATGATTCCTTATAACGCGCTTTCCGCGCGATATTCTCATGGTGAGATGAGATAAGGACACCTGAAGTATCTTCCACGATAAAATAGGCCAGATTTTCGGATGGATTGGAATTTTCAAATGATTGGCTGATTGTTTCAACATCACCAAGCGAAAGGGTAACGCCTATATTCACCGCTGACATTTCAGCAATACTTTGCGCCTGGACCTTTATTATATCAGATGCTCTGTTTTCCAGAAGCGCCGGAACATAAATATACACAAAAACAGCGATCAATCCGATCAGCATATTGATTAATGTCGCCAGTTTTACTTTTCTGGAAATAGTTCTGTTAAATAACTTTCTATCTGACTTATGCATTTCTTCAATCCGGGAATCTTTTAAATGTTTATTTTTGCTTAATTATAATTTTTAAACTGCAACGACGGAATCACTAGCGCTTCTTTTATCAGCAATTCTCAGGCGCAAACAATAATTTCACTCTTTTTCTTCCATCCTGTTGACTGTCCATTTGATAACCATATTTAACAAATCTTCTTTTTTGATAGGTTTGATCAAATAGTCCTGCATACCCGAATCAATGCATCTTTTCAGATCTTCCTTAAATGCATGGGCCGTCAGCGCGACAATGGGCAGAGCTTGCCCTTTGTTCTTAGTCTCCATTTCCCGAATAGCCTGTGTCGCCTGATACCCGTCCATTCCGGGCATTTGGCAATCCATTAAAATTATATCGTAACTATTTTTCCGGACTGCTTCCAGGGCGTCCCGGCCGTTGGTGGCGACATCTGACCGGATGCCCGCTTTTTCAAGAATCTTTACCACCAATTTCTGATTGATTTTATTGTCTTCGGCGATTAAAACAGATATTCTATTCCCAAGTTCTTCATCGATAATATGTTTAGTCAAAAGCTTATATTCATTATTTGAAGGTTCTTCGACCTTTCTTCCCAGAGTTCTGGCGATCGTGTTATAAAGATGTCTTTGTTTGATCGGTTTTGATAAATAAGCTGAATAACCCGCTTCCTTTAAGGCTTGCGGTTCATTGCGTTTTCCGTTGTTTGTATAAAATATGAGCGCGGCTTCTTTTCCACCTGATACATTGTTTAACTTATCCGCAAATCCAATGGCATCTTCCGGCCTGCTGAAATTCACAAGGACAATTTCAAATTCATTCGTTTTAAAAGTATCGATGGCGGCTTCGGCGGAATTGGCTATGGCCGTGAGACAGTTCCAGGAATCAAGATAGATGGACAGAATTCGCTGACTCATCGGCTGATCACCCGCCACAAGTATGCGGGTACCATCAATGTCAGCCAGCCTCGGCGACGATTCATATCTGGATACCGTATCCGGGATAAGGGCAATCGTAAACCAAAAAGTACTTCCCTGCCCGGTTTCGCTTTGGACACCTATTTCCCCGCCCATCAGATTGACCAGCTGTTTCGAAATTGCCAGCCCGAGACCGGTACCACCATATTGTCTGGTAGTGGAAGAATCCGCCTGGGTGAAAGCATCAAAAAGTTTTGCCGTTTTCTCTTCTTCGATCCCGATACCCGTATCCATGACTGAAAAATAGAGCATGGACCCATTTACCGTCACTTCAACAATAATTTCACCGTTATCTGTAAACTTGATCGCGTTATTTGTTAGATTTATTAATACCTGCCTCAGTCTCCCGGGATCACCGATGATATATTGCGGTACATTTCCGTGAATCAATGTGGCGAGTTCGATATTTTTTTCGGCTGCCATGAGTTTCAGCATTTCCGCAACACCTTCAACAGTATTTCTGAGATCAAAACTGATGTTTTCTATTTCGAGCATACCTGCTTCAACCTTGGAAAAATCGAGTATATCATTAATAAGATCCAGGAATGAGGTCGCTGATGACTTTATGGTTTCCGCGTATTCCTTTTGTTCTTCATTCAGGTCTGTCTCAAGTATCAGATCATTCATACCCATGATGCCGTTGAGCGGTGTGCGGATTTCATGGCTCATATTTGCCAGAAATTGTCCTTTTGCTTCCGCCGCGTGATCGGCTTTTTCTTTAAGAGCCTTTAATTCCTCTATCATTTCTTCTAACTGCCTTGTCCTCTCGGACACATCCGACTCAAGATCATCAATATAATGCGCTGATTTTTGCTGTAAGCTCCATTTTGTGGTCAAAGAAAGAGCGATCTGCTTAATCGATGTGGTATTAAACGGTTTTTTCATAAAAAGGAGTTTATCGGTTTTCCCCAGATGCCGGATAATTTCGTCCCATGAATAATCAGAATAAGCCGTGCATATCACAACTTCCGTAAGCGGATATTTTTCCCAAATTTTCTTTGTAGTTTGAATTCCGTCAATCCCGGGCGGCATGCGCACATCCATAAATACCAGCGCGTATGGATCTCCTTCGGCGGCGGCTTTTTCTACCATTCGGACGGCTTCATCCCCCTGGTAGGCATCATCAATGTGGTATTCAACCAGCTCGGAATCATCTTTTCCGTCTCCCGAAAAATCAGCGCCAAACAGTTCATTTTCCAGCTCGAGAGCTTTTTTATCCAGTTTATTGGAAAATGACTGTTCGAGAATCGTTTTAAAATCACCATGGATAGCTTCATTGTCATCTACAATCAGTATGCGGTTTGCGTTCATTGATTTACTTCCTGTTATTTATTTTTCATATCTATTCCCCGCCCGGATCAAATCTTTAATTTCGATTATTTCTCAATTATTGAAGTTGTTGATAACTAACTTGCTGAATAAAAAAATACTCATCTATTATTCTGTTTCAGACTTATTTACTCCGTAAATATTTGGAAAGGGGTTACCATATATTTTATAAACGCTTTGATTTATTATAAACTATTGACACCGTAAACAACTTTTAAGGTCGGATGATCGACTTTTTTAGTCAACTCTTTAATCGCGGAAAGGATAAAAAGTGAATCGGAAACAACTATTTTTTTTCTTATAACACCATCTTTTGCGCATAGTCATAAGCCTGAGGTGTATCAATGTCAATCCAGCGCGCGGCTGAATCCATCACGACGGCATTCATATCCCCATTCCTGATCAGAATCTCGATGGCCGCGCTGATGGAGTCACGGTCATGTTTTAGCTGTTCGCTCATCGCGTCGAAAAACCGCGGATTCAACCGGAAGATACCGCAGTCAATCGCGTTGTATTCCGGGATATTCTTACCGATTTTTATAATTTTCTCATCATCTATCCACACTTTTGTAGCATCGTCAATATCAAAAATCTGATCTATCCGTTTATCTACCAGCAGCAAATTTTGTTTTGCTTTTGATTCGACCACCATTTTTACGGCTTTAAAAGGCACAATATGATCCGCCATGGATAAGATGAATTCCTGATTCTGAAGCGCTGCTTTTGCCGCCAGGACAGAAATACCGTTGCCTTTATGATATTCATTATTCTCGACGAAAAGAATTTTGTAGCCGAAAGAATTATTTTCTGTCAGATATTCCCTGATTTTTTCTCCGCCAAATCCGATGACAATAAAGAACTCATCCACGCCGGCAGCGGATAAATTTGACATGATGTTTGATAATATGGTGCCGTTTCCCAGGGGCAAAAGTGTTTTCGGTGTTTTGTTGGTGCTTGGCCATAGTCTGGTGCCGTTACCGGCCGCGATAATCACTGCTCTCATAAATTGTCCGTTTCATTAAATATTAAACTCTAAATATTAAACTCTAAATATTAAACTCCGGAATCCGGGTCATTATTATGATCGCCTTCCCCATATAATTTTTCAATTTGTTGAATCAATCTTTCTGAGGCTTTGCCGTCAAGCTTATAAAACAGGTTATCGCGGTACCCGTCGGCTTTTTTGACCATTTCTTCTGTCGGACTTAGCGCCTGTTCAACCGCCTTTTTGATCTGTTTCCCGGAGTCGATATGTACAAATGCCCCATTTAAAAACTCTCTGTTGTCTATTTCAAGCAGAGGCTCTCCGTCAGAATGTTTCAGGCGATCGCTTGGCAGGTCAAATATGATGCCGAATTTTTCCAGGGCTAAAAAATCAAATACCGTACTCGATGCTTCGCTGATCAGTGTATCGGCCACGGCATAATAAGGCACAATGCTATACTCTTCAAACGGAAGCAGGACGGCATGGCGATATTTCTTAACCCGGCGTTCATATATTCGATGCTGTCTGTGCGGAGCGTATTTTCCCATCCAGCTGTATGGATGCAGTTTTATGATTAAGTTATATTCCCCGGTTTGCTCAAACAGGTCATCTTTAATTTGGTACATGGAGGTCGGTTTATAGGTCGGCGCGTACATGACCGTTTTCTTACCGGGATCCAGTCCCAGTTTAGTCAGAATATCAGCCCTGTTATTAAATTTTCCCTGAAAATAATAATCCAGTTTCGGGAGACCTATGAGATGCACTTCGTTTTTACCAAGCCTGCCGGATGTATTCAGGGAATCCACCCGGTGCTGTCCCTCCACAAATATCTGGTATTTATCATTAGGTCTTTTTGCCAGTTCACGATAAAGAATGTTTTTTATTCCCGTACCGTGATTTAGGAAGCAAAGCAGTGTATTCCCGTAAACCGGCGCGTTTCTTAAGGTATCCCCGGCAATAACAATATCAAAACCCTTTGTTTCTGTCGTAAATCTGTATCCGAGTTTTTTCCACTCATCAATGACAGGCTGCTGATAGGGAATATCGAAAATCAGATATCGTTTTTTCTCCATGTCCAGAGTGAACCAAACATCATAGGCCGGATTTTTTAAAAGAAGGTCAATAACCGGATCAAATGCCGCTTTATGATAGGAATATCCAATTTTGAAGAGGAGTTTAATTTTACCCATTTTCACCTGTGAACCGGATCAAAATTTGTCATTAAATATATTATTTATACTGGAATTAAACACAGTCCATTACAAACTTAACGTGAAATATACTTAAAAAACCGAGCTCTGGGAAATAAATTTTCCCGCGGCTCAAATTCATTTTCAAAACCTGTCTTTCTTAACGGCCATGGAGAGAAAACATGACGCCCATCTCGGGAGTCCATCCGGTTGCCTTGGAACTGATCCCAAACGCGTTATTGATTCTTATAAACACACTCCCGGACAAATGGAGCTGCGCTTCTGTGATCAGTCCAACTTCATCCTTCGTACCTTCGACTCCGGCATAAACACGCCAGGTATTGGAGAGACGTTTAAGATATTCGACCGCAATTTCTCCGATTTTATATTTCGGTCCGGTATACAAAATTTGTCGATTATCCTCATCGATTATGACTGATCAATATCTGATAAAACCGAAACCGGTAATAAATATGTCAGAAAACTATAATATAATCAATGATAATCTCTATATATATCAGCTTTTTGCTATCAATTTACAATCATTTTTTTAAAACTTGAAATCAGTAATTCAATATTTTCGTTATCACTGAATAGTCAAAATTTTAATAGCGTGAGCACAGTATGTCATTACAAAAAAATCCCGTCAACTGGTTTGAGATACCGGTAAATGATATGATCCGGGCGAAAGAATTTTATGAGTATGTGTTAAGGATAGAGCTTGTAATAAACGAGGCCGGGCATCCGGAGATGGCCTGGTTTCCCGCGAAGCTGAACGGACCAGGCGCTACGGGCACACTTGTAAAAGCCAAAAGCTACATACCTTCGCATTCCGGCTGTATGGTTTATTTTGGGGTGGATGATATGGACGATTCTCTTCAAAGAATTCAGGAAAAAGGCGGTAAAATATTAAATCCCAAAATGAGTATCGGTGAATACGGGTTTGTATGTCATTTTGAGGACAGCGAGGGTAATCGGGTCGCGCTTCACTCCAACGAATGACCGGATGTTTGAATTCTGCATGGAGCAATCAATTCAAAAAAAAGTGGAACGGATTTACGAATGATAACAAAAAATATAGCGACAGACATTTCGGAATATAAAGAGACTGATACAAAAATGCCGGTATTCTTTATCGGACACGGCAGTCCGATGAATGCAATTGATGACAATGAATTCAGCCAAGCCTGGAGCGATGCGGCAAGGACTGTTCCTGTTCCAAAAGCGATACTCTGCATTTCCGCTCACTGGCAGACGAATGGCACTTTAGTGACATCCATGGAACATCCACGGACTATCCACGATTTCTACGGATTTCCCAAACCGCTGTTTGATGTTCAATATTCTGCCCCGGGCTCCCCGGCGCTTGCCCGAATCACTGCTGAATCCGTTTTAAACGCAAAAATCCTGCCCGACAAGGAATGGGGATTGGATCACGGGACCTGGTCTGTTTTGTGTCGTATGTTTCCCGGAGCCGATATCCCGGTCATTCAACTCAGTCTTAATATGACCAAAGGCCCTGAATATCACTACGAGATCGGCAAAGAGTTAAAATGGCTTCGCAAACGGGGCGTTCTTATTATAGGAAGCGGCAATATGGTGCATAATCTGGGGGAAGTTGTATGGAAGGATACCGCTTTTGACTGGGCTATTGAGTTTGATGATCAATTGAAACAATTGATTGCATCCGGAGAGCACAAATCGCTCGTCAATTATCAAAATTTAGGTCCGTCCGCCCGGCTATCCGTCCCGACAAATGAGCATTATCTCCCCCTGCTTTATATTCTCGGATTGCGCGAAAAAAACGATGACCTGACTTTCTTCGCGGAGAAAGTCACCCTGGGTTCAATGTCAATGCGGTCACTAAGACTAAGCTGAATTTCCGGGATTTTTTATAAAATATAACGATGAATTATTTTCACAAGGTCAGCGTTATATATAAAAAACAAAGGAGGTGTTATCATGGCAGTAAAACCCATTCCGGAAGATTACCATACACTGACCCCATACATGATCGTCAATGACACGGGCGGACTCATCGGTTTTTTAAAAAAGGCATTTATGGCAGAGGAAATATATAGCATGCCGGGACCGGATGGTAAAATTATGCATGCCGAAATAAAGATCGGCGACTCCAAAGTGATGATTGGATTATCCACACCTGAGTTTAAGGCCATGCCGGGTATGCTCTATTTTTATGTTCGTGATGTGGACGCCATTTATAAGAAAGCCCTGCAGGCCGGCGCTGTTTCTCTGATGGAACCCGCCGACCAGTTTTACGGAGACCGCAACGCCGGTGTGAAGGATCCTCAAGGGAATATATGGTGGATTGCCACTCATGTGGAAGATGTTCCGCCGGATGAAATGAGCAAACGCGCCGAAAAATGGGCGGCTGAGAAATCGCAGGATTAATGTCAGTTTCAAAAATTAAGTTTTTCTCCGGAAATTAAAATTTCATCCATGGTAAAAAAGCCCCGCACAATACGGGGCTTTTCCGGGCTATTTCACCAGTAGCATTTTAATCATATTCTCGTATTCTCCTGCCCGCAATCGACAGAAATACACACCGGATGCCCATTCATAGGCATTCCATTCAAATTCATAAACGCCGGCATTCACATGACCCGTATAGAGTTCATCCACTTTCTGCCCCAAAGCATTGAATATTTCAAGCTCAACATTAATCCCGTTATCCGGAATTGAAAATATGATTTTTGTAACGGGATTAAATGGATTCGGATGATTCTGTGATAATGAATATTCCGTCGGAATGCTGATCGGATCTTTTTTATCTCCCGGTTCAGCTACATATTTTGGCAATCCTTTTCCTTTTAGCGAACTATCATAATAGCGCCTTACAACTTTCTGTGTATTCAGCAATTCGCTGAGAATAGGGTCATAAGGGTCGGGCCGGAACATAACAGGATCAACTTCAAGAAAATAAGTTTCCGCAGGAACGTGTGCAAAAAGCTTCGCTGCTGAAACCACAACTGCTTCCCCTATCGCCAGATCAAAAGGTCCTGTGCATAACAAAGTTCTGACATCCCCTATCCAATCGGTTTCGTAACTATTTGTACCCGAAAGAAACGCGTACTCTACCGCATCTGACCTGGGATCGGAATTCGGCCCCCCATTCGTAAATGTTACATAATTTGTTGCACCACGATTTCCAGGTGTTTCCAGAAAATCAAGAGCTGTCAAACCCGGTTTTTCAGTAAAATCGTATTCATCAAATGAATGATCCCAGGTAATGGCCATTTCATTTACAAAGCTTGCCCGATCGTCATTTGCATCGCCGATATCGGAATCACTCCAGAAACCGAAACAACATTCCGAGATGCTATTTCCGGAGATATTTTTTAGTTCCCATGTAATGATTACGGCATTCTGCAAACTATCCTTCTTAAATTCCAGACTCCGCTGACGTACCTCTATTCCCAAAGGCAGCTTCACATCGCGCCATGGATTACCAAAATAATCGTTGTACTCAACAACCAGATTCTGAGCCCCGGGAACTATGACCGCTTTCCCCCTCGCATCAGAAAATTCCGGCGGCCAGTTTTTTTTATCCTGCTCAAAATTACTGTTGAATACACGATAATATGTTCCGGTTTCTCCTATCTCACTCGGAGTAAATTCACTAATATGTGACGCTTCGGCGACAATGGCTTCTCCATCAACAAGCCCCCCAACCCAGATCCCGGATGTATAAATGTAACGATTACATGTTTTGGCTGGGAAGAATCCATACGCGGGAATCGTTTCGTGATATGCCCAGCGACCGTCCGGGTGTACCAATATTCGTACATTATTCCAGTCATGTTCACCGGGCGCGTCGATATCACAGCCCACTGTCTGATGTACGGATTTGATATCTCCTCCTGACCATATATATCTTCCTTCAAGGGTATAACCCCGCAACTCAGCTTTTGTATGTACACATTGTATTCCGGTCTCACCTAGCTGAAAATGAAAAAGCATATCCATATCACCATCACCATCCACATCCAGCACATGACCTTTCTCATGAATTTCAGTCGCGTTATCCGGACCAAATGTCACAGAAGCCGGATCGAGCCTCAATGCATTAAAATAGTCAGTGGTCAGAACCGCTACTGGTATGATCTCTTTTGGATTAAGACAATTCACCGAATTAGGCTCACTACCCGGCTTGATATCAATTTCAACCATATATCCCATATTCATTCTAAATATAGTTCCGTTCTCCGGCATAGCATCAACCGGTCCGTCTGCAGCTTCCGTATCACTCTCATACTGACGCTGATTCCAATTCATCAGAACAACACGGGCCAGGTGCTCCCGGCTTGCATTATCATCGTAATCGTATGTTCCATCCATTATTTCCTGAACAGAGCTATTATATCCTGACTCACCCGGAGTATTATCCGCCGGCATAATGAAATAAATCCAATCCGAATAAGGGTCATTTTCATCACCCGCGGCCTGATGGTCTAGTTTGAAATCAAACAAATCATTTCCATTGTCATCATAAACCCAGGGGAACATACGCACATCATCATTTGTATCATGAAGTGTTTTACCCAGGTACCACACTTCAAAGGGCACATCAGTTAAAGTTTCTGTCGTAAAGGCCATTGAGGCTTTGCCGCCTCCTTCCGTAAATCGAATCTCATATGAATTGCCCGCAAGAATGATGTCCCTGGCTCCATTTCTCGTCCATCTGTTCAGGGCGCTTGCATAATCCCCGATTGTGTTAGGACCGGCTACCACAAAATACCAGCCACCTCCAGCCTGCATGCCTCCCGGAAGATTGCGAATATTATTCTGTCCTCCGGCCAGCGCGTCACGATACCAGTCAGCAGAATAAGCTCCATAGTTTATAGGTGGATATGTGACTACAAAACCTTCTGTATCCGCAATGACACCGTTCCCGTTTGATGTCATTTCGATCGAGGGTATATTCGTTTGTGATTGTGAAAACAGGTAAGATAAAGGGATAAGAAGGCACACGAAAGAAACTATTGCGCGCCTCATAAAAAACTCCTTTCCTGAATATATTAATTGTATTTAATTATATTAATCATGGAGTAGGATAGGAGGATTTTTGTTACGAAATTCTGAATCATTTTTAACCGAGTCAGAATTATAATTACGCATTGCCGCACCACATTTCAATACGCATTATGATATATTAAAATTGATTATTTGTCGGAATGGAGTCATCCCTGGCAGGAATTAAACAGATTTCGCCTAATTATATCATTTCAACCGGCCAATTGCAAGAACAAATATTATTTTCACATTTTAATTACAAGATTCAGGAAGGGATGCCTATCTATAAATATTTTCCCAATAACCGTGTATTCTCTCTAAATATAATAATTTTGTGCTTTTTGGAAGAAAGGACGAACGGACAGCATTTTCGGTTAATTTTTTGAATGATGGGAGACGGAATCCGATTTTATCATAAAGCAGGAGAAACTCATCCGTAATGGTGCATCCAAACATGGCCGGATCGTCGGAATTGATGGTGACAACCAACCCCCGGTCGTATAATTTTTTTACCGGATGAGATGTCGGTGAAGGATACACCTTAGTTTTCAGGTTGCTGTTTACACAGATTTCCAGCGGAATCCTTTTTTGTTTTAAATCTTCAATTAGTGCGGGATCTTCGATGGCGCGAACCCCGTGACCGATCCTTTCTGCCGCCAGATCATCCACGGCAGATCTTACCGATTCCGGGCCCGCGGCTTCACCGGCGTGCGCGGTCAGATGGAAACCATGTTCCCCGGCATACTGAAAAGCGGGGGCAAAGGCCCGTGGCGGATATTTCTGCTCACTGCCGCCGAGTCCGATCCCTATAACGCCTGAATCCCGGAATGGAATCATTTGTTTTACCCTGGCAACCGCGTTTTCCGATCCGTAATCACGAACGATATCCGCAATCAATCCGCACTTTATCGGAAAATCGGCTTCAGCCCTTTTTACCCCGGCGATGGTGGCATCAGTGATTTCTTCAACCGACAAATTATCCGATACAAAATCCCAGGGGGAAAAAAATACTTCCGAATAGATCACATTCTGCTCAGATAAATTTTTTAATGTATGATAGGCTGATTCTTCAAAATCAACCGGCATCCTAAAAAACCGGTTTTTCCAGTACCATAATTCAATAAAATGAGCAAAATCGGTAAAGATAAACTTATTTTTTAGATCATCAATCGTTTTGACAGACGGGTCCCCGCCATATTTTTCAATGAGAGATAATAAAAACTCAAAGGTGAACGCGCCCTCAAGATGAAGGTGCAATTCGACCTTTGGCATTTCTTTGATGATCTCGTGAATTTGTTTTTCATTCATTCGCTGTTATCTCATCAATATGGAAACATCCGTATAGAAAAAACCGGCGACGCAGGCGGTGAGTAAACAGGCCAGCGTGGCTCCAAGCAGCGCCCGGAATCCAAGCCCTGAAAGATCTTTCACTCGTTCCGGAACCAGAGCCGAAATACCACCGACAAATATCGCCACTGAAGCAACATGAGCAAAACCGGTAAGGGCATATGTTGTAATAACGATCGACCGGGCTGACAGCGGGTACCCCGAACTGATCAGATTTGACAGATCCTGAAAAGCGGTGACCTCGGTTACAATCACCCTTTCACCGATAATTTTCGCTACCGCGCCGGCTTCACTGACCGGGATACCGATCAGAATCGTGAATGGATAAAAAACATAACCCAGTAAACCTTTTAACGTCCAGTCCATATTAATATTAAAAATTTCATTTACAAAACCGCCTGAAAACACAAAGAGCTTATCAACCAAAGCGACGATGCCCAAAAAAGCCAGCAATAAGGCGCATATTCCAACAACCAGTTTTACTCCTGAGTTCGCGCCGTTGATAATGGATTCAAAAAGATTGTTTTCTTTCTGATATTCCGGTTTTACGTTCTGCCCCAGTGTTTCCGGAGTATCCGTTTCCGGACACAGAATTTTTGAAATTACGATCGCGGAAGGCGCGTTCATAATCGAAGCTGAAACAAGATGTCCCGCAATGGTCGGAAATTGGTCTTTTAGCATAAAAATATATACTGCCAGCATACTTGAAGCGATCGTTGCCATTCCAACCGTTAAGATGGTGCAAAGTTCCGATCTTGTCATATTCTTTAAATAGGGTTTAATGACCAGAGCGGATTCCACGCCGACAAAAATGTTGGTTGAAGCGCTGAGTGATTCGGCGCCGCTGATCCGCATCAATCGGCTGAATATGTAGGCAAATGCGCGGATGAATTTGTTCATTATTCCTAAATAATAGAGCACGGCAACCAACGCGGCAAAAAAAATGATTGTCGGTAAGGCCTGGAGCGCGAGAATAAAGCCCACTGAACTCTCCCCCGCGGCATTTGTGGATCCGGGTGAAAGGGCAAGGCGCCCGAACAGAAAGCCGGTACCCGCGGTGGCGCTGTCAAGAACCGCCAGGACCATATTGTTTACTATAAGAAAGAAGTCCGCGCCGGCGGGAACAACAAAAATAATGAGAGCGAAAAAAATTTGAAGCGAAAGTCCCCAAATAATCACTCTCCAGTTTACCACTTTTCTGTTTGATGAAAACAACCATGCAAAACCCAGCAGTGTAACGAATCCTATCACATTTATTATCATTGTTTTTTCCCGTTATATTGCGGAGAATCAATGGAAATGCCTTCAACATTTAGTTTTTCCCGTACGACCATTTCATCAATCACATCCGGAACACTGTAAACTTTATTTTCCAGCTTACCTGTTGACAATAAATAATGAATACTGGCCAGCTGAAGCGAAAATGACATATCCATGATTTCAACGGGATGTCCTAACCCGCCGGCGATATTGATGATGCCGCCCTGGGCGAGCAAGAACAGGCTTCTGCCATTTTCAAGAATATATTCATCAATCTCATCCCGGACGGTCACCGGCTTCCCTGATATACGCGCCAGCCCCGGGACATCGATTTCAAAATCAAAGTGTCCGGCATTGGCAAGAAAAGCGCCGTCCTTCATTTTTAGGAAATGCTCATTGCGGATGACTCCCACTTCGCCGGTATTAGTGATAAAGAAATCTCCCAGAGGCGCCGCTTCGTCAATGGTCATGACACGAAATCCATCCATTCTCGCCTCCAGCGCTTTCCAGGGATCGATTTCGGTGACAATCACTTCGGCGCCAAGGCCCGCGGCGCGAATCGCGACCCCCCGGCCTACCCATCCGTAACCGACACAGACCACGGTTTTTCCGGTAATAGTCATGTTCGTCAGGTGCATAATCGCTGTCCATGTTGACTGACCGGTTCCATATCTGTTATCAAAAAGAAACTTGGATTTGGCGTCATTAATGGCCAAAGCGGGATATTCAAGAGCATTATCCAGAAATTTCTGCTTCAAACGATTTACACCGGTGGTTGTTTCTTCACAAATGCCTTTTAAATCCGCGCCAAACTCCGGTCGGGCATGCAGGAATTCGCAAACATCCCCGCCATCATCCACGACGGCATTGGGCCTGCCTGACACAATTGAATGTATAAAAGTCTGGTATGTTTTTTCATCCGCGCCGTGCTTCGCGTAGACATGAACACCGCTTTGAGCAAGAGCCGCGCACACATCATCCTTTGTTGACAATGTGTTACTACTGGTGATCCATACCTCGGCCCCCAGTTTTTTGATTACCTGAGCAAGATAAGCGGTTTTTGCCTCGAGGTGAATGCACAAAGCCACTTTTTTACCTTTGAATACACCACCCCCGGCAAACTTATCATGAAGCCGGTTTAGAACCTTCATAGACCTTGCCACCCAGTCAATTTTTTTCTGACCTTCCGGCGCGAGTTTAATATCTGCTACTTCATATTCCTGCTGCATAGATCTCTCTCGTTTTATAACTACACTTCACCATTAATCATGAATTTATCAATACAGTGCTTTCGGCGGAGGATAATTTTCATCAATTTTCCCCAGCTCCCAGGGATCAACCGAATTTTCCGGATTTTTAAAATAGTATGGATGAAGCAAATAGGCCAGTTTCTTTATCGCCGGCAGACTCCGTGGTCCGGGGCGTTTTAACAGACTCGAATCATAATGATAAATCCGGCTGTTTTTAACGGCGGTAATATTGGAAAATCCTTCACGTGTGACTATTTCATAGGTTGTGGTCACTTCTTCCCTGCCGGCGGCCGGCCATAGCGGGGTTAAAATGACATCGGGATCTCTCTCAACAATATCCTTCAGATCAGCGTGGAACGCTTCCCCTTCTACATCTTCAAAAATATTGACGCCACCCGCAATTTCGATCATCTGATCCATTGGCGATCCAGAACCGAGTACATAAGGCCCCATATGATTAATCTCAAAATACACTTTAATTTTTGGAAGATTTTGTGTAGAGGCTTTCACGACCTCAATTTCTTTTTTGTATTGCTTAACAAGTTTTTCTGCCGTTTCCGCTTTGCCGGTCGCTTTTCCGATTTCCAGCATCATATCAAAAGTATCATCCAGCGTAACCGGCTCAAAATGCATCACATTATAGCCTTTATCCCTGAGTTTTTTAACTATGCCTCTCTGCATCTGATGAGAGGTCAGTATCAGCGTCGGTTTTAACGAATCAATCAGGGTATAATTTACTGTAACAAAACTGCTGACCACCGCCACTTTCTTCTTCAGTTCATCTTCAATTCCGGTAAATTCATATTTATCGTATCGGACCCATCCTGGAACGTCCTGAACTTCCGGCGGATAATTACAATATTGCGTCCAGCCCACGATATCATCCTGTAAATCCAAAGCATAAACGATTTCCGTATGATTTGGCGTAAGACAGATGATTCTGTTGCTCTGCTGCTGCCCTGTCTCCCGGCATGAAAACACTGATAAAACTAAAACAATCAGAATGAGGTATCGCGGGGAATGGAACCTTTTCTCCCTTTCCATCATAGACTCCTTAAGATTAAAAAATGAGGCTGACCATCAGGTTCTGCCTTCGAATTTTGACGAACATACATTAGCCGGATTACGCTTTGAGTTTTCCACCCTGATCAGTTATCATCCGCCCGTCAAAAAAAGAACCAAAGGTCAGCCTCAGGATTAATCGTAATTATTTACAGCTATTCAACTTTAATTGTTAAGGACAGAGGGCTGTCACCGACGTTGTATGTTGCCAGAACATTGCCGTCGCTATCAATCTTAACAACCTGATCATCTTCCCAGACGGACACAAAAATATTACCTTCAGTATCGGTAACTACACCCGATCCGCCTTTTCCGAGCAGTAGATCATCCGAACCATTTTCTATGACCTTTGTACTGGTATTATAAGAGAGAATTCCCGCGCCCCAAATACCAAGATATGCCATATCATCTGAATGAGATATTGAAATACTTCCCGGAGAATTTCCTACTTCGATAGAATCAACGACAGTATTAGTGGCCGGATTGATAATGGCTATTTTTCCAAACTGACTGAAATAATCACCGGTACAGACGACATTAATCATCCCGTCAGAAGTTACGCCCACTGCCTGCGGATTTGTTGCCACATTAAGAGTTTTAATAAAATTTCCCGTCGCGGCATCAACAACCGTCACCGTACCCTGTCCATAGGTATAGTTGGATCCGTTAAACGCGGTATTTGCCACATAAACTTTACCGTCAGCAATAGCGATGCCCGTCGCGCCGACACCGGCATCGATGGTCTTTGTTACCGCTTTGGCGGCAAGATCAATTTTCAGGACTTTATTTGATACGGAACAGGCGACATAAGCGGTATTTTCATCATAAAACGCCATGTTCATCGGATTATTATTGGGGCCGAGGCTGATTGTTTCAATAGCCCATGTATCTGGATTAAATACCATAATATTGTTCGAACCGGAGTTGACACAGTATAATTTTCCACCGATATAAACGATCTGATTCGGCCATGTACCAACCGTCGCGGCATCGTTATAAACGGTACCTGTCTCAAGATCAACAACTGATATACTTGTTGCCGACGAATTCAGGACAAACAGCGCTGTCGCTGTTGGCGGCGCTTCTGATTTTGTCGGTGAGTCCTCATCACATCCTGTGAAAAGCCCCAGGACAAAAAACAACGAAATCATTAAAACAAAGAACTTTTTCATGAATCCCTCCCACGATTAAACGATTAAAAGATTATCAATTAATTGAAATGCCCAGATTTATCCGCATTTCCCTTCCGGGAAGCGGGTGGTACTGAATAATTTGATATCGCTCATCAAGCAGATTTTTAACCTGAAACGACAAATTGGATGTCCAGTTGTCAAAATCCTGAACATACGCGACCGTCAGGTCCGAATTACCATATGCCTCCATAAATTTTGTATTGGCGGGATTAACATATCTTTTACCGACATACTGAAAATCATATTTCAAAGTCAAATTCCGGTAGTTAATGGTCACCGCTGTGTTAAAAGTGTGCCTCGGCCGGTAAACCAGATATTTATCCTTTGTGGTCAGGTCATCGGATAGATTTCTCGCGTCCAGAAAAGTATAATTCGCGTTGAGCATGATTCTTTTTGCGACGGGAGAAAGCGAAATACTTGCCTCAATTCCACGATTGCGCGATTTATCAACATTTAACGGCATCCAGAGCTGACCGGTGGACTGCCAGAGTATCAGATCATTCATATGCACATCAAAGTAGGTTACATCCAGGGCGATTACGTTTAGTATCGGGTAGCGAAGCCTGATCCCCGCATCCCAGTCATAACCGTGTTCCGCTTTCAGATCAGGATTACCCTTGGTCCAGGCGTCTTCCGGCCAGTACAATTCATTAAAATTAGGCGCCCGGTAGCTAAGACCCGCGTTCCATTTGAGAGATGTCTGCCAAGAGTGTCCGAAATTGATCACTCCGCCGATTTTCGGAGATACATGAGAACCAAAATCCGAAAACCCGTCCAGACGCACTGCAGGCACGAACGTAAGCGATTTTACCGGATAATGGTTTTTCATCTTAATCTCGGTCTCATTTTGCAGAAAAATATAATAGGAATCCCTTGTATGGTCATCGGCAAATTCTTCACTGTTTAACCAGTCGTTTCTATAACCGGCGCCGTAAGTGATTAATTGTCCGGCTGTAAATATCGATTGCATCTGTGTTTCGAGACCGTACGTGCCGTTATCGTAACGGCTGTCTATGGGAACAAGGCCTTCATCATTTTTATATCTCGAATTACCCGTATGCGCGTAAGCCTGGACTTGAAAGTCATTCATCAGATTAAAAACTTTTCCGGAAAATGTCGTGTTGAATTGCTGGTTTGTGTTCCAGAGACGCGCCGACCGGTACGGAAGTTCAATATTTCCGGGACTGCCTCTTTCTGAGTCATAATATTTGTATGAAAAATTCAGCGTTCTTTGAAAAAGAGAATCATCAAACAGATAATAAAAACGCGCGAACAGATCCTGAGCAATGATATCATTATTTTTCAGCTTCTCATCCCGGCCTTCAAGGTTCTTATAAGTAAAATCTCCTTCACTGCTAAGATATTTATAGCTGAGCGATCCGCCGAACTTATTATATCTGATTTTAAGTGCGGGTTCTATAGAGAGCGATTGAAATGAACCATTCATCATTTTTAGCGATCCGGATATGCCTTCTCTGTCATGTTTTTTATTTGTAATGATGTTGATGACACCGCCGACCGCGTCAGCCCCGTAAAGCGCTGAATTACCTCCCCTTACAACCTCAATTCTCTCGACGCCTTCCAACGAAATGGAGCTGAAATCCACCTGTCCGCTCTGCGCGTCATTCAATCTCTGACCGTCCAGAAGTACAAGCACCTGTTCCGAACTGGATCCCCTTAAGGAGATGGTCTTATTCCCGCCGATGCCGCCATAGTCTTTGATAAATACGCCCTGCACATTTTCGAGCACTTCCGCCATATTCTGAGGCGCCAGAAGTTCTATCTTTTCCATGCTTATGACGTCCACCGATGCCGGCACTTCATTGGTCATGGATTTACCGCGGGTCGCGGTGACGACAATCTCATCCGAGCCGGTTAAAATGATCGGCTTGAGGAAGAAATTCATTTCTCTGGATTCATCCGGTTGAATCATGACAGAATGCTCTGACATGGTTTCGTATCCGATCATCACTACGCGAAGTTCATACCGGCCCGAGGGTATCTTCGGAATAAAATAAATACCGTCGGAATTAGTTTCGGCTCCGATCGAATCCGGATCGAGCACAACGCAGGCCTGTTCTATCGGTTTTCCTGTATTTCTGTCCAGGATATACCCGTAAATCCCGCCCGCCTGCGCGCTTAAATCCTCACTTACGACAAAAAGAAAGGCGCAAACCGTGATATAATATTTAATCATTTTTGAATACATGATTTTCCTAGATATCTACTCCAAATGACACCTTAAACATTCTTCCGGGTTCAGCGGTATTACGCACTCGCTGATAGTCTTCATCAGTAAGATTGCTTACCTCAAATGTGACATTTGCCTTATAACGGTTAATGTCGAACTTATATGCCACATTAGTATCAATCAGGCTCACCGCATCGAGCCACAGTGTATTCGCGGGATTAGTGTACCTTAAACCATAATAATGATACATGATATTCCATTCAAAAGCATAAAGCCTGAATGTTCCGGTAAGATCTAACTTATTTTTTGGCTTATAAATGATATACTTATTATGCCTGTTTGGATCGGGCCCCTTATCCAGGGCTTTCATATAGGTGTATTCTGAATTCAAAACGACTTTACTCTCAAACAGATCAATTGTACTTGATAATTCAATTCCCTTAGTCGATGTTTCAGAAATGTTTTTCGGAGTCCATAAATTGTTCAAAGCCGGGTCCTGAGCCCACAAGATTAAATCGGTTACCTCATTGACGAAGTAGTTTACCGATCCGGAAAGATTAACCGTTTCTAGCGATTTTGACAGATTAAGTCCGATATCATAATTAAACCCTATTTCGGGTTTTAGATCAGGATTTCCAACCGCGAAAGCATCACGGGGCCAATACAGATCATTAAACGTGGGCGCGCGGTAGGAACGGGTTATATGAGTCTGCAATGATGTGTTTACCACGTCATTATGGCTTGAGACACCGACGCTGAGACGCGGACTGAATTCGGGATCAAAATCTGAAGGAGCGTCATATCTCACCGCCAGAGCAACATCCCACCGTGAGATCAATTTATTCACGTCCTTAGCCATCGTGAGTGTCGAAAACCCGCTGTGTGTATTCCGGTTTTTATTTTCGATATCCGTGCTTTCAATACGATCGTTTCGATATGAATAACCGTAAGACACACTCAGCAGTTTCGATAGATTTCCCGCCTGCTGCAGATCAAGTCCCAGAGCATAATTATCATGATCACTGTGAACCGGAACGAGACCATCCGGATCGTCAAATTTTGTCTCGTTGTCCAGAAAATATCCCTGCATTTTCATAGAGAAATCTTTAAAAAGAGCTTTGTTGTCATAGTTGAGATTGTAGGATTTGTTATCAAATCGGATACGCGCGTTCGGAGTCTGGTTGTCAATCATTCCCGGTGTGCCGTTGTCCGCTTTGTAATAACTGAATGACGCGTTGATATTCTGGAGATCATCCAGCTTATAACCGGATTTTAGAAACAGAAAATGAGAATCCTGCTCATTATTTTCCAGATTGGTCCTTTCACCCGCATTATCTGTATACTCAAAGTCACCATCCCATGTTTCTCGCTTATAGGAGACAAAATAATCGAAAGCGCCTGAAGAAAGAGAATGATTTAATCCATATATCTGATTATTATATGAACCGAAACTGGCTCTCGCGCCAATATTCCACAAAGCTTCCTGCGATGTCTGTGATTTTGAGGTAATACGGATAACGCCCCCGACAGCATCGGCGCCGTATTGAGCTGACCGGCCGCCGCGCAGAAGCTCAACCTTGTCTATATTTTCTATGGAAATCGAATTGACCCTTACACCGGTTCCGCCTGCCGTATTTAATTTTTGTCCGTCAAAAATAATGACTACTTTTGAAGAACTCACATCCCGTAAGGAGACTTCACCGAGAGAGCTCACGGTGACTCCCGAAAGATTACTCAACGCGTCACCGACATTTTCACAATTTAATTTCTTAAAATCTTCGGCGGTAAGTATCACCCGTTCCGCCATCCTATCCTGTTTTACTTTCGTCGAGTCATCACTTCCCAATGTTTGGGATACAAGTACGATTAAAAACAAAACAGCGACATAAATTCGAAAATGATTAAAAATGGACATAATATTTCTCCATGATGACTAATTTTTATTGACGACCTGATATAATTTGTGCGCGTATTCCTCCAGATTTAAATGATTAACTCTTTCAATTTTTTCAATCCATTTATTAGGGAATGCCTTCACACCGGATATGGCGCCGCATATGCCGCCTGTAATCGAAGCGATGGTATCACAGTCCCCACCTAAGTTAGTCGCCATCTGAATCGCTTCAACCGGATTACCTTCCGCGAGTTTAGCAATGGCGAGACACACAGGAACCGTTTCAGTCATCGCGACACCCGCGCCGATGACTTTGTAAAGTGTTTCCAGTTTTTCGGACTTCTCAGAGTTTCCGGAGACGATCTCAAGCGCTAACCGGGTGCGGTCAATAATGGATGCCCCGTACCAAATTCTCCCTTTTCCCATGCCGAGCTCCACTGCCTGAAACGCATGCGCGATGATCGCATTCATATCCTGTTCACCAGTGATACCTTTTCCGACAGCCATCGCCACAGCGGAAGCCCCCGCGATTGCAATATTGGTGTTGTGAGTGGCCATGCAAACTTTCGCCACCGCATCGACCGTTTTATCACGATTGCCCATTCCGAAAATTCCGGCCGGGCTTATTTTCATCGCCGCCCCGTTTGTATCCCCCGCCGTCCCGGATTCCTCAATGGGTCTGCCCGCCTTTATCGCGTAAAGACTCCGAAGAGTGCTAGGCCCCAGTATCATCGAATCGAAGGCATCAACTGATTCTGCCCATTCAATCAGTTTTTTAGCAACATCGTGCGGATCTACACATCCCTTCTCAATAATTGAATCCGCCAGGGACAGCGTCTGCTGTGTATCATCGGTTATCTGCCCCGCGATCATTTTATCATGTATAACATGCCCTTTCGGCGCCGGCAGGAAATCGGTGATGTACGACTTGAAAGTAGATCTGATAATTTCCGGACTCATCATTGATGAGGGCATGCCCATGGCATCACCCGCAGCAACTCCGACTAACGCGCCATAAATTCTTTCTTCCAATTCCGACATAACTTTTTTCCTTTTCAGATTTTTCCGTATCCTAAAATTTTTAAATAAATCAAAATAGTAATGACGATCAGTAAAACAATGGTAATAACGGCATCTTTTATACCCGGATGCAGCTCATCCATAATCGTCCAGTTTTTTGACGCGCCAAATCCGCGGTTAAGCATCGCCATGGCTAAATTTTCAGACATGCGAAGCGATTCGACAATCATCGGGACCATTACGGGAATGTAAGCCTTAATTTTACGAACCAGACCGCCCTCATGGAAATTCGCGCCTCTGGTTCTTTGAGCCTCTATAATCTGCTGTGATTTTTTGTCCATGGTCGGTATAAATCTCATTCCTGTTGTGACAACAAAGGCAATTTTATGGGAAACCCGCATCATCCGGAGTATGTGTATAAAGTCATCAATCGGTGTGGAATAAGTCAGCAGCGTCGATGCGATCACCATGATTAGTATTCTGATGCTCAGAGAGATACCCAGAAGAATACCGCCGACCGTGCATGTCATAAATCCTGCTGAGAATAAGACTTTCCGGGACATGGGTTTTTGAAAAAATTCGGGAGTATAGGAGACCGCTGAGAAAAGTACTATTAAAATCAGGATAGGGATCAGGGGTTTAAGCATCATCATCAGCCTGCTCGCCGGCATACGGATTTGTCTCATCAATGCCAGGCACAGAAATAATATGATTAAATTATACCCGGGTGCTGTGAATAAAAAAGCAGCAATGACGACAACGATAAACCCCAGTCCCTTTGTCCTGATATCGAGTCTGTGTAAAATAGAATTTCCCTTTTGATATTCTAAAAACATCTAATTTTCCTGCATCAAAAATTTCATATAATCAATTAATTCGCTAATTGTGATAATATCCTGCGGTATTCCATATTTTTTCATGCTGTGGACTAGCAGCGAGATCTGTAAAGGCTTCAATGAGGTCTTTTTCAGTAATTCCAGGTCATTCAATATCGTGTTTGTTTTTCCTTCACAAACCAGTTTACCCTTCTGCATCAGAATCACTTTATCCGCGTAATCAGCCGCCAGACGCAAATTGTGAGTAATCATGATGATCGTATGCCCTTTTTCTTTCAGCTTGCGCAGTTCTTCCATGAGAGCTATGGAATCTCTCCAGTCAAGACCGGTAGTAGGCTCATCTATTACAATTATTTCCGGCTCCACCGCTAATACAGAAGCCATGGCGATTTTTTGTCTCTCTCCCTTACTCAGGCTGAACGGATGTAAATCTTCCTTACCGGCCAGTCCGGTCAGTTCCAGGGCATTCTTAATTTTTTCTTTTGCTGAGTCTTTATCAAATCCATGATTAAGCAGACCATATTCAATTTCTTCATAGACAGACGGTGAAAATATCTGATGATCAGGATTCTGAAACACAAAGCCCACATCACGGCTTATCTCCTCGATTCGGAGATCTGCAATATTCCGTCCTTTGATCAACACACTTCCCCGAGTTGGCCATAATAACCCTATCAGATGCTTGACCAGCGTTGTCTTGCCAGCGCCGTTCTTGCCGAGGATGGCGACCATCTGCTGTGAATTAATCGTAAGCGACACGTTGTCCACCGCAAGCTGTCCGTTGCTGTAATGATGACTTAATCCGTTTATTTCAATGATTTTATTCTGTGATTCGGCAGAGCGTGTCTGAAGATATTTCCCGATCTTTACACCAATATTGTCAACTTTTTGCAGAATGTTTTCAAACTCTGAGACGGCCGATTCCAGAGTCACCGGCAGTTTATCCCTCTTATACCAATTGAGATAATGCAGTTTTCTGAACAAATCCGTCACTTCCGGAATCTGTAATCCGTAAATACCCGGTAGATCAATATGACTAAAAAAATTCTCAGGATTTCCTTTATATTTAATCTCACCGCTGTCCATGACCCATAATTCATCGGCTGTATCGATTACGTTATCGGGATTATGAGTGCTGAAAATAATCAGCCGGTGTCTATCGTTTTTAAGATTTTTTAAGGATTTGTTCACTTTATCCGCGCCCTCCGGATCCAGTTCTGAAGTAGGTTCATCAAGAACAAGAACAGGCGGCTCAAAAGCAAGTATGCCGGCTATGGCGAGTCTTTGTTTTTCACCGCCCGATAATTGATCGGGAGACCTTTCCATAAATGATTCCAGATTAACGGCTTTTGCGGACATTAGTACATTTTCAGTAATTTTTTCCTTTGGAAAATTCAGATTACTCGGGCCAAACGCAATATCTCTTTCAACGGTTAATCCAAATATCTGCGTCTCAGGGTCCTGTAAAACAAGCCCCACCTTACGGACCAGCTGCTGGATAGGCAGATCCAAAGTAGTGTCGCCGTTCAGCCGAACTTCTCCGTCAAAATTACCGTCGTGAAACTGAGGTATAATGCCGTTCATCGCGCTTAACAATGTGGTTTTTCCGGACCCGGTTCGCCCCATCACCGCGATCACGCGATCCCCGGCGGTAGTTAAATTGATGTCTTTTAGTGAAAGCGTCTTACCTTTTGGGTATTGGTAATTGACATTTTTAAAGATTAAATTCAATGTATTTCCTTGTAATCAAATTTCAACGTGATTAAATAAACGGTAACTACTGCCTTTTTTCCAGCCATCCGATTTTTGTCACCGGAGCGTCCGTTAATTCTCTGAGTGTTTTTTCCATCATTTCCTTACAGGACAGAATGATACAGGTGCCGGGACCTCCGGATTTTTTAAGATCGATTCCCGAATTTTCCATCACCTTAAAATTTAACCCTGCAGATTCTGCCATTTCCTGAGCTTCATATAAGACGCCATGAGATCCCACCGGGAGAATATCATGAATGTCTGACATTTCCGATAATATCCGTAAATCTTTCAATCTCACAATCTGAACATCGTCAATGGTAACCTTATCCGCGGGGGCCGATTTTGGCATTCCGATACAAGAAACGATATCACCCGCGACTCCGCTTCCGGGACAAAAGTCTCTGTCATGAACGATACCGATCACCATGGTGCCGATTCCCGTCTCCTTTGTCGGAACATTGTCTTCGGTGCTTCCGGATAGCGGAAAATCCTTTCCGAGTCCCGCAGCCGTTAATTCATCTTTTATGCCCCGGATAATTTCCAGTCCATGTTCATCCATGGGCAATGTTAGAGCATCAAACGCGGCGAGCGGAAGCGCTCCTGAAGCCATAATTTCTATGAGCGGCACACGCATGGAAAATCTTCCAACCTGATAATCATCAATTTTTACAAAATCTCCCGGACGCGATCCGATCCCGCCGTCAGAATCAACCGCCACTATGAGCGAATAGCCGTTTCCCAGGCCAATTTTGGTAAGATCTCTCACCTGGCTTCGATTAAAACTTTTCATGCCCTTTTTAAGACTGGAATAAAGCATATCCAGTTCAGAAAATGATTCTGTTTTCATACAAAATTACTCTTTTGGACAATTCTGTAAGCCAGGGCGGCGATAATGATATTTACCGTCGAGCCCACAATTAGCGGTATTAAGAGGGCGGTCGCCATACCCATACCGCCAAATGGAATTATTAAATAGGATGAAACTACTCCGTTTAATATTATGGCCGTAATGATTGCCAGGATAAGATTGATTTTGCGCGCGATAAACCAAAACACCGAAACCCATATGGCCATCTGAAAAGCAATATAGAGATGCACCGGAAGACCAAGGGGAAAACCGGTTGTAAAAGCAGACAACATATGCCCGAGCCCGGCAACGAGCGATCCTTCAATCCAGCCGAATGTCACCGCCGAGAAATACCCGGTACACGCGTCGAGAGCAACGGTTCCAGTCGGACTTGGAATCTTTATTAATGAACCGACCGCGCTGATGGCAATCAGGATAGAAATGCGGGCGATCCTTTTCGGTGTAAAATATTCTTTTTTACCCGAACCCGTATTAAAGCGCGTGCTTTTATCTTCCAATAGTTTTCCTCTCCCCGTTTTCGTATGTTGCCAGGTCTATTGATATTTTACTTTTATCGCCCCGCAGAACGGACCGCACAAATTCAAGAATTATGCCGTCTTTTAATCGCGTAATTCTCTCAAGGAGCAGAACGGCGTCCCCTTCTTTAATACCGAGCAGCTTTGCTTCATATTGATCACATTTTACTGATTTCAGGTACTCCGTGGCATGGCCGATTTCAAGCTGATATTCTTTGCGGATTGTTTTAAACAATGACCCTTCTTCAAATTTTTTATCGATCAGTCCGGGTACAAGATATTTTGGCAGATATGAAGTTTGCAACGTCATCGGAATATCATCCACATATCGGACCCTCTGAACACTGTAAACAGAGGTACCTTCATCCAGCGCGAGGTTTCTTGAGATGAGTCCGGAAGTTTCTATTTCTTTTGCATGAATTAACTCGCTTCGGGGAACTTTATTTAATCCTATAATTTCCGTGGAATAACTGAGGGAGGCGGTAATGCTGTAAGTGATCGTCTTATCGCTTACAAAAGTGCCTTTCCCCTGCACTCTGTGAGCAATTCCCTGTTCAACAAGGGCATTTAAAGCCTTTTGAGCCGTTTGTCTGCTTATTTGATACTGCGCGGTAAGTTCATTTTCCGAGGGAAGCCGGTCATAAGGCTTATAAACTTCGCTATGTATTAAATCTAGCAGAATGGAATACAACTGATGATAAATCGGTACTACGCTTGATTTTTCAATTTCTGTTACATTTGTTGCCATTGGACCTATCCTGAATAAATTAAAACCCGGTCATTAATTATCTTCGATTTTTTTTACGGGAAAGCGGGCAGTTGATTCAACCCAGCGCTCACCCCGATCGCTAAAGGATATTTTTATCTTTACCGCGATACTGGTCAACTTCTTCAATCTTTCCGGATTATCCGTAAGATCGCAAACCCACAAAGGATCCGGTTTTACCCACTGCCCCACACTGGTATAATTCGCCCAGCCTGTTCTTTCACCGGGCATCAATTCCATAACAGACGAACCCGGCAGAGACTTTCCTGAACGGATCCAGCGCGCGTTTTGAAGAATATCCCGGTCCGCGTTTATTTCAATTCTAATTGGTAAATCGATCGGATTCGCAAGTGATTCAAGCCCGATCTGTTTCAACGGACTATGCTGACTATCGTCCGTAATGGAGTAGAGCTGTCCGCTCTTATGGCCTATATTTTCATCCATAAAAACATTATCAAGCATACAGGAGAGCGCCTGCAGACGGTCCATGGTCTTGCGCGGTGTCAGCTCGAGGGATTCTCCCGATGAAAGATCAAATAATTTTATATCAGTGACCTTGTTTTTATACAGCTTGAGGGTAGCGAATTGAGATGAGCCGCCGGAATTTAGATCCATATTTTTAACGACACCTCCGGTGGCGCCCATCACCAGGTATCTGATCTGATCGATCATACCGTCATCCTGGTCATAATGAAAATGTCCGGCAATGACTGCCGCGACAGGATATTGCCTGAGTATTTCATGAATTTCCGACCAGTTCGACCAGACATACCAGTGAGGCTGATGTACAAGGACTATGATCCCCTGCGCGCTCTTGTGCGCTTCCAGATCATTTCTTAGCCACGCGATTTGTTCATCAGACAACTGATTCAAAAAAATGGGACCCCATCTGGGATCGGTATGCAAATTTTCAAGAGAGTAAAGAGAGATAAAATGATAATTATTGAAGTCAAAACTATAATATAATTGATTCTGTATGGGTAAACCGGCGGCTGAACACAGTTTTTTAAACCATTCTTCCCTTGACCGGTCGTCTGATCCGGCCTGATAAACCGGAGGTACCACATCATGATCACCGGCGGTGAGATACCAGGGCGCGTTCAGACGGTTTAGTATTTTTACCGCATGATCAAAATTCGATTTATAATCTTCAAAAGAGTTGATGCCCCTGATGCTTTCAACCAGATCACCCACATGCAGCACGAGATCGGGATTTTTAGCATCCATCTGTTCAACCGCCTTTTCCATTATTTGATAAGTCGCGGAAAGATCATATGACCCGGTCTGATCACCTATTAATCCGATAGTCAGGGTATCCCCGGATATGAGCGGGAAATTTGAGCAGAACAAGAGAGTGGGGAGAAAAAGAATGGCAGTTAATACGAGCCCGGTTCGATTAAATTTCATGTCATTCTCCAGATAATTTCTGGTTGTACGGTTGTGCGGTTGTCCGTACAACTTAAAATTATTATAAGGCATGCTAATTACATTGTCAACAAAATAATTTTTTATCTCTGAATGCGACGGCTATGTCTTCTATCTATTTCTTGTTTCGTTTTCATAGAGAATCTTAATCCAGCCCATTCAAACCAGTGTTCATGAAGCATCATTCGTCAATGTTGTTATATTTACGGTAACTTTAACCTTTACAAAATGCTATATTATCATTATAATTAGTGCTGGCATTTAGATAAGGAGAACAGCTTGTTTCTAAAAGATCACGGTAAAACCGCCATCGTCTGGAAAGACCTGAAAATCAGTTATAAAACGCTCATAAAAAACGTTGATGATTATTCCGGACTATTTGAATCCGTAAAGACAAAAAAAGTCGCTATTTTTGCTGAAAACAGACTGGAATGGGTGTATGCGTTTTACGCGTCCTGGAAAAATGACTGCGTCGCCGTTCCAATCGATTATATGTCCACTTCCGATGAAGTCGCGTATATTTTAAATGACTGTAAACCGGAAATTATTTTTTGCTCCGGTGAGACGCGCAAAGTTGTTGAAACCGCGCTGGAAAATGTAACGAGCGCGATAAAAGTTCTAAAATTTGAAGATATCAATATCGAAAACACAACGCCGGGAAACTCCGTATTCCCCGATCCTGATAAAGACAAAACCGCGGTGATCATTTACACCTCCGGAACAACCGGAAGTCCGAAAGGCGTGATGCTGTCTTTTGATAACATTCTGGCTAATGTTGAAGCAGTGTCAGAGTATGTCAATATTTATACACCTGACAGAAATGTGATGGTGTTACTGCCTCTGCATCACACCTTCCCGCTGCTTGGTTCGATGATCGCTCCCCTGTCCGTGGGTTCGACGATCGCGTTCGCGCCTTCCATGGCGGCGGAAGACATCATGGGAACTCTGCAGAACAATGCAATCGCCATCATTATCGGTGTACCGCGTTTCTATAACCTTATAAGAAAAGGTATTATGGACAAAATCAATAAAAGCGCGGTTACCAAAACTCTGTTCAAACTGGCGGAGAAAATTGATTCACGGGCATTCTCAAAAATTCTGTTCAAGACTGTTCATCAAAAATTCGGCGGAAATGTCAAATTTATGGTCTGTGGCGGGGCCGCCATAGATGACGAGGTAGCAAGGGATTACAAAACCCTGGGATTCGAGATGCTGCCCGGATACGGAATGACCGAAGCCGCTCCGATGATCTCCTTCACCCGTCCCGGGAACTGGAAAATCGGTTCCGCCGGTGAGCGGATGATGACCAATGAAATCCGAATCACTGATGAAGGTGAGATCACCGCCAAAGGCAGAAACGTGATGCAGGGTTATTTTAACCGGAAAGAGGAGACCGACGAAATTTTAAAGGACGGATGGCTATACACCGGGGATTTGGGAAGATTGGATGAAGACGGTCACTTGGTTATTACCGGGCGTAAAAAAGAAATTATTATCCTTCCAAATGGCAAGAATGTAAATCCGGTGGAAGTTGAATTTAAAATCATTAATATGTCGGCATATATCAGCGAAATCGGCGTCTATCTGAAAGGCGATACGCTTCAGGCGGCAATCTATCCCGACTTCGCCAGAATTCAGGCGGATGGTTTAGTAAATATTGAAGAAGTTTTCAGACAGGAAGTTATAAATAAATACAATGCTCTGGTTTCTCCTTACAAGAGAATCACCAATTTCAGTATTCAAAAAGAGGAACTGCCAAAGACAAGGCTCGGAAAAATCAAACGATTTATGCTTCCGTCATTGTCAGAAGATACGCGCGGTGAAAAACAGCGAAGCGAAGAGCCGGATTTCGAAGAATACAAAATTATCAAACAATTTCTTGTAGAAGAAGCAGGCCGTGAAGTTTACCATGATGATCATATCGAAATCGATCTTGGGCTTGACTCCCTTGGAAAAGTAAGTTTACAGGTATTTCTGAATTCGACCTTTGGTGTTGATATCAGAGAAGAAGAATTGGTGCAATACCCAACCATCGAAAAACTGGCGCTCGTCATCCGTGACGAAAAAGTTAAGGTCGATGTGGAAACGGTAAACTGGGGCGACATTCTGCGGGAAAAGCTGGATATTAATCTGCCGAAGAGCTGGTTTACGCATAACCTGTTCAAAAACACTTCACGGGTTTTTCTGAACCTATATTTCCGGCTAAAGGGAGAAGGTACCGAAAATTTGCCTGAGTCGCCTTTTATACTCGCGCCTAATCATCAGAGTTTTTTTGACGGTCTTTTTGTTGTTTCTTTTCTCAAGAATAAGCAAATGAAAAAGACTTATTTTTACGCGAAAGAAAAACACGTCAGCAAAAAATGGCTTAAATTTATCGCCGACCGGAACAATGTTATCATAATGGATATCAATAAAGATCTGAAACTTTCCCTGCAGAAGATGGCTGCCGCCTTAAGGAAGGGTAAAAATATTATCATCTTCCCGGAAGGAACACGCTCCAAAGACGGTCATATTGGTTCCTTCAAAAAAACCTTTGCCATCCTGAGCCGCGAATTGAATGTACCCGTTGTGCCGGTCACCATCCGGGGCGCTTTTGAGGCATTGCCGTCAGGAAGCCATTTCCCTAAACCTTTTAAAAAAATATTTGTAAAATTCCACAATCCGGTATATCCTGAAAATCATACATACGAGTCACTAAAAGAAGCTGTTTTTCAGAAGATGTCAAAATATCTTGGTTAGGCTGAAATTGAGGATATTAGAGAATTTAGGGGATTGAGTTATCACTCAGTCCCCTTTTCTGTTTTGACATATTAACTTAAACTTATCAGGAATGTTGACGGGTTTTCTGAGCTGATAATCAAAGAAGACGATCCCTGTTTTTACCAGAGCCACCTCCCTGCCGTTGGATTTGTTTTTAACAAGATAGAAAAAATCACAGCTCTTCCCGGTAAAATCTGTCACAGCCATATCAATGATCAGAACATCACCATAAAATCCTTCAGACTTATAAACGATAGCGGCGTCACCCATGATGATCCCCGCTCCTTCAATATTGGCTTCAGTGTAACCGAAATGCTTAAGAAAACGAACCCGCGCTTCATGAATGATCGACAATAAGGCGTCATTCGCAAGATGATTTCCATAGTTCAGGTCGGTAATTCTGACCGGAATTTCTGTTTGAAATATGAATTTTTCGGGTATTTCCAGTTTAATTCTTGCCATAGCCTAGCAGTGCCTTATTGATTTTTTTTATCAGGGCCGGACCGCTGTAAATAAAGCCGGTATAAATCTGAACAAGCGAAGCCCCCGCCTCTATTTTTTCGATGGCGTCTTCCGGAGTATGAATTCCTCCCACACCGATAATCGGGAAAGCGTGATTTGATTTTTCCGCCAGATACCTTATTACATCGGTTGAACGATTTGAAAGCGGCCGTCCGCTCAATCCGCCCTCTCCAATTCTGTCGATCTTTTCCGCGTCTGTTTTCAGTCCGTTTCTCTTTATTGTCGTATTAGTGGCAATAACGCCTTCGATTCCCGTCGTTTTCACAATTTCAATGATATCGTCCAGTTGCCGGTCTGTCAAATCAGGCGCTATTTTTAACAGAATCGGTTTCCGCGTTGGTTTTGACGCGTTCAATTTTTTCAGACGATTCAGCAAATCCGTTAGCGGTTCTTTTTCCTGTAATTCTCTGAGATTGGGTGTGTTTGGCGAGCTGACATTAACAACAAAATAATCTACTGTATCAAATAACTGATTGAAACATATTTCATAATCCTGCCAGGCCCGATCATTTGGCGTGATTTTATTTTTGCCTATATTTCCGCCAATTAATACGCTTCCGTTTCTTTTCTTCAGCCGGCGCGCGATTTCTTCCACTCCGTCATTGTTAAAGCCCATACGGTTTATGATACCCTGATCATCGACAAGGCGAAACAATCGCGGTTTTGGATTTCCCGGTTGACCCTTTGGCGTGACCGTGCCGATTTCAACAAATCCGAAGCCAATCCTTTCAAGGGCGTCAACCGCGTCCGCGTTTTTATCAAATCCCGCCGCGAGGCCGACAGGATTTTTAAAAGTCAATCCAAAAAGTTCCTTTTTTAGTGAAGGATGCTCAAACCGATAGATCAACCCGAGAAAAACGGAGATCCATTTAATTTTCATCAGGCGCATGAGTATCGTATGCGCGGATTCAGGATCAAACAGAAAGAATATTTTTCGGACCAGGATTTTGTATAACATAATTTACCCGATTTTTCAGATAGTATCCTTCAGGAATCCGGATAAACGCCGGTGCCTTTTTTGGAAAGATACCGGATTAAAGATTAAAGTAATATCTGATGCCAAGAGAGACATCCAGATCAAAATCCGTTTCGGGAAGAAGAATCAGCCCGGGAACGATTTCAGCGAAAATATCCACAGGCGTGTCTTTTATAAATGCCGCTAACCCTAACGGGATGCGCACCCCGAGAATTGTTTTCGCGTCATAGTCATCAAATTCATCATCCCTGTAGTTAAGTTTAGCGCCTATCCCGAAATATACCGGCAGCGAATTAGTCTGGTTTTTCAACGCCTGTGAGCGGTGAATCAGATAATCGGCATGGACATTAAAAAAACCGTCTTTTCCAAAGCCCCAACCGATACCGCCATCAATGGCGGTTGATGGTGATTTCCATGATTTAAAGCTGATGCCGGTTGGTTCACCAACCATAATTCCCAGCCCGAAGTTATTGCTTTTAGCCCTCCCGTTGCCGGGAGCAAGCAGAATCAATGTCGTCATGATTATGATTAAATAATTGATCTGTTTTTTTATTCTGATAATATGCATACGTCACTCACTGTTCTTAATTAATTTCCGGAAAACCGATGTGATTTATAATTTAAAAAGAATTACTATATTAGCCAAAAAAGAATAAACAGGGTACATTCCATTCGATTATTCCAATTTGTACATTCACCATTAAGGAAACATAAACCAATTGCCGCTCAAATAGTTTCATAAAATTCTATTTAATGATACACCTTGAATACCGGCGGTTATTTTATAATTGTCAACTTTCCGCTTTTTTCGATCGGCAGATTCAGATTTTTTAGTAATTCATAAGAAGTATTTAGGTGAAGATCACCGTTCAGCTCATAATTAAGGTCCTGTTTGCCGGTGACCAGTTGATAGACAGACTGCCCCATTTGAAGAAAATCCAACTGAATCGGCAGACTGATCAGCGCCGGCTGATTTCTATTTATTTCCACTGTTTTACTTATCAGCCCTTTGGCCCATCCTTTTCCGTTAATAGTCAAATCATAGTTCAGCTGATTCACCACAAGATCAAATGTGTTTGGATTATCGATCTGAATATCCAGAGTCAAATCCGCTCCGGTAAATCCTAATTTGTTTAATTGAATCTTATCGACTTTTATCTTTGGAATCTGCACCACCGGCAGCGTACCTGATTTACTCACCGGAAATCTTTTACGGCCAACAACCGGCAGCTCCACAAAAATACCCGTCACAATCTGATAATCCATGCTATCCTGCCCTGCGAGACTATTAAAAGTATTATAAAGTTCACTGAACTGAAGGGTCAGGGGGATTTGAATATTACTGATCTCATTTCCCGGGATGGCAAGGTCACTGTTCTGCTCACCGCGCAGAAAGGTATTTTCATTGATTTTAAAATCATAATCAAATCCGCTCAGTTTAGCCGAAAATGAATTTGGATTACGGATACTGACATCAAACAATAACTGAACTTCATTGAATGTAAAATCAGATATATGAACATTTTCAATCTTTATCTCGGGATTTTTTACTTCTGCAATATCTTTGAGCATACTACAGGAATTGATGAATAACACCGTGACTGTCATCAATACAATCGGAGCAAAACAAGCCCGTTTTCCAATTAATTTCATCTCCGGCCTTTCAGAATAAGCGAAAAAACAACTATTTAGTGCAGCAGTTCAGATAAACTGTCTTCCCTGTCAATATTCATAATGATTCCCTCATCCTGAACCGGAATTGTCCTGATTTCACCTATGAACCGTTCGATGATCTCCTCTGAATCGATATCATCTGAGGCGTTTCTTAACAGGTCAAAGAAATTCTTTCCAAAATATATGGGATGGCCTTTTCTGCCGTAAAATTCGGGTATGATAATCTGCCTGGGTCCGGTTTGAGCTGCTTTATGAATGGCCTGATACGTTTCAAGTTTTACCAGCGGATGTTCAACCATCGCGAGAATCACTCCTTCGATGCCATCCGGTAAATGTTCGAGCGCCAGATTTATTGATGACAGCGGTCCGCCCTCGGGATCAGGATTATTAAAGCACTGAAAAGTATTCACTCTTGTTTCATTGCAAATAAGCTCAGCTGATTCACCCAGGATGGTGATCACCGGAGAGCAGTGGATCTCCGATAAATTATTCAAAATATTGTCAACAAATGACAGCCCCTGATACGGCAGCAGCGCGAGAGGAGAAGATTGAACATATGATTCACCCGCTGCAAGTAATATTCCGGCGATCTGCATCTTTTTATCTTTCTATGTTGGAAATCAAGTCTCGTCTTTTCAAAATAATCGCAATTTTCAATAATTACAATCATTTAAGAATTTAATGGCTTTTTCGGGATTTTGTTTCAGATATGACGAAATAAATTATAAGTCAGCCCAAACCCGGGAGTTAAAATTGATAAAGCATGAGATAAATGATCACCCCGCTGAGCGACACAAACATCCACACCGGCCACACCCAGTGAACGAGAGTCTTATGCTTATCAAAGCGCTTGCTTAAGGCGTACCAGACCGCG
>JACDJC010000618.1_pt1 | contig 39987 bp, 36 predicted proteins | sample 7454191 | NCBI WGS metagenome assembly JACDJC01 (sample SAMN14253291, study PRJNA609438) | sludge metagenome | isolation source: sludge after 25d culture with pyrite and EDTA | collected 2018-12-20
ACGCGAGCCGCCCGTCGACCAGCGCGGCCAGCTCTTCGAAGCCGACGGCCCCTGACTCGACGGCATCGGCGAGCTGGGTGAGCTCGAGCCGGGTCGTCGGGTCGGGGTCGAGCACGACCCACGACCGCGCGGTCCGCAGCAGCGCGGTGATGCGGAGCGCGTCGGGCTCAGCGCTCATGTCGCGGCGATCACCCGCCGCAGCAGCGCAGCAAGCTCCGAGCGCGCCGCGGCACCGGCCGCGAGCACCTCGGCGTGGTCGATCTCCGACGCCAACCCAGCCGCCAGGTTGGTGACGAGCGAGACCCCGAACACCTCGGCCCCCAGGTGGTGTGCGGCGATCGCCTCCAGCACCGTCGACATGCCGACGAGGTCCGCGCCGAGGGTCCGCAGCATCCTGATCTCGGCGGGGGTCTCGTAGCTGCCGCCGAGCAGTCCCGCGTACACCCCCTCCACCCGCTCCGGTCCGCACGCGGCGCGCAACCGGGGGCTGTAGAGGGCGGTCAGATCGGTGAAGCGGTTGCCGGGCGGACCGGGCGGCTCGGGTCCGCACATCGGGTTCGATCCGGTCAGGTTGAGGTGATCCGCGATCACGACCGGCGTGCCCACGCCCACGTCCGGGCGGAGCGACCCGGCCGCGTTGGTGATGGCGACCACCCGGCATCCGGCGTACACGGCGGTGCGCACGGCGTGCACCACGGTGTGCGGGCGATGGCCCTCGTAGAGGTGGGACCTCCCGGCGAGCACCAGCGTGGCCACGCCGTCGACGTCGACGGATGTGGCGTTGCCCCCGTGGCCGGCGACGGTCGGCGCGGGGACGCCGTCGAGGTCCGACATCGCCATCGTGGCCGACGGGGTGCCGAGCTCGTCGGCGACGCCCGCCCAGCCCGACCCGAGCACGACTGCCACGGCGTGCTCGCCGAGCCGGGACCGGAGCAGCTGCGAGTCCGTCGCCGCGAGCTGGTAGGGGTCCACGACGGTGTGCCCATCCCGGTCGGTCATGGCCGGGATTCTTGCACCGTGCTCGTCGGACACCGTGCTCGTCGGACACCGGGCCGCTGCTGGACCATCCGGGACGCGCCGGTACCCTGTTGCCCGCATGTCCGCGCCGACCGAGCTCCCGGTGCACGAGTGGGTGGACAACCACTGCCACCTCGACCCGGAGCACGCCGCGGCCACCGTGTCCGACGCCCGTTCCGCCGGAGTGGGTGCGCTGGTCACCGTCGGCACCGACGAGCAGCGATCTCGGGAGAGCCTGGCGGTCGCCGCCGGGTTCTCCGACGTCTGGGCGACCGCGGGCGTGCATCCCCACGACGCCACCGAGGGCGTCGACGGTCTCATCGAGCTGGTCGACGCGGAGCTCGCAGGCGAGGGTTCCCGCCTGGTGGCGATCGGGGAGTGCGGCCTGGACTTCCACTACGACCACTCGCCCCGCGACGTCCAGCGCGAGGTGTTCGCCCGTCAGGTGGAGCTGGCCCAGCGAAGCGGCCTGCCGCTGGTGATCCACACCCGGGAGGCGTGGCAGGAGACCTTCGACGTGCTCGAGTCCGTGGGCGTGCCCGAGCGCACGGTGTTCCACTGCTTCACCGGTGGACCGAACGAGGCGGAGCGCTGCGTGGAGCTCGGGGCGCACCTGTCGATCTCCGGGATCGTCACCTTCAAGAGCGCTCAGGACGTCCGCGACGCCGTGGCGGCGACGCCGCTCGACCGGCTGATGGTCGAGACCGACTCGCCGTACCTCGCGCCGGTGCCGTTCCGAGGTCAGCGCAACCGCCCCGCGTTGGTGGCGCTGGTGGGCCGGGAGGTCGCCGACGTGCTCGGCGTCGATGTGGCGGCGGTGGCGACGGCGACGACCGCGACAGCGAGATGCTTCTACGGCCTCGACGCAGCTGCCTCGTCGGAGCCGACGTGAACGCAGTTCCGCCCCGCATCCTCGTGGCCGGAGGTGTCAGCGTCGTCGCCCTGCTGGTCCTGTTCGGGGCCTGGGTCCTGGGTCGCGAGGACGCCACGCCGGCGACGACGACGACCGAGGCGGTCACGACCACGACGTCGGTCGCTCCGACCGAGTCGATCGCCCCGACCCCGATCACGGTGCTGCCCGACTGGTACCGCAAGGTTTCGAGCCGCTACGACCAACGCCGCCCGTCGACGGTCCCGCCGGGCCCGACCGTGACCACGACGACCACCACGACCACCTCGGTCCCGTCGGACGACTCGGGCAACTCCGGCAGCTCTGGCAAGTCCGACAACTCGGGCAGCTCCGGCAGCTCCGACAGCTCTTCGGGCGACTGACGTGCTCGGCGCCGGCGAGGTCCGTGACCTGCTCGAACGTCACGGGCTCGCCGCCCGACGGTCGCTCGGGCAGAACTTCGTGGCGGACCCCAACACGGTGGCCCACATCGCCCGACTGGCGGGGGTGGGCCCCGGTGACCCCGTCGTGGAGATCGGCCCCGGGCTGGGTTCGCTGACCCTGGCGCTCGCAGCGACGGGAGCGTCGGTCCTGGCGGTGGAGAAGGACCGCTCGCTGCTGCCGGTGCTCGAGGAGGTCCTGGCCGATGCGATGCGACGCTCCGGTGGGGATGGCGCGGGTGGCGCTCAGGTGCGCGTCGTGGAGGGCGACGCCCTCGAGCTCGACTGGGCCGCGCTGCTGGGCGACGAGCGGTGGACCCTCGTCGCCAACCTCCCCTACAACGTCGCGGTGCCGGTGGTCATGACGCTCCTGGCGACCGTGCCGCAGGTTCGGCGTCTGGTCGTCATGGTGCAGCTGGAGGTCGCCGAGCGGCTGTGCGCCGAGCCGGGCGATCGAACCATCGGCATCCCGTCGATCAAGCTCGCCTGGTACGGCACCGGGCGGATCCTGACCACGGTGCCACCGGAGGTGTTCGTGCCCCGGCCCCGGGTGCAGTCCGCGGTCGTCGGCATCGACCGCCACGATCCGCCCTCGACGCTCGTCGAGCCCTCCGACGTGTTCGGTCTGGTCGAGACCGCGTACCGCCAACGCCGCAAGATGCTGCGCTCGACGCTGGGGGCCACCGTTCCCCCCGATGTGTTCGCCGCCGCCGGGATCGACCCGCAGCTGCGCCCCGAGCGTCTCGGCCTGGACGACTGGGTCCGGCTGGCGGAGCGGCTCCGCGGTGTCGTCGGGACCGACCAGCGGGAGGGTCCGTCGTGATCGAGCTGTTCGCGCCGGCCAAGCTGACCCTGTCGCTGCGGGTGACCGGCGTGCGCGACGACGGCTTCCACCTGATCGACGCGGAGATGGTCACGCTCGATCTGGGCGACACGTTGGAGCTGGACCCTGACGGCGACGGGCTCGTGGTGATCCGCGACGGCGTCCGCGAGCCGGGCGACGACGACGACCTGGTGGCCGCTGCGCTGCGGATGGTCGGCCGTCGGGCCGCGGTGGTGCTGCACAAGCGGGTGCCCGCAGGTGCCGGCCTGGGCGGCGGGAGCGCGGACGCGGCGGCGATCCTGCGCTGGAGCGGCGCGACCGACCTGGTTGCCGCAGCATCGCTCGGTGCCGATGTGGCGTTCTGCGTGCGGGGCGGCAGGGCGAGGGTGCGGGGGATCGGCGAGGTCGTCGAGCCGCTCGCGTTCGTGGAGCGGACCCTCACGCTGCTCACACCGCCGATCCACTGCTCGACGCCGCTGGTCTACCGGCGCTGGGACGAGCTCGGCGGTCCGCGGGGCGAGCACGGCAACGACCTGGAGCCCGCCGCGCTGTCGCTCGTGCCGGACCTGGCCACCTGGCGTGACCGACTTCAGGACGCGACGGGCCGACGACCGCGGCTCGCGGGGAGCGGGTCGACGTGGTTCGTCGAGGGTGCACATCCCGGACCGGGCCGGGTGGTCGCCAGGACCGTGCCCGCGTCGGGGACCTGAGCACGCCGACGATGCGCCGGCGAGTCGGTGACGGGGGAGCCTGATCGACCGCGACCTGGCGGTGGGGTGAGCTACTTGCCGCGAGCGCGGCGCTGGTGGCGCGTACGCCGCAGCAGCTTCTTGTGCTTCTTCTTCCGCATGCGCTTACGGCGCTTCTTGATCAGTGAACCCATGGCGTGCGACACAGTAGAGGCCCACTCCGGCACCGCCCAAACCGATGGCGGGCGACAGGTACCGTGAGGTCGACCGGTGGCGGGTAGTTCAACGGCAGAACGCCTGACTTTGGATCAGGAAGATGCAGGTTCGAATCCTGCCCCGCCAGCCACACACGACTCGAGCAGGTGACATGAGCTCCGACGATCCCACGACGACACCGACCGATGACCACCCGCCGCTCGCCGCGGTGGTGCTCGCCGCGGGTGAGGGGCGCCGGATGCAGTCGGAGCGCCCCAAGCCCCTCCACCGGCTCTGCGGTCGGCCGATGCTGGTCTACGTGCTCGACGCCCTGGCCTCGACCGACGCGTCGCGTGCGGTGATCGTCGTCGGCCACAAGGGCGACTGGGTCGCCAAGAAGCTCCTGGAGCACGCACACACGATCGACATCGACTTCGTCGAGCAGCGCGTGCAGCGTGGCACCGGTGACGCCACCCTCGTCGGCCTGGTCGGCCTGCCCGACGACGAGGACGAGGGTGACGTGCTCGTCCTTCCCGGCGACGCGCCGCTGCTGCGACCCGAGACGGTGGCCCAGCTCGTCGAGCACCACCGTCGGACCGGCGCCGCCGCGACGTTGCTCAGCGCGGTGATGGAGGACCCGAGCGGCTACGGGCGGGTGCTCCGCGCCGCCAACGGAACGGTGGAGCGGATCGTCGAGCACGGCGACGCCTCCGAGGAGGAGCTGGCGATCGACGAGATCAACACGTCGATCTACTGCTTCCGTCGCAGCCTGCTGGCCCCTGCGCTGCGCAGGGTGCAGCCCGACAACGCACAGGGCGAGTACTACCTGACCGACGTCGTGGAGGTGCTCACGGGCACCGGGCACCGGGTCGAGGCGATCGTGGCCGGCGACGCGGCCGAGACCCAGGGCGTCAACGACCGGGTGCAGCTGTCGGTCGCCGAGTCCGAGCTCCGCCGTCGCACCAACGAGTCGCTGCTGCGCTCCGGCGTGACCATGCTCGACCCGTCGTCGGTGTTCGTGGACACGACCGTGCGCGTCGGCCAGGACGTGACCCTGTTCCCCGGGGTCATCCTGCAGGGCTCGACGATCGTCGGCGACGGCACCGAGCTCGGGCCGAACACCCGGCTCGTCGACTGCCGGGTGGGCGACGAGTGCGTGATCGAGCAGACGACCGCCCGCTCCGCACGCATCGGTGACCGCTGCATCGTCGGCCCGTACGCGTCGATCGCTCCGGGTGCGGAGCTCCCGGCGGACGTGGTGACAGGGCCGTTCTACACTGCGGACACCGCCACCTGAGCAGCCCGCCGGGGGTGCGTCGCAGCACGAGGCGGCCCGGGAGACGAGGATCTCATGGAACTGGTCACCAAGAAGCGGCTGACGATGGTGGCCGGCCGCGTCAACCGCGAGCTCGCCGAGGAGATCGCCGAGGCGCTGGGCATCGCCCTCGCTCCGATGGAGATCGCGGAGTTCGCCAACGGCGAGCTGCACTGCAAGTTCGGTGAGTCGATCCGCGGCGCCGACGTGTTCATCTTCCAGAGCCACTGCTCCACCTCGGAGATGTCGGTCAACGACGCCCTGATGGAGCAGCTGATCATGGTCGACGCCGCCCGTCGTGCCTCGGCCAAGCGCATCACGGTGGTCGCCCCGTTCTACGGCTACGGACGCCAGGACCGGAAGGCCGAAGGCCGCGAGCCGATCACCGCGAAGCTCCTCGCCAACATGTTCGAGGTCGCCGGCGCCAAGCGCATCGTGTCGGTCGACCTGCACTCCGGTCAGATCCAGGGCTTCTTCGACGGACCCGTCGACCACCTGACCGCCATGCCGGTGCTGGTCGACTGGATGGCCGACAACCTGGGTGAGGATCTGGTGGTCGTGTCGCCCGACGCCGGCCGGGTGAAGGTGGCCGAGCGCTACGCGAACGCCCTGCACGCGGACCTCGCCATCGTGCACAAGCGCAGGGTCAAGGGCGCCAAGAACCAGGTCGAGGCCAAGGAGGTCGTCGGCGAGGTCGAGGGCCGCACCTGCGTCCTCATCGACGACATGATCGACACCGCCGGCACGATCGTCGCCGCGGCGGACCAGCTCGCCGAGCGTGGTGCCGCGGCGGTGTTCTGCGCCGCGACCCACGGCGTGTTCTCCGGCCCGGCGATCGACCGGTTGAAGAACTCCTCGATCGAGAAGGTCGTGGTCACCAACACGTTGCCGCTGCCGCCCGAGAAGCGGATCGACAAGATCGAGGTGCTGTCGGCCGCGGGGATCATCGCGGACGCGATCGACGCGGTGTTCGAGGACACGTCGGTGTCGGAGATCTTCGACGGCCAGAACCAGCACTGACTCCAGCCCCGGTGGCTGGCCCCCGGCGGTGGGGTCCCGGTAACGTGGCGGGTCGCCCGTTCGGGCGACCAGTCCTCACAGTTCGCAGGAGTTCGTCATGTCCGAGGTCACGCTCACCGCCTCCACCGGCCGGGAGACCGGGACCCGCCCGTCCCGTCGCCTCCGCGCCGACGGGCTCGTCCCCGCCGTCCTCTACGGCGAGGGCAACGACGCCGTGTCGGTGGCCGTCGACCGCAAGGAGCTGCGACGAGCCCTCAGCACCGATGCCGGCCAGAACGCCCTCATCACGCTGACCGTCGACGGTGCGCAGCACCTGACCGTGGTCAAGGAGCTGCAGCGCCACCCGGTGCGTCGTGACGTCACCCACGTCGACTTCCTCACGGTGGACCCGAACGCCACGATCGAGGTCGAGGTCCCGATCCACCTGGTGGGCGAGGCCAAGGACGTCACGCAGAACGGCGGCATCACCGAGCAACGGCTCATGTCCCTCAAGGTGCTGGTCAAGCCCGACTCGATCCCGGACGGCATCGACGCCGACATCACCGACCTCACGCTGAGCACCACGATCACCGCGGCCGACCTGCCCCTGCCCGACGGCGTCGAGCTGGTCACCGACCCGGATCAGGCGATCGTCACCGCCGAGCTCACCCGCGCCGCGGTCACGGGCCGCGACGAAGGCGAGGAGGGCGACGAGGCTGGCGACGCCGAGTCCGGCGACGGCGAGGCCTCCGGCGGCGACGCCGAGGGCTGACGCCCGGAGCCGCCTCGCTGAGCCTGTGACCGTGGACCGTCCGGCCTGATGGCCTGGGATCTGCTGGTCGTGGGCCTGGGCAACCCGGGCGAGCGCTACGCGGGGACGCGCCACAACGTCGGTGCCGACGCGGTCGCCGCGCTCGTGCGCCGCCACGGCGGCCGGCTCAAGGTCGACGGCAAGGTCAACGCCTCGGTCGGCGACGTGCGGATCGGGTCCGCTCGGGTCGTGGCGGCCGTGCCGACGACGTACATGAACGAGTCGGGCCAAGCGGTCGCCGCGCTCGTCCGCCGCTACGAGATCGAGGATCTGAGCGCGCTGGTGGTGGCCCACGACGAGCTCGACCTCGAACAGGGTCGCCTCAAGGTGAAGCTCGGAGGCGGCCTGGCCGGCCACAACGGGCTGCGCTCGATCGACGCGCACCTGCACACCAGGGACTTCGTCCGGGTGCGGATGGGGGTCGGCAAACCACCCGGTGGTGCCGACCGGGGCGCGGACTGGGTGCTGTCGAAGGTGCGGGGGTCTGCACGCACCGAGCTCGACGTGATGGTCGCCGAGGCGGTCGACGCCATCGACCTGATCGCCACCGACGGCGTCGACGCCGCCATGCAGCGCGTCAACCAGCGAGGTTGACCCGACGCGGTTCGGTCAGCCGAGGGAGACCGCGACGAGCGAGCATGCGGCCAGTCCGAGACCGAGGAGCTGGTGGACGGCGAGTCGCTCCCTGAGCACCACCCGCGCCAGGACCACCGTCGAGGCGGGGTACATCGAGCCGATCACGCCCACGAGCGTGAGGAGGCCGTGCCGACTGGCCACCAGGAACAGCGCGTTGGCGCTGACGTCGAACGCTCCGGCCAGGACGGCGGTCCGGGCCCCGACGCGCTCGATCCGTCCCGGGCGCACGACGACGAAGGCGACCGCGACGAGCAGGACCGACGTCGCCCGCGCCGAGGCCAACGGGAACAGGCCGCTGTCGTGGCCGGAGCGGGAGATCAACACGAAGAACGTGCCGAACGCCGCACCGGCGACGGCGGCGGCCACCAGCACCCGCATCGCGGGGACTGCTCGAGGGGGGTCGTCGAGCTCGTCGGGGTTGTGGGCGTCGCCGGGCTCCCTGGCGATCAGCACGATCGCCGGCAGTGCGAGGAGCGCGCCCAACAGCGCGAGTGCGCTGGGCCGTTCACCGTCGGCGAGACCGAACGCGAGCGGGACCAGCGCAGAGGTCACCGCGGACACCGGTGCCACCACCGTCATCCGCCCGGCGCCCAGCGCCCAGTAGAAGAGGATCAGCCCGGCCATGCCCACGACGCCGGCGCCGATGCCCCACCCGAGGTCCGCTCCGGCAGGTGATCCACCCGCGATCGGAGCGACGACGACCAGAAGCGCCAGGCCGGTGGCCTGGGCCACGAGTGCCGCTCCGATCGCGGCCATCCGCCGGGCGGACAGGCCGCCGAGGAAGTCGCCGACGCCGAACGCGACCGCGGAGAGGGTGGCGAGGAGGACGGCCAAGGCCGGCGATGGTGCCACACCTCGGCGCGGTAGGTTCTCCGCCGCCGTGGACGCCCCTGCCGAACCCGCACCATCCGCCGTCGTCGAACCCGTGACGGGCGCGCCCCTCGCTGCCCTCCTCGGCGTCCTTCGCGAGGAGCCGGGCCTGACGGGGGCGCTCGGTCGACGTGCCACTGTGCTCGTGCTGCCGGAGTCGGCCCGGGCCGCGTCCGTCGCCGGGCTCAGCGCCCTCTCGCGACGCCGTCCGATCGTGGTCGCCGTGCCCGCCGTCGCGGACGCGGAGCGGCTGGCGTCGGATCTGCGGGCGTTCCTCCCCGCAGATGCGGTCGAGCTCTTCCCGTCCTGGGAGACGTTGCCGTTCGAACGGGTGAGCCCGTCCATCGAGACGATGGGCCGTCGCCTCCAGGTGATGTGGCGCCTGCGCTCCGGCGACGAGTCGCTGCAGGTCGTCGTCGCTCCGGCTCGGGCGCTGGCCCAGCGCCTGGGACCCGGCGCCGAGGACGCTGAGCCGGTCGTCGTCCGACCCGGCGACCGGATCGACCAGCAGGCGCTGGTGGAGCGCCTGGTGCTGTCGGGGTACCGCCGCGAGTACCAGGTGGAGCACCGCGGCGAGGTGGCCGTCCGCGGCTCGATCGTCGACGTGTTCCCGTCGACCGCGGACCGACCCGTGCGCATCGACCTCTGGGGTGACGAGGTCGACCGCCTGGCCGAGTTCTCCGTCTCCGACCAGCGAAGCGGCGAGGACCGGACCGAGGCGGTGCTCTACCCGGCGCGGGAACTGCTGGCGACCGACGCGGTGCGGGCACGCGCCGAGCGGTTGGTCGCCACCGACCCGTGGGGGCGCGAGCAGTGGCAGCGCCTGGCCGACGGCGAGGTGTTCGAGGGGATGGAGGCATGGCTGCCCTGGCTCGTCGAGCACACCGCTCCCGAGCACGCGCTGCTGGACCTGCTGGGCGAGGACGGCCTGGTCCTGCTGGTGGAGCCGCGCCGGCTGCGTGACCGGGTGGCCGACGTGTTGGCCGAGGAGGTCGACCTGGGCGCCACGTTGGCGCGCACCTGGGGCCTCGACGACGAGGTCGACCTGCCCCGGCTGCACGTCGATCTGGACCGATTGCTCGCCCACACCGACGCACCGACGTGGTCGGTCGCCGCGGTGCCCGACTCGCCCGACACGCCGGTGGTCGCCGCGTCGGGTTGGGCGCCCGCGGTCGGCGATGGCGATGCCCTGCTCGCACAGATGCGCCAGCTGATCGGCGACGGCTACCGCTTGGTGGTGTGCGCGGACGGCGCTGGCTCCGCGGTGCGGCTGGAGAAGCTGATCGCCGATCACGGCCTCTCCTTCCCGATCCTGGACGCCGGAGAAGGTGGTGCCGGGCCTGAGCCGAGGGCCCTGCTCGCACCCGGCGGCAAGATCGTCGTCGCACCGCTCGACCGCGGCTGCGTGCTGCCCGGCGTGCAGCTGGCGCTGCTCGCGGAGGCCGACCTGACCGGTCGTCGCCGCACCCACCGGCCGCCACGCACGCCACGTCGCGACGCGCAGCGGTTCTACGAGGACCTCAAGGTGGGCGACTACGTGGTCCACCAGGTCCATGGCGTGGCTCGCTTCGCCGGGATGGTCGAACGGGCGATGGGAGGCGGTGCAGCCCGCGACTACCTGCTGCTCGAGTACCGCGGCGACGACAAGCTCTACGTCCCGTCGGAGCAGATCGACGCCATCCGCCTCTACTCCGGGGGCGAGACGCCGAGCCTCAACCGGATGGGCGGCGCGGACTTCGCCCGCACCAAGGCCAAGGTCCGCTCCGCTGTCGCCGAGATCGCCCAGGAGCTGGTCGTCCTGTACCAGAAGCGACGGGCCGCAACGGGTCACGCGTTCGGAGAGGACACCCCGTGGCAGCGGGAGATGGAGGCAGCGTTCCCGTACCAGGAGACGCCCGATCAGCTGAGGGCGATCATCGACGTCAAGGAGGACATGGAGTCCACCATGCCGATGGACCGCCTGGTGTGCGGTGATGTCGGCTTCGGCAAGACCGAGGTGGCGGTCAGGGCCGTGTTCAAGGCGATCCAGGACGGCAAGCAGGCCGCGGTGCTCGTGCCCACGACCCTGCTCGCCCAGCAGCACTTCCAGACCTTCGCGGACCGCTTCGCCGGCTACCCCGTGCGGGTCGAGGTCCTGTCGCGGTTCCTGACCGGCGCTCAGGCCCGCGACGTGACCGAAGGTCTGGCGAACGGGTCGGTCGATCTGGTCATCGGCACGCACAAGCTGCTGTCGGGCGACGTGTCGTTCAAGGACCTCGGTCTGTTGGTGGTCGACGAGGAGCAGCGCTTCGGCGTGACGCACAAGGAGGCGATCAAGCAGCTCAAGGCCGACGTGGACGTGCTGACGCTGTCGGCGACACCGATCCCCCGGACGCTGGAGATGAGCCTGACCGGCATCCGGGACCTGTCGCTGCTCAACACGCCACCCGCGGCACGCCAGCCGATCCTCACCTACGTCGGCGAGTACGACGAGCGGGCGGTGGGCGAGGCGATCCGACGCGAGCTGCTCCGGGAGGGTCAGGTGTTATACGTGCACAACCGCGTGCGCGACATCGAGGACCACGCGGCCCGGCTCCGGGAGCTCGTGCCCGAGGCGCGCGTCGCGGTCGCGCACGGTCAGATGGACGAGGGGACGCTGGAGCGGGTCGTCCTCGACTTCTGGGAGGGCGCGTTCGACGTGCTCGTGTGCACGACGATCATCGAGTCGGGCATCGACATGCCGACGGTGAACACGCTCGTCGTCGAACGAGCCGACCTGCTGGGACTCGGTCAGCTCCACCAGATCCGCGGACGGGTCGGTCGCTCCGGTCAGCGCGCCTACGCCTACCTGTTCTTCCCGCCCGAGCGCCAGCTCTCGGAGGAGGCGTACGAACGCCTCAAGACGATCGGCGAGACCACCGAGCTGGGCTCCGGGTTCCGCATCGCCATGCGCGACCTCGAGATCCGTGGCGCCGGCAACCTCCTCGGCACGGGCCAGACCGGCCACGTCGCTTCGGTCGGCTACGACCTCTACGTGCAGATGGTCAACGAGGCCATCGCCCAGCTCAACGGGGAACGGGTCGAGGAGCCCAGGGAGATCACGCTCGAGCTGCCGCTGCCGGCGCACCTGCCCGCGGACTACGTGGAGCGCGACGACCTTCGGCTCGATGCCTACCGTCGCCTCGCCGGGGTGCAGGCCCAGTCCGACGTGGACGACATCGCAGAGGAGTGGGCCGACCGGTTCGGTCCCGTGCCGGAACCTGCGCAGAACCTGCTGGCCATCGCCCGGCTGCGCGCCGAGTGCGTGCGCACCGGCGTGGAGGAGGTCGCGGTCACCAAGGCGTCCGCGCTGTCGGGTCCGGGCTGGGTGGCGCGCATCGCACCGATCAAGCTCGCGCAGTCCAAGCAGATGCGCCTGGCCCGCCTCTACAAGGGCGCGCTCTACAAGGAGGAGCAGTCGCAGCTGCAGCTGCCGGTCAAGGCCGGTGGCGCCCTTGCCGACGACCTCGTCGCGGCGTTGCAGGAACTGGTTCCCGAGGTAGCTCCGACAGCATCGGGGTAGGTTGCCGGCATGGGAACCAAGCAGACCTACGCAGCCGGTATCCCGTGCTGGGTCGACGTGATGGTGGACGACGTGGCCGGCGCCGCGACGTTCTACGGCGAGCTGTTCGGGTGGGACCCCGAGGCGTCGGAGGTCGACGGCGTCACGATCTACACGAACCTCCGCCTGAGGGGCGCGACCGTGGCCGGCATCGCCGGCAAGATGGGTCAACCCGTGCCGGACGCGTGGTCGGTGTACGTGGCCTCGAACGACGTCGGCGCCACGTTGGCCGCGGTGACCCGCGCCGGGGGTCAGGTCGTCGTCGGTCCAGAGGACGTCCCCGGCGGCGCTGGCACCTTCGGGGTGTTCACCGACCCCAACGGCGCGTTCTGCGGCGTGTGGAAGGCCGGTTCCCATGTGGGAGCGGAGCTGGTCAACGAACCCAACTCGTTCGTCTGGAACGAGCTCGCCTCGCCCGACGTCGACGCCTCGGTCGCCTTCTACTCGTCGGTGTTCGGTTGGAGTCGGGGTGACGGCTCGGCCGATGGATCGACGTTCCTCGATGGCGCCGGCGCGCCGCTGTGCGGCGTGCACGCAGCCGGAGAGGGCGAGCCGCCGTTCTGGTCGATCTGGTTCGCCGTGGAGGACTGCGACGCAACGGTGGCGCGGGTGACCGAGCTCGGCGGATCGGTCGTCGTCGAACCCAACGACATGGGCTTCGGTCGTGGCGCCGTGGTCGCCGCTCCCGGAGGCGCCGTGTTCGGCGTGGGGGCCATGCCCACCGCCGACGACTGACGGTCGCTCGCGGTTCCACGGTCGTCCAGTGCGGTGGATAGCATCCGCGGCCATGCGAGCAACGCGGCGTCTTCCGCTGATCATCGCCGCCGGCCTGGCCGCCGTGGTGGCCGTCTCAGCCTGTGGTGTCGCCGCCAACGACACGGCGGCGACGGTCGGTGACGTCACGATCAGCGCCACCCTCGTCAACGACCTGGCGTCCGACGACGCGTTCGTCGGGGCGATGGCCAGCCAGGCGCTCGACACGCAGCGCGAAGGCGTCGTCGATGGCGACTCCGCCCGACAGGTGCTGTCGTTCCTCGTCACCTCCGAGGTCCTCGCTCAGGAGGTGCAGCACTGGGGTGCCGAGGTGACCGATGCGAACACCGCCGACGGCGAGTCGACCATCGACCAGCAGGCCCCGCGTCTGCAGGGTCGGGCACGCGACGTGGTGCTCCGCTACCTCGTCGACCGCGCCGCCCTCCAGGAGCGGCTCTCGTCGCTCGACCCGTCGTCGGAGGAGGACATGCGTCGCCTGTACGACGGAGCGCCGAGCTACTGGGATCAGGTCTGTCTGACCGCCGTGGTCGTCCCCGCCGACGCGATCGCGGACGCACGGGCCGCGCTGGCCGGTGGCTCGACGCTGGAGGACCTGGAAGCCGCGGCGGACGGGAGCCAGGTCGTCGCCACCCCCGAGCAGTGCCTGCCCCGGCAGTACCTGCCCGAGGTGCTGCGCGACCGCGTGGCCGCGGCCAAGGCCGGTGAGGTCGAGGGGCCGGTCGCAGGGGCGTTCCCCGGTCAGGGCGCGGTGGTGTGGTTCCGCATCGAGCGGACACAGGTGCTGGCCTTCCCCGACGCCGGGCCCGACCTCGAGCAGCTCGTTCGTGCGATCGCCCAGAACGGCGTGGATGCGTGGCTGAACCTCAAGGCGAACCAGGCGGTCGAGATCGATCCCCGCTACGGCAGCGAGGTCGAGGTCGGCCAGCAGGGCCTGACCGTGCTCGCGCCTGCGACCCCGCTCGGTGCCGGGTCCAGCCGCCTCGCTGACGCCATGACCGGTGCCACGCCCTGACGGACCGATCCTCCCGATCGTCGAGGTCGTCGGCCTGGGCCCGGGGGGTCCGGATCTGGTCACCGCCGGGACGTCGACGGTCCTGGCTTCTGGTTCGCCGACGTTCCTGCGCACCTCCCGACACCCCGCCTCGGTGGTGATGCCGGCGGGGACGACCACGTTCGACGACATCTACGAGCGGGCATCGACGATCGGTGAGGTGTATGCCGAGATCGTCGAGGCCGTGGTCGCCGCGGCGATCGGACACGACCGCGTGGTCTACGCGCTGCCCGGCTCTCCGGTCGTGGCGGAGCGCACCGTCGAGCTGCTCGTGGCCGACCCGCGGGTCCGAACCGTGCTGCACCCCGCCCTCTCGTTCGTCGACCTCACCTGGATCCGTCTGGGCGTCGACCCGGTGGAGCTCGGCGTGCGGCTGGTGGACGGACATCGCTTCGCCACCGAGGCGGCCGGGGAGTGCGGCCCGCTGCTCGTCGGCCAGTGCGACTCGGCCTTCGTGCTCTCCGACATCAAGCTCGCCGTGGAGGAGCCACCCGACGAGCCGGTCGTCCTGCTCCAGCACCTCGGGCTACCCGACGAGCGCCTGGTCGTCGTTGCCTGGGAGGACCTCGACCGAACGCTCGACGCCGACCACCTCACGTCGCTGTGGATCCCGCAGCCGGGCCAGAGCCTCGGGGCGGGTGTCGCAGTTGCCCGATTCGAGGACCTGCTGTCGCAGCTGCGGGTGAGCGACCCGTGGAAGGCGGCGCAGACCCACGACTCGCTCAAGCGATTCCTGCTCGAGGAGTCCTACGAGGTGCTGGAGGCGATCGACGCCTACGACCCCGAGTCGGGCGAGGGCGCCGAGGAGTTGACCAGCGAGTTGGGCGACCTGCTCTACCAGGTGGTGTTCCACGCCGCCCTGGGCGCCGAAGCCGGGTGGTTCGACCTGTCCGACGTGGCGGACGCCATCCACGACAAGCTCGTCCGCCGCAACGACGACCTCCTCAGCGCCACCGCCGGCCGCCCGGCCGACGCTGGTGTCGACGGCGCGATCAGCGTGTGGGAGACCTCCAAGCGGGCCGAGCACGGGCGGCGGTCCGCCTTCGACGGCATCCCGCACGCACTGCCGGCGCTGACCCGGGCCATGAAGGTCCAGCGCAAGGCCCAGGCGCTCGGCATGCTGGGGTCGACCGCGACGCCGACGGATGTGTCGACGATGGCCGATGTCGTGGCCGCCGAACCGGGTGACCTCGAACGGGTCGGCGCGCTGCTCGCCGCCGTGGTCGACGTCGCCCGTCGGGCGGGCGTCGACCCCGAGGACGCGCTGCGACGGCGCATCGACGCGGACGAGTCCCGGTACCGGGGCGCCGAAGCCGACACCGACATGTGAACGCCCCCGACATGTGAACGCCCCCGACGAACTCGGGCGTGACGGACCGTTCGTCGGTCACGTGAGGGAGTCCTAGAGTGCGGCCCATGCCTGAAGCTCTGCAGATCGCTCCCGCGTCCGGACGGCTGGGGATCCTCACCCCGGGCATGGGGGCCGTCGCCTCCACCGCGTACGCGGGCGTGCTGGCCGCCCGCCAAGGTCTGGCCGTCCCGGTCGGTTCGCTGACCCAGATGGCCCACATCCGCCTCGGTCGTCGAGAGGACGGCCGCAACCCGATGATCAAGGACTTCGTCCCGCTCGCCGGCCTCGACGACCTGGTGTTCGGCGGTTGGGACCCGATCTCGCCCAACGCGCTGGAGGCGGCACGCACCGCTGGCGTGCTGGAGGAGAAGGACCTGAGCCCGCTGTCGGGCGAGCTCGAGGGTATCACGGCCATGCCGGCGGTCTTCGACCAGCGCTGGGTCAAGCGGCTCGACGGGGTGCGGGTCAAGACCGGTGAGTCCAAGTGGGACCTGGCCCAGCAGCTGATCGCCGACATCGAGCGGTTCCGGACCGAGAACGACCTCGACCGCCTGGTCATGGTGTGGTGCGGCTCCACCGAGGCCTACCAGGAGCCGTCGGAGGTCCACGAGACGATCGAGGCGTTCGAGGCCGGCCTGAAGGCCGACGACGAGAACATCTCGCCGAGCCAGCTCTACGTGTACGCCGCGCTGGCCTGCGGCGTGCCGTTCGCCAACGGCGCGCCCAACCTGTCGACGGACCTTCCGTGCATGGAGGAGCTGTCGCTGGCCAACGGGGTGCCGATCACCGGCAAGGACTTCAAGACCGGCCAGACGCTCATGAAGACGATCCTGGCCCCGGGCTTCAAGTCACGCATGCTCGGCATGCGGGGCTGGTACTCCACCAACATCCTCGGCAACCGCGACGGCGAGGTGCTCGACGATCCGGAGAACTTCAAGACCAAGGAGGTCTCCAAGCTGGGCGTGCTCGACACGATCCTGCAGCCCGAGGTGTACCCGGAGCTGTACGGCAACATCGACCACGTCGTGCGGATCAACTACTACCCGCCCCGCGGCGACAACAAAGAGGGCTGGGACGCCATCGACATCTACGGATGGATGGGCTACCCCATGCAGATCAAGGTCGACTTCCTCTGCCGCGACTCGATCCTGGCCGCGCCGATCGTGTTGGACCTGGCGCTGTTCCTCGACCTCGCCCAGCGGGCCGGCCAGTCGGGCGTGCAGGAGTGGCTGAGCTTCTACTGGAAGTCGCCGCAGCCGGCGGGTGGGGTGTCGCCCGAGCACGACATCTTCATCCAGCAGACCAAGCTCAAGAACACGCTGCGGGAGTGGATGGGCGAGGCAGCGGTCACCCACTCGGAGGCCGAGTAGGAGCGGCCGGCTTCCCGGTAACGTCGCGCTCGTGATCGACGGGACCGGGCACCTCCGCAACGACGCCGCTCGGATCACCGAGCTGGTGGCCTCCGACCTCGACGTCGCGGTGCCGTCGTGCCCCGGGTGGAGCCTCCGTGACCTCGTCACCCACCTCGGGGGCGTCCACCGTTGGGCCACCGCAGCGGTGAAGGGCGCAGCCCGGCCTGACACCAACCCGGCGGCCGAGGCCGGCGCGGCGCCGGAGGAGCCCGACGCGCTGGCCCGGTGGTTCGGCGACGGGGCGATCGCCCTCGCCAACGCGCTCGATGCTGCAGCGCCCGACGCCCCCACGTGGACGCCCTTCCTGGTTCCCGATCCGACCGTGTCGGTGTGGCTGCGTCGCCAGACGCAGGAGACGGCGCTGCACCGCTGGGATGCGGAGTCGGCGGTGGGCGCGGCCCGTGAGCTCGATCCTGTGGTCGCCGCCGACGGCATCGACGAGTACCTCGGGGTGTTCGTCCCTCGTCGCGTCCAGCTCGACGGGCTCGTGCTGCCGTCCGGCCGGGCGCACCTCCACTGCACCGACGTGCCCGGCGAGTGGACCGTCGAGGTGGTCGATGGCGACTACGTCATCGATCGGACGCACCGCAAGGGCGACGCGGCGATCCGCGGGACGGCCGAGCACCTGTTCCTCGCGCTCTGGGGTCGAAGCGTGCCCGACGGGGCGATCGACGTGTTCGGCGACGAGGCGGTCGCCGACGCATGGCTGTCGCTGGGCGGGGTCTGATGGCGACGGTGACCCGGCCCGACGTCGACCTGCTCGACCCCGAGCTGCATCGTCGCGACCCGCACGACGTGTGGAGGTGGATGCGGGAGAACGAGCCGCTGTTCCGCGACGAGCGCAACGGGATCTGGGCGGTCTCCCGTCACGCGGACGTGCTCGAGGTCGAGCGCCACTCGGAGCGGTTCTCCTCGGCGCGTGGCTACCGGTCGTGGTGGGCGCCCGAGGAGAACAGCATCATCGCCCAGGATGACCCCGGCCACCTGGCCCAACGGCGCCTGGTGTCGGCGCGGTTCACGCCCCGGGCGGTCCGCGCTCAGGACGACTGGATCGATGCCACGATCGCCGACCTGCTCGATGCCATCGCGGCCGGAGGCGCGGCTGGTGACGGGACGATCGACGTCGTCGACGAGCTCGCGGCGCCGCTGCCGTGCCGGCTGACCGCCCGGCTCCTCGGCCTGCCCGAGGGCCGCTGGCGCGACATCAGGAGCTGGTCCGAGCGCATCATGCGCATCGACATGGCACCGTCGGACCAGGTCGTCGCCGAGGACCTCTTCGGCGCGATCGGCGAGTTCTCCGAGGTCGTCGCCGCCGTGCTGGCCGACAAGCGGGAGTGTCCGATGGATGACCTGCTGTCGGTGTGGGCCAACACCGACCTGTACGGTCCGGGCGGCTACGGCCCCAACCGGATGATCCACGAGGTCGGCCTGTTCGTCGCCGGGGGAGCCGAGACCACCCGGACGGTCATCTCCCACGGGATCCGGGTGCTGGCCGATCACCCCGACGACTGGGACCGCATCGCCGAGGATCCCGACCTGGCCGTCACCGCGGTGGAGGAGCTGGTGCGCTGGGTGACGCCGCTCAACAACTTCTTCCGTACCGCCGTTGCTGACGCGACGATCGGCGGTCGGCCGGTCTCCGCCGGGGACCGCATCATGCTGGTGTACCCGTCGGCCAACCGCGACGAGGACGTGTTCGTGCACCCGTTCCGCTTCGACATCGCCAGGAGCCCGAACCCGCACGTCGCGTTCGGCCACGGCACCCACTTCTGTCTGGGCGCGAACCTGGCCCGGCGCGAGCTGCAGGCACTGCTGCGGGCGTTGACCCGGCGGTTCAGCGCGCCGGTCGTCGTGACCGAACCCGACGTGGAGCCCAACATCTTCGCCCGTGCGGTGCGGTCGTTCCGGGTGGAGCTGGCCGCCCGCTGACGCCGCACGCGCCGGCGCTCGTGGCGGCGCCGGGGCGTCCCCTCCGAGGGGTGGCGGGCAGGCCAGAATGTCACCGATGGCGACCGCGACCACTTCTCGTGCCGCGCCCCCGAAGCTGGGCTATCGGCCGTCGCTCGACGGTCTGCGGGCGATCGCCGTCACCGCTGTCGTGCTGTACCACGCGGACGTCGGCTGGATGCCGGGCGGCTTCCTGGGCGTCGAGGTGTTCTTCGTGGTCAGCGGCTTCCTGATCACCGCGCTGCTGATCGACGAGCGCCACCACTCGGGCACGATCTCGCTCCGGAACTTCTGGGTCCGGCGAGCCCGGCGGCTGCTGCCGGCGCTGTACCTGCTGCTCCTGGTCGTGTCGGTCGCATCGCTGATCGTGTACCGCGACGCGGCCGGCCGCATGGGCGGCGACGTCCTCGCAGCGCTGCTCTACGTGTCGAACTGGTGGCAGATCTACCTGAACGAGTCGTACTTCGCGCAGGCGGGCCGGCCGCCGCTGCTGCAGCACCTGTGGTCGCTCGCCATCGAGGAGCAGTTCTACGTGGTGTTCCCAGCGCTGTTCGCGTTCGGGATGGCCATGGCGGGTCGCAAGCGGATGGCCTGGATCCTCGGCGTGGCCGCCCTGGCGTCGGCCGCTTGGATGGCCATCCGCTTCGAGGAGTTCACCGACCCGTCCGCGGTCTACTACTCGACCTTCACCCGGGCCTCTGGGCTCCTCGTCGGGGCGTTGCTCGCGCTGGTGTGGGCGCCGTGGCGGACGCGAGGCCGGGCGGGTGCCGGGGCCGGTCCGGCGCTCGATGTCGTCGGCATCGTCGGCCTGGTCGTGATCGCCTGGTTCTTCGTGCGGGTGAACGCCTTCGACGCGTTCATCTACCGGGGCGGCATGCTGGCGCTCGACGTCGTGTGCGTGGTCGTGATCGCCGTCCTGGTGCATCCGGCGAGCCGGCTCCACGTGGTGCTGGCCCTCGCGCCGCTGCGCTGGATCGGGCTTCGGTCCTACTCGATCTACCTGTGGCACTGGCCGATCTTCATGGTGACCCGTCCCGAGCTCGACCTCCCCTTCACGGGCTGGCCGGTGTTCGTGCTGCGCATCGGCCTCACGATGGGTGCCGCGGAGGTGTCGTACCGCTACGTGGAGCAGCCGTTGCGCTCGGGTGCGCTCGGCAGCTGGTGGCGTGGGTTCCGGTCCTCGACCGGCGAGCGCAGGGCGGTGTACGCCCGTCAGGTCATGGTCGTCGGCGGAACCAGCCTCGCGTTGATCGCGCTCATCGGCATCGGCCTGCAGAAGGCGGCGAGCAGCCCCGACCGGGAGAAGATCGCGCTGGAGGCGGCCGCCGTGCCCGACCTCGACGAGGCGGCGCAGTCGACCACGACGACGACCTCGCCGCCGACATCGACCACCGTCGCGGGCGAGCTCACCGCAGCCGATGGTGCCGCGGTGCCGACCACCGTCGCGCCGAGCACCACGGCCGGGGTGCCGCAGACCGCAACGAACGCGCTGGCGGTCGGCGATTCGGTCATGCTCGGCGCCTCGGGTTCCTTGCGCAGCGCCATGCCCGGTCTGACCGTCGACGCCAAGGTGGGTCGCCAGTTCGACCGGATCCTGCAGGTCGCACAGTGGTTCGTGTCGGAGGGCAAGGCGCCCGGCCCGCTCATCATCCACGCCGGGACGAACGGCACGTTCTCCGACGGCGACCTGGACCGGCTGTTCGAGATCGCCGGCGACCGCCAGGTCCTGCTGGTGAACGCCAAGGTCGAGCGACCGTGGCAGGACCTCGTGAACCAGCGGCTGGAGGCGGCGGCGGACCGCCACTCCAACGCGGTGCTCGTGGACTGGCACCAGCTGTCGGCCGACCATCCCGAGTGGTTCGCGCCCGACGGGGCCCACCTCCGACCCGCAGGGGCGCGGGCCTACGCGGAGCTGATCCGCAGCAACCTGTAGCCCAGCCCCGAACGCCACCGCTGCGATTCCGATCCGGGTGCCCGGCCCTGCCAAGATGCCGCCGGTACGGTGTCCCGGGGTCCGACGCATCTGGAGGAGTACAGGCGTGAGCATCATCGAAGGCATCCTGTCGCGGGAGATCCTGGACTCCCGGGGCAACCCGACCGTCGAGGTCGAGGTCGAGCTGGACTCCGGTGCGGTCGGCCGCGCCGCGGTCCCCTCCGGGGCGTCGACCGGTGCCTTCGAGGCGGTCGAGCTGCGCGACGGCGACGCCGAGCGCTACCTGGGCAAGGGCGTGCGGTCAGCCGTCGAGCACGTCAACGGTGAGATCGCCGACGCACTGGTCGGCTTCGACGCCGTCGACCAGCGCGACCTCGACCGGGTGCTGGTCGATCTCGACGGGACCGACAACAAGGGCAGGCTCGGAGCCAACGCCATCCTGGGCGTGTCCCTGGCCATCGCCAAGGCCGCGGCCGAGGAGCTGGCCCTGCCGCTGTATCGCTACGTCGGCGGCCCGACCGCCTGCGTGCTACCTGTGCCGATGCTCAACGTGATCAACGGCGGCGAGCACGCCGACAACAACGTGGACATCCAGGAGTACATGTTCATGCCCGTCGGCGCCGCCTCGTTCTCCGAGGCCCTGCGCTGGGGCGCCGAGTGCTACCACACGTTGAAGAAGGTCGTGCACGAGCGGGGCCTGTCGACGGCGATCGGCGACGAGGGCGGCTTCGCGCCCAACCTGGCCAGCAACGAAGAGGCCGTCGCCCTGCTGGTCGAGGCCATCGAGCGCGCCGGGCGAACCCCCGGCGACGAGATCGCGATCGCGCTCGATGCCGCCTCCACCGAGTTCTACGCGGACGGCAGCTACACGCTCGCCGGTGAGGGTCGCTCGTTGAGCTCAGCTGAGTTCGCCGACTACCTGGCCGACCTGTGCGACCGGTACCCCATCGTGTCGATCGAGGACGGGATGGCCGAAGAGGACTGGGACGGCTGGTCGGCCCTGACGGCCAAGATCGGCGACAGGGTGCAGCTGGTCGGCGACGACCTGTTCGTCACCAACTCCGATCGCCTGGCCCGTGGCATCGACCTGGGCGTCGCCAACTCGATCCTCGTCAAGGTGAACCAGATCGGCTCGCTCACCGAGACCCTCGATGCCGTCGAGCTGGCCACCCGCCACAGCTACACGTCGGTCATGTCGCACCGCTCCGGTGAGACCGAGGACGTCACGATCGCGGATCTGGCCGTCGCCACCAACTGCGGTCAGATCAAGACCGGAGCACCCGCCCGCTCGGACCGCGTCGCCAAGTACAACCAGCTGCTGCGCATCGAGGAGCAGCTCGGAGAGTCCGCGGTGTTCCGGGGGTCCGCCGCGCTCGCACCGCTGGGGCAGCACCCGGCGTGACCGAGCGATCCCGGCCACCGAAGCCGACGTCGGATCGGTCCTGGCTCCTCGGGCGTCGCAGCGCGGTGATCGCGACGGTCGTGGCGGTCACGGCGCTGCTGGTCGCCTTGCCGGCACGCAGCTACGTCAGACAGCAGTCCGAGGTCTCCGCGGCCCGGGAGCAGCTCGAGGAGATCGAGAAGGAGAACGACGAGCTCGCGGCGCGCAAGGAGCGGCTGTCGGATCCCGACGAGGTCTCCCGCATCGCCCGGCGCGACTACGGCCTGGTCGAGGTGGGCGAGGAGTCGTACTCCGTCCTGCCTCCGGCCACCGCCGGGCTCATCATGCCGAACGCGTGGCCCTTCGACCGTCTCGAGGACGGGGTGCGCACCGCGGCGGCCGGCGGCTGACCCGGCGCTCCACCACGACGCGCCCGGACCCGACGACGACCGTTACCATCGGTCGATGGCCGACGATCGTGACGCGGTGCGCGACCTCCTCGGCCGGGAGCCGCTCGCCGGCTTCACCGTCGTGGTCCGGCGAGCCGATGCCGCACCCGTCGTGATCCGCAACGACCCGCTCCTGCCCGACGGCACCCCGATGCCGACTCGCTTCTGGCTGCTCGATCCGGTCCTGAACCGGGAGATCGGCCGGTTGGAGGCGGCCGGGGGCGTCGACGCGGCCGAGCGCGAGGTCGACGGGGACGAGCTGGTCGCCGCCCACGCCCGCTACGCACGCGAGCGGGACGCGGCGATCCCTGCCGGTCACCGTGGGCCGCGCCCGTCGGGCGGCGTCGGCGGCACCCGCATCGGCGTGAAGTGCCTGCACACCCACTACGCGCACTTCCTGGCCACCGGTGACGATCCGGTCGGGCGTTGGGTCGCGGACCGCTTGCCCGCGGAGCTGCGGCAGATCGGCCAGACTCGGACCCCGACCCACGGCACGATCGACCGAGACCGACCCCAGGAGCACACCGATGGCTGACCCTGTCGCCGCGATCGACTGCGGCACCAACTCGGTGCGACTCCTCGTCTCCGACGGCGAGCGCCCGCTCGTCCGCCTCATGCGGATCACCCGACTGGGCAAGGGCGTCGACGCCACCGGACGACTCGACCCCGCGGCGATCGATCGCACCCTCGAGGTCCTCCGCGACTATCGGAACGAGATGGACCGCCTGGGGGTGACCCGAGCCCGGATGGCGGCCACGTCCGCGTCCCGGGACGCGTCGAACCGCGACGAGTTCTTCGACGCGGCCGAGGCGATCCTCGGCGCCCGGCCCGAGCTGCTCTCCGGCGAGGAGGAGGCGCAGATGTCGTTCCGAGGGGCGACCTCGGACCTCGACCCGACCGACGGTCCGTTCGTCGTCGTCGACATCGGTGGCGGTTCCACCGAGTTCGCCGTCGGCGGCACCCGGCTGGAGGGGGCGGTGTCGGTCGACATGGGCTGCGTGCGCCTGACCGAGAAGTACCTGCGCTCGGACCCGCCGCTGGCCGAGGAGCTGACCAACGCTCTGTCGATCGTCGAGCAGCACCTCCAGGACGTCGAGCGCGCCCTTCCGGGCGTCACCACCCCGCCGCGGTTCATCGGTCTCGCCGGCACGATCACGAACGTGGCCGCGGTGGAGATCGGCCTGGCGGACTACGACCCGGATCGCATCCACCACTTCGTCCTCAGCCACGAGGCGGCAGAGGACGTGTTCCGCACGCTGGCCACGGAGTCGCTGGCCGATCGGGTGCACAACCCTGGTCTGGAACGCCAGCGAGCGGACGTGATCGTGGGTGGCTGCTGCGTGCTCGTGCAGATCTTCCGCACGTTCGGCTTCGACGAGTGCCTGGTGTCGGAGTCCGACATCCTCGACGGCCTCGTCATGTCGATGCTCGACCCCGCCTGATCGCTCCCGCGGTGGCGGGGTCGGTCGCGGAGGCAGCGGTCGGTATGCTCCGCCGGTGCTGCGACGCAAGCCGCTCCCGGATCCGACGATCGCGCCGGTGACCCTCAACGGACGTCGGGTGGTCCTGCGGCCGCTGTCAGCGCACGACTTCGACTCGTGGCGCGAGGTGCGGCGGCGATGCGACGAGTGGCTGACCAGGTGGGAGCCGCGGCGCATCCCCGGCCAGCCCGACACGGTCGAGGACCGTCAGGCGTTCGGTTCGCGCTGCGCGGTGCGGATGCGGGAGATCCAGCTCGGGACCGGATACGGATTCGGCATCTTCGTCGACGGCGAGTTCACCGGAGAGATCAACGTGAACTCGATCCATCGCGGGGCGCACCAGAGCGCGTACGTCGGCTACTGGATCGACGAGCGGCTGGCCGGGCGGGGCTACATGCCCGAGTCGGTCGTCGCGGTGCTGCGGTTCTGCTTCGAGCAGCTGCTGTTGCACCGCGTGCAGATCTCGATCATCCCGCGCAACGCGGCGAGCCGCCGTGTGGTGGAGAAGCTGGGTCTGCGACCCGAGGGTGTCGCCGAGCGCTACCTGGAGATCAACGGGGTGTGGGAGGACCACATCCGATACGCGATCACGGCCGAGGAGTGGGACCTCCGCCGCGACGAGCTGCTCTCCGACTGGCTCCTCTAGCTCGACGAGGTGATCCGCCGCTGCAGGGCGGCCAGGCGCTCGGCGAACGCCGGCTGATCCATCGACCACAGCTGGTCGACGAGCTCACGCTCCACCGCGGCGTCGTGGGCGTCGATCGCGGCCACGTCGAGGATCGTCGCCTTGACCCGACGGGCGAGCTCGCGGGGCGCAGCGCCCGCCCGCCCCGCCATCTCGACCGCGGTGGCGAGGAGCTCCTCGTCGGGGACGCAGCGCCACGCCAGGCCGACCCGCTCGGCTTCGGCGCCGTCGAGCGCTTGACCGAAGAGGACCGCCGCCATCGTGGTCTGCAGCCCGGCCGCCCGCTCGAACATCCACGTGTGGCCACCGCCGGGGTGGATGCCCAGATCCAGGAAGCGGGTGTCGAAGCGTGCGGACGCGCCGGCCAGGCGGACGTCGCAGCCGAGCGCCAGGTTCATCCCGGCACCCACCGCGGCGCCGTTCACCGCGGCGATCGTCGGCAGCGGGGAACGGGCGACGGCCAGGAACCCCTCGTAGATCGCGAGAAGTCCGTCGCGTCGTGACTCGCCGAGCTGGCTGAGGTCCGCACCGGCGCAGAACGCGGGACCGGCGCCGGTGACGACGAGCGCCCCGATCGACTCGTCGGCCTCGAGGTCGGCGACCGCATCGGCCAGGGCCGCGCACAGCTCCATCGACAGCGCGTTGCGCCGGTCAGGATCGTCGATCGTGAGCACGCCGACACCGCCTCGTCGATCGACGTGGAGCAACGCCATCGCTCGGTCAGCTCCTCGCCACGGCGTCAGTCCCGGACCACGGCGGGCGAGTGCCGGAAGAACTGCTCGACGTCGCGCTCGTAGGTGTAGGTCGGCGCGTGGTCGCCGATCGTGCGGCGGAGGCGCACTGCCTCGATGAACGCCCGAACGGCCTCCGCAGAGGAGTACTCGTAGCGGAACCCTGTCTCCTTGAGCTTGCGGTTGTCCACGCCGCGCCCGTAGCGCAGCAGCTGTCGGTACTCCTCGGGCAGGTCGACGATGCCCAGCCGTGCGAGCGGCGCGGTGAGCAGTCCGGTGCCGTACGGGGGCAGGGCGATGGTCCGCTTCCCGCAGATCGCAGCGACCTCCGACCACGGGAGCAGACCGTCGCCGGCGACGTTGTAGACACCGGCCAGCTCGTGGGACAGCGTGAAGAGGATCGAGCGGATCACGTCGTCCTCGTGGACGAACTGGAAGCGGGGGTCGAACCCTGCGAGCGACGGGACGAACGGCAGGTCGAGCGCTCTGGTCAGCGGTGTCTCGATGTCGGCGCCGGTGACGTTGGCGAACCGCAGCAGCGCCACGTTGACGTGCGGGTTGTCCTCGGCGAAGTCCCACACGTAGCCCTCGACGGCCTCGAGCGAGCGCTCGACCGGGGTGCGGGCCACCCCGGAGCGCGGTGTCGTCTCCTGGAACCAGATCGGATCTGCCGACGAGCATCCGTAGACCATCGTCGAGGACTTCACGATGACGGTCCGCACCGTCGACGCGGGTGCGGACGCCGCGGCGAACAGGTTCATCGTGCCGATCACGTTGATCTCGTGGGTCGCCCGCTGCGACATCTGCGTGGGGTCGACGACGAGGAACGTGTGGATGATCGTGTCGATCTGCGCGGCGCGCACGATGCGGGCCAGGATCGAGTAGTTGGCATCGACTCGGACGTACTCGGTTCGTTCGAGCTCGACGGTGGGTTCGGTGGTGTCGAGCCCGACGATCACCTCGACGTCGGGATCGGACTCGAGCGCCTGTGCGACCCGACCGCCCCAGAAGGTGCCGAGACCCGTGACGAGGACGCGGGCCGGACGCCCCAGCCGGCCGGGGCTCACCCGAACCACACCGATCGACGCTGGCGGAGCATGTCGTAGAGCGCGCTCTGGATGCGGTCGCGGATGGCTTCGGACTCATCCATCACCCGTGAACGCGAGTAGCGCTCCTGGTCGGGTGGCACGTTGAACTGCACGGGGTCGAGCACCCGCAGCTTGAACTTGGCCGGCAGGTAGGCGACCACCCCCGCCGGGCCGAGCATCACCATGTTCGCCGTGATCGGTGCGTACGGCATGCCGATGAGCGACGCCAGGTGCGGGACCCGCACGAGCGTGGGCATCGACTCCTCGGCACCGACCACCGCGATCGGTACGACCGGCACGCCGGCGCGCATGGCGATCTCCACGAAGCCGCCGCGACCGAAGCGACGCAGCTGGTACCGCTCGTTCCAGGTCTTGGCCGGTCCCTTGACTCCCTCCGGGAAGTCGAGCACCAGCTGGCCCTGCTCGGCGAGCAGGCGGTAGGCGTTGTCCGGGTGCGCCGGCACACCGCCGAGGCGTGACCACAGCGTGCCGACCACAGGGATCCGGCGGAACAGGTTGTCGGCCAACCCGTAGACGGGTCGGCCGAGCTCCTCCTCGATGCCGTGCATGATCACCGGAGCGTCCGATGGGATGGCCGCGGCGTGGTTCGCGACGAGGAGCGCGCCGCCGTCGCTCGGGATCTTCTCCAACCCCTCCCACTCGGCCCGGAACCACTGGCGGTACAAGGGGTCGTACACGCGCCGGGCGAGGGATCGCATCCGCTCGGAGCGGCCCCACTCGTCGACGTCGGAGCGTCGGATGTCGTCGTCGAGGTCCTCGTCGGACTCCGGCGAGGGGACGGGCACCAGCGCCCGCGTCGAGCTGTGCGGATCGCGGGCGCGAGGCGAGGTGTGGTCGACGAGCGCGTCGTCGATCAGCGCGTCGTCGATCAGCGCGTCGTCGACCAGCGCGTCGGGCCGGGCACCCTTGCTGCGATCCTCCGCTGACGCCATGTCGGCGAATGCTAGTGGGGGACCCCCGTCCCGGGTACCGGGGTCACGAGGCGTTCCAGGTGTAGGTCTGCTTGGTGAGCTGCAGGTAGATGACCGACTCGGTGCCGACCACGCCGGGAACCTTCCGGATGCGGTCGTTGAGCAGGCTGAGCAGCGCCTGGTCGTCGGGGACGAACACCTCGGCCAGGATGTCGACGCTGCCGGCGGTGAGCACCAGGTAGTCGACCTCGTCGAACCTCTCCAGCTCGGCTGCGACCTCCCGCACGTCGCCGTCGACCTTGATGAGCACCATCGCCTGGCGCAGGAGGCCGAGCTGCAGCGGATCGGTGACCGCCACGATCTGCATCACGCCCTGCTCCAGGAGTCGCTGCACGCGCTGGCGAACTGCCGCTTCGGACAGGCCGACCTGCTTGGCGAGCTGCGTGTACGGGCGGCGACCGTCGACCTGGAGGTGGCGGATCAGCTCCGCGTCGATCTCGTCCACCAGTGGTTCGGTCATGGTCTGATTGTCGCGACGGTGGCCATCAGCGGTCGAGGGCCTGGCGGTAGAACGCGGCGATCCAGCCCGACACCAGGTCCTGGTCGAGGGGCGGCGCGGGTGGGTGCAACGACGCCAGGCCGGCGTCGACGACGTCGTCGCCGATCGCGCCCCGACGCATCTCCATGAGCACCTCGGAGAGCCCGGGAGTGAACTCGGGGTGGCCCTGGACGCAGAACAACCGGTCGTCGATCCGGTACGCAGCGACCGGGCAGTACTCGGACGTGGCGACGAGGTCGGCCCCGTCGGGCAGTCGGGTGACCTGGTCCCGGTGGCTCATGAGGAGCGTGAAGCGCTCGGCAGGCGCCCCGTCGGGGCCGGTCATCCACTCGGCGGGTGCCACGACGTCGAAGGTGCGCCCGCCGACGCCCCAGCCCACCTCGGCGCGCTGCACCTCGCCGCCGAGCGCCAGCGCGGCCAGCTGGTGGCCGAAGCACACGCCCACCTGCGGTCGACCGGCCTCGACGTTGCTGGCGATGAGGTCCTTCACGTCGAGGATCCAGCCCTCGTCCTCGTATGCGGAGCGTCGCGATCCCGAGATCATCCAGGCGTCGCACTCGTCGAGGTCATCGGGCAGCCGGCCTTCGGTGGCCTCGTAGACGCGGATGTCCAGGCCGTGGTGCGCGAACGCCGCCGGGTACAGCACCGGGTAGTCGCCGTCGACCGAGGCCGGATCGGGGTCCAGGTGATCGCAGAGGATCAGGCCCACGCTGATCCGCTCGGCCGGTCCGTCGTCGCTCACCGGAACGTGAACACCGAGTCGACCGCCGCTGCGGGCGCCGGGCCGAGCAGCTGCCGCCGTCGCAGCTCGGGGAGCAGGCCCTCACCGACGCGCCACGCCTCCTCGAGGTGCGGATAGCCCGACAGGATGAACTCCCGGAACCCGATGCGGTGGTACTCCTCGATGCGGTCGGCGACCTCGGCGTGGCTGCCGACCAGGACGGTGCCGGCGCCGCCGCGGACCAGGCCGACACCGGCCCACAGGTTGGGTGAGATCTCGAGGTCCCGAGGGTCGTCGGGGACGCCGTCGGTGCCCTGGTGCAGCTGCGCCATCCGAGCCTGTCCGACCGACGCTGTCGCCGCGAAGTCGGCGCGTGCGGCGGCGACGGCGTCGGGGTCCATGCCTCGAAGCAGCCGGGCCGCCTCCTCCCACGCCTCGTCGGCGGTGTCCCGGGTGATCACGTGGAATCGGATGCCGAAGCCGAGCGGTCGGTCGTGGGGCCGGCCGGCCTCGACGGCCAGGCCGCGCAGGCGCTCCACTCGCTCGGCGACCATGGTCGGTGGCTCGCCCCACGTGAGGTAGGTGTCGACGTGCTCGACGGCGACGCGCTCCGCGGCGTCGGACGCGCCGCCGAAGAAGATCGGTGGCGCGACGGTCGGGGAGCTGCGCGTGGTCGCCTGTTCGACGCGGTAGAAGTCGCCGGCGAAGTCGAACGAGTCCGAGGTCAGCGCGCCGCGCATGATCGTGAGGAACTCCGCGGAGCGACGGTAGCGGTCGTCCTTGGAACGGAAGTCGCCGAAGCGGGCCAGCTCGGTGGGCTCCGCGCCGATCACGATGTTGATCATCAGGCGGCCGCCCGACATCTGCTGGTACGTCGCCGCCATCTGCGCAGCCTGGGTCGGGTTGAGCAGACCCGGTCGGAACGCGACGAGGAAGCGCAGTCGCTGCGTCAGCCCGATGAGCGCCGCCGTGGAGATCCAGGCGTCCTCGCAACCTGTTCCGCAGGGCGTCAGCACCGCGTCGAAGCCCAACTGGTCACATGCCGTCGCGACCTGTGCCAGGTAGGCGTGCGACGGAGGTCGTGCGTCACCCGGATCTGCGGGCACCACGTCACGGCTGTCGCCGCCGGTCGGCAGGAACCAGTGAACGGCGATGGGCGCGTCGTCGCCAGTCAGGGGGGTGGGGGAGGCTTCGCTCACGGCCGTCAGTGTCGCGCGCCGTCAATGGCCGCCGGTCAGGCGCTCCAACAGCCCTGCGAGCGTCCTCGCCGGTCGACGCGTGCGGGCCTCCCGACGGTCGGTCGCTCCGGCCAGGGCCCTGCCGAGGTTCACGCCGGCCCAGCGGAACGGCTCGGGTTCCCAGTCCCGGGAGCGATGGCCGACCCACGGGAGACGGACCAGGTCGGTGTCGCGTCCGAGCACGAGGTCGGCGAGGGTGCGACCGGCCAGGTTCGTGGTCGACACGCCGTCGCCGACGTAGCCGCCGGCGGCACCCAGCCCGCTCGACCGGTCGAGGGCGACCGACGCCGTCCAGTCCCGTGGCACGCCGAGCGGGCCGCCCCACCGGTGGGTGATCCGGGCGTCGGCCAGGGGCGGGAACAGCCGACGAAGGACGTCGGTGAGGTCGTCGAAGACCGAGGGATCGCGGTCGAAGGCATCGGAGATCGCCGAGCCGAAGTGGTAGGGCGCGCCGCGGCCGCCGAACGCGAACCTGCCATCAGCGGTCCGCTGCCCGTAGATCAGCAGGTGGCGGCCGTCGGAGAAGGTCTCCCGCTCGGCGAGTCCGATGCGATCCCAGACGTGGTCCGCCAGGGGCTCGGTCGCGATCATCAGCGAGTAGATCGGAAGGACCCGTCGTCGTCGGTCGGGCAGTCCGGCGGTGTAGCCCTCGGTGCAGCGCAGCACGGTGGTCGCCCGGACGGTGCCGTGGGTGGTGCTCAGGTGCCCGGGTTCGATGCCGGTGACGCGGGTGCCTTCGTAGATGTGCGCTCCGGCTCGCTCGACGGCGCGGGCCAGCCCGCGCACCAGGCGGGCAGGTTGCACCGACGCGCAGTGCGGGGTGTAGGCGCCGCCGATCCCGCCGACCGGCCGGACCCGTTCGGCCATCTCGGCCGGGCTCAGCCAGCGGTCGTCGCTCTCGCTGAAGCCCCAGCGCCGGCGTTCGTCGACACCGGCGCGCAGGCGCTCGACGTGGGCGGGGTTCGTGGCCACCGTGACCGTGCCGCCCTGCGCCCAGTGGCAGTCGATCCCCAGACGTTCGACCTCGGCGCCGACCACTCCGACCGTGTCGATCATCGCCCGGTGCTGGGCGACGGCCGCCTGGCGCCCGGCCAGCACGGCGAGGTGGTCGAGCGACGTGGGGAACAGCGCCGAGCACCAGCCGCCGTTTCGACCCGACGCGCCGAACCCGCACACCTCCGACTCGACGACGGCGACCCGGCAGTCCGGTGCGAGCTCCCTGAGGTAGAGGGCCGTCCACAGCCCGGTCAGGCCGCCACCGACGATCGCCACGTCGACGTCGAGGTCGCCGGGCAGCGGATCTCGGGGCGTGAGGTCGTCGTCGCAGGTCTCGAGCCAGAAGCTCCGGGACCGCACGCGCTCCAGGTCGACGCTCACCTCCGGGTCAGGCCGCGAGCTCGGCGGCGAAGGTGGCGAAGGCGTCGACGTAACGGTCGACGTGGGCCTCGGTGTGCTGCACCGACAGCGTCCACTGCTCCTCGTCGCCCGGGGTCATGAACACGCCCCGGTTCACCATCCACGGGTAGCTCGCGGTGTAGAGGTGGATGTTCGTCTCCAGGAAGTCCCGGTAGCAGGTGAGCGGATCGGGTCGGTACGAGATGCAGCCCTTGCAGCCCAGGTCGACGGTGTGGGCGGGCAGGTCGTGCTCGGCGATGACCGCGTCCATGCCGCCGGCCAGGCGGGCGCCCAGCGTGGCGAAGTGCTCGTACGCGTCGGGGGTGAGGACCCTGGTCAAGGTCGCCAGCGACGCGGCCACCGACATGGGGTTGCCGTTGAAGGTGCCCTGATGGGCGGCACCCCTGTTGATCTCCTCCATGATCTCGGCCTTGCCGCCGAAGGCGCCGATGGGGGCGCCGCCGCCGATGGCCTTGGCCCAGCTGGCCAGGTCGGGTTGCACGCCGAAGCGCTGCTGCGCACCGCCCTCGGCGATCGTGGCGCCGCACTTCACCTCGTCGAAGATGAGGATGACGCCGTAGCGGGTGCACAGGTCGCGGACGGCCTGCAGGTAGCCGTCGGCCGGCACGACGATGCCGATGTTCATCATCACCGGCTCCATGATCAGGCACGCGATCTGGTCGCCCTCGGCCTGCAGGAGCCGCTCCAGCGCGGCGGCGTCGTTGAACGGCACGACCCGGATCCACTGCGACAGGCCCTCGGGCATGCCCTTGGACTTGGGGGTGGCCGCCGGCGCGTCACGCCCGCCCATGACGTCAGCGCCGGGCAGCACCGAGTACATGAGCTGGTCGACGTGGCCGTGGTAGCTGCCCTCGATCTTGGCGATGACGTCGCGGCCGGTCGCGGCCCGGGCCACCCGGATCGCGGACATGTTCGACTCGGTGCCGGAGTTGGTGAACCGGACCTGATCGACCCGGAACCGCCGGCACAGCTCCTCGGCCAGCGCCACGGTCGTCTCGACCGTCACCGCGAAGTGCATGCCGTTGCGTGCCGAGTGCTCGACCGCCTCGATCACCAGCGGGTGGGCGTGGCCGACGGCCATGGAGCCGAACCCGTTGTGGAAGTCGAAGTAGCTGTTGCCGTCGACGTCCCACACCTCGGCGCCGACGCCGCGGTTCAGGTACACGGGGTACGGGTCGCCGAGCTGGAAGCTCGACGCCACCCCGCCGGGCATGGAACCGACGGCACGGTCGTACAGCGCCTTGGACGCCGTGGTGCGCTCGAGGAGCCGGGGCATCTCCACCGCGGCGATCTCTCCGGCACGCGCCGTCAGCCGCTCGTCGCGCTCGCTCGACCCGGTCCCGGTCACCACTTGACCATCACGTGCTTGAGCTCCGTGTAGTGCTCGACCGCGTACTGGCTCATGTCCTTGCCGTAGCCCGACTGCTTGAAGCCGCCGTGGGGCATCTCCGACACCAGCGGGATGTGGTCGTTGACCCACACGGTGCCGAAGCGCAGCAGCGCGCTGGCCTCCATGGCCCTGCCGACGTCGGAGGTGAACACCGACGCGGCCAGCCCGTAGTCGACGTCGTTCGCCATGGCGACGGCGGCCTCCAGGTCGGGGGCCGACTGGACCGTGACGACCGGCCCGAACACCTCGCGCTGGACGATCTCGAAGTCCTGCTCCACGCCGATGACGACCGACGGCTCGTAGTAGTAGCCGGTGCCGTCGCGAACGGACCCGCCGGTGACGGCGGTGGCGCCGGCGGCGACGGCCCGGTCGACGAAGCCCTGCACCCGTTCTCGCTGGGCGGCCGAGATGACCGGCCCGAGCTCGGTCGCCTCCTCGGTGGTCGGGCCGACGACCAGGCTGCGCGCCGCGTCGGAGATGGCGTCGACGGTCGCGTCGTGGATGTCGGCGTCGGCGATGATCCGGGTGGCAGCGGTGCAGTCCTGACCGGCGTTCCAGTAGCCGCCGACCTTCACCGACTCGGCGACCTTGGCCAGGTCCGAGTCGTCGAGCACCACCACCGGCGCCTTGCCGCCGAGCTCCAGATGGACCCGCTTCAGCGAGTCCGACGCCGCCTTGGCGATCGCCTTTCCGGTGCCGACCGAGCCGGTCAGGGAGATCATCTCGACCAGCGGGTGCTCGACGAGGGTGGCGCCGGTCTGCTTGCCGCCGACGACCACGTTGAGCACACCGGCGGGGAAGATGTCGGCCGCGATCTCGGCGAGCAGCAGCGAGCTCATCGGGGTCAGCTCGGACGGCTTGAGCACCACGGCGTTGCCGGCAGCCAGCGCGGGGCCGAGCTTCCAGGCAGCCATCATGAACGGGTAGTTCCACGGGGCGATCGACGCGACCACGCCGAGCGGTTCGCGCCGCAGCATCGACGTGTAGCCCTCGAGGTACTCGCCCGCACCCTGGGTCTCCATCGTCCGGCACGCGCCGGCGAAGAAGCGGTAGCAGTCGACCGACGCCTCGATCTCGATGCCGGTCGCGGCGATGGGCTTGCCGGCGTTGAGCTGTTCGACGGCGACCAGGTCGTCGGCCCGTGCCTCGATCGCGTCGGCGAACCGCAGCAGCGCAGCAGAGCGCTCGGCAGGGGTGGTCCGACCCCAGCCGACGAACGCCTCGGCAGCGGCGCGGCAGGCGTCGTCGACGTCCTCCGCGCCCGAGTCGGGAGCGGCGAAGATCACCTCACCGGTCGCCGGGTCGACGACGTCGGTGCTGCGTCCGGAGCGGGCCGGAGCCCACCTCCCGCCGATGAAGTTCTCGTTTCGAACCTCGGTCAGAGCCATCTCCGGGTCCTCCTTGAGGTAGGTGTGTGGCACCTGATGTGCGATGATGCGCCGATCGAACCGCCGGTGACGTGTGGCACCTTCCCATGGACGGCGTGGCGAATCGTTGCAGTAAGGTACCAAACCAATCGGAATCCATGGCACATGTGGGAGACCGCTTCGAATGTCACAGGATGATGCTCTGACACTGCCGGGTGATGCTCCGACGCAGCCCGGCGGTCCGGTGATCCGGATCGACCACGTGACCAAGCACTTCGGTGATTTCGTCGCGGTGGAGGAGGCGGTCTTCGACATCGAGGAGGGCGAGTTCTTCTCCATGCTCGGGCCATCGGGCTGCGGCAAGACCACCACGCTGCGGATGATCGCCGGCTTCGAGCAGCCGACCAGCGGCCGGATCCTGCTGCAGGGCCAGGACGTCTCACGGACGCCGCCCAACAAGCGCGACGTCAACACGGTGTTCCAGAACTACGCGCTGTTCCCGCACATGAACGTGTTCGACAACGTGGCCTACGGATTGCGCAACAAGAAGGTCAAGGAAGCCGACATCAAGGCCCGCGTGATGGAGATGCTCGAGGTCGTCCGGCTCCCCGAGTTCGCCGAGCGTCGACCCAACCAGCTCTCCGGTGGGCAGCAGCAGCGCATCGCCCTGGCCCGAGCGCTGGTCAACATGCCCAAGGCGCTGCTGCTGGACGAGCCGCTCGGGGCGCTCGACCTGAAGCTCCGCCAGGTCATGCAGCTGGAGCTCAAGCGCATCCAGCGCGACGTGGGCATCACCTTCATCTTCGTCACCCACGACCAGGAGGAGGCGCTGACCATGTCGGACCGCATCGCGGTGATGACGCAGGGTCGCGTCGACCAGATCGGCACCCCGACCGAGATCTACGGCAACCCGGCGACGACGTTCGTGGCCGGGTTCATCGGCACGGCCAACCTGCTCCCGGTGAAGGTCGTGTCCCAGGCCGGCGATCAGGTCACCGTCGACTCCCGGCTCGGCACCCAGTTCCGCGTCCCCAGCGCCGGTCGCTCGTACAGCACCGGCGCAGATGCGACGATCATGATCCGGCCGGAGCGTCTGGTTCCGGCGGGCGCCCCGTTGCACGGTGACGAGGCCGCCGGAACGATCGAGTGCACCGTCACCAGCCTGGTGTTCCAGGGCCCGGTCGTGCGATGCCAGGTCCAGACCCGCACCGGCGCCGACCTCGTGGCGCACCTCGGTCCAGAGGACGACCCGTCCAGCCTCTCGGTGGGGTCTCCCATCACGATGACGTGGGCGTACGAGGGTGCCTACCTGGTCCCGGAGGCGATCGCGGCGGACGAAGCCGGCGTCACCTTCATGGACGACGACGAGACCGAGGCGGTCACCGTCGGCTGAGTGCCGTCGTGATCACCACCAAGAGCCGCCGGTCTTCTCGGACCGGCGCAGGAACCCGGCTGACGCCGGCAGATCAGGAGGATCCATGGCGAACCGAGTGACCCGCCGACAGTTCATGACCCGCTCCGGCATCGTGCTGGGCGGTGCAGTGATCGCACCGCAGATCCTCGCCGCGTGCGGCGACGACGACGACAGCGGGAACGGGGGGTCGGGGGGGTCGTCCAACGGCGTCTACTTCGAGAACTGGCCGGAGTACATCGACACCGCCGAGGACGGTTCGGTCGACGGGCCGGGCACGACGCTCGCGAACTTCACCGAGCAGACCGGCATCAAGATCAAGTACACCGAGACCTTCAACGACAACAATGAGTACTTCGCCAAGATCCAGCCGATGCTGTCGGCGGGCAAGGCGATCGGACCGAACGTGATCGCTCCCACCTACTGGATGGCGGCTCGGCTCATCGGCCTGGAGTGGGTGGAGAAGCTCCCGTTCGACAAGATCCCCAACGCCAAGAACCTCGTCCCCGGGCTCGTCGATCCACCATCGGACCCCAGCGGCGAGTACTCGCTGCCGTGGCAGGCCGGCACCACGGGCATCGCCTACAACGTGAAGGCGACCGGCGGAAAAGAGCTCACGTCGATCCAGGACCTGTGGGATCCCGCCCTCAAGGGGAAGGTGTCGGTGCTCACCGAGATGCGCGACACGCTCGGGCTCATCGCGATGTCCGAGGGCATCGACATCACGACGGCCAACACGATGTCGCAGTACCAGCCGGCGTTCGACACCCTGCAGGAGCAGGTCGACAACGGCCAGATCCGCCAGTTCACCGGCAACGAGTACGTCGGTCCGCTGGAGGACGGCACGCTCGCCGCGTGCATCGCCTGGTCGGGCGACGTGCTGGGCATGGGGAACCCCGACGTGCGCTACGTGGTGCCCGACTCAGGCGGCACGCTCTGGTTCGACACGATGCTGATCCCGGCCGGTGCGTCGGGCGTCGATGACGTCGCCGAGTGGATGAACTTCGTCTACGACCCGACGAACGCTGCGCAGATCACCGCGTCGGTGCAGTTCATGTCGCCGGTCCAGGGCGTGCAGGACGTTCTGCGTTCGAACGGTGGCGAGGACGCCGCGCTGGCCGACAACCCGTTGCTGTTCCCCGACGAGGCCACCCAGGAGCGGCTGCACACCTTCGCCACGCTGAGCGAGGACGAGGAAGCCAAGTTCGACGAGGAGTTCTCGAAGATCTCCGGCGCCTGACGCGACGGCGAAGGCGACAGATCCACCGAGCGAAGCCACCGGGACGAGGGAGCGACGAGATGGCCGACGACAGGGCGTTGCGGAAGGGTCGGTGGGCCCCCGCCGGCATGCTCAGCCCGGGCATCATCTGGCTGCTGCTGTTCTTCCTGGTCCCGGTGGTGATGCTGGTCAAGGCATCGCTCAGCTCGAAGCCGAGCCGGTTCGAGAACCCTCAGTTCAACTGGGACTTCTCGAACTACGCCGATGCGCTGAGCCAGTACCAGCCCGAGTTCATCCGCTCGTTCGCCTACGCCGGGGCCGCCACGATCCTGGCGATCCTGATCGGCTACCCGCTGGCCTACTGGATCGCCACGCAAGGCGGCCGGTACAAGAACCTGCTGGTCGGGCTGGTCGTCGTCCCGTTCTTCACGAGCTACCTGATCCGCACGATCGCGTGGACCTCGATCCTGCGCGACGACGGGCCGGCGGTGAGCATGTACCAGCTGCTGCCGTGGGTCGGAGAGGACGGCCGCATCCTCGCCACGCCCTGGGCGGTGATCGGCGGGCTCACCTACAACTTCATCTCGTTCATGATCCTTCCGATCTACGTCAGCCTGGAGAAGATCGACTTCCGACTCACCGAGGCGGCCGCGGATCTCGGCTCGACGGCGTGGGGAGCGTTCCGCAAGGTCGTGCTCCCGCTGTCGCTGCCCGGCGTGTTCGCCGGAAGCCTGCTCGTGTTCATCCCCGCGGCGGGTGACTACATCAACAACCGCTACCTGGGATCGGCCAAGACGTCGATGATCGGCACCGTCGTGCAGAACCAGTTCCTGGTGCAGGTGGACTTCCCGCAGGCCGCGGCGTTGTCGGTCGTGCTGATGGTGATCATCACCGTCCTCGTCCTCATCTACTCCAAGTTCCTCGGCACCGAAGGGTTGGCCGTATGACGATGTCCGGAGGCGTCGCCCCGCCGCTCGTCGTGGAGACGGCCGAGCTCGACGGGACCCCGAACCGGGGCCCGGTCAAGGTCCGCAAGCGGTGGGGTCGGCGCCTGCTGACAGCGTTCGCGGTGCTGCTGTACCTGTGGTTGTTCGCGCCGCTGATCAACATCGTGATCTTCACGTTCAACAAGCCGGCGGGTCGACGGAACCTGTCGTGGAACGAGTTCACACTCGACAACTGGGCCCAGCCCTTCAAGGACACCGACCTGACCAGCGCCTTCCTGCGGAGCCTGCTGGTCGCCGCGATCGCGGTCACGGTCGCGCTGATCCTCGGCTCCCTGATGGCGATCGCCCTGGCCCGGTATCGGTTCACCGGCTCGAAGGTCACCGAGGTCTTCCTGGTCCTGCCGCTGACCACACCGGAGATCGTGCTCGGCGCCTCGCTCTACCAGCTGTTCCTGAGCCGCAACGTCACGCTCGGGTTCTCGACGATCCTGATCGCCCACATCATGTTCTGCGTCAGCTTCGTGGCGCTCACCGTCAAGGCCCGCGTGCGCGGGTTCGACTGGACGCTGGAGGACGCGTCGATGGACCTGGGCTGTTCGCCGTGGCGGACGTTCCGCAAGGTCACGTTCCCGCTGATCCTGCCGGGCATCATGGCCGCGGCGTTGCTGAGCTTCGCCCTGTCGCTCGACGACTACATCATCACGGACTTCACCAAGGGTGAGTACGTGACGTTCCCGATCCAGGTGAACAACCAGTTCCGGATCTCGTTCCCGCCGCAGGTGAACGTGCTGGCCACGATCATCCTGGTCGTGAGCGTGCTCCTGCTGGTGGTGACCTCCGTGCGCGAGGAGCGCTCCAGCGTCGTCGGTCGCTAGATCCGGCTGTGGTCCGGGGCACGCGCCGCCGCCCGCGCCGGGGCGCGGGTGGTCGATCAGTCGTCGGTCGGTGCTCGGTCCAGCGCGCCGAGCGTCGAGCAGGTCCTCCGGTGCCGGTCCTGCGCTCAGGCAGGTGCCGGTGATCGCCCTGTTGGTGGTGGCCCGCTCGGCGGGGATCCCGGTGGCGCTGCTCCGGAAGGCGACGGCGGCCGAGGTCGGTGCTGGGTCGTCATGGTGAGCCCGGACGGCGTGGTGATCGTGAAGAACCCGTCACCGTCGCCACGGTCGGTGTTCAGCGCCACCGACCAACCCGTCCGGTGCACGACGCCGTGGTGGCGCCGGCACAGCAGGACGAGGTTGACGATCACGGTCCGGCCGTCGGCCGCCCACTCGATGACGTGGTGGGCATCGCACCACGCGGGCGGATGGTCACAACCCGGGAACGCGCACCCGCCGTCTCGGACGACGAGCCCCCGACGCATGGCCGCGCTGGGGTGTCGGAGCCGGTCTCGCACGGCGACCGGCATGCCCAAAGCGTCGAGCAGCACCTCCGAGACCGAGGCGTTGCACACCAGCAGCTCCCACTGGCGCGCCGACACGGTCACACGTCGGCCGTCGGGGCTGGTCACGGGGACGGCGACGCGGTCGCCGTGGCCGCAGCAGAAGCGGCCGTGGTCGTCGAAGTGGTGTCGGTGAGCGGGGTCGACGTGGCGCCCCGTTCCGTCCATCACGCCCGCGAGGATCGGGTTGAGCTCGTCGACCCGGTCGGCGTCGACGACCAGCGACAACTCGGTCACGGTCGGTCGGGCGTTGGTGGGATCCGCCGCTGCACCCCTGCGGACGAGCTCGAGCAGCGCCTCGGCCCGGATCTGGGTGCGGGTGGGCATGTCGAGGTCGGGGTTCGCGTCGCAGTCCCGTCGCCACCGTCGCCACAGCGCGTTGGCGGCGGCCTCGACCAACTGCTCGAACGACTCGCCGTCGGCATCCACGTAGGTGGCCGAGACTGCGACCTCGTCGTTGACCCGGTGCACCCTGGCCGAGTTGGTGGCGGCCGACGGTTCGTCGGAGCCGTCGGCGTCGGCGAAGCGCGCGAGGTCGTTGACGAGCACGCAGAACTGAGCGAACGACGGCTCGGATTCGGAAAGAGCGAGCAGTCCCTGCTGGGCTGCGGCCAGCGCGTCGGTGTTGCGGACGTTCAACTTCGACACCACGTACATGGCGCGTTCGCCGGTGATCTCGCCACGGGCGAGGGCGTGAGCGATCTGGGGCAGGTCACGGCGGAGCTTGCGCCCCGCGCTCGCCTGACGGCCGATCGTGCCCCGCGATCGGCCATGGCGCCGCTCGAACCAGACCCGGGTGCTGATC
>JACDJC010000621.1_pt1 | contig 39928 bp, 43 predicted proteins | sample 7454191 | NCBI WGS metagenome assembly JACDJC01 (sample SAMN14253291, study PRJNA609438) | sludge metagenome | isolation source: sludge after 25d culture with pyrite and EDTA | collected 2018-12-20
ACGACCGCCAGAACCGATTAAAAGAACTCTCATTGCTTGCTCCGTCTTCGTCGGGGTTATAGTGATGGCTGCATATATCAAGGATTTCGCCATGTCACAGCCCGAACTACACGGATCGATTCAGTCACGCAATGCGCAAGGACGTGTAAAGGACGCTCCGTCGGGTCATTGGGTCTATAAGTTGTTGCCGCAGGGATTGTGGCCCTATGCGCAGCTTGCGCGCTGGGACCGTCCGATTGGCTGGCAGCTTCTGTTGTGGCCGTGCTGGTGGTCGGCGGCACTGGTGGCGGGCGCTGGTGCACATCCGGGTGATGGCGCGTGGTCGGTTGTGCCTTCAATCTGGCACCTGTTCCTGTTTCTGGTCGGCGCTATCGCCATGCGCGGTGCAGGCTGCACCTATAATGACCTTGTCGATCAGGATATTGACGATCAGGTGGATCGCACCCGGTCGCGTCCGCTGCCTGCCGGACAGGTGACGCGTGGTCAGGCCAAGGCCTTTCTCGTCCTGCAAGCGCTTGTCGGGCTTGTGGTGGTGCTGCAATTCAACTGGTTTTCGATTGCGCTCGGCATTTTCTCGCTTTTGATCGTCGCGGCCTATCCGTTCATGAAGCGCATTACCGACTGGCCACAATTCGTGCTGGGTCTTGCCTTTTCATGGGGCGCGCTGATGGGCTGGGCTGCGGTGGAAGGATCACTCTCCTTGCCGCCGGTGCTGCTTTATATCGGTGCGATCCTGTGGACCATCGGCTACGACACGATCTACGCGCATCAGGACAAGGAAGATGACGCGCTGGTCGGCGTTCGCTCCACGGCGCGCCTGTTCGGCAAACACACCAAGACTGCGCTGATGATCCTTTATGGCGGCGCTATCGGCTTCTTTGCTGCCGCCTTTGCCGTGGCGCAGGTGCCTATGCCCGCACTGGCTGGATTGCTGGCCGCTGGCGTGCATCTCTATCGCCAGATCATCGTGCTCGATATCGACAATCCCGATCAGTGCCTGAAACTGTTCAAGTCGAACAATATTGTCGGCTGGCTGATCTTCCTCGGCCTCGTTTTCGGCAGCCTCTGGGTGGCGATCAAGCCGATCGTGTAATTGAAGGGCGGGTGTAGACGCGCGACCCTCATCCTGAGCTTGTCGAAGGACCGATCCTTCGAGGCTTCGCTACGCTCCGCACCTTAGGATGAGGGCGGAGGCGTGTAGCGGTTTTCTATCCCTTACGGATAAAGCCGGTCCTTGTTCCAGTCACCTTCCGGCTTGAGCCGGGTGAACAAGACGCGGTCGTGCAGGCGGAACGGGCGGTCATGCCAGAATTCGATCGAGACCGGGCGAATACGGAAACCCGACCAGTAGGACGGGCGTGGAATGTCACCGATGGCATATTTTGCTGTATATTCCGCAACGGCCTTTTCCAGCGCGAAGCGGCTTTCCAGCGGGCGTGACTGCTTGGATGCCCATGCGCCGATGCGGCTGCCGCGCGGGCGCGAGGCGTAATAGGCATCCGCTTCGGCATCGCTTACTTTCTCCACCGCGCCGCGCACGCGCACCTGACGGCGCAGCGTCTTCCAATGAAAACACATTGCAGCCTTTTCCGCCGACAGGATTTCTCTGCCCTTGGTGCTCTCATAATTGGTGTAGAAGACGAAGCCCTGTTCGTCGAAATCCTTCAACAGCACCATGCGCACATTGGGCAGGCCATCCGGATCGACCGTTGCCAGCGCGACGGCGTTGGGATCGTTCGGTTCGCTCGCTTTGGCATCGGTCAGCCAGTCTGCGAAAAGTTTGAACGGCTGAGAGGATTCGGTGAAGTCGTCGCTTGCGTTTGTCATTTTGGATATTTCAACAGCCTGTCGGAATTTTGCGGATCATCCTGCAGGGGAATCCCCGCCAAAGAAACCCCAGATGGGGCGGGTCGGGAAGGAGCTTCTTCGATAACCGGCATTTTGTCCATGGCCTTGCCGGGATGTGTCGTCGCAGGGCTCGACATAGCTTTACTTGACGGGCAACTTCTTGTAGGCGCCGATCAAGGTGGGGGCTATGCCAAAACTCGATTTTCTGACGCTTTACATCGTAATTCTCTTAAATTCGCTGACGGTCTGCATCATCTGTTCAATGGGCAGAAACTCGTAATGACGGTGAGCATAGGTATCGCCAGCGAGGAGCGCGATAATGAAACGAGTGACCTCGACGTTTTTGCCCGGGCCGATCTTGCGCTCGACAAGGTGAAACAGGCTGGCCGGAACGGCTATGCTACCCGCACCGCAACAGTGAACGCACCGCACCTTCACTGTCCCGAGCAGGATACAGAAAACCGGGAACATCATTTGACGGCTGAATAAAGTACGGAGTTGGGCGTTGTGCTCTGATTCCGATTTGTTTACCTTTCCGGCACACCGCTTGTTAACTCAAGTTCACCCATAATCCCTGCATCTTTAGCGTGTAGAAATAAGGGAATAGCGTTGGCTGTCGAGACGCTTCGCCGTAAACACAATCTCCGGAGCCTGAACAGCGGTGCAAAAACACTGTGCAGGGCTGTGATTGGCATATGTATGCTCTCGCTTGCCGGTTGCGCCATGGGTGGTGTGAGCATTGAAAAGGCCGTTCCCGATTCTTCCACGATCACCGGTTCCGTGAAGCAGCCGCAGCCGCTTGAGACCGATACGGGCAAGCTCTCCGATCAATCGGCGATAAAGAACGTTGTTTCTGCGCTCAATTTTACGCAATGGGGCAAAAAGCCCGTGCCGTGGGCCAATCCCGATACGGGCAGCCAGGGAACGATCACGACGATTGCCGAGAACAACAGGAATAATCAGCTTTGCCGCGAATTCGAAACCTCGCGTGAAGCTTTTGACGGAGTTTCCATCTATCGCGGCGAAACCTGCATGGAGCGCGGCGGTCAGTGGACGGTGACTTCTTTCGCTCCGATCTGAGTGTTTGATCCAAAAGACGCTGAAAAGAAAAGCTCGCCCTGACTGGAACTTTTCCGGCCACATGCGCATATTATGGGCAACGAGTCTTACTCATCTCACAGTTATTTTCCTGAAAGAGGAACTATATGCGCGATCCCTATAGCGTGCTGGGCGTCGCCAAAACGGCGAAGCCCGAGGAAATAAAATCGGCTTTCCGCAAACTGGCCAAAAAGCACCATCCGGATCAGAACAAGGACGATCCGAAGGCGCAGGAGCGCTTTGCAGAACTGAACCAGGCCTATGAAATTCTGGGCGACAAGGACAAGCGCGGACAATTCGACCGCGGCGAGATCGATGCTGAAGGCAAACCTGCCTTTCAGGGCTTCACCGGTGGACAAGGTTTCGGTGGCGCACATGGCGATCCGTTTGCCGGTTTCCGGCAGGGCGGCGGTGGCAACAGTCATTTCGAATTCCGTTCCGGTCCCGGTGGCTTTCAGCAGGGCGGCGGCTTCGGCGGTGCGGATGATATTCTGAACGATCTTTTCGGCGGAGCTTTCGGTGGCGGTGCCCGTACAGGCGGAGCGCGTCAGCGTGGCCCGGCGAAGGGTGCCGATCTTTCCGCGTCCATCGACATTACGCTGGAACAGGCTGCCGGAGCGGAGAAGGTCGAAGCGATTTTCCCGAACGGCAAGCATTTGAAAATCAAATTGCCGAAGTTCGTTGAAGACGGTCAGACCATTCGCCTGAAAGGGCAGGGCGATCCGTTGATGGGCGGAACGGCAGGCGATGCGCTGGTCACGATACACTTCAAGGTGCATCCACGGTTTCGCATGGAAGGGCGTGATGTCCATGTAGATCTTCCAGTCGAACTTGCCGACGCGGTTCTTGGCGGCAAGCAGGAGGTCGAAACTCTGGACGGACGGATCGCGGTGAAAATACCGGCGTGGTCAAGCTCTGATCGCGTGCTGCGGCTGAAGGAAAAAGGCCTTCCGCTGAAAGCCGGGGGACGTGGCGATCTCTACGTGCATGTGCGGATCATGCTGCCGGAAGGCGGCGACAAGGAACTGGAAGAATTCCTGCAAAAGCGCAAAGTCGCTTGAAGCTTCACTTCAATCGGTTAAAGCGGGGTGTTGTCTCTTTGCGGCAGTAAAGTGACAATGCCCGGCTTTTTCACTGCAATTGCTTGAAGCAGAGCCGAGCCTGTGCGATAGGGCAACAAGTTAATTGTTTTCAATGAGGACCCCTAATGACCGCACAGTCAGGTTTGTTGCAGGGCAAGCGTGGATTGATTCTGGGCGTCGCCAACAACCGCTCCATCGCATGGGGTATTGCCAAGGCCGCTCGCGATGCAGGCGCAGAGCTCGCATTCACCTATCAGGGCGATGCATTGAAGAAGCGTGTCGAGCCGCTGGCTGATGAGCTTGGCGCGTTCGTTGCCGGACATTGCGATGTGGCGGACGCCGCCAGCATAGATGCTGTTTTCGAGACGCTTGAAAAGAAGTGGGGCAAGCTCGACTTCGTCGTGCACGCCATCGGCTTTTCCGACAAGGATGAACTGACCGGCCGTTATGTCGATACGTCGGAAGCCAATTTCACCAACACGATGCTGATTTCGGTCTATTCGCTGACCGCGATTTCGCGTCGTGCGGAAAAGCTGATGGCTGATGGTGGCTCGATCCTGACGCTGACTTATTATGGCGCCGAAAAGGTCATGCCGAATTATAACGTCATGGGTGTTGCCAAGGCTGCTCTCGAAGCAAGCGTGAAGTATCTGGCGGTTGATCTCGGGCCGCAGAACATTCGCGTCAACGCGATTTCGGCTGGTCCGATCAAGACGCTGGCCGCTTCGGGCATCGGCGACTTCCGCTATATCCTCAAGTGGAACGAGTACAACGCGCCGTTGCGTCGTACCGTTACCATCGAGGAAGTGGGCGATGTCGGCCTTTATTTCCTTTCCGACCTGTCCCGTTCGGTGACGGGCGAAGTCCATCACGCGGATAGCGGCTATCATGTCATCGGCATGAAAGCGGTTGACGCTCCGGATATTTCGGTCGTGAAAGACTGAAGCAGCGAATACGAAATCCCGAAAAGTTGACCGGCTTTTCGGGATTTTTCTTTGTCCTTCCCACTGCGGGGAAGTTATCCAGATTATTCATTGACGGCAGATAGAGGTAGGGCTGTGGCTCGGGAGATTATCTACTTTTCGCGTCATGGCGAGACAGACTGGAATGTTTCGCAGCGTATTCAGGGACAGCTCGATATCGATATCAACGATAATGGGCGCAGCCAGGCCGACCGCAACGGCGATATGCTGAAATCGCTGATCGGTGACGGTGCAGGCTTTGATTTCGTTGCGAGCCCCCTGCGACGTACGCGCGAGACGATGGAACGCATCCGTTTGCGCATGGGCCTCGATCCTTACGAATACCGCACCGATCCGCAATTGATGGAAGTCAATTTCGGCGACTGGCAGGGCTTCATGATGGAAGACATTGCCAGGGAGCGCGAAGATCTTCTGGAAGCACGCGCCCGCGACAAGTGGAATTTCGTGCCGCCCGGCACAACCGCCGAAAGCTATATGGGCCTTTCGCGCCGCATCGGGCGCTGGGTGGAAGCTGTGGAATGGCCCACCGTCTGCGTGACGCATGGTGGCTGTATCCGCACGCTGTTTTACCTTTATGGCGATATGGACGGCCATGCCGCTGCCAATCTTTCCATCCCGCAGGATAAGATCCTGAAGTTTGCAAACGGCAAGCTGGAGTGGGTTTGATCCCGCAAATCAGTCTATAGTGACCGCGAACAGAATTTTGCCAGCGATGGAGGCGTTACATGCCCTTCGAACGTTTCGCGGTCATATCGGATATTCACGGTAACAGCGATGCGCTGGCTGCGGTGCTGGCCGATATCGATGCCTTGCAAATCGAGACGATCATCAATCTCGGCGATCATCTGAGCGGTCCCTTAGCCGCGCGTGAGACAGCAGATATGCTGATGGCGCGAGAAATGATCTGCATTCGCGGCAATCATGATCGCTGGCTTGTGGAAAAGTCGCTCGCGGAGATGGGCCCCTCGGATCGGGTCGCACGCGAACAGCTCGATGACCGGCAAATCGAATGGCTGCGCGCCATGCCTGCATCGCGCTCTCTGGCTGATGGACGCATATTCATCTGCCACGGAACACCATCGAGCGATACCACCTACTGGATGGAGAAAGTTACCGCGAATGGCAATGTTGTTCTGCGGTCCCGGGACGAGATCGAGGCGGAGGCCGAAAATATAGCGGCCTTTCTCATCCTTTGCGGCCATACGCATACGCCGCGGGTTGTTCGTCTTGGGGACGGGCGAATGCTGGTCAATCCGGGAAGCGTGGGTTGTCCCGGTTACGACGACGATCACCCGGTTCCACATATTGTCCAGACTGGCAATCCCAATGCGTCCTATGCTGTCATTGAGCAGACCGGGTCTGGCTGGCAGATAACCCTGCGGAATGTTTCCTACGATACGGCACGGATGGTCCAGGTGGCGGAGAACAACGGTCGTGCCGAATGGGCGCGTGTTGTCAGAAGCGGCTGGTTCCGGCCCAAATGAAAAGAGCGGCTTATGAGCCGCTCATTTTTCTATAGGGGACGGTTTCGGGCTTACGGAGCTTCCTGAATGTCGGTGATGAAGCGCGTGCTGTCGACCATATCGTAGATGATAAGGACCTTCATGCCCTTGTTGATCGCGCTGTAATCGAACTCGCCGGGCAGCTTGTATGTCTGGCCGTCATCCAGCGTTATGGTTTCGCTGTCCTTGTTGATGCCGGTGATCTTGCCTTCGGCATCGTCTGCCATCGCCACCGTCGAGAAGAGCGACGCCACGATGAGAATTAATCCGACCAGATAATGCATGACTTTCCGTTCCTTTGGTTGTGCCTCGGGTTGGGTTGTCGCCTGACCGATTCGACACGATTGTCGTGATTGCGATTTTTAGCGCGTCGCGCCGGATATCCCACAGTGTAGCGTGCGGAATGTGTCAAAAAAAATGCCGGATATCGATCTTCAGAAGGAAATTTTACGTCACGGGGGAGCTTGATTTGACCGGCGTCAAAAAGCTCAATAAAACCGGGCCGTAAAGTAGCTGCTCTCTCCTTGACCTGCACCGGACAAGGACAATTTATTCAGGCGTCGCGCATGTCTCACAATAGTTTCGGTCATCTGTTCCGCGTAACCACCTGGGGCGAAAGCCACGGTCTGGCGCTCGGTTGCGTTGTTGACGGCTGCCCGCCCGGCATCACGTTCACGGAAGCCGAAATTCAGGCCTATCTCGACAAGCGCAAGCCCGGCCAGTCCAAGTATACGACGCAGCGCCGCGAACCCGATCAGGTGCGTGTGCTTTCCGGTGTTCTTCTGGGTGACGACGGCGTGACCATGACAACGACCGGCACACCGATCTCGATGATGATCGAGAACACCGATCAGCGCTCGAAGGATTATGGCGAGATTGCCCGCCAGTATCGTCCGGGCCACGCCGATTACACTTATGACGTCAAATACGGCATTCGCGACTATCGTGGCGGCGGGCGTTCGTCGGCGCGCGAAACGGCGGCCCGTGTTGCCGCGGGTGCCATTGCACGCAAGATCGTGCCGGGGCTGGAAGTCAAGGGCGCGCTGGTTGCCATGGGTGTACACGGTATCGACCGCCGCCGCTGGAACTGGTCGGAAGTGGACAACAATCCTTTCTTTTCGCCGGATGCGGGTTCGGTCGAGCTGTTCGCGGATTATCTTGATGGCATTCGCAAGAGCGGATCGTCGGTTGGCGCGGTCATCGAGATCGTTGCCGAGGGCGTGCCTGCTGGTATCGGAGCGCCGATCTACGGCAAGCTCGATCAGGATATTGCAAGCCTGCTGATGTCGATCAACGCCGTGAAGGGCGTGGAAATTGGTAACGGTTTCGAGGCTGCCCGTCTTACCGGTGAAGAAAATGCCGACGAAATGCGCATGGGCAATGACGGCAAGCCGCTGTTCCTGTCCAATCATGCAGGCGGCATTCTCGGTGGCATTGCGACCGGTGCGCCGGTTGTGGCGCGCTTTGCGGTCAAGCCGACCTCGTCTATCCTGACCCCGCGCCGCTCCATCGACAAGGACGGCAAGGAAGTGGATGTGATGACCAAGGGTCGTCACGATCCATGTGTGGGTATTCGCGCCGTGCCGATTGGCGAGGCGATGGTGGCTTGCGCGATTGCCGATCATTATCTGCGCCACCGCGGCCAAACTGGCCGCGTCTGAACAATTTGGGGCCAAACTGGCCGCGTCTGACTAACTTGGGGCCAAATTGGCCTCGTCTGATTGAATTCGGCCATATTGGCCATATCTGACCGACGATAGGGCCCGTTGGTTGCCTGACACATAGAGGTCGAAATGAGCTATAACCAGAAGCAGGTCGTGGATGCGCTTCGCGCTTTCGAACGCGGCGAAATCGTTGTGGTCATGGATGATGACGGGCGCGAGAACGAAGGCGACCTGATTGTTGCCGCCGTGCATTGCACGCCGGAAAAGATGGCCTTCATCGTTCGCCACACGTCCGGTATCGTCTGCACTCCGATGACCCGCGACGAAGCCAAGCGCCTCAACCTCGCGCCGATGGTTGCCGAAAACGAATCCGCTCACACGACTGCGTTCACCGTGACGGTCGATTACCGCCATGGCACGACGACAGGCATTTCGGCAGAAGACCGCACGCTGACCGTGCGCAATCTGGCGAACCCGAATGCCGGTGCTTCGGATTTCGTGCGTCCCGGCCATATTTTCCCGCTGGTTGCCCGCGAAGGCGGTGTTTTGATGCGCTCCGGCCATACGGAAGCCGCTGTTGACCTTTGCAAGCTCGCAAACCTGCCGCCCATCGGCGTTATCTGCGAACTGGTCAATGATGACGGTTCCGTCATGCGTGGTCCGGACGTGAAGGCTTTTGCTGAAAAGCACACGCTGCATCGGGTTACGGTCGCCGACCTCATCGCCTATCGCCAGCGCAAGGAAACACTGGTCAAGCGCGTTGGCGATGCACCGGTCAAGACCTGTGCAGGTGCGGCCCATGCCTACACCTACGAACTGCCGTGGGAACCCATGCAGCACGTAGCCGTCGTGTTCGGCGATATTCGTGACGGCGAGGAAGTGCCGGTCCGCCTGCATCGCGAAGATGTGCTGAACGATGTCTTTGGCAAAGGCGGCAGCAATCTCGATGCCATCATGGAAAAGATGGGCAAGGAAGGTCGCGGCGTACTGGTGTATCTGCGCGAAGGTTCAGTTGGCGTGCGTTCCGATCACCACGACACCCGCGCTCGCGATGCAATCCAGAGCGAGCATGAAAGCCATGCCGAAGCAGTTGCCCGCGAGGAGGAGTGGCGCCAGATCGGTCTCGGCGCACAGATATTGAAGGATCTCGGTATCACGTCGATTGTGCTTTTGGCATCGCGTGAACGTCACTATGTCGGCCTTGAAGGCTTCGGCATCCACATCGCACGCACGGAAATCATCTGACCTCCTTCAGACAGAGCTGGCGTATGGCCAACATGGTCATGTGCTGGCGAGATGCTATAGTGAAACTATGACGACGCGGCTTTACTGGCATCCGATCTATCTCGAACATCTGACGCCGCCCGGCCATCCCGAGCGCCCGGATCGTATTCGGGCGTTGATGAGCGAACTGGAGGGGCCGGATTTCTATCGGCTCGACCGGATAGAGGCCCCGCGCGGCGATGAGGCGTCGGTACTGCTTGCGCATCCTGAAAAACATCTGGAAGCCATACGCGCCGGCATACCGGAGCCAGCTTCGGACGAGGAAGCGCCGGCGCCTGTGGTGAAGCTCGACGGCGACACCTATGTCAGCCCGAAAAGTCTGGATGCGGGGCTGACGGCAATTGGTGCGGCAACGGCGGCGGTTGATGATGTCTTTTCCGGCGCTGCAAACAACGTCTTCGTTGCAGCCCGCCCGCCTGGACATCATGCCGAGCGTTCCACCGCGATGGGTTTCTGCCTTTTCAACAATATTGCGATTGCTGCCCGTCATGCGCAGCAGCGTCACGGCGCGGAGCGTGTCGCTATCGTTGATTGGGATGTCCATCACGGCAACGGAACGCAGGATATTTTCAAGGACGACCCAAGCGTCCTGTTCTGTTCGACGCATCAGTTTCCCTTGTATCCCGGCACGGGTGCAAAGGATGAAACCGGCGTCGGCAACGTCTTCAATGCACCGCTTTCCCCTGATACGGGAAGTCGCGAGTTCCGTGAGGCATTTAATAGTCGTGTATTGCCCGCTTTGGACAATTTCCGGCCAGATTTGATCCTTATTTCGGCGGGCTTCGATGCTCATTTTCGCGATCCGCTGGCCGAGCTCAATCTTGACGAAGCGGATTTTGACTGGGCGACAGGCAAACTCATGGAGCGGGCAGAAAGGTTCTGCGATCACCGGCTAGTGAGTGTGCTTGAAGGTGGATATGATCTAGAGGGCTTGTCGCAGTCCGCGTCTACGCATATTACGCGGCTGTTGAAAGGATGAATCATGGTAACCGAACCGTCCAACGCCGACATTGCAGTAATGAGCTTCGAGGATGCATTGAAGCAGCTTGAGAAGATCGTCGACGATCTGGAGCGGGGCGACGTACCGCTGGAAGAGTCCATTCGCATCTATGAACGTGGCGAAGCCCTCAAGAAGCATTGCGATACGCTTCTGAAGTCTGCCGAGGACAAGGTGGAGAAGATTCGCATTGGCCGCGATGGCCAGCCGGTTGGAACTGAACCGCTTGATCCGGAATAAACTGGTCTAATAATTCTGCTCAGAACAGGGTTTTGAGCTGGGCGACATAAGGCGCGAGAATCCCGCTCAGCATATAGGGGCCAAGGCCCCAAGCCAGCGTCCACCCCGTAGCGCCGACGATGTTGGCTGCCAGAAAATGCAGCGGGTTCATTTTCATGGAACCCGCGACGATACCGTTCAACTGGCGCAGCAACACGACAAAACGCGCAGTCGCCACGACGTAGATTCCCTTGCTATCGAAAAGCTTCTCGAATTGCTCCAACCGTTCCGGTGTCAGCTTAACGAGATGCCCATATCGCAGGATCAGGCGACGGCCACCGAAACGGCCGATCAGGTAGCCAGTGCAATCGCCGAGAACGGCGCCGATGAATACGGCAATCAGCACCGCTTCGATGTTGAGCGTTCCATGCAAGGCAAGCAGCGAACTTGCGATCAGGGCGCTTTCACCGGGCAAGGGTGCGCCGAAAGATTCAAAATATACGATCACGAAAAGCGCCAGCGCGCCATAAGCGGCAATATATGGTTCCAGAAAGCTCATTGATTGGCGGGTCTTTCAGGCGACAGAACTAAAAAGGCTCCGGACGAGCCGGAGCCTGAATTACATGATTCAGTTTCAGCCGATAGAGCGTTTGCCGGAAATTGCGTGGTATACCCACAGCACCACGATGGCACCGATGATGGAAACGATCAGGCTGTATATGTTGAGGCCGGTGACGCCCTGTGCGCCGAAGAAGGTGAAGATGACGCCGCCGATGATGGCGCCGACAATGCCGAGAGCAATATCCAGAAAAAGGCCCTGGCCACTTTTATTGACGATCTTGCTGCCGATGAAGCCGGCAATCAAGCCTAGTATTATCCAGCTTATAACAGACATCTAATATCTCCCGATGCGTAAATACACTTTTGCATCACGCACTTAGGAAATTTTCACACTGCTACAAAATTTGCAAGGTATAATGCTTGTCAAATTGGGAAACCCATTTAACTTTAACTTACCGAATGCACAGTTGGCATCGGATAACAGGGAGTATCGTGTGATGGGAAGTTATGACGACAACTCAGGCAATTCGCCCATTCCCGGCGGAAGCCTCGCGAAACCGGTTCTGATTGCGCTCGGCGCCCTGCTGATCGGCAAGATGCTGAAGGGCAATAGCGATGATACGGCGGCCACTCAGGCGCAGCCCGTGCCAGTGCCGGATCAGTCGCAAGCGGGTGGCGGCCTGCTCGGCGGTATCCTTGGTGGGCTTGGTGGTCTGCTCGGCGGCGCGGCTGCCGGAAGTGCCTCTGCAGCTCCGTCGGCTCCAGGTTCACTGGGCGGCGGTCTTGGCGGTCTCCTCGATCAGCTGAAACAGGCGGGCCTTGGCGAAAAGGTTGATTCCTGGGTCGGCCAGGGAACCAATCATTCAATCGAGCCGGGCCAGCTTGGCGACGCAATCGGCCAGAAAACCTTGAGTGAAATTGCTCAGCATGCCGGTATCGACCAGCAGGAATTGCTGGATCAGCTATCGCAGGTTCTGCCCGGTCTCGTAGACAAGCTGACGACTAACGGTCAGGTGCCAGACGCCAGCTCGCTCTCGAAGCTGTTGCAGGGACGCTGACCAAATTTGCATCATGATCAAACCGCACCGCTCGTCGGTGCGGTTTTGTTTTGAGGGCACATTCGATAAAGTGAGATCGCCGCCTACATAAGCATCATAGATCAACTGCTGGAGTTGCGTTTCATGAGTTTCTTTCCGTGTCCTGATCCGGTTCTTGGTGACAAGACTTCGGTAGACAGCATCGAAACGCTGGTCATTCCACGCACAAGCGATATTGGCGGACTGGAAGTGCGGCGAGCTTTGCCGACGGTGCGCCGCCGTCTGGTTGGGCCGTTTATCTTTTTCGATCGTATGGGACCGGCTGTGCTGCGGGATGGAGATGCGCTGGACGTACGTCCGCACCCGCATATCGGACTTTCGACCGTGACCTATCTGTTTGACGGACATATCCGCCACAGAGACAGTCTCGGCACCGAAATGGTTATTCGTCCCGGTGACGTGAACCTGATGACTGCCGGTCGTGGCATTGTGCATTCCGAGCGTTCTCCGGAAGAAGAGCGCAACGGGCCACTGTCCATTTCCGGCATTCAGACCTGGCTCGCGCTGCCGGATGCGCTGGAAGAAATAAACCCGGAATTTTTTCACACCAATGCGCCAGACCTGCCGGTGATGGAGGACAGCGATTTCTCCGGTCGGTTGATCATGGGGTCCATGCTGGGGCTGACGTCGCCTGTGATCCAGCACGCTGATACGCTTTATGCGGACATTCGCATAGAGCCGAATGGACGCTTTCCGATCCCGCCCGTGGCCGAAGAGCGCGCTATCTATACATTGCAGGGCAATGTCGGCATTGGCGGCGAAGTGTTTCCGCCGGACCGCTTGCTGGCGTTTCGTCCCGGCGACGATATTGTCGTGCAGGCCGGACCGGAAGGCGCGCATATTATGCTTTTTGGCGGTGCAACTCTTGGTTCGAAGCGCTATGTATGGTGGAACTTCGTTTCCTCTTCGCGGGAAAGGATAGAACAGGCCAAGGAAGAATGGCGCAGTGGCCGCTTCGATATCGTGCCCGGTGACGAGCAGGATTTCATACCTTTGCCTGAATGAGGTGAATTGGGTTGGGCCGTAGGACACGATGTCCCGCCCTGCTTGATCCTGTCGCGTTGCTGCTATACCGACAACAATACCGAACCAGAAACAGGTTGTTTTAATGTCCCGACCTTTGACCCCATTGCTTGACAAGGCACCGATCCCGGAAGCCCTGCGCGCATTGCCGGAATCCGATCTGCCTCAGCTTGCGCAGGAGTTGCGAGCGGAGTTGATCGACGTGGTTTCGACCACTGGCGGGCATCTGGGAGCGGGACTGGGTGTGGTGGAGCTGACAGTGGCATTGCACCATGTCTTCGACACACCGCATGACCGTATCATCTGGGACGTTGGCCATCAGGCCTATCCACACAAGATATTGACCGGACGTCGTGACCGTATCCGTACATTGCGCCAGACCGGCGGCCTTTCGGGTTTCACCAAGCGCAGCGAAAGTGAATATGATCCTTTCGGAGCCGCGCATTCGTCGACGTCGATTTCGGCGGGTCTCGGCATGGCGGTCGCGTCTGACCTTTCGGGCGAAAAACGTAATGTGATTGCAGTCATCGGCGATGGTTCTATGTCGGCAGGCATGGCCTATGAGGCGATGAACAATGCCGGGGCGCTTGATGCCCGCCTTGTCGTCATCCTGAACGACAATGACATGTCGATTGCGCCGCCGACTGGTGCCATGAGCGCCTATCTGGCGCGTCTCGTCTCCGGCAAGACCTATCGCAGCGTCCGAGAGGCCGCAAAGCAGGTCGCCAAGAAACTGCCGAAATTCCTGCAGGACAAGGCCCGCAAATCGGAAGAATATGCGCGTGCCTTCTTCACCGGCGGCACCCTGTTCGAGGAGCTGGGCTTCTACTATGTCGGTCCTATCGACGGCCATAATCTGGATCATCTGCTGCCGATCCTGAAAAACGTACGCGATACGCAGGAAGGCCCGGTGCTCATTCATGTGGTGACGCAGAAGGGCAAGGGTTATGCGCCCGCAGAAGCTGCCGCTGACAAATATCACGGCGTCAACAAGTTCGACGTCATCACCGGCAAGCAGTCGAAGCCGCCTGCAAATGCACCGAGCTACACCAAGATTTTCGGCACGAGCCTGATCGAGGAAGCCCGTCACGACGACAGAATAGTGGCGATCACTGCCGCCATGCCATCAGGCACCGGGCTTGATCTCTTTGGAGAAGTGTTTCCGCAGCGCACATTCGATGTCGGCATTGCCGAGCAACATGCGGTAACCTTCGCTGCTGGTCTGGCAAGCGAGGGCTATAAGCCCTTCTGCGCGATCTATTCCACCTTCCTGCAGCGTGGCTACGATCAGGTCGTGCATGACGTGTCGATCCAGAATCTGCCTGTGCGTTTCCCAATCGACCGTGCCGGACTGGTTGGCGCCGATGGTCCAACCCATGCAGGCTCCTTCGATACTGGCTTTCTTGCAGCTCTCCCTGGTTTCGTGGTGATGGCTGCCTCAGATGAGGCTGAGCTGCGCCATATGGTGCGCACGGCTGCCGAATATAACGAAGGTCCGATTTCTTTCCGCTATCCGCGTGGCGACGGTGCCGGTGTTGACCTGCCGGAACGCGGGCAATTGCTCGAAATCGGCAAGGGACGCATCGTGCGTGAGGGTACAAAGGTCGCGCTCCTGTCCTTCGGGACGCGCTTGCAGGAATGTCTTGCCGCCGCTGATGAGCTGGGTGCTGCCGGTCTTTCGACCACGGTTGCCGATGCGCGTTTTGCCAAGCCGCTCGATCAGGATCTGATCCGTCGTCTGGCACGCGAACATGAAGTACTGGTGATGGTGGAAGAAGGCGCTGTTGGCGGCTTTGCTTCCCATGTTCTGCAATTTCTTGCCACCGATGGCCTTCTTGATCGTGGCCTCAAGGTGCGGGCTTTGACATTGCCGGATAGCTATCAGGACCACGGCAAGCCGGACGCTATGTATGCCGAGGCCGGTCTTGACCGGGCAGGCATCGTGCATGCGGTGTTTGCAGCTCTTGGCCGCGAGGCGGTTGCAGCGCCATTCAGCGCCTGACCGATGGGCGGGGAAACGAGCGACAGGAACCTGCGGCTCGATCAGCTGCTGGTAGAGCATGGGCTGTTTGCAACGCGCTCGCGGGCGCGTGATGCGATCCAGCGCGGCACGGTCAAGGTTGACGGCAAGCCTGTCACCAAGCCGGGCCAGACGGTTCTGCGCACCGCAAAGATCGCCGTGGATGATCCGGCAAGCGCTTATGTCTCCCGCGCTGCCTTGAAGCTTATCGCGGCGCTCGACCATTTCGACCTTGATGTGAAAGGGCAAACGGCGCTCGACATCGGTGCCTCGACAGGCGGCTTCACGCAAGTTCTGCTGGAGCGTGGCGCGAACCATGTTCTTGCCATTGATGTCGGCCACGACCAGTTGCACGAGACCCTACGCGCCGATCCTCGCGTCACCAACAAGGAAGGGCTCAACGCCCGCGCTTTGGAACTTACCCATATGGATGGACGCGAAATCGATTGCGTGGTTTCGGATGTGAGTTTCATTTCGCTGAAACTCGCTTTGCCTCCGGCATTGGCCTTTGCGCAAAAAGGTGCTATCTGCGCGCTTCTCGTAAAACCGCAATTTGAAGCGGGTCGCGAGGCTATCGGCAAGGGCGGCATTTTGCGCGACCCGAAAGATGGCGAACGCATAGCAGAAGAACTGAGATCATGGCTGGAGACGCAAGCTGGCTGGCGCGCGCTCGGTCTTTGTCCGTCGCCCATCGAAGGCGGTGATGGCAATCGTGAATATCTCCTGGCAGGAAAGAAAGATCGATGACAACGCAGACAATGGGGCAAATAACAATCCGCTCGATTGGTGCGGGCGGCGATGGCGTCGCCAACCTTCCCGATGGCCAGATTTATGTGCCTTTCACGCTGCCGGGCGAAGTGGCCAATGTTGCGCGCGACAAGAACCGCGCGACGGTTATGGCGCTTCTCGAAACATCGCCTGAGCGTCAGGCGCCTGCCTGCCAGCATTTCGAGGATTGCGGCGGCTGCGCGCTGCAGCATTGGCAGGATGAGCCCTATCGTCTGTGGAAGCGCGAGCTGGTTGTCGCCGCGCTGAAGGGCAGGGGGATTGAGGCGGAGATTGCGCCTCTGGTTGCTTGCCAGCCGCGAACACGCCGCCGCGCTGTTTTTGCGGCGCGTAAGACGGAGAAGGGCGTGTTGCTCGGCTTCAACCGTCACCTCAGCCATGAAATCATCGATATCGTCGAATGTGCGGTAACCGTTCCGGAAATCATTGCGCGGCTTGATGATCTGCGTGAAGTCGGAGCTTTGATTGCACCCGGTTCCAAACCGTTCAAGCTGGCAGCAACACAAACGGAATCCGGTCTCGATCTCGCGGCAAGCGGTTGCGGCAAGCTGAGCGATGAGCAACGGCGCGCACTGACGGCGCTTGTTATGAAGAAGGGCTTTGCGCGCCTTTCACATGAAGGCGAAATCATTGTCGAGCCGAAGAAGCCGCTCATTCATTTCGGCAAGGTGCCGGTTCCGGTTCCGCCTGGCTGTTTCTTGCAGGCAACTGCCGATGCTGAAGAAGCGATGGTGCAGCTCGTGCTGGATCATGTCGGCAAGGCCAAGCGTGTCGCGGACCTGTTCTGCGGTGTCGGCACATTTGCGCTGCGGATTGCAGAAAAGAGCGCGGTTCATGCCGTTGAAAATGACGCGCTGGCCCTTGCAGCTCTTGATCGTGGCGTGCGCCATGTGCAGGGATTGAAACCTGTTTCAGTTGAACGTCGCGACCTGTTCCGCCGTCCGCTGATGCCGAAAGAATTACTGCCCTATAACGCCGTGGTTTTCGATCCTCCGCGTGCAGGTGCGGAAGAACAGGCGCTTGAACTGGCAAAGTCCAAGGTGGAGAAGGTTGTTGCGGTCTCGTGCAATCCGGTGACGCTTGCTCGCGACTTGGCCATTCTAGTAAAGGGCGGCTATCGCGTTACACGTGTCACGCCGATTGACCAGTTCCTCTGGTCGCCACATGTCGAAGCCGTGGCGACGCTGGTGAAGAGATAAAGTTGGATAAAAGCCGGGCTCAATCGCCCGGCTTTTTTATTTCTATCGGCAATGTCAGTTTGCCAGCCCGTCGAAATTCGTCAGAATAGTGGTCCAGCCCCTGATGTGGCCGTCTCGCGCTTCAGGGCTGCGGAATTTGACCTGTTTCAGCGTAATATCGGTGGTATTCGGGTCCACTTCCTTCAGGTCTATCGTCACCACGCTGTCGTCCAGCGAATGAGGCGAATTCCACGTAAATGCCAAGCGCGAATGCGGATCGATTTCGAGATAAGTGCCCGAATGCGGCACGTCGCGATCAACCATATGCATGACGATGGAAAAGCGACCGCCTTTTACCGCATCCGTGCTGACATCGGACGGCCCGGTGCTGTCGCTTGATGCGCGCATGAATTTCGCCAACGTCATGGGCGAGAGCCATGCGTTGAAAACCTTCTCCCGTGGAGCGGCGATTCTGCGATTGACTGTCAGTTCAAGCTCACTCATTTTCCTGTTCCTTCGAAACGAGTACATCCTCCAGCGCCGTTAGGCGCAGTTCCCAGACAGACTTCAGTTCCGCGAACCATGCTTCCACTTCCCGCACGGGCTCCAGCTCGGCGGCAATGAAATGCTCGCGTCCTAAAGTCTTGCGGGTGACCAGCCCTGCCTCCTCCAGCACCTTGATGTGTTTGGAGACAGAGTTGAGCGACATGTCGAAATGAGCGGCGAGTGCAGTCACTCTTGACGCACCCTCCTGAACGAGCAGCGTCAAGATGCGCCGTCGGGTAACGTCCCCTACAGCCTTGAGAATATGTGACAGAGCATCATCGTTCATTATTCACCCGTAAGGTTGAATATACTGCATTCTCGAAAACAGTCAACCATATGGTTGAATATTTAAAATATTTGCCATAGCCCTTCGCAGGAAGCAAGCGAATGGCGTTGAAATTCAGGAAGAATAGGCCGTTTCTGTGGGGTGGTATGGGGCGGCTTTCTCAAGGTGTTGGGGAAAGAGCGGCATCCACCGCCGCTTCTGCATGTAGCTGCGTCGTATCGAATACTGGCACGGGACTATCCTGCTGGCTGATGAGCAACATGATTTCGGTGCAGCCGAGAATGATGGCTTCGGCCCCGCGCTCAACCAGACGATTAATGACAGCGCGGTATTTTTCGCGTGACGCCTTGCGCACTTCGCCTACCACCAGCTCCTGATAGATGATGTCATGCACGGTTTTGCGGTCGGCATCGTCGGGCGTCAGAACCTCTAGTCCGTGTTTGGCCACAAGGCGGCCTTTGTAGAAATCCTGCTCCATCGTGAAGGCGGTGCCTAACAACCCGACTTTGGACAAGCCTGCGGCCTTGATCTTTTCTGCCGTCGGGTCGGCAATATGCACAAGCGGGATCGACGTGGCGTTTTCGACGTCATCGGCCATTTTATGCATGGTGTTGGTGCAGATCAGGATAAAATCCGCGCCGCCCTTTTCAAGGTTCTGCGCGGCCTCGATCATGAGCCCGGTCAGCTCGTCCCATTTGCCTTCATGCTGAAGCTGTTCGATTTCACCAAAATCCATCGACCACATCAGGCTTTTGGCCGAATGCGTGCCGCCGAGCCGTGTGCGGATTTCCTGATTGATGATGCGGTAGTATTCCTGCGAGCTTTCCCAGCTCATCCCGCCTATCAGCCCGATAGTCTTCATCAATCCCTCCCGGATAAAATTAAGGGCGGATCGCTCCGCCCCTATCATTCGGTCATTTATTTTGGGCGGACCCGCGATTACATCTTTTCGATGATCTTCTGGTCGCCTTCGTGTGCCTTACCATTGGCGGCGATAATGGCAGGAACGATGTCCTCCGCCTTGTCGATGACGAGCGGCTTTACCTGGTGTGCGGTGTGCAGGAAACCTTCTGCCGTCATATGCTCCAGAAGCGAGAGCATCGGCTGCCAGAAATTGTTGATGTTAGCGAACACCATCGGCTTGCGATGCTTGCCGAGCTGCGCCCAGGTCATCATTTCCACGATTTCCTCAACCGTGCCAATGCCACCGGGAAGGGTGACGAACGCATCCGACTTCTGGAACATGAGGTGCTTGCGCTCATGCATGTCGCCAACGACGATAAGTTCGGTGAGTTGTTCGGCCTTTTCGAGGCTCGCTTCCTTGTCGAGCAGGAAGGTCGGGATAATGCCGGTGACTTCGCCGCCAGCTTCCATCACGCCTTGCGCAACCGCGCCCATGATGCCGCGTGTGCCGCCGCCATAGACGAGGCGCAAACCGTGTTCGGCAATGGACCGGCCAAGCGTAACGCCGGCTTCACGATAGATGGGATTCAGGCCCGTAGACGAGCCGCAATAAACGCAGATGGATCGAATCTCAGACATGATTTTCTTGTGCGCTTTTGACCTTTCAGCGTCAAGCGCCTGCGATTTCATTTTGCAGTGAAGATTGCTGCCAGCGGGACGTATAGATCAGGTTCCGGGTGGACATTCACAGCGATTGTTATATCTCAATCGTTATGTACTCCAGATTGAGAAGTGGATTGGATATGAAGAACTGGGTTGTGTTTCTCGGGCTCACCTTTGCCGCATCATCTGCATCGGCTGGCGAAATCAACATCAAACTGCCCGATGATACCGAAGTAACGACCAACGCTGTTCTGTACAAATGCGGTGAGAAAGATGTCTCGGTAACCTATTACAATGCCGGTGATATTTCGCTTGCTGAACTGGAGCTCGAAGACGAAACCGTCGTCGCGTCCAACGTTATCTCAGGGTCTGGAGCCAAATATGCTGGTGGTGTCTATATCTGGTGGACCAAGGGCGAGACGGCCGATCTCTATAACCTTATGGACGATCCCGACCAATCAAAGCCGACAAACTGTGTAGAACAGTAATCCTGCTAATAAAAAGCCTCGTACCTTTTGCTGTTTCAGTGCAGATTTCTTGTGGGGGGAAGCCAAAAGCTATAAACCCGTCATTAAAGTCTCTGGCGTGGGTTTCGAAGCGAAATGCAAAAGAACAGTTTAGGATTGCTCGGTATCGGGCTCGTCGCAATTGTCGCCGGGCTCGGCCTTTATTGGAATGCAACGCGATCCCGCGTTGAGGCGCCGCAACCCAATGCAACTGCGCCAGTGTCGACCCCGGCGTCGAGTAATGCGCCAGCGCAGCCACAAGCAACGCCATCCGAGACGAAAGCACCTGAGGCTACCAAACCTGTAGGTGACGTTTCAGCAAACGATGCGAAGCCGCAAGACGCGCAATCCGAAGAGCCTGCCAAGCAGGCAGATGCCGCTCCCGCAGAGCAGGCCAGCAAGACGCCGGTTTTCGATCTTCTTCGCGTTGAGTCTGACGGTTCGGTCGTGATCGCGGGTAAGGCGTTCCCCAATGCCGATGTCGAGGTTGTCGCGGGTGCAACCGTCGTGGGTAAAGCCAAGGCGGGACCCAATGGCGATTTCGCCATTGTTCTGGATGAACCTTTGAAGGCGGGTGATCATCAGCTCGTCTTGCGTGCTACTGGAGCGGACAACAACGTAGCCACCTCCGCGCAGACCGCCATCGTGTCGGTGCCTGAAACCAAGTCGGGGCAGGTGCTGGCACTGGTTGAGGAGCCGGGGCAGGCGAGCCGCCTGATCACCAAGCCGGAGACAGCTCCTGCACCACAGGAAAATACGGATGCTGCCCCCGAAGCGACAGCCAAGGCCGACAAGCCGGAAGCCAAACCTGCGCAGGACTTGCCGATTGCAATCGAAGCGGTGGAGATTGAAGGCCAATCGGTTTTTGTTGCGGGTAAAGCCAAGGGCGGCAATCGTGTGATCGTCCACGCCAATGATACGTTGCTTGGTGCAAGCCTCATTTCGCCTGATGGCCGTTTCCTCGTGCAGAGCAAGCAGCCTCTCAGCGTCGGCGACTATATCATTCGCGCTGATCTGCTCGATAATGCCAATCAGGTTCTGGCGACAGCCCGCGTCCCGTTCCGTCGCGAAGCTGGCGAGAATATCTCGGCTGTTGCTTCCGATACGGACGGCCAGACGGCCGCTCCATCGGGCGCGAATGGCGGTGAAGCCGCTTCGTCGGCAGCCCCGCTGCAGAAAGTCGATGGCTCCGTCATCATTCGGCGCGGAGATAATCTCTGGACGATATCCAAGCGCGCTTATGGCAAGGGTACGCGATATACGACGATCTATCTCGCCAATCGCGACCAGATCCGGAATCCCGATCTCATCTGGCCGGGCCAGGTATTCAACATGCCGAAGGAGCCTTTGGGTGAGGGCGAGGTCAAGCGCCAGTTGGAAGATAGCGCTAACTGACGGGGAGTTGCCGGTGCTAAAACGCGGCTCTCAACATAGGGAAGCGCGTTTCAGTAATATGCGCCAGTCACGATAGTGTGTTTCCGTTTTGGCGGTCTTTTCTGGAATGAACGTCTCCAAACTTGTATTCCGGAGCATAATCGTATATCGTCGATATACGATGAAGATAGTTCTGGACAAAAGCTCGACCGAAGCTGTCGCCGATCTGGCGCAGCTCGGTATTGACGATGAAGCGGCAGCGCGCATTTGCGCTGCGCTGGGCCATCCTGTCCGCATTCGAATTATCCGCCAGTTGATGATGGAGGACGCCTGCTGCTGTAAGGATATTGTCGGCAAGCTCGACCTTGCCCAATCGACGGTTTCCCAACACCTAAAGGTCCTCGTGCAGGCCGGTCTAATCGATTATCGGCCTGAGCGTCAGTCTTCGCGTTACAGCGTCAACTGGCAGCAACTAAACGCTGTCCGCACGCATTTTGCTTCCTTCAAGAGCAGATGCTGCGGCTAGAGCGCATCCCGAAAGGTGGGAACCGGTTTTCGGAACAAGATGCGCGTAAAGACAAAAGATGGAGCATCCCGAAAAGCCCGAAATGGCTTTCGGAAGAGAAGCATCGATACAAACAGAAAAAGCGATGACGGAGTTTCATCTTGCACGAAATCGCTTGAGCCCACCGACTCGAAAGAACGCACCATGAGTTCCCCCAAAACGGTTTCCGCCGACTCCGGCGAGACCTTCAAGACACTGCGAAATCTCTGGCCCTATATGTGGCCGTCCGACAGGCCCGATCTGCGCATGCGCGTAGTCTGGGCCACCTTCTATCTGGTGATTTCCAAGATCGTGCTCATCCTCGTGCCCTATTTCTTCAAATGGGTGACGAATGCCTTGACCGGTCAATTGAACCCGCCGGACTATATCCCGCTGTTTCTGGTCGGCGCGGTGATGCTTGTACTGGCTTATAATGGCGCCAAGATTGTGCAGGCTGGTCTCAATCAGCTTCGTGATGCCTTGTTTGCGAGCGTCGGCCAATATGCCGTGCGTCAACTCGCCTACAGAACCTTCGTGCACATGCACCAGCTTTCGCTCAGGTTCCATCTTGAACGGCGTACGGGCGGGCTTTCGCGGGTCATCGAACGCGGCACCAAGGGCATCGAAACGATTGTCCGTTTCACTATCCTCAACACGCTGCCCACCATTCTTGAATTTGCACTGACGGCGGTGATTTTCGCCGTCGCCTACGGTATTTCCTATCTGCTCGTGGTCGCTGCGACGGTCTGGCTCTACACCTGGTTTACGATCAAGGCGAGCGACTGGCGTATCAATATCCGCCGCGAAATGAACGACTCCGATACCGATGCCAACACCAAGGCAATCGACTCGCTGCTCAACTTCGAAACGGTCAAATATTTCGGCAACGAGAACATGGAAGCAAAGCGCTTCGATGCTTCGATGGCGCGCTATGAAAAAGCAGCGACCCAGACCTGGACGTCGCTTGGCTGGCTGAACTTCGGTCAGGCCGTCATCTTTGGCGTTGGCATGGCGGCGGTCATGGTCATGTCAGCGCTTGAAGTCCGGGCCGGAACGCAATCTATCGGCGATTTCGTTTTCATCAATGCCATGCTGATGCAGCTTTCTATTCCGCTCAATTTCATCGGTTTCATCTATCGCGAAATCCGTCAGGGTTTGACCGATATCGAGCAGATGTTCGATCTCCTCGATGTGAAGCAGGAAGTCGTCGATAAGCCCAATGCACCAGCATTGAAAATCGATCACGGTGCGATCCGTTTCGATGATGTGCATTTCGCCTATGATGCAAACCGCCCGATCCTCAAGGGCATCAGTTTTGAAGTTCCGGCAGGAAAGACAGTCGCGATAGTCGGACCGTCGGGCGCGGGTAAATCCACGATCTCGCGCCTCCTGTTCCGCTTCTATGATGTCCAGTCGGGTTCAGTTTCCATCGACGGGCAGGATGTCCGCGACGTTACGCAGGAAAGCCTGCGCAAGGTTATCGGCATGGTGCCGCAGGACACTGTACTGTTCAACGATACGATCGCTTACAACATTCGCTATGGCCGTCCTGATGCCACGGCTGAAGAGGTGGAAAAGGCGGCAGAACTGGCGCAGATTTCCGGCTTCATCAAGCATCTGCCGGAAGGCTATCAGGCCATGGTCGGCGAACGCGGCCTCAAGCTTTCGGGCGGTGAGAAGCAGCGTGTTGCGATTGCCCGCACGATCCTCAAAGCGCCGCCGATCCTGATACTCGATGAGGCGACCTCCGCGCTTGATACGGCAACGGAGCAGGAAATCCAGTCCGCGCTCGACATCGTCAGCCGTGGCCGCACCACGCTTGTCATCGCGCACCGTCTTTCGACCGTGATCGGTGCGGACGAGATCATTGTCCTCAAGGACGGTCTGATTGCCGAGCGCGGCACCCACCGCATGCTTCTCAAGCATAAGGGGCTTTACGCGTCCATGTGGGCTCGCCAGCGCGAGGCTGATGAGGCTGAAGAGCGTCTGCGTCAGGTCCGGGAAAGCGACGAATTGGGTGTCGTTGCCCGTGGCGTTCCGGCAGCGGAATAGCCATTTTATCGGCGGCTCGTTATATTAGGGCGCGATCACGTGCCCTAACAGCCGTGAATAATTTGCGAAATGGATTTCGATTCTGAACAGGATGAGGTAAATAACGGCCAAACTCAAAGGAAGAGCGATGAGCCTTACTGACACCATCCGCAATACTTTCGTGCCGATCCATCGGGAAGGCTATCCGTTTATCGCGGGCTTTTTCGTGGTTTCGCTCATTCTGGGCTGGCTGTGGAACCCGCTGTTCTGGATCGGGATGGTGCTGACCGTCTGGTGCATCTATTTCTATCGCGATCCAGAGCGTGTAACGCCGATGGACGACGATCTGGTCATCAGCCCTGCTGACGGCAAGGTTTCCTTCGTCGGGCCGGCTGTGCCGCCGGCCGAGCTGGATCTGGGCGCCGAACCGCTCATGCGGGTTTCCGTTTTCATGAACGTGTTCTCGGTTCATATCAACCGCTCTCCGGTGCGTGGCAAGATTGAAAAGGTCGTGCATCGTCCGGGCAAGTTCCTCAATGCAGAACTCGACAAGGCCAGCACGGAAAACGAACGCAACAGCGTTCTGATTGAAAGCCCACACGGCAAGATCGGGGTTGTTCAGATTGCTGGTCTGGTTGCCCGTCGTATCGTCTGCTGGTCCAACGAGGATGATGATCTGTCTGTGGGCGAGCGGTTTGGACTGATCCGTTTCGGATCGCGCGTCGATGTTTATCTTCCAGCCGATGCGACTGTTCGTGTTGCTATTGGCCAGACGGCAATTGCTGGTGAAACCGTGCTCGCCGATTATGGCAGCGTGCGCGGCGAGCCGGTGGTGCGGATCGGCTGAGCCGATGGAAACGCCCTTTCCGCCTTTTGAGCCCAATGGCCGCGTGGATTTATCGCGCGGCCCAAAGCTGTCGCAGATACCGCTGCGTATCGTCGTTCCCAACGTCATAACGGTTCTGGCCATCTGTGCCGGCCTGACCGGTATCCGTCTGGCTTTCGAGAACCGCTTCGAGCTTGCCGTCGTGATGGTGCTCGTGGCTGCCTTTCTGGATGGCATTGATGGGCGCGTCGCCCGCATGATGAAGGGATCGTCCAAGTTCGGCGCCCAGATGGATTCGCTTGCCGATATCGTCAATTTCGGTGTAGCGCCCGCCTTGGTGCTTTATGCCTTCATGCTTGATCAGGCACGCTCGTTCGGCTGGATCGCAGCACTTCTTTATGCCATTGCATGCTGCCTGCGGCTTGCGCGTTTCAATGTCATGCTCGAAGACCCGAACCGTCCGGCATGGCAAAGTAACTATTTCATTGGCGTGCCCGCACCGGCCGGTGCCATGCTCGTTCTGTTGCCGGTCTATCTTGGCTTTCTGGGTTTGACGCCAACGCGGGGACTCGCTTTTGGCGTGGCGATCTATACCGTGGCGATCGCGTTCCTGTTGGTAAGCCGTCTGCCAGTCTATAATGGCAAATCCGCCGGAAGCCTTGTCCGGCGCGATATCGTCATGCCGCTCATCCTGTTCGTGGTGGTTTACGTCGCCTTCCTGATGAGCTTCACCTGGCAGACCTTAAGCCTCACGGCGCTTGCCTATCTCGCATTTCTTCCGTTCAGCCTGGCTGCCTGGAACAAGCGCGAAGCTGCTGATCGAAAGGCCGAGGAAGAGGCCGTCACCGAAGAGGATAAGCCGTCAGAGGAAAACTGACGGCAATATCTGCTTGATGAAACTAACGCGCTCCTCGACCGATGATTTCGGCAGGAGCGCGATTTCATATCCAAGCCGTCTGTAGGTTTTATCCATCGCGTCGAAAGTGCGTGCGGCTTCCTCGAAATCCTGCTTCCGCTCGGCATCCTGACCGAAGATTTCTGCCCAAGGCGGGGCCAGAAAAACTGTTCTGTAGTACGGAAATTGCCGTGCGGCCTCTTCCATATGCTGGGGAACGGGCAGGTTGCACAGCATCAGATAGCCGATTACATCGGGCACGCCGCGGTCGAAGAAGACCGTCCCGCGCTGTTGTTTCGCCATCGTGTGCGAGCGCATTTCCCATGAAAGCATTTGCTCTGCAAAAAGCGCGCGATCACTCCAGGGCAGGGCCTTGCCGCCGATAGCGACCTGATCTTGAATAATGGCGCGTCCGGCTTCCACGGTGCGGGGAAAGCCCTGCCTTTCGAGTGCATCGATCAGTGTGCTTTTGCCTGATCCGGGCCCGCCCGTGATGATAATGAAACGCTGGTGATCTTCGGTCATAAGTCCTCCAATAGCAAAGTGAACGCGCGCCAAATTTGGCAGCACGTGACAAGGGGGTCTGAGAGGGGGAGAAATGCCCGCTGAAAAAAGAGCCAACAGATGGCTAAAGTGCATCCCGAAAAGTGCGAAGCGGTTTTCGGATAGGATACGCGTCAAAATAAAAAATTAGAACGCTGATCTGATTCAGTCAGATCGAAACGCGGTCCAAGCGGGAAACATTAATAAGTAAATACATAGAACCGGCCTTGCACATAGGCAAGGCCGGAGGGCCGAAATCAGCTCGGCAGATGATAGTCGAGGAAGCGGTCCTGACGCACGTCGAAAAGCTTGCCGCTAACTTCAAGGTTTGGATCGGCGAGCTTGACGATCTTTTCAGCGACTGACTGCGGTGTTGGCAGCGTTTCAGGATCTTCGCCCGGCATGGCCTGCGCGCGCATGGCGGTGCGGGTGGCGCCCGGATTGACAGAGTTGATCTTGAGCTTCATCTGCTTCGTTTCTTCAGCCCAGCTGCGTGCCATGACCTCGACAGCAGCTTTCGAGGCAGCATAGGGGCCCCAGAAAGCGCGGCAGGTATGCGCCACGCCGGAGGAAAGCAGAATGGCACGTCCCGCGTCGGAAGCGCGCAGCAGCGGATCAGTGGATCGAATGAGGCGCCAGACGCTGGTAACATTGACGTTCATGAGCTTCTCGAACGTCTTGGCCTCGACATGGCCAATCGGTGAAATCGTGCCAAGGACACCCGCATTCGCGACCATGATATCGAGCTTGCCCCAGCGCTCATGAATGGAGCCGCCGAGACGATCAATCGCTTCCATGTCGGTGATATCGAGAGGCACTAGCGTCGCATTGCCTCCCAGTTCGCGGATATCGTCGTCAAGTTCTTCAAGTCCGCCGACGGTGCGGGCAACCGCAATCACATGCGCGCCGCGCTTTGCCAGTTCAAGCGAAAGAAAGTAGCCAATACCGCGCGATGCGCCTGTTACCAGTGCGATGCGGCCCGTAAGGTCGATGCTCATCTAGTCCCCATATGATGCAAGAACATGAAACAGGCGGCCTATTGGGCCGCCTGCGTGAAGAATTGGGCGATCAACCGTTGCTTGCGAGCAGCGACAGCGTATGCACGTTGCTCTCGCCTTCCTGATCGAGGAGGCGGGTCGGATATTCGCCCGTGAAGTAGTGATCGGTGAAAGCTGGCGCCTTCGGATCACGCGGCTTCCCACCAACAGCCTTGTAGAGCCCGTCGATGGAAAGGAACGCTAGGGAATCCGCGCCGATGTAGCGGCACATGGATTCCAGGTCTTTGTGCTGGTTGGCCAGCAGCTTATCGGCATGGGGGGTGTCGATACCGTAGAAATCCGGGTGGTAGATCATTGGACTTGCCACGCGGATATGCACTTCCTTTGCGCCCGCGTCGCGGATCATCTGGACGATCTTGACGGACGTGGTGCCCCGTACGATGGAATCATCCACCAGCACGACCCGCTTGCCTTCGATCATGGCGCGATTGGCCGAATGCTTCAGCTTGACGCCAAGCGCGCGAATTTGTTGCGTCGGTTCGATGAAGGTGCGGCCCACATAATGGTTGCGGATGATGCCATATTCGAACGGAATGCCGCTTGCCTGCGCGAAGCCGAGAGCGGCAGGCGTGCCGCCATCTGGCACTGGCACGACAACATCAGCTTCGATGCCGGCTTCCTTGGCGAGTTCCATGCCCATATTCTTGCGCGCGACATAGACGCTGCGACCGCCGACGACGGAGTCGGGACGGGCGAAATAGACATATTCGAACAGGCAGAGCCGTTCCGGCTGCGGATTTTCAGCCTTGATGGATTCAGTGGTGATGGACCCGTCCTTCTGAATCTCGCAGATGACCACTTCGCCATTTTCGACGTCACGAACATATTTCGCGCCGATAATGTCGAGGGCACAGGTCTCCGAGCAGAAGATAGGCTTGCCGTCGAGCTCGCCCATGACGAGTGGGCGGATGCCGATAGGATCACGCGCGGCAATCAGTTTGGTTCGGGTCAGCGCCAGCATGGCATAGCCGCCTTCGACCTGCCGGATGGCATCGACGAAACGGTCAGAGGAAGATGAATGGCGCGAACGGGCAATCATATGCAGCACGACTTCCGTATCGGAGGTCGCCTGAAATATCGCGCCGGAAGCAATCAGCTGCTTGCGCAGCGTAATGCCGTTGGTGAAGTTGCCGTTATGGGCAATGGCGATGCCGCCGACTTCCAGTTCCGCGAACAATGGCTGCACGTTGCGCAGGATCGTCTCGCCGGTGGTGGAGTAGCGCACATGGCCGATGGCGCGGTCGCCGGGCAGACGATTCAGCGTCGCTGCATCGGTGAAATGATCGCCGACGAGACCCATATGGCGTTCGGAATGAAAACGGCGATTGTGATAAGAAACGATACCGGCGGCTTCCTGCCCACGATGCTGGAGGGCATGTAGGCCCAATGCGGTCAGCGCGGCTGCGTCTTCATGGCCAAGTATGCCAAATACGCCGCACTCTTCATGCAGGGTGTCTTCGTCCAGCATAAAGGAGGCATTTTCAGAAGAATGGCTGGTCATTGCCGCAAGGCCTTTCGATTGCAGAGGCAACTAAAGCGCCTCTCTATCACAAGATGGCTTTTTGTTAAAAGCGAAGAGTTCACCGCTGCGTCGATATAGTCTCATGGACATTAGTATCACACGATGGTCGCGAATAATCTCGCAAATTCCCGCCTGAAATATGATCGCGGAACCGAAATGACAATGTGTGAGCGTCATTTTGGCCATTTCACATCGGTCGGCTTTGCCTCCGGAATTGAAAAAGCCGCCAGCGGGGCTGACGGCTTTTCGATACATCGGAACAGCTTATTGCTGTGCAGGCGTATCGTCCGGAACCGGCGCTTCTTCCTGCTCGCCAGAGGCCGGAGCATTGTGTTGTGGCTTGAACTTGTCGATCATCTGGTCGGGATTAGCCGGCAGAAGGTCGATCAGCTGCTGGCCGAACGAATCGAGCATTGGCTTCGATTTCGCGTTCGTCACCCAGGCTGGCTGGTTTGTCGGGACGAGCCAGTTGAAGAACAGCATGGCAACGACAACGAGAAGCACGCCGCGCACGCCGCCAAACAAAAAGCCGAGTGTACGGTCAAGCGCACCGATACGGCTATCGATGATGAAATCGGCGATCTTCATGGTGATCAGAGAAACGACGATCAGCACAACAAGGAAAACTGCGCCAGCGGCGGCAATCTTCGCGATGGTTTCGTTGTTGATATAGGGCTGCACGAAGGGCAGAACTGGCTGGTAGAAGAGATAGGCTGCAGCGGCTGCTGCCGCCCACGATACCAGCGACAGCACCTCGCGGGAAAAACCGCGCACCATCGCCAGAACGGCTGAAACCAGCGTTATCCCGAGTAGAATTCCATCAAGCATGGTTATCGGCATTCTGCCTGTCCTCAGTTATTATGCGCAATCACTTTAATACGCAGGGCAGTCAAAGATGCTGGAGCTTATCACCGGAAGGTTGACAGATTCTTCCAGTCATAAAACTCCAGATTTATTGCTTCTTTCCGGAGCCTGAAGCCGCGATACGGGCAACAAGGTCGGGCAGAGCCGAAGTTTCCATGAGGCGGAAGTTGCGATCTTTCCAAAGTTCGCCGCTGCCGCCGGGCACCTCTGCCTGCCGGAAACCGAGCTTCTCAGCTTCCTTGAGCCTCTGTACTGCATGCGTTACCGCGCGAACAGCACCGGAAAGGCTGATTTCGCCGAAATAAACACAATCTGGCGGAAGGGCAATACCGGCCATGGATGAAACCAGTGCAGCAGCCACAGCTATATCAGCGGCAGGCTCGCTGATACGATAGCCGCCCGCAACATTCAGATAGACGTCGTGCTGCCCAAAACGAACGCCGCAATGTGATTCGAGAACGGCGAGGATCATGGCAAGTCGTCCACCGTCCCAGCCGACGACCGCACGACGAGGGGTGCCGAGCGAGGAGGGGGCGACAAGCGCCTGTATTTCCACCAGCACCGGGCGCGTGCCTTCCATGCCAGCAAAGACTGCTGCACCTGGAGCCTTGGCGTTACGCTCGCCAAGGAAAAGCTCGGACGGATTGGAAACCTCGCGCAGTCCGCCATCGGACATCTCGAAGACGCCGATTTCGTCGGTCGGGCCAAAACGGTTCTTCACCGTGCGCAGGATACGATAGTGATGTCCGCCTTCACCCTCGAAGTAGAGGACACCATCGACCATGTGCTCGACCACACGGGGGCCTGCAATCTGGCCATCTTTGGTGACATGTCCCACCAGCACGACTGCGGAACCAGTCTGCTTGGCATAGCGGATCATGGCTTGCGCCGACGAACGCACCTGCGTGACCGTGCCAGGAGCAGAATCTGCCATATCGGTCCAGAGCGTCTGGATCGAATCGATGATGACGAGGTCGGGTCGCTTGTTATCGGAAATGGTAGCGATGATGTCTTCGACGTTGGTTTCGGCGGCAAGTTCCACCGCCGACGATGCCACGCCCAGACGCTGCGCACGCAGGCGAATCTGGGCAACCGCTTCTTCGCCCGAAACATAAACAATGCGATGGCCGCGATTGGAAAGGGCAGCTGCAGCCTGTGTCAAAAGTGTAGATTTTCCGATGCCGGGATCCCCGCCGATCAGAAGGGCTGAACCGCGCACAAAGCCGCCGCCGGTCACACGATCAAGTTCGCTGATACCGGAAATGATCCGCGGCGCATCTTCAATGTCGCCGGACAGGGAGGTGAGGGCTACAGCGCGACCTTTGCGCTTGGATAACATGGCGCCGGGGCCTGAACCGATCCCGCTATTGGTGCCTTCCTCGACGAGCGTGTTCCACTCGCCGCAGGAATCGCACTTGCCCGCCCAGCGCGTATGCACTGTGCCACAATTCTGGCAGATGAACTGAATGCGCGCCTTGGCCATCAGAGACGCGCCCTTTTCGAAGAGATATTATTCATACTGTTCGGGAAGATAGGAACCCTCGGCCAGATCTGCAAATCGCGTGAATTCGGACTGGAAGGCGAGCTTGACCGTTCCGGTCGGCCCGTGGCGCTGCTTGGCGATGATGACGTCAGCAGTGCCGCGCACTTTTTCAAAGTGCTGCTTCCATTCTTCATATTTCGGGTCGAATTCATCACGCGGTTCGAGGTTCTTGACGTAATATTCCTCGCGGAACACGAAAAGCACCACGTCGGCGTCCTGCTCGATGGAGCCCGATTCACGAAGGTCGGAGAGCTGTGGGCGCTTGTCGTCGCGGCTTTCCACCTGACGGGAGAGCTGTGAAAGCGCAATGATTGGAACATTCAGTTCCTTGCCAAGGGCCTTGAGGCCGGTGGTGATCTCGGTGATTTCCTGCACGCGGTTCTGTGCCGAGGCCTTCGACGAGCCGGTCATCAGCTGTACGTAGTCGATCACCAGAACGTCGAGGCCGCGCTGGCGCTTGAGGCGACGAGCGCGGGCGGCGAGCTGCGCAATCGAGATGCCACCGGTCTGGTCGATATAGAGCGGGATTTTCTGCATCACCTGCGAGCAGGCAACGAGCTTCTCGAAATCGGTCTCGGTGATGTCACCGCGACGGATCTTCGAGGAGGAAACTTCGGTCTGTTCGGAAATGATACGGGTTGCGAGCTGCTCCGCCGACATTTCGAGCGAGAAGAAGCCAACAACGCCGCCGTTGACGGCCTTCATCGAGCCATCGGCCTGTTGCTCGCCTTCATAAGAATTGGCGATATTGAACGCAATATTGGTTGCAAGCGAGGTCTTGCCCATACCCGGACGACCCGCAAGGATAATCAAGTCGGAAGGCTGCAAGCCACCCATCTTGCCATCGAGCGTATGGATGCCGGTGGAGACACCGGAAAGGTGGCCGTCACGCATGAAAGCGGCATTGGCCATGTCCACAGCCGTGGTGACGGCGTCCTTGAAGGGCAGGAAACCGCCGTCATAGCGACCTGTTTCCGCCAGTTCGAACAGGCGGCGCTCAGCGTCTTCGATCTGTTCCTGCGGCGCCATATCGACAGGTGCGTCATAGGCGACGTTCACCATGTCCTCGCCAATACCGATCAGCGCGCGGCGTGTCGCCAGATCGTAAATCGCGCGGCCATAATCCTCGGCATTGATGATGGTGACGGCTTCAGTTGCGAGACGGGTCACATACTGGAAGATCGTGAGATCGCCCACCTTGCCTTCGGTCGGCAGGAAGGTTTTCATCGTCACAGGATTTGCCATCTTGCCCACGCGAATGAGATCGGTCGTGATCTCATAGATGCGACGGTGCAGAGGCTCGAAGAAATGGGTTGGCTTGAGAAAGTCCGATACCCGGTAAAAGGCATCGTTATTGATCAGGATCGCGCCCAGCAGCGCCTGTTCCGCTTCAATATTGTGGGGGGCTTCCCGATAAAGCGCATCTTTCTGGTCCCGCGCATCGTCGAGTTTGCGTACCGCCGCTTCCGCCATGATTCTCAATCCTGTCCCTGATGCAACCAGCTAGCCCTCAAGCGATGCCAAACGCAACGCGACTTCGAGTGATTCCTGCTGGAAGAGACAAGCTATACCATGATTCACACTGATCCACAGTTCGGATCATGGTTTTGTCAGTCCGCTGTTGACGCGGACTGACATCTCGAATCGACGGGGTCGCTGTCAGGCGTTAATGCTTTTCTTGACGGCTCGGACCTCGCTATTGGCACCTTTCGGCGCGCTGTCGAGGCGCTTGAGACGCTTTTCCTCAGCCTCGATATAGTTGCGGGTCAGTGGAACGGATTCCTGCCTGTGGGCGATCTGAATGTGAAACACCATCATGTTCTGCCAGCGGAACGCGCTTTCCGATGCCGCCAGATAGAACTCCCACATGCGGCAGAAGCGCTCGTCATAAAGCGCCTTGGCCTTGTCGCGATTGGCCATGAACGCCTCCCGCCACGCCTTCAGCGTTTCCGCATAGTGCAGCCTGAGAATTTCTACGTCGGTGACATAGAGCCCGGCCTTTTCAATATGTGGCAGAACCTCTGAAAGTGCGGGAATATAGCCACCTGGGAAGATGTATTTGCGGATGAACGGATTGGTCGCTCCCGGACCATCTGCCCGTCCGATGGCATGCAGAAGGAAAACGCCGTCCGGCTTCATCAGGCGAGCGACGTGCTGGAAATATTCTGCGAAGTGGCCAACGCCTACATGTTCGAACATGCCAACCGACACCAGCCGGTCAAACTTGTCATCGATGTTGCGATAGTCGGTCAATTCGAACTTCGCACGGTCGGCCAGCCCCTCATCCAGAGCGCGCTGGTTGGCAATGGCGTGTTGTTCTTCGGACAAGGTCACGCCGGTGACGTTGGCCTTGAGATGGCGGGCGAGATATAGCCCCATGCCGCCCCAGCCACAGCCGATATCGAGCACCTTGTCGCCTTCCTTCACCAGCATCTTTGCGGCGATATGGCGCTTTTTGGCAAGCTGCGCCTCGGCCAGCGTGGCATTTGGCGGATCGAAATAGGCACAGGAATACTGCTTGTCGGGATCGAGAAACAGGTCGTAAAGCTCGCCCGAAAGATCATAGTGACTTTTGATGTTGTTTGACGAACGCGAAATCGTGTTCATCTGCTGGAAGCGGCGGAAAAAAATACGCAGTTTCGCCAGAGCCTTCATCCACGGCTCTGTGGCGGCTGTCGGCCCGGTATTTTCGAACACGATCCTGAGCAGCGCGTAAATATCGCCTTCCAGAAAGTCGATCTCACCGTCCATGAAGCATTCGGCGAGTTTCAGTTCCGGGTCGAGTGCTACGGCGCGCTCGGCATGCTTTGTCTTGAAGTGTATATGAACAGGCGCGCCCGTCTTGTCGCCATACTGCGAACGCGCACCACTAGAATCGGTAACCCTTAGGTCACCGGCTTTAATCATATGCGAAAGAACAGTACGCATCATTCCATACATCGGCCCCATCTCCTCTTGGGGATCGAAGCAGGCGCACGTCCATGCGTTTGCATGGCAGGCGGCGGTGCATAAGTATCAGAGCCGCACTGTCATCAGATTTTCAGGCAATATCCCTTTTGGCCAATCGGCCTCGGGAGTAATGCCCAAGCAACGCAGACGTTTCCGTCAGCACCCTCTCCAATCCAATACTAATATGCAGAATAGGGAGTTTTACCGATCTGAAAAGAGAAAATGCCCGGCGGAGGCCGCCGGGCACGATCATATAAAGTTTACTACGATGGGAATGCATGCCATCTGGCTGGCCATTCCCACGGATAATAGGTGGCTAAATTAAGCCTGATCTTCAGCTTCGTCTTCTTCGTCGAAAACTTCTTCCGACAGAGGCTGTTCTTCAATGCCGTAGATGGCTTCGATCGAGGTCAGGTCTTCACCCTTTGCCTGACGTTCGGCTTCTTCGGTCGAACGTGCGATGTTGACCGTAACCTGAACCTGAACTTCCGGATGCAGCGAAATCGAAACTTCGTGCAGGCCGATCGTCTTGATCGGATGGTTCAGTTCAACCTGGTTGCGGTGCAGGGTGAAGCCGTTAGCCGAGATGATGTCGGCGATGTCACGGGTCGAAACAGAACCGTAGAGCTGGCCGGTTTCACCAGCCGAACGCACAACGATGAAGCTTTCGCCATTGAGCTTTTCAGCAACGGCGCTGGCTTCGTTCTTGCGTTCCAGGTTCTGGGCTTCGAGCTGAGCGCGCTGGCCTTCGAACTTCTTCTTGTTGGCTTCGTTGGCACGAAGAGCCTTGCCCTGCGGGAGCAGGAAGTTACGGGCATAGCCGTCCTTGACCTTGACGGTTTCGCCCATCTGGCCGAGGCGGCCGATACGTTCCAGAAGAATAACGTCCATTGGAGTTTCCTTTCGAGTTTCTGATTCGGTTACTGATTGTCAGCGCCCGGCATTTTCGAGACTGGCGCGCCGCGCGAAGTGTCGAAAAGTCCGAGAACCATGAAGATGAAAAGCAGGAATGCGAAGAGTATGATCGCAAAATAGGCTAGCCACAGCGCCACCGGGCGCCACACCTTGCCGCGTGTGCGAAAATGCATGATGGCAAGGCCTGACATCATAAAACCAGCGCTGAGCGCGCCAGCAACGACGGTTGCGATCAATCCGGCGCCGCCGGGAAGGAATGCAACCGCAAGAGCGACAGCGAAGACGAGCAGGGCCGGGCGCGGCATGCGCAGCGTTGCGGGCCAGTCGTCACGCGGACGGCGCAGGCGACCCGACATGGAGATCAGGCGCTGTGCCAGATAAAGATTGCCAACGAGAATCGCGAGGCAGGTTGCCGGCTGGACTGCAGGCAGGGCGACCATCAGCAGCGACGTTACATTGTTGCGAATATCATCGCTGGCGGTGAACTGCGGATCGGCTTCAGCAACCCGGTCGATAAGCGTATTTGCGAGTTCGCGCGCCATGTCCGGACCAAAGCCCAGAATCGCACCGATGACGATGAAGCTGAGCGCCACCATCATGGCAAGCCGGAACACGATATCCGACAGCGGATACCAGACGAGAATATCCTTCGGTCCGCCGAGTTCTTCGGCTGGCCGCGCGAGGCCGGACAGATAGGCACCGGTCGCTGCGGGAATGAAGCTCGTCAATGCCATCAGGAGTGCTGCAAGCGGGACGGCGACAACGCCGACGGCAACCGTGGCTGTGGCGGCGGCAACGATACCGGCGCTCGAACCCCAGCCAAGGGCAACAACAAAGATAGGCAGTGGTGTCAGGAAGTAGAGAACCATGGCCATAGCCGCCATCGCACCACCCTGGGCGATGACGCCGGACGACATCAAGGCCGAGGCAAGCCCCGCCAATATGCCGATACCGATAATGGTTCCATTGAATTTCATCAGTTTCGCTGTCCTGCTCCGGTCTTGCCGGTTCGTGCAGTTAGAGGCGGCTGCCCCAACTTGGGTTTTTATTACGCTCCGTTGCGCCCATCGCAATGGAGGAAAGGGCACGGGAGGCGATCTCTGAGAGAGCGCCTCCCGAAATCTATTTCTTACTTCACAACGTAAGGCAGCAGGCCGAGGAAACGAGCGCGCTTGATCGCCTTGGCGAGTTCACGCTGCTTCTTCTGGCTGACAGCCGTAATACGGGAAGGAACGATCTTGCCGCGTTCGGAAATGTAACGCTGCAGAAGCTTGATGTCCTTGTAGTCGATCTTCGGTGCGTTTGCGCCGGAGAACGGGCACGTCTTGCGACGGCGATGGAAAGGACGACGGGTCGGGATCTGATTGATATCAACCATGATTATGCTCCTTCACCAGCTTCGTTGTCGCGCGGGCGACGTGGGCCGCGATCACCACGATCACCACGGTCGAAACCGCCTTCACGACGGCGCGGACGATCATCACCATCGCGTTCGCGACGGTCGTCACGGCGGGTGAGCATGGCCGACTGGCCTTCTTCGTGTTCTTCAACGCGAACGGTGAGGAAACGAAGAACGTCTTCGTTGATGCGCATCTGGCGTTCCATTTCGGCAACGGCCGCAGCCGGAGCGTCAATGTTTACGAGCGTGTAATACGCCTTGCGATTCTTCTTGATACGGTAGGTGAGGGGACGCAGACCCCAGCTTTCGACCTTACCGACCTTGCCGCCATTAGCTTCGAGGACACCCTTGTACTGTTCGACGAGAGCGTCGACCTGCTGCTGGGAAATGTCCTGGCGGGCAAGAAGCACATGTTCATAAAGAGCCATTGGCTTTGCCTTTCTTCGTTATATCACGCCGACACCAGCGGCTAAGCCCCTGCGACTTCTCTTTTGCCGGAAAACCGGTGAAGAAAGGACGCGTACTTGAGACGGTCGAGAGCGGAGACACGGGAGGCAGAAGCGCTTATGACTTCCAACGTAGTTCTAACTAAATCATTAGTTAGGGACACGGCCCTCCGTTCAGCCCCCAGCTGGTGCCGAGCAATGAACGGGCGGCTATTACGTGTTTTTCCCCTTGTTTGCAAGCGCGATATCCCCGAAAAACCGACAAATGCTTGACTTTTCGCCCAAGGCTAAGGCACATCGCGCCAAATTGTGCATTAATTGCAGGGCATGTCGGCGAAAACGGATATCGGTTTCGACATTATCATATGCTTAAAACCAGAATGAGGCATCAATGGCGGTAGCATTTACTTTCCCCGGACAAGGCAGCCAGGCTGTGGGCATGGGCAAGGCTCTGGCCGAGCAGTTCGCTGAAGCGCGCGCCGTTTTCGATGAAGTGGACGCGGCATTGGGCGAAAAGCTTTCCGCTACCATGTTTGAAGGACCGGAAGACGTATTGACGCTGACCGCGAATGCCCAGCCTGCGCTGATGGCCGTTTCGATGGCTGTGCTGCGCGTCATGGAAGCGCGTGGCTTCTCGCTGAAGGAAAAGGTTTCCTACGTGGCCGGTCATTCGCTGGGCGAATATTCGGCGCTTTGTGCTGCCGGCACGTTCTCGCTTGCCGATACGGCGCGTCTCCTGCGCATTCGCGGCAATGCGATGCAGAAGGCTGTTCCGGTTGGCGAAGGCGCGATGGCTGCCATCATTGGTCTGGAGCATGGCGACGTTGAAGCGATCTGCACGGAAGCCAAGGCTTCCGGTTCTGTTCAGATCGCCAATGACAATGGCGGCGGCCAGCTGGTGATTTCCGGTTCCAAGGCTGCGGTCGAGCTGGCGGCTTCGCTTGCTTCGGAAAAGGGCGCAAAGCGCGCCATCATGCTGCCGGTGTCCGCACCCTTCCATTCGACCCTGATGGCTCCTGCCGCCGAAGCGATGCGTGAAGCGCTTGCGTCAGTTGAAAAGCACAATCCGGTTGTGCCGCTCATCGCCAATGTGCGCGCAGCGCCGGTGACGGACGCCAGCGAAATTGCCGATCTGCTGGTTGAGCAGGTGACGGGTCAGGTGCGCTGGCGCGAGACCGTGGAATGGTTTGCCGCCAATGGCGTGACTTCGCTTTATGAAGTAGGTTCGGGCAAGGTTCTGACCGGTCTGGCGCGTCGCATCTCCAAGGATGTGTCCGGCGCCGCCGTTGGTTCGGCTGAAGAAATCGAAGCAGCGCTTGCTGCTCTCAACGCTTAAAAGGGATTTCGCATGTTTGATCTGACTGGCCGCAAGGCTCTGGTAACCGGCGCAACCGGCGGTCTTGGCGAAGCGATTGCCCGCGCTCTTCATGCGCAGGGCGCAATCGTCGGCCTGCACGGCACGCGCGAAGAAAAGCTGAAAGAGCTTGCCGCTGAACTTGGCGACCGCACCTTCATCTTCCCGGCCAATCTTTCTGACCGCGAAGCCGTAAAGGCCCTGGGCCAGAAGGCGGAGGAGGAAATGGGCGGTGTCGACATTCTGGTCAACAATGCTGGCATCACACGCGATGGCCTGTTTGTGCGCATGAGCGACGAAGACTGGGATGCGGTTCTCAATGTTAATCTTACGTCCGTTTTCAATCTGACGCGTGAATTGACCCATCCGATGATGCGCCGCCGCAATGGCCGCATCATCAACATTACGTCGATTGTTGGTGTGACCGGCAATCCGGGTCAGGCGAATTATTGCGCATCGAAGGCGGGTCTTATCGGCTTCTCCAAGTCGCTGGCGCAGGAAATCGCAAGCCGCAATGTGACGGTTAACTGCATCGCTCCGGGCTTCATCGAATCGGCCATGACCGACAAGCTGAACGAAAAGCAGAAGGAAGCGATCATGGCCAATATTCCCATGAAGCGCATGGGCGTGGGCGCCGATATCGCTGCTGCTGTGGTCTATCTGGCCAGCGATCAGGCCGGTTACGTGACGGGCCAGACGCTGCATATCAATGGCGGCATGGCCATGATCTAAGCGTCTGATCCAAAAGTCGCCATGCCGGTCTGCAAATGGCAATTTCTGTGCTTACCTAGGCTCACGTACCCAAATGTACGCTGCGCTCCGGTTCTCGAAATCACCATTTTCGCCTCGGCCTGCCGCTTTTTGATTCAGACACAAACACCTGGCGACCCCTGTTTTATGGTATAAAATGCCTTAATACCGGGGGCGTGACAGGAAAAGGCGCTTTGCCTCGCCCAAGAAGCATGGTAATGCGCCCATCGAGAGTTGCGGTGTTTCTAATGGAAATGCCGCGATCCTGTTCCGAAAGGAATATCCACAGGATGACTGTCCGGGCGGCTTCGCTCGAAACTTGGCAGACATCTTATAACTTGATTACAATCCTGCATGCCGCTAACCAAGGCAGAGCAACAAACACACAGGTCGAGGTTCCGACATGAGCGATACCGCAGAGCGCGTCAAGAAAATCGTTGTTGAACATCTGGGCGTAGATGCCGACAAGGTCACGGAAGGCGCAAGCTTCATCGATGACCTCGGCGCAGACAGCCTCGACACGGTCGAGCTGGTCATGGCTTTCGAAGAAGAATTCGGCGTTGAAATTCCTGACGACGCTGCCGAAACGATCCTTACGGTCGGCGACGCTGTGAAGTTCATCGACAAGGCTTCCGCCTAATCTGAACTTGGGCATTGGGCTGGGGTTCT
>JACDJC010000625.1_pt1 | contig 39800 bp, 34 predicted proteins | sample 7454191 | NCBI WGS metagenome assembly JACDJC01 (sample SAMN14253291, study PRJNA609438) | sludge metagenome | isolation source: sludge after 25d culture with pyrite and EDTA | collected 2018-12-20
CCTGGTGCTCAGCCAGCAGCGCTTCGCCTACGGCGAGACCGCTGATGCCACCCTCTTCGTGGTGCCGGTGCACCTCCGCATCGACGGGGTCGCCTCGAAGGTGCTGCTCGACGGCTTCGATCTGCGCGTGCAGCTCCCCACCGCCACCAGTAGCGCCGTCGTCAACTTCGGCGGTCACGGCTACATGCGGGTCTCCTACGACACCGCCCTGCGCGGGCGGTTGGTGACCGAGCTCGACACCCTCACCATCGTCGATCGGTACAACCTCGTCGACGATGCGTGGAACGAAGTGGTCGCCGGCAGGCTGGCCGCCGACGACTTCCTGTCGTTCGTCGAGGTTTTCGCCGGCAACCGCGAGTTGGCCGTGTGGCAGGCCATCGCGATCGGTCTGCGTGGCGTCGGCCGCTTGGTCGAGGGCGACGCATTCACGGCGCTCCAACGCCGAGTCGCAGCGCTGGTGGGCCCGGCGGTGGCAGACCTCGGCTCGGCCCCGGTCGAGGGCGAGGGCGACCTGGTGGCGAAGCTGCGTGGCCTGCTGACGGGCACGTTGGCGGTGCTGGGCAACGACGCCGAGACCCAGGCTCGTTGTCGCACCATCGTCGCCGAGGGCAAGGCCGATCCCGAGCTGATCGCCGCTGCCACCAACGCGGTGGCAGCACACGGCACCGACGCCGACTACGACGAGTTCCTCACCAAGTTCCGCACAGCCGGCACACCGCAAGAGCAGCTGCGCTACCTGTACGCGTTGGCCGAGTTCCCCGAAGCCGCGCAGATCGAACGATCGGTGCAGCTGGCCTTCTCCGGCGAGGTGCGCACGCAGAACGCGCCGTTCCTGCTCAACCGCTGCATCGCCAACCGCCACCACGGCGCGGCTGCATGGCAGTCGGTGCGCAAGCAGTGGGATACCGCCAACGAGAAGTTCCCCGGTAGCACGATCGTGCGCATGATCGACCCGGTGAAGCTGCTCACCGCGCCCGCAGTGGTGGCCGACGTGCAGAGCTTCTTCAGCGAACACCCCATCCCTCAGGGCGCGAAGACGCTGGAGCAGGTGCTCGAACGTCAACGGGTGAACGCCGCACTGCGCGAGCGGGAAGCTGTCCGCCTCTCGGCGGCACTGCTCGGCTGAGCCTTCTGTGTACCAACCGCCTGCGTTTCTTGCCGATGCCCAGGCGGCCACCGGGCTCATCGCCGACCATCCGCTCGCCCAGTTGGTGGTTTCGTGCGCCGATGGTCTGCTGGCCACACCAGTGCCACTGCTGTGGCGCGGCGACTCGCTCGTCGGCCATCTTGCACGCCCCAACTCGTTGTGGCGACACGAAGGTGCCGCGTTGGCGATCTTCACCGGGGCGCAGGCCTACGTCAGCCCCAACTGGTACCCGAGCAAGCGCGAGCACGGCAAGGCGGTGCCGACGTGGAACTACGAGACGGTGCACGTGCACGGCACGCTCGTCGGACACGACGACCCGGAGTGGAAGCGCGCCGTGCTCGAACTGCAGACCGAGTGGTTCGAACGCCCCAGCGCAGTTCCATGGCGGATCGCAGACGCACCGAGCGAGTACATCTCGGCGATGATCCGCGGCGTGGTCGGCATCGAGCTCACCGATCTCCGCATCGAGGGCAAGGCCAAACTCAGCCAAAACCGGAATGAACCGGATCGGCAGGGCGTGATCGACGCTCTCACCGGTGGCACGGCGGCCCAACAGGATGTCGCCGATGCAATGCGCCACCGCGGCATGCCAGACTCGCCCTCATGAGCGCACTCACCATCGATCGCATTGCCGGGGCCCTCGGCGCCGAGCTCACCGGTCTCGACCTCACTCGGCGCCTCGGCGACGGCGAGCTGGATGCGTTGCGAGCCGCTGTCGTCGAGCACAAGGTCGTGTTCCTCCGCGATCAGCACTACGCCACCCAGCACCTCGAACGCCTCACCGAACAGCTCGGCGGCCACGGTCACACACCGTTCCTCGAGGCCATGCCCGATCATCCGGGCGTGGTGAAGGTGGTGCGCGAGGCACACGAGGGCGGCTTCAACTTCGGGGGCGCGTGGCACAGCGACTGGAGCTTCCAACCCGCACCACCCGCCTTCACGCTGCTCTGGTCGGTCGATGTGCCCACGTTCGGTGGCGACACGATGTGGAGCAACCAGCAGCTCGCCTACGAGACCCTGAGCGACGGCTTGCGCGCCACCCTCGACGGGCTCGATGTGGTGCACAGCGCCGGCTGGGCATACAGCGCCGACGGTGTGCTCGCGCGTAGCGCCAAGGGGCGTTCGATGCAGATCAACACCACCGACGATGCGCTCAGCGAGCATGCGCACCCGGCCGTGCCCACTCACCCCGAGAGCGGAGCCAAGGTGCTCTTCGTCAACCCGACGTACAGCGTGCGCTTCGATGGCTGGTCGGCCGCCGACAGCGCTCCGCTGCTGCAGCACCTGTACGCGCACAGCACTCGCGACGCGTTCACCTGCCGCTTCCGCTGGACGCCCGACACGCTTGCCATCTGGGACAACCGCAGCACGCAGCACAACGCGCTCAACGACTATCGCGGCGTTCGTCGCGAGCTGCACCGCACCACGGTGGCCGGCACCGCACCCACTCGCTGAGGCGTCACCTCCGCACCGCCGGGCTCATCGTCTCACGGACAGGCTCAGCCGCTCGCCCAGGCGAGGCTCGACGGCCGTCCAGTCGAGCTCGCGCTCGATGCGGCCGGCCAGTGCCGCAGAGGCATCGCGCTCGCCGTGCACCACGAAGACGCCCTGCGGCTCTCGCGTCGCCGTGCCGAGCCACCCGATCAGCTCGTCGGCATCGGCGTGTACGGAGAAGCCGGTGAGGTCGCACACCTCGGCGCGCACTCGCACGTACTGCCCGTGGATCTTCACGCTCGGGGCACCCTCCAGCAGTTGCCGGCCACGCGTGCCCGCGGCCTGGAAGCCCACGAGCACGACCGAGTTGCGCGGGTCGGGCAACAGACGGGCGAGGTGATGCACCACACGGCCGCCGCTGGCCATGCCGGCGCCGGCGATGATGACCGCCGCACCCTTGCGGTGAGCGAGTGCCTTCGAACCCTCCGTGTCGCGCACCTCCTCCAGGTTGGGGAGATCGAGGATGTCGGGATGGCCGCGGAAGTCGCTGCTCACGTCGATCGCCGCTTCGGCCAGGGCAGCCCGGTAGATGGTGAGGCCGGCGAGCGCCATCGGGCTGTCGACGAAGATGGGGATGTTCGGCAGCCGACCCGCTTTCGCGAGCTGGTGGAGGTGGAACAGCAGCACCTCGGTGCGGTCGACCGCAAAGGCCGGAATGACGACGACACCCCCGCGATCAGCGGTGCGGGTGATCACGTCGGCGAGCTCGGTGACGGCCTCTTCGCTGTCGTGCTTGCGATCTCCGTACGTCGACTCGATCATCACCCAATCGGCGTCACCGATGCGCGCCGGCGCCCGCAGGAACGGGTGGTGGTTGCGGCCGAGATCGCCGCTGCACACCATCGTTGCATCGCCCAACCGCAGGCGCATGACGGCCGAGCCGAGGATGTGCCCAGCGGGCTGGAACGCCGCCTCGATGTCGGGCGCCACACTGAACCGCTGATCGAACGGTTGCGCGTGCAGCAGTTCGATCGCCGCCCAGGCGTCGTCCTCGGTGTACAGCGCCAGCGCGGGGCTGTGCCGCGAGTAGCCCCGCTTGTTGGCGTAGCCGGCTTCCTCCTCCAGCAGGCGACCGCTGTCGGGAAGCACCACCGACATCAGCTTGCCGGTGTCGTAGCTGACGTAGACCGGGCCATTGAAGCCTTGCCGCATCAGCCGCGGCAGGTAGCCGCAGTGGTCGAGGTGCGCATGCGTGATGACGACCGCGTCGAGCGAGGCCGCATCGAAGGGGAACGGTGCCCAGTTCCGCTCGCGCAGCTCCTTCAGCCCCTGGAACAGCCCGCAATCGAGCAGGATCGCAGAGCTTCCGACCTGGATGAGGTGACGACTCCCGGTGACGGTCTCGACGCCGCCGTAGGAGGTGAGGGTTGCCGCAGTCGACTGTGCCGGTGCCATACCTGCAGTGGACGCGCACTGCCGGTGTGCACGACAGAGCCAAAGGCCACCCGCCGTGGCCGGCGCCCCGTCGCCGAGGGAGATCGGTCAGGCGATCTTCTCCACATCGAGCTCGCCGGCCTGGTTGCGAGCGCGCAGCACCTTCTTGTCGAACTTGCCGACACTGGTCTTGGGCACCTCGGTGATGAAGCTCCATCGTTCGGGCAGCCAGAACTTGGCGGTACGTTCGCCCAGCCAGGCGCGCAGCTCGTCAGCTGTCAGCGACTCGCCGGGCTTGAGCACGATGCAGGCCAACGGCCGCTCGTCCCAGCGATCGTCGGGCACGCCGATGACCGCCGCCTCCAGCACTGCCGGGTGACCCATCAGCGTGTTCTCCAGATCGACCGACGACACCCACTCGCCACCACTCTTGATGACGTCCTTGGCCCGGTCGCTGATCATCACGTAGCCGTTGGGCAACACGCTGGCGACATCGCCGGTGCGCAGCCACCCGTCGTGGAACTTCTCCGGATCATCCACGTGGTAGTAGCTGCCGGTGATCCACGAGCCGCGCACCTCGATCTCACCCAGTGCTTCGCCGTCCCACGGCTGCACATCGCCGTTGTCGTCGGTGATGCGCAGCTCGACCCCCGGCATCACGCGGCCGGTCTTCACCCGCCAGTCGGTCTCGGAGCCACTGCCCATGTCCTTGGGCGGATGGCCGATCGCGCACACGGGGCTGGTCTCGGTCATGCCCCAGCCCTGCACGATGGGCACGTGAAAGGTGTCGCGGTAGCCGTCGATGAGACCGCGCGGCACCGCCGAGCCGCCGCACATCACCAGCCGGAAGCTGCTCATGTCGGTGTCGGGTGCGTTGTGCAGGAGATCGTTCAACACGGTGGGCACGGCACCGGTGAGCGTCGGCTTCGTCTCGGCGATGATGCGAGCGATGGGCGCGGCCTGCAGGAACTGCTGCGGGAACACAAGATCGGCGCCGATCATCCATGCCGCGTATGGCGTGCCCCATGCGTTGGCGTGGAACATCGGCACGATCACCAGCATGCGATCGCGTTCGCTGAGCGCGATGTTGGAGGTGGACGTGACCATCAGCGAGTGCATGTACGTGCTGCGGTGGCTGTACATCACACCCTTGGGGTTGCCCGTGGTGCCGCTGGTGTAGCACATCGCCGCGCCGGTGTTCTCGGTGACTTCGGGGTAGTTGTAGCCGCCCGGCTCAGCCGCCAGCAGCTCGTCGTAGTCCAGCAGATCGCCGTGGCCTGCAACCATCAGGCTGCTTGCGTCGCCAGGACCTTTGACGATGATGTGCTGCACGGTGGTGAGCTGGTCGCGCACGCGGGCCAGCAACGGGGCGATGGACGCGTCGATGATGATGACCCGGTCCTCGGCGTGGTTGATGACGTACGCGAGCTGCTCGGGGAACAGGCGGATGTTGAGCGTGTGCAACACCGCGCCCATGCACGGAATGGCCAGGTACGCCTCCATGTGGGTCTGGTTGTTCCACATGAACGTGCCCACTCGGTCGCCGGGCTGCACACCCAAGCGGGCGAGTGCCGAGGCCAGCCGATCGGCGCGGTCCGCCACCTGTGCGAACGTGCTCTCCACGTACGCGCCACCGGCATCGTCGGCGGCGCCGGTGAACGTGATGATCTTGCTGTTGGCGTGCACCTGCCGGCCGTACCGGAAGACGGGCAGCAACGTGAGCTGGTAGTCGTCCATCATCGTGCTGGACATGGTGCTGATCGGCATGAGATGTTCCCCTCGTTCGCGCCGGAGCCCGGCCGTCGTGAAGAATAGGCCACCGTGAACGCGACAGCAGCCCCGCAACAGACCGTGCCGCAGCAGACCATCGTCACCCTCGACCTGGAGGGGGTGCTGGTGCCGGAGATCTGGATCGCTGTTGCCGAGCGCACCGGCATCGAGGCGTTGCGGCGCACCACCCGCGACGAACCCGACTACGACGTGCTGATGAAGGGGCGCCTGGCGTTGCTGGCCCAACACGGGCTGCGGATGAGCACGATCACCGATGTGATCGCCGGGCTCGAGCCGATGGATGGCGCACGCGACTTCCTCGATGCCCTGCGCGCCCGCACGCAGGTGATCATCCTCAGTGACACGTTCGAGCAGTTCGCGGCGCCGCTGATGCGGCAGCTGGGCATGCCCGCCATCTTCTGCCACCAGTTGATCGTGCACGACGACCGCGTCATCGACTACGCGCTGCGCATGCCCGATCAGAAGCGCCACGCGGTCAATGCGTTGCGCGGGTTGAACTACCGGGTCGTGGCCGCCGGCGACTCGTACAACGACGCTGCCATGCTGGGCGCAGCCGACGCCGGCTTCTGGTTCCACGCCCCCGACGCCATCACGGCCCAGTTCCCGCAGTTCCCCGCGAACCACACCTACGACCAGCTCCTCACAACCATCACCGCCTCCCTCTCCCAATGAGAGTCGACCAGCCCCACCTTTACGTAACGGCTGTCGGGGCGTGACCAGCGGCTGTGAGTCTGGCGATCTGGCACAGACCTGGGATCGGGCGGTGCTGTGGAAAGCCTCGGAGCGCGACGGGCTGGGCGGGTAGCGTCGCTCTCCGTGACTCCTGAGTGCCGTGCCGAGCTGCAAGAACTCTCCGACACGACTGCGCTCGACGAGCACGTCGCCTCCATCTCGTGGGGCGTCGTCGCCGGCGGCCAGCTCGTCGAGCACGGATGCACCGGCACCCTCCACGACCACCTACCGGCCGACGAGCGAGCGGTCTACCGCATCGCATCGATGACGAAGAGCTTCACCGCGGCAGTGGTGCTCGCGCTGCGCGACGAAGGTGTCTGGCAGCTCGACGACCCGGTCGCGCGTCACGCGCCCGAGTTGGGCTCGGTGTCCGGCCCCGCCGGTTCGCCGCCCATCACGCTGCGCCACCTGCTCTCGATGACCTCGGGTTTGGCCACCGACGATGCGTGGGCCGACCGTCACCTCGACATCACGGCCGAGGAGATCGACGGCATCTACGCCACAGGGCCAACCTTCGCTCACCTGCCCGACACCGCCTACGAGTACAGCAACCTCGGCTTCGGCATGATCGGCCGGGCTGTGCTGCGCGCCACCGGCAGCCGCGTGCAGCAGCACATCACGAGTCGACTGCTGCAGCCCTTGGGCATGGTCGACACCACGTGGGTGCGACCCGAGCACGAACACTGGGCTCGACCACACCGTTGGCGCGACGGGGAACTGGTCCGCGACTGGCCGACACCCATCGGCGACGGCGAGATCGCCCCGATGGGTGGGTTGTGGAGCACCGTCGCCGACCTCGCCAAGTGGATCGTCTGGCTGGACTCGGCCAACTCGCTGCCGCATCAGCCCGCGAGCAACGGCCTCTCGGCGGCCAGCCGGCGCGAGATGCAGCGTGCGCACACCTACATCGGCGTCACGACGGTGGCCGGGCGCTCGTGCCCCGCCGGCTACGGATTCGGGCTCAACGTGCGCGACGAACCCAGCCTGGGCAAGGTGGTTGCACACGCCGGAGGCCTACCGGGCTACGGCAGCAACATGCGCTGGCTGGCGGGTCGCGGCGTTGGTGCGATCGCGCTGGGCAACACCACCTACGCGCCGATGGGCGTGCTCACCATGCGCATGCTCGATGTGCTGCTCGCTCATGGCCACGCGCCGGCCACTCCGGTGCCGGCGGGGCCGCACTGGGCGGCTGCCGCCCACCGACTGGTGGCCCTGCTCAACGAGTGGAACGACGGCGATGCCGCAGCGCTGTTCGACGACAACGTCGATCTCGACGACGCGCTGGTCAGGCGACGTGCGGAAGCTGGCCGGTTGATCGCAGCACACGGGCCCCTGCACATCGTCGAGTTGCGCCCCGCGGCAGCCACCCGCGGCGACATCGTGGTGCAGGGCACCGGCGCCACGTTCACCATCGGTCTCGAGCTGAGCCCGCTGCCAGGTGCCCCTGTGCAGTTCTACGAGATCGACTGCTGAGCCCAGCCTGCGAGCTCAGCAGTTGCGTCCACCGCCAGCGTTCCGCCAAGAGGCCTTTCGGCAGTATCCACGCATCGCTCCTCGTCATACCCTGGGAGGTATCCGAAGGAGGATGCGATGCAGAGTCGAAGAGGTTTCCGCGCGCGCCGCACGGCAGTGATGGTGGTGGCCGCCGTGGTGCTCGCCGCCTGCTCGTCCGGCGGCAACGGCAACGGCAACGGCACTGGCAACGGCGGCGGATCGGGCCCGATGCAGGTCGGCTCCAACGGCGAGAGCAACTTCGATCCTGCGGTGCTGGACACCCGACTCGAGGCCATGCCCAAGGCGGAGCTGACGACCGCCGAGACGGCGGGCCTGCTGCGCATGCGCGAGGAGGAGAAGCTGGCTCATGACGTGTACTCGACGCTCTACGACCAGTGGCAGCTGCAGGTGTTCGACAACATCTCGTCCTCCGAGCTGACGCACACCGACGCGGTGCTGACGCTGCTGGATCGCTACGACCTCACCGACCCTGCTGCGGGGAACGCGGTCGGTGAGTTCACCAACGCCGACCTGCAGTCGCTCTACACCAGCCTCGTCGAACGAGGGAGCAGCTCGCTGGTCGATGCACTCGAGGTGGGCGCCACGATCGAAGACCTCGACATCTCCGACCTGCGGTCACTCGCCACCGACACACCCGACCTGGCGCTGGTGTATGCGAACCTGGAGAAGGGGTCCCGCAACCACCTGCGTGCGTTCACGAAGCAGCTCGCGAAGAATGGCGCCGACTACACGCCCTCGTACATCTCACAGGCCGACTACGACGCAATCATTGCCAGCGACATGGAGCGCGGCTCGAGTGGGTGAGCGTCGATCCAACGAGTTGGAATAATACCCCCAGGGGTATAGTTGACACACAAGAACCGCCTCGAACCTCGACCGTTCTCGACAAGGAGCATCAATCGTGTTCTTCCGCCAGTACTACCTCGGGTGCCTCTCGCACGCCAGCTACCTCATCGGTGACACCACCACTGGCAGGGCCGTGGTGGTCGACCCCCAGCGCGATGTTGCGGAGTACCTCGCCGACGCCGAGGCGCATGGCCTCACCATCACTCACGTGTTGGAAACTCACTTCCATGCCGACTTCCTCTCCGGCCATCTCGAGCTCGCCGCGCACACCGGCGCCACGATCGGCTACGGCAGCGCTGCCGAAGGGCGCGCCGAGTTCCCGATCACGACCTACGCGCACGGTGCGGTCATCGACCTCGGCGAGGTCGCGCTGCAGGTTCGCGAGACCCCCGGGCACACACCGGAGTCGATCAGCATCGTCATCTATCCCCATGGCACCGACGATCTGCCCTACGGCGTGCTCACCGGCGACACGCTGTTCATCGGCGACGTCGGTCGACCCGACCTGCTGGCATCCGTCGGCGTCACCGCCGAGGAGCTGGGCCGGCAGCTGTACCACTCGCTGCACGAGCAACTGCTCACGCTGCCCGATGCGACCAAGGTGTTTCCCGCACACGGTGCAGGGTCGGCGTGCGGCAAGAACCTCTCCACCGAGACGGTCTCCACCATCGGCGAGCAGCGGCGTACCAACTACGCGCTCGCCCCGATGAGCGAGGACGACTTCGTCGAAGCGGTCACCCAGGGTCAGTCGGTGGCGCCGCTCTACTTCTCCTTCGCCGCGAATCGCAACCGCGAGCTGCGCGAGCTGCTGGCCGAGGATGTCAGCGTCGCCCCGCTCACCATCGAGCAGGTGCTGGCCCATCAGCACGACGGCGCCGTCGTTCTCGATGCGCGCGACGACATGGCCTTCGCGGCCGGCCACCTGCGCGGGTCGGTGAACGTCGGTCTCGGCGGCCGTTTCGCCGAATACGCCGGCGAGGTGATGCGACCGGAGACCCCGATCGTCCTGGTCACTCCGCCGGGCCACGAAGCAGAAGCCAAGGTGCGACTCGCACGCATCGGCTTCGATCGCGTGCTGGGTGCACTGGCGCAGCCGTTCGAGGCGTTCCTCGCGCACCCCGAGCACGTGGAACCGCTGTCGCGACTGTCGGCCGACACGCTTGTCGAGCGGATCGCCACCGTGCCGCAGCTGGTGCTCGTGGATGTGCGCAACCCGGGCGAGGTCGCCCTCGGCAGCATCGCCGGCTCCCGGAAGATCAGCCTTCCCGCACTCTTGAACAGCCTCGACCAGCTCGACCCCGCTGCACCGACGGTCGTGTTCTGCGCCGGCGGCTATCGCTCGGCCATCGCCTCTAGCCTGCTGCGCTCACATGGCTTCAGCGATGTGAGCGATCTCGTCGGCGGCTACACCGCCTGGCAGACCCACGCTCTCGCGGAAGGCACGCAGTGATGGCGCCCGACCTGTTGCCCTCCATCGATGTGGACGCGGCTGCATCCGCACCGGCCGACACCGTGTTGCTCGACGTGCGCGAGTACGAAGAGTGGATGAGCGGACACGCACCCAACGCCGTTCACATTGCGATGAGCGAGCTCGCCGATCGCATCGGAGAGCTCGACCGCACTCGGCGCACGATCTGCATCTGCCGCTCGGGAAACCGCTCGGCGCGTGTCACTGCTTGGCTGCGCGAGCAAGGCTTCGACGCGTTCAACATGACCGGCGGCATGTACGCATGGTCCAGCTTCGGGCACCCGATGGTCAATCACGCCGGCAACCCCGGCGTGGTGATCTGAGCGTTTCATGCGCGCGCTGCTGGCCTCACCACTTGGCCTCCTCATCGGCATCTCGCTGGGGGCGCTGGGCGGCGGCGGGTCCATCCTGGCAGTGCCGGCACTGGTGTACGCCGCCGGGCAGAGCCCGAAGCAGGCCACGACCACCTCGCTGGTGCTCGTCGCTCTCACTGCCCTGATCGGCATCGCCCCTCACTGGCGCGCCGGCCGCGTGCGGTTCGTCGCCGGCACCATCTTCGGGCTCGCCGGCATCGGTGGTTCGCTGTTGGGCTCGCACTGGAACAAGGCCGCCGACCCCGATGTGCTCCTGCTCGCGTTCTCCGGCCTGATGCTGGTCGCTGCCTATGCGATGTGGCGACGAGCGAGCAAGGCCACGACACCATCGCCATCAGCCGGTAACCCTTCCGACGACACGCACCACGACACGCCCGGCACGGAGCCGGGTGCTGGTGACGCCGCCGTCACGGCGCGCCACATCGACCCGGGCACGATCGTGAAGGTCGTCGTCGCAGGAACCGTGGTCGGTCTGCTGACCGGCTTCTTCGGCGTCGGCGGCGGCTTCGTCATCGTGCCGGCACTGGTGCTCGCCCTCGGCTTCACGATGGCGGAGGCGGTGGGCACGTCGCTGCTCGTGATCACGATCAACTCGGTCGTTGCGCTCTCCACTCGGCTGCAAGCGGGATCGATCGAGTGGGGAACGGTGATCCCCTTCACGATCGCCAGCATGATCGGGGTGGTGATCGGCAGCCGCCTGGCGAGCACCCGCGACTCCAGTTCCTTGCAGCGCTGGTTCGTTGGCCTGCTGGTGGTGGTGGCCGTGTACACGGCAGTGCGCTCAGCGCTCGCGCTCAGCTGAACCCACGCTGCCGTCTGGCACCGCGCGCGAGCGCGACGCGTGGAGGATGCTCTGCAGCAGGCGCTCACGACCGGCCGCTTCGAGTTCCACTCTGCCCACGTCGCCCGCCAGGTCGATCACCGCGCGTGTGCCCGCGAGCACGGCCTCGCATCGTGCACAGGTGGCGATGTGCTCGAGCGCAGCAGCTTCAGTGGCCGGGCCGAGCTGACCGTCGAGGAAGTCGGTGAGATGCGCTTCCAACTCACTGCAGTTCATCTCAGATCCTTCCGGCCAACGTGATGCGCAGGCTCTCACGAGCACGGGCGACTCGCATCTTCGCCGCCGACTCGCCGATCTCCAGCACATGAGCCACTTCGTTCATCGGCAGCTCCTCCACGTCGCGCAACACGAACGCCGCTCGCAACAGATCGGGCAGGTCGCGAATCGCACAGTCGAGCAGGCGCGCCAGCTCGCTGCGGATCGCGGACTCCGCCGGGTCGACCTCGACGAGCACGGGTTCGGGCAGGTCCACCGGGTCGGTGGGCACGTCGCGGCGCGAGCGAAGCACCATCAGTGCTTCGCGATAGGCAATGCCCAGCAACCAGCTCCGCGCCCGTTGCGGATCGCGGAGCTGGTGACGGTGACGAGCAGCGCTGACGAACGCACTCTGCACCACGTCGAGGGCATCGGCATGGTTCCACACCAGCCGGTACGCAACGTTGTACGCGCCGTCGACCGTGCACTCGAACAGCTCGATGAGCCACGAACGCTCAGCGGGCGTCAGCGGACGATCCGACGAATCCACGCGGGAAGTCTGCCCTACTTGCTGTTCAACGCGGCCTTCCCGCTGAACGGCGCCTTCAGGATCGGCGCGAGCGCGCACACGTTGAGCGCCCCGGCCAGCAACGGCAGCACGCCAACGACGGCAAGGATCCATCCGCCGGTAGAGCCGATTGCGATGCCGGCAATGATCATCGCCAGGCCGGCCGCGACTCGAACGCCGCGACCAACCGGACCTGCCATGAAACGAGCGAAGGACATGAGGTGACTCCTCTGGGAAGTGAGCGGCATGTGCGCCGCCACCGGAGTAGATGCGCCATTCGCGCGATCCGTCACATCACCTCGCACGTGTCAGGTTGTATACCCCAGGGGGTATTCGCTAGCATGTCGTCATGGCTGCAACTCTCGACACGCCCACCGACCACGACGCCAACGGCGACAGCGCTCTCGAAGGGCAGGCAGCCGAGCACTGGTTCGCTCGCCTCGGCCGCTTCTCCGCCCGCCGACGCAAGCCCCTGATCTTCGCCTGGCTGGTCGTGGCGCTGTCCGCGGCACCGCTGGCGATCAGCGTCAGCAGCTCGCTGTCGGGCGCCGGCTGGGAAGCGCAGGGGTCGATCGCCCAGCGTGTGCGCGACGAGCTGCGCAGCGACTTCCCCGAGGTGGGCGCCGAGGCGGCCGTCGTGGTCGTGCAGCAGGCCACGCCGATCGTCGACGACCCGTCTGCCGTCGCCGCCGTGGTGGCAGCACTCACCGGCGCGGAGGGCGTGCAGGCCGTCGCCGACCCGATGACCATGCCGCCGGAAGCGGGCCTCATCTCCCAGGACGGCCTCACCGCACTCATCCCGGTGGAACTGCTCGCAACCGACGACGCGCAGCGTCCAGAGTCGGCCGGCCTCGTCATCGACCGGGTCGCCGACCTCGAGCTGCCGGCGGGTGCCCGCGCCGAGGTCACCGGCGAGTGGCCGGTGTGGAGCGACTTCAACAACTCGAACGAGGAGGCACTGCACAAGGCTGAACTGCTCTCGGGTCTCCCCACCCTCATCCTGCTGTTCATCGCATTCGGCTCGGCCATCGCTGCCGGGTTGCCGTTGATCCTGGCCGTGTCGGGCATCGCGGTCGGCTTCGCCAGCCTCCACCTGGCCACTTCGTTCACGCCGCTGTCGGTGTGGTCGATGAACTTCTCGATGATGATCGGCCTGGCAGTCGGCATCGACTACGCGTTGTTCATCGTCTCGCGCTACCGGGAGGAGCGCGAGGACGGCAAGAACGCCGAGGAGGCGATGGCCTCAACCCTCGACACCGCCGGCAAGGCAGTGTTCCTGTCGGCACTCACCGTCGTGCTCTCCCTCGCAGCCGTCTTCCTGGTGCCCGTGATGGTCTTCCGGTCGATGGCACTGGGCATGATCTTCTCCGTGGTGGCCGTTGCCGCCGCGTCACTCACACTGCTGCCGGCCGTGCTGGTGGCCTTGGGTGACCGGGTGCTCGTGGCCAGCGCCGCCGACGACCCCGACCGCGCCGCCGAAGGCCGCTGGACCCGATGGACTGCTCGGGCGATGAAGCGCCCCGCGATCACCCTGGCCATCGGCCTGGGCATGCTGCTGGTACTGGCCGCGCCGGCGCTCGGCATGCGGCTCGGCATGCCCGGCGCACGAGTGGTCGACGAGGGCCGCTCCAGCCGCGACGGCTACGAGATGGTCGTCTCGGCATTCGGCCCTGGTGCCGCCGGCCCGCTGTTCGTCACCGTCGACGCCGCGCAGGCCGACCAAGTGGTTGCCACGGCACAGGCCGACGCCGGCGTCGTGGATGCGCGCATCGTCGCCCAACCTTCGGAAACCACCGGCCGCACGGTCGTGCGCATCACTCCGGCCACTGCGGTCGATGATGCCGCCACCTCCGACTTGATCGCCCGCCTGCGCAGCTCGATCGGCGAGGCCGCACCCACTGCCGAGGTCGGTGGTCCTGCCGCTCAGAACTACGACCTCACCGAGGTGCTCACCGGCAAAGCGCCGCTCGCCATCGCGGTGATCACGCTGGTGGCGTTCGTGCTGCTGCTGGTCGTGTTCCGCAGCCTGGCGTTGGCCATCTCGTCGATCCTGCTCAACTTCATCAGCGTCGGCGCCGCCTTCGGGTTCGCCACACTCGTGTTCCAGCACGGCTGGGGAGCAAGCCTGATCGGCATCCACCCGCAGGGCTTCGTCGATGCGTGGGCACCGTTGTTCTTCTTCGCCCTGCTCTTCGGCCTGTCGATGGACTACCAGCTGTTCCTGCTGGCCGCCATCCGCGAACGGTACGAAGCCACCGGCGACACCCAACTGGCGATCCGCGACGGCATCGCCCGCACCGGCCGACCGATCACCAACGCAGCGCTGATCATGATCGTGGTGTTCATCGCCTTCGGCGTCACCGGGCCCATCCCACCCACCGAGCTGGGCATCACCTTGGCGCTCGCCGTGTTGCTCGACGCCACCGTCGTGCGCATGATGTTGGTGCCATCGTTGATGAAGCTGCTCGGCGAGCGCAACTGGTGGATCCCCGCCTGGCTCGACAAGCGCCTGCCCCACGTGCACTTCTCGCACTGAACGACCCGAACGACCCGAACGACCCGAACCACGAAAGCAGGAGGTCAGCCATGACCGATCACAGTTACGGCAAAGCAGTGCTCGACGAGTTGCGCCCGCTGCACCGCGAGCTGCGCCACGCGATCCCCGATGTGTACAAGGGCTTCGGCGAGTTCCATCACGCAGCGTTCGCCGCCGGCGCCCTCGACGTGAAGACGAAGGAGCTGATCGCGTTCGCCATCGGCGTCGTCGAGCACTGCGACGGCTGCATCGCCTCCCACGCGGAAGGTGCGGCCAAGGCCGGGGCGACCCGCCAGGAAGCTGCCGAAGCAGTGGGCGTGGCGATGCTGATGAACGGTGGCCCAGGAACGATCTACGGCCCGCGGGCCTATGCCGCGTTCTGCGAGTTCTCGCCCGAGCCCACCGCCTGAGGCAGCAGCGCTCACAGCGTGAGCGCGATCCGTTCGCCGATCATCACTGCCGGCAGGTTGGTGTTGCCGCGCGGGATCTGCGGCATCAGGCACACGTCGGCCACGACCACCCCGGGGACGCCGTGCACCCGGCCATCGGCATCGCACACGGCCAGCGGGCCATCGCCCATCGCACAGGTGCCCACCGGGTGGTAGTAGTGCGTCACCGTGTCGCGGATGGCCGAATCGGTGCTCATGTCGGTGAGCCGCTCGCCCAGCACCTGCGCCAGCCGCGGGTGCTGGAGCAGGCGTTCGGCGTGCACCAGGCCATCGCGTAACACGGCCAGGTCGTGGCTGCTGCCGTCGGGGTTGGCCGTGTCGTTGAGATAGCCGTGGTCGATGTGCGGGTGGGCCTGCGGGGCCGCCGAGCTGATGTGCACCGCACCCCGGCTGCGAGGGGTCATGCACGCCACCTCGACATGCACACGACCATGCAGGAAGCTGGTCTGATCGCTGGCACACACCGGGAACACATGTGTGTCGTACAACCCATCCGTCGACACCGACGAGACGAACTTGCCCAACGTCTGCTCCTCGGGCAGGAAGCCGGTGGCGGCGGCCTCGTCGAGCCACTGCTGCAACACGGGGCCGACGCGCCGGTCGGCATGCACCATCGAGTGGTCGTGCAAGTTGCCGCCCACCCCCGGCAGCGCGACACGAACCTGCACCCCGGCCGCGCGCAGCGCCTCGGGGGCGCCGATGCCCGATCGTTCGAGCAGCAACGGCGTGCCGTACACCCCGCCGGCCAGCACCACCGTGCCGCCCTCGATGACGATGGGTTCGCCGCGTCGTTCGGCGGCGAGCCGCACCGTGCCGCCGGACGACCCCGTGCCGCCGGACGACCCCGTGCCGCCGGAGGACTCCGAGCCGCCCGAGGACCCCGAGCCGTCCCACGCGACCAGACGATCCACCATCACCTCGTCGAGCACGCGCAGCGAGCCGCCACGCACGTGGTCGAGGTAGGCGAACCCGGCGTTCCAACGAGTGTGGCCGACCACGTTGACCGTCTCCAGGCCGAACGAAGCCCCGGCATCGAGGTCGCACAGGTCGCTCGCGATCGTCCAGCCGAGATCGGCCGCCGCGTCGAGGCAGCGGGCGTGGAACGGCCCGGCCTCGTGAGCCTCGTACGCGCGAACCCGCATGCGCTCGATCACCTGCCGGAACAAGGGTGCCACGTCGTCGCCGGCCCAGCCCGGCAGACCCCATCCGTCGTAGTCGGCACGGTGGCCCACAGCGGCGATGGCGCCGTTGTGGCTGCTGCAGCCACCCATCACCCTCGCTCGCTCGAACACCCACCGGCCCGACGTGTAGCCCCAGTCGTGCGTGGTGGCCAGCATGCGGGCACTCAACAGCTCCGCCGGCCAGCGACCGGAACCCACCGGGCCGTAGTCGGGGCCGGCTTCCAGCAGCAACACGTCGCGGCCCTGCTCGGCCAGGCGCCCAGCCACCACGCAGCCGGCCGAGCCTGCCCCGACCACCACCACCTCGGCGCTGACGACCGACATCACGAACCTCCCAGGGCGAGTCGCCCGAGCGGCGTGCCGGGGCGGACCAGATCTTCGACGATGTCGAAATGATGGCGACCAGCGCACTCCACCGACGACACCTGCGTTCCTGCGGCCGCGAGGCGGGCGGCGTACGCCCGGCTCTGCGCCTTGAAAGCGTCGGTCTCGTTGTCGCCCCAGGCCACCACCACCTCGTGTGACGCCGCGACCGGCAACAGCTGAGGGCTGATCGCGGCAGCTGCCGCCTCGTGCAGCCCGAGTGGGAGGTTGACCGTGGTGTGCACCAGCGGGCGCAGGTCGAAGACGCCGCTGAGGAGCACGGTGCGCGCGATCGGCACCGGCGACGGGCCCACGAGCGACACCATCGCCGCCAGGTGCGCCCCGGCGGAGTGCCCCGCCAGCACCACCTGCGCCGGCGCGACCAGACCGGCCAGCGTCGCCAGCGCCGCACGGCACTCGTCGACCATCGACGGCAGCGTGCCGGCGGGGGCGATGGTGTACTCCACCGCCGCGTACGACCAGCCGGCAGCCAGTGCGGCGGGGGCCAGATACAGCGAGTCGGCGGCGCTCAGGGCCTGCCAGTAGCCACCGTGGATGAACACCAGCAACGGAGCGGCCGGATCGTCGGCGACCAGCAGGGTGCCGCCACTCGTGGTCGTCAGACGAGCCGCGAGAAGTGCTCGAGCGGCCTCGCTGCGGAGCCGATGGTCGGCAACGAACGGCTCGGAGCTACCACCCACGCGCGAACTGGGTGAGTACTCGCGTTCCAGATCGGTCATCCGCCCAATGTAGGCCGCGTCACGCGTAGGGCCTTTGGTCCTCTCCGACAGGGCCGAGCGCCCCTGCTCGCCATATGGCGCCGTCACTAGCGTCGCCAACGTGTTCGTGAACCGTCAGTCGCCACCCCACCGTTCCATCCGTCGCGCAGTTGCGCTGCTCAGCCTGTTCGCCTTCGCGGCGGCGGCCTGCTCCGACGACAAGAACGATGCCGTCACCACCTCCTCGGCCGCAGCGACGCAGGAGACCACCGCCACCACCGAGACACCGCTACCCATGGGCGACCTCGTCGCGACAGCCCTCACCGGTCACGTGTTCACCCAGTTGGCGGGCATGGCCGTCAACGCCGGCCTGGTGGAAACCCTGCGCGGCGGCCCGTTCACCGTGTTCGCGCCCACCGACGCCGCCTTCGGCAAGCTGCCGCTCGACGTGTTGCACGCAGTGGAGGACAACGCCGAGATGGTGAAGTCCGTGCTGCTGCACCACGTGGTGCCCGGCACCATCACGCCCGAACAGATGGCGGCCGGCGAGCTCACCAGCGCCGCCGGCACCACGCTCACCGTCACCGAGAGCGACGGCATGTTCTACATCGACGGCAATGCCATCGGCGCCGGCGTCGAAGCCACCAACGGCTACGTCTACGTGATGGGCGATGTGCTGGTACCGGCCCTCGGCGACATCATCGACGTCGCCACCACCCTCCCCGGCTTCGAGACCCTCGCCGCACTGGTCACCCAGGCCGACCTCATCGACACGCTCAAGGGTGAGGGCCCGTTCACCGTGTTCGCCCCCGCCGACCCTGCGTTCGCCGCACTGCCGGCCGCCATCGTCGACACCGTCACCGGCGACGACGCGCTGCTCGCCACCGTGCTCACCCACCACGTGATCGCCGGCAAGTACAACCTCGATCAGCTGCCGGAAGGCACCATCACCACGGTCGCCGGCGACGACCTCACCATCACCAAGATCGACGGAGTCACCTACATCGACGGCAACGCAGTCACGGTCCAGAACGTGCAGGCCACCAACGGCGTGATCCACGTGATGTCCAACGTGCTGGTGCCCGCGCTCGGCGACATCATCGACGTCGCCACCACGTTGCCCGGCTTCACCACCCTGGCCAGCCTGGTCACCCAAGCCGACCTCATCGACACGCTCAAGGGTGAGGGCCCGTTCACCGTGTTCGCTCCCGTCGACGATGCGTTCGATGCGCTCGACCCCGCCACGCTGGACGCGGTGCTGGCCGACCCGGAACTGCTGGCCACCGTGCTCACCTACCACGTCATCGCCGGCAAGCTCACCACCGATCAGCTGGTCGAGGGCACCATCACCACAGTGGCCGGCGTCGACCTGACGGTCACGAAGGTCGACGGCGTCACCTACATCGACGGCAACCCGATCCTGGTGCAGAACGTGCAGGCCACCAATGGTGTCATCCACGTGCTCGGCGCCGTGCTGGTGCCCGAGAGCTGAGCACGCAGCCCGGCTCGCCCGAGCCGATGTGACACGCAGGTCTCACAGCAGGAAGAGTGAGGAGGTGCAGCGACACCTCCTCACCTCGACTTTGTCGGCCACCGCCAGAGTCGGTCGCGTGCTGTCGGTCACGCTGGCGCTGTTCGTCGCACTGCCCACTGGTGCTGCCGCGGCCGACTCGGCCGGCCCCACCGACTACCGATCGCGGATCGTGGCGATCGACCCGGCGACCCCGCAGGTGCACGCATCGATCATCGGCGGCGACTCGTTCCTGGAGCTGCGCGTCGATCGCGGCACGGCGGTGGAGGTGTTCGGCTATCGCAGCGAGCCGTTCATCCGCTTCCTCGCCGACGGCACCGTGCAGGAGAACCGAACGTCGGCCAGCTACTTCGTCAGCAAGGCCCGACAGGGCGCAGCCCTGCCCGCCGACTTCGTCGACGATGCCCCACCCGCCTGGCACACGGTCGCCACCGATGGCCGGTACGCGTGGCACGACCATCGGGTGCACTGGATGACCGACTCGCGGCCACCCGGCAGGCACCCCGGCGACGTCGTCCTGCGCGAGCAGGTTCCGCTGCTGGTCGACGACGTCGCAGTGTCCATCATCGTCGAGTCGGTGTGGATGCCGGCCGCCTCGCGAACGCCGGTGTGGCTGGGCGCGATCGTGGGCTTGGCGGCCGGGCTGCTGGCAGGCCTCGGCGGTCGGTTCGGCTCCTTGTCGCGCTGGCGTGCACTGCCGACGCTCGACGTCGCACTGCTGGCCACCTTCGTGGGTGCTTGGCAGTACCGCACGCTGCCCACCGAGACCGGGCCGCAAGTGGGCTGGTTCGCGCTCCCGGCCATCGCCGCCGCCGCTGCCGCCGGCGCCGTGGCGCTGCACTGGCGCGGCAACCGCTCGTCACTCACCAGCAATGCGCTGCTGCTGCTGGCCGGCGTGAACCTGGCAGCGTGGGCATGGATGCGCCGGGAGGGGTTCTCCAAGGCCATCCTGGCGACCAACGCCCCCGGCTGGCTCGATCGCTTCGCGGCCGCCGCGGCCATCAGCTGCGGGCTCGTCACCACCGCCCTCGGGTTGGCAGCGCTGACCCTGGCGATCGCCGCGCCCGGCCGGGCGCCGGCTACTTCTCCAACGACTTGATGAACTCCACCACTGCCTGCACCTCGGCGTCGTTCAACGAGTTGGCCGGCATCGCTCCGAAGCCGGTGACCTGCTTCGCCGAAGGATCCCTGATCGACTGAGTGAGGTACGCCTCGTCGGCGATGACGGTGGAGCCATCGCTGAGCTTCACCTCGGATTGGTAGAGGCCCCTCCATGCCGGCCCCACCCCGCCTTCGCCGTTGGTGCCGTGGCAGGCCGTGCAACCGTTGTCGAGCGCGATCTGCTCGCCCTGCGTCATCGGCCGGTCGCTGTCGCGTTCCGCTCCACACGCCGCACCGGCAAGCGCGGCCGCAACGACGGACAGGACGGGGACGAGAGTGGACCAGCGTGCCTTCACGGTGCCATGGTCGCACGCGGAGCGGCCACCCACCAATCACCGTGCGCAACGCTGCACCCGGGTGCCATGCTGAACGGTCGAATCCGCCATGTCCGAACCCGCCACCCCCACCCGCGCCCAAGCAGCCGCTCAACGTCGCGCCGCCACCGTCGAGTCGTTGCGCGCCAGCGGTGCGCTCGCCTGCCCTGCGGCGTTGCCGCTCGCCGCACGGCGCGACGACTTGATGGCCGCCATTCGCGATCACCAGGTGGTCATCGTCGCCGGCGAGACCGGCTCGGGGAAGAGCACACAGCTCCCCAAGTTGTGCCTCGACCTGGGCCGCGGCGTGGCGGGGCTGGTGGGCCACACGCAGCCGCGCCGGATGGCTGCACGCACCATCGCCGAGCGAGTGGCCGAGGAACTGGGCACCGAGCTGGGCGCCACCGTCGGTTACACCGTGCGCTTCACCGACACCGTCGGCGAGCAGACCCTGGTGAAGGTGATGACCGACGGCATCCTGTTGGCCGAGATCCAGCGCGACCGGATGCTGCGCCGCTACGACACGCTGATCATCGACGAGGCCCACGAACGCAGCCTGAACATCGACTTCCTGCTCGGCTACCTGGCGCAGCTGCTGCCGAAACGGCCCGACCTGAAGCTGATCGTCACCTCCGCCACCATCGACACGCAGCGCTTCAGCGAGCACTTCGCGCAGCCCGACGGTCGCCCGGCGCCGATCATCGAGGTGTCGGGTCGCACGTTCCCGGTGGAGGTTCGCTACCGGCCGTTCGGCGCTCGCGACGACGACCCCGACGACGATCGCGACCAGGTGCAAGCCATCGTCGATGCGGTCGACGAGCTCGCCCACGAGGGCGACGGCGACGTGCTGGTGTTCCTGTCGGGCGAGCGCGAGATCCACGACACCGCCGACGCGCTGCGGCGGCACTTCACCGAGTCGGCGCGAACGGCACGCGGCGCCGCGGCCGACGTGCTGCCGCTGTATGCGCGCCTGTCGGCCGTCGAGCAGCATCGCATCTGGCAACCGCACCGAGGTCGCCGGGTGGTGCTCTCCACCAACGTGGCCGAGACATCGCTCACCGTGCCCGGGGTGCGGTACGTGGTCGATGCCGGCTCGGCGCGCATGTCGCGGTACAGCCACCGGCTGAAGGTGCAACGCCTGCCCATCGAAGCGGTCTCGCAGGCATCGGCCAACCAACGCGCCGGTCGCTGCGGCCGCGTGGCGCCCGGCATCTGCATCCGGCTGTACGACGAAGCCGGCTTCGGCGACCGGCCCGAGTTCACCGAGCCCGAGATCCTGCGCACCAACCTTGCGTCGGTCATCCTGCAGATGACCGCGCTCGGGCTCGGCGACGTGGGCGCCTTCCCCTTCCTCGATCCACCCGACCCGCGCTCGGTGCGCGACGGGTACGGCTTGCTGGAAGAGCTGGGAGCCATCGAGCCCAGCGCGACCACCGGCACCCAGCGTGACGGCCGGCGGCGGCTCACTCCGTTGGGCAAGCGCCTCGCCCGCCTGCCCATCGACCCTCGCCTGGGGCGCATGGTGCTGGAGGCCGAGCGGCACGGCTGCGTGCGCGAGCTGATGATCATCACGTCGGTGCTCAGCATCCAGGATCCGCGCGAGCGACCCGCCGAGCATCGTGCAGCCGCCGACGAGCTGCACCGCCGGTTCGAAGTGCCGGGCAGCGACTTCCTCTCGCTGGTGAAGCTGTGGGACCACTTGCGCGAGCGCCAGCACGCGCTCAACAGCAGCCAGTTCCGCAAGCTGTGCCGCACCGAGTACCTCAACTACCTGCGCGTACGCGAGTGGCAGGATCTGTTCAGCCAGCTGCGCCAAGTGGCCGGCCAGATCGGCATTCGCCAGGGCAGCCTCTCGGTCGGCGTCAGCGAAGGCCACCCCGACCGAGTGCACCAGGCCTTGCTCTCCGGCTTGCTCAGCCACCTGGGCATGCGCGACGGCACGACTCGCGAGTACAAGGGTGCGCACGGCTCGAAGTTCGCGATCGGGCACGGCTCGGCGCTGTCCAAGGCGTTGCCGAAGTGGATCATCGCCGGCGAGCTGGTGGAGACCAACCGGTTGTGGGGCCGCGTCGTCGCCTCCGTGCAACCCGAGTGGGCCGAGGAACTGGGCAAGCACCTCTCCAAGTACAGCTACGGCGAGCCGTCCTGGGATGCCCGCCGCGGCGCGGCAGTGTGCAGCGAACGGGTGGCACTGTTCGGGCTGCCCATCGTCAGCAACCGTACGGTGGGCTACGACCGCGTGAACCGCGCCGCCGCACGCGAGCTGTTCATCCGCTGTGCGCTGGTGGACGGCGAATGGAGCCCGCATGATGGGGCCGCCCACCAGTTCTGGGGCCACAACCAGCGCTTCCTCGGCGATCTCAAGGGCTGGGGCGAGCGGGTGCGCCGCGCCGACCTCGTGGACGAGGAAGCCGTGTTCGCGTACTACGACCGGCGGCTGGGCCCGGAGGTGGTGAGCACCCGCCACTTCGACAAGTGGTGGAAGTCGGCGCGCAGCACCCAGCCCGAGCTGCTGCTGATGCGGCTGGAGGACTTCGTCGGCGACGAAGGTGCTGCCAGCGTGCTCGACTTCCCCACCGTGTGGCACCATCAGGTGCCCGGCCGCGACACGGTGAACCTCGCCGTCACCTACCGCTTCGACCCCGGCGCCGCCGACGACGGTGCCACGGTGCACGTTCCCCTGGCCGCGCTGAACCAGGTGGAGCCGGTGGGATTCGACTGGAACGTGCCCGGCCTGCGGCCCGAGCTGGTTGCGGCGCTGCTGCGGGCACTGCCCAAGGAGCACCGGCGCGAGCTGGTGCCGATGGCCGAAGTGACCGCCAAGGTGGTGGCGTCGTTGGGCACGCCGGCGGCATGGGAGGACGGCACCTCGCTGGCTGCCGCGCTGTCGACGGTGGTCAACGACGTGGCCGGCGTCGCCGTACCCTCGCACGCGTTCGACGCCGTGCTGGTACCGGCCCATCTGCGCGTCGGCTTCTCGATCGACGACGAACACGGTGCCCCTGTGGCAACCGGCAAGGACATCGTTGCGCTGCGCAAGCTGGTTGCCCCGCGGCTGCGAGCAGCGATCGCCCGGGCGGCCCCGATCGAAGAGCGCCAGGGCATCACCGCGTGGGACTTCGGTGACCTGCCCGAGATGGTGGAGACGACGCGCAACGGCGTGCCGGTGCGCGGTTACCCGGCGCTGCTCGATGACGGCGGCAGTGTGAGCATTCGCGTGTTCACCAAGCAGGAGCTGCAGGCAAAGGTGATGCGCTCCGGCGTGCGTCGCCTGCTGCTGTTGGCCGTGCCGGTCGGCAAGCGAGCGATCGAGCAACACCTCAGCAACGCCTCGCGACTGGCCGTTGCGGGAAGCAGCACCACTCTGGAGACCTTGGCCGCCGACTGCCTGCTGGCCGCGGCCGACAGCGTCGTTGCCGCTCACGGTGGCCCGGTGTTCACGGCTACCGGCTTCGAGGCGTTGGTGCAGGCGGCGCGCAGCGAGCTCCCCGGCACGGCGGCAACGGCGCTCCACTCGGCCGCCGAGATACTCGCCGCGGCCACCGCCGTGCGCGGTCGCCTCGATCGTCTCGTGGCGCCCGCCGTCGCCGCATCGGCCGTCGACGCACGTGAGCAACTCGACCGGCTGGTGCGCCCCGGCTTCGTCACCGCCACCGGGGTTGCTCGCCTGCTCGACGTGGTGCGCTACGTGAGCGCGATCGATCATCGCTTGGCCAAGCTGCCGGAAGGCCCGCACCGCGATGCGGCCCGGTTGCGCGACGTCGCAGCCGTCGAAGCCCGCTACGTGGCCCTGCTGCGCCGCATGGATCGCGACGACATCACCGCCGAGGTGATCGACGTCGGCTGGCTGCTGGAGGAGCTGCGCGTCAGCGTCTTCGCCCAACAACTGGGCACCGCCCGACCGGTGAGCCTGCAGAAGGTGAGCAGGGCCATCCAGGCACTGGGCGGCTGATGTGTACGGTCGGGCCGCCCTGGGCACACGTACGTGACGAACATCGCCACAAGATGTGACGAAGGTCCCGGAACCCCCTGGGGTATTCCTGCGACTCTAGTAGCAGACCCACTTCGAGCAGCTGGGTCGGGAGGAACACCACATGGATTCCCTGGGCCTCGCCAGGTGGCAGTTCGGGATCACCACCGTCTACCACTACTTCTTCGTACCCATCACGATCGGAATGGCGTTCCTCGTAGCCGGGTTCCAGACAGCCTGGTACCGCACCGGCAAAGAGAAGTACCTGCGTCTCACCAAGTACTTCGGCAAGCTGTTCCTCATCAACTTCGCGATGGGCGTGGTCACCGGCATCGTGCAGGAGTTCCAGTTCGGCATGAACTGGAGCGACTACTCCCGCTTCGTCGGCGACATCTTCGGCGCTCCACTGGCCATCGAAGGCCTGCTCGCCTTCTTCCTCGAATCCACCTTCCTCGGGCTGTGGATCTTCGGGTGGGACCGGCTGTCCAAGAAGGTGCACCTGGCCACGATCTGGATCGCCGCCACGGGCACGCTGCTCTCGGCGTACTTCATCCTGGCCGCCAACTCGTTCATGCAGAATCCGGTCGGCTACCGGTACAACCCGGTCACCGGCCGCGCGGAGCTCACCGACTTCGCCGCGGTGCTCACCAACAAGGTCGCGCTCGTCACGTTCCCGCACACCATTGCCGGCGCCTTCATCACGGCTGGCGGCCTGGTGCTGGGCATCGCACTCTGGAACCTGCTCCGCCACTCCGATCGTGATGCCGACAGCTTCCGTACGGCAGCCAGAGCCGGCGCAGCCACCGTCGTCGTGGCCGCGGCGTTGCTGGCCATCACCGGCGACCGCCAGGCGAAGGTGATGACCGAGGTGCAGCCGATGAAGATGGCGGCCGCGGAAGCGCTCTACGAGACGAAGGACGGCGCTTCGTTCTCCATCTTCAGCATCGGCACACCTGACGGCAGCGAAGAGACGTTCAGCATTCGCGTGCCCAAGATGCTGTCGTTCCTCGCGACCGGCGACTTCAACGGCAGGGTCGAGGGCATCAACAACCTGCAGAGCGCCTACGAGGCCAAGTACGGGCCTGGCGACTACAGCCCGAACATCGCCGTCACCTACTGGACGTTCCGGTTCATGATCGGCATCGGCATGTTCGGCGCCGTCATCGCCGTATGGGCGTGGTGGCGCATCCGCAAGGGCAGCGGGTTCAGCGGCAGGCTGGCATGGTGGGCGGCGATCACCGTGCCGTTCATGGGCCTGCTCGGCAACTCGTTCGGCTGGGTGTTCACCGAGATGGGCCGCCAGCCGTGGATCGTCTTCGGGCTGATGCCCACGGCCGCCGGTGTCTCGCCCAGTGTCAGTGCAACCGAGGTGTGGATCTCGATGATCGGGTTCACCCTCGTCTACGGCCTGTTGGCTGTCGTGGAGGTCAAGTTGTTGCTGAAGTACATCAAGGCCGGCCTGCCGGCGGTCGACGAAGCCCCGTCCGACGACAACGAACGCCCGCTGGCGTTCGCCTACTGAGAGGCCACGACACATGGAACTCACCACCGTCTGGTTCATCCTGATCGCCGTCCTCTGGATCGGGTACTTCGTCCTCGAAGGTTTCGACTTCGGCGTCGGCATCCTGCTGCCCATCCTCGGTCGCGACGACCGCGAGCGGCGGGTGCTGCTCAACACCATCGGCCCGCTCTGGGACGGCAACGAAGTGTGGCTGCTGGTGGCCGGTGGCGCCACCTTCGCCGCCTTCCCCGAGTGGTACGCGACGCTGTTCAGCGGCTTCTACCTGCCGCTGTTCCTCATCCTCATCTCGCTGATCCTGCGCAACGTCGCGTTCGAGTTCCGCGGCAAGCACGATTCCGTACGGTGGCGCGCGTGGTGGGATCGCGCCATCTTCTTCGGCTCGCTGCTGCCCGCCATCTTGTGGGGTGTGGCCTTCGGCAACATCGTCGGCGGTGTCGACATCGACGCCGACAAGGAATACGTGGGCACCTTCTTCGACCTGCTCAACCCGTACGCCATCCTCGGTGGGCTGGTGACGCTCAGCCTGTTCGTCACCCACGGCGCGGTGTTCCTCTCGTTGAAGACGCTCGGCGACGTACGCGATCGGGCTCGGGCTGTTGCCCTCAAGTCGGGCCTGGCTGCCGCCGGCCTGGCTGTCGGCTTCCTGGCGTGGACCTACTTCCAGCGCGACGGAGCGCAGCACGCAGGTTGGTTCGTGGTGCTGGCGGTGCTTGCCGCCATCGCACTGCTCGCGGGCCTGGAGGCCACGCGCCGCGGACGCGAGGGCTGGGCGTTCGTGGGCACTGCGGCCACGCTGGCGCTGGCCGTGGCATCGTTGTTCACCGTGCTGTTCCCCAACGTGATGCCGTCGACGCTCGACGATGCCTGGTCGCTCACCACCACCAATGCATCGTCCACGCACAAGACGCTCACCATCATGACGTGGGTGGCAGCCATCTTCACGCCGCTGGTGGTCATGTACCAAGCGTGGTCCATCTACGTGTTCCGCAAGCGGTTGGGTGTGCACCACATCCCGCACGACTCACCAGTCGTCGCGGCGGCGGAAGCCCTGACGAAGGCCGCGGCGAACACCAGCACGTGAAGCCCGTCGACCCTCGCCTGTTCCGCGCCGCTCGCAGTTCGGTCTCGCATCTCGCGATCACGGTGCTCCTGGGCACCATCACTGCGGTGCTGGTGGTGGTGCAGGCCGGGCTCCTCGCCACCGCAGTCGCACGCATCATCGAGCGCCGGGGCACGAGCGGGTTGTCGCCGCTGCTCGTTGCGCTGACCATCGTGGTGTCGCTACGGGCCACGGCGGCCTGGGCCCAGGAGGTTGCAGCCCACCGGGCGTCGGCGCAGGTGAAGTCGCAGCTACGCCGGCAGATCGTGCGCCATGCCACGCGGGGAGCCGCCGACCCGGCGCAGAGCGCCCGACGCGCCGAGGTGGCGGCGTTGGCCGGCGGCGGCCTCGATGCGCTCGACGGATACTTCGCCAAGTACCTCCCCCAGCTGGTGCTCGCCGTCGTGGTGCCAGCCGTGGTGCTGCTGCAGTTGCTGCGTACCGACGTGACGGCCACGCTCACGGTGGCGCTCACGCTGCCGCTGATCCCGGTGTTCATGGTGCTCGTCGGCAAGGCCACCGAGGCGGCCAACGCCCGCCGCTGGGACGCATTGGCACGGCTCTCGCACCACTTCCTCGACGTCGTCGAGGGAATGCCGACGCTGCGCGCCTTCGGTCGCGGCAACGCGCAGGCGGATCTCGTGCGGGAGAGCACCGACCAGTACCGCAGCAGCACGATGGCCACGCTGCGCATCGCGTTCCTGTCGTCGCTGATCCTGGAGACGTTGGCCACGCTCTCGGTCGCGCTCGTCGCCGTCGGTGTCGGCCTCCGCCTGGTCGATGGCGGGCTCGACCTGCGAACAGGGCTGCTGGTCATCCTGCTCGCTCCCGAGGCGTACCTGCCCCTGCGTCAGGTAGGCGCCCACTACCACGCCAGTGCTGCCGGGCTCGCCGCCGCCGACGCTGCGTTCACCTTGTTGGAAGCCCCGCAGCCCGCTCATCGAGGCACGGCATCGCTCCCAGGCGGACCACTCGTCGTGGAGATGTCGCAGATCAGTGTTCGCCACCGAGATCGCGACACACCGGCACCCGACCACGCTGACCTGTCCCTGCGTGCCGGCGAGGTGGTGTGCCTCACCGGGGCGAGCGGCAGCGGAAAGACGTCGCTGCTGACGGTGCTGCTGGGCCTGCGCACCGCCGACGAAGGCACGGTCACACTCGGCTCGGCGGCCGCCGCCGTGCCGCTCACCGATGTCGACCTGGAAGCCTGGCAGCGGTCGATCGGCTGGGTCGATCAAACGCCGTACCTCTTCCATGGCACGCTGGCCGACAACCTCCGCATCGCCGACCCCCGCGCCGGCGATGCAGCGCTGGTCGACGCGCTCCAGCGCGCCGGCCTGCCGATCGCACTCGACCGCCAGGTGGGCGAGCACGGTGGCGAGCTGTCGGCCGGCGAGCGGCGGCGCGTCGGCCTGGCCCGGGCACTGCTGCGCCGGGCGGCGCTGGTGGTGCTCGACGAGCCCACGGCCGGGCTCGACTCGGCGACCGAGGACGACGTGCTGCGCGCGTTGCGCGCGGAGGCGGCGCGCGGCGCAGCCGTGCTCCTGGTCAGCCACCGACCGGCGGCGCTCACCGCTGCTGATCGAGTGGTGAGGCTGCCATGAGGGCAGCAATGAGATCGCTGCGGCGAATCATCCGGCTCGGCCGCTCCGGCCGCGCGCGCCTGCTGGGCGCCGTCGCGCTCGGCGTGCTCGCCGCGGGAGCGGCCGTCGTGCTCGCCGGTACATCGGCATGGCTGATCGCACGCGCGGCCGAGCATCCGCCGGTGCTCCATCTGATGGTCGCCATCGTCGCCGTCCGTGCTGCCGGTATCGGGCGCGGCGTCTTCCGCTACTCCGAGCGGCTGCTCTCACACGACGCGTCGTTCCGTGTGTTGACCGATCTACGAGTGGCCGTCGTCACCAGGGTGGAGCGTCTGCTGCCGGGCACTCGCGCGCTCGGCAACGGCGATCTCCTCACTCGCTTCGTGGGCGACGTGGACGGGCTGGCCGACCTGTGGGTGCGCGTGCTGCTGCCGGCGGCCGTGACCGCGGTGGTCGGCGCCGGCGCATTGGCGATGATGGTGGCCATGCTGCCGGCAGCCGGGGTGGTGCTGGCGGTGTCGCTCACCGTCGCATCCGTCGTCGCGCCCGCGTTGTCCATTCGATCCAGTGGCCGGGCCGCGGCGGGCGTCGCTCCCGCCCGCGGCGCATACCAGCAGCGCCTGCTCACCGTGCTGGACGGGGCTGCCGAGCTCACCGTCTGTGGCGCCGCAGATGCCGCACTCGATGAGCTGGACCGCATCGACGACGACCTGCGGTCGGCCGAGTCGCGAATGGCATGGGGCACGGGGCTGGGCACTGCAGTGGCGGTGCTCGCCGCCGGTGGCGGGCTGATCGCCACGATGTGGGTGGGTGCCCACGCTGTCGCCGCCGGCCAGCTGAGCGGGGTCACATTGGCGGTGGTCGTGCTGCTGCCGCTGAGCGTGCACGAGCTCGTCGGCCTGCTTGCCCCGGCGGCCGCGCTGCTGCCCGCACTGGCGGCCTCGTCTCGCCGTGTGCTCGAGGTGCTCGACACCGCCGACACGGTCGCCGAGCCGGTGCCGGCCGTCAACGTACCTCGCGGTGAGCTGGGCCTTCGCGTCACCGAGCTGGCGTTGGGTTGGCCCGGCGCCCCGACGGTGTTGCACGACCTGACGTTCGACGTTGCAGCGGGCGAGCAGTTGGCCATCGTCGGGCCGAGCGGGGTGGGCAAGAGCACGCTGGCGGCGACGCTGATGCGGTTCATCGAACCGGTTGCCGGCACCGTCGAACTGGTGGGCCGCGACCGCGCCGTCGACGCGGCGCGTGTCGCCGGCGACGATGTGCGCTCGGTTGTCGGCTGGTGTGCACAGGATGCGCATCTGTTCGACTCCACGGTCGCGGCCAACCTGCGCATCGCGCGACCGTCCGCCGGCGACGACGAACTGCTGGCCGCGCTGTCAGCGGTGCAACTCGACGAGTGGCTGGCGCGCCTCCCGCACGGACTCGACTCGATGGTCGGCGAGCACGGTCAGTCGCTGTCGGGTGGCGAACGCCAACGACTCGCACTGGCGAGGATCGTGCTGTCCGGCGCAGAGGTGGTGGTGGTCGACGAACCCACCGAACACCTCGACGACCACATCGCACTCGCACTGATGAACGATCTGCTCACCGTGCTGGCCGGCCGCACCGTGCTGGTGATCACCCACCGGCGCGACCTCCTCCCGCCGGCCATGCGGGTGCTCGACATCTCGGCACGGATGGCCGAGACAGCCCGCGCGAGTCGCGTACGGTCGGGAGATGGCGCGTGAGATCGTGGTGTCGGGTGGTGCCGGCTTCTGGTGTGGACGAGAGGGATTGGCGCTCGACAGGTACGTGCTGGCCTTGACCGGCAAGCCGCGGCCGAGAGTGTGCTACCTCGCCACGGCCGCCGGCGATTCCGCGGAGTTCATCCAGGGCTTCTACGACCACATCGGCCCACTCGCGGAGGCGACTCACCTGCCGCTGTTCCTGCCACCGTTCCGCGACCCCGCCGAGACGCTCCTGGCGCAGGACGTCATCTACGTCAGCGGCGGCAGCACCTCGAACATGCTCGCCGTCTGGCGGCTCCACGGAATCGATCAGCTCCTCCTGCGGGCTGTCGATTCCGGCACGATCCTGTACGGCAGCAGCGCCGGCGGGCTCTGCTGGTTCGACGCAGGCATCTCCGACTCGCTCGGCTTCGACGGAGCGCTGCGCCCCTTGACGAATGGGCTCGGCCTGCTCGCCGGGAGTCACAGCCCCCACTTCGACGACGGTGAGCGGCGCTCCAGATTCGAAGCCTTGATCCGAGACGAACTGTTGCCAGCGGGAGTGGGCATCGATGAGTTCGCCGCCGCCCACTACATCGACGGGCAACTGTGCTCCACCGTGTCGTCGGTTGGCACAGCGACGGCTCACATCGTTCGACGCCAGGCCGACGGAGCGGTGAGCACACAGCCGCTGACCGCGCTGAGCGTGTCGTAGCACCAGCAACCACGTTCACGCTCCAACCAAGTCCTTACCGCGCAGCAAACCGGGCCCAAGCTCGCCGGCGTACGTTGCCCGCATCACCCCCGATACTGCAAAGGAACGCCCCTGTGGAACATGAACTGGACGACTTCGATCGTGGTCTGGCCGTCGACCTTGGCCGGCTGATGGAGCGGCGCAACGCGCTGAAGGTGTTCGCCGGCGCTGGGGCTCTCGCGGTACTCGCGGCCTGTGGCAGCGATGCCGCCGGCAGCGCAGCATCCACCGCCGGCAGTGCGGCCGCCGACACGACCATTACCACCGCCGCCACCGCCACCACCGCCACCACGACCGCCGCCGTTGCCACGTGCACCACTGTCGTGCCGGAGGAGACTGCCGGGCCGTATCCGGGCGACGGCTCGAACGGGCCCGACATCCTCACCGAGCCCGATGTGGTGCGCAGCGACATCACCACCAGCATCGGTTCGTTCACCGGTACCGCCGAAGGCGTGCCCACCTCCATCTCTCTCACCGTGCTCGACTCGTCGAACGGTTGCTCACCGCTCGTCGCAGGAGCCGTCTACCTGTGGCACGCCGACCAGCTCGGCCACTACTCGATGTACACCGCCCCCGATGCCAGCTACTTGCGCGGGGTGCAGGAGACCGACGCCGACGGAACCGTGACGTTTCAGAGCATCTGGCCCGGTTGCTACGACGGCCGCTGGCCGCACATCCACTTCGAGGTCTACCCCACGCTGGCCGACGCCTTGGAGGCCAGCAACCGCATCACCACCTCGCAGATCGCGATGCCGGAAGCCGCCTGCCGAACCGTGTACGCCGCCACCGGCTACGAGACCAGTGTCGGCAACCTGACGAGGGTGTCGCTGGCCGCCGACAACGTGTTCGGTGACGGCTGGGACCAGGAGCTGGCCTCCGCCACCGGCAGCAACGACGGCGGCTGGAACGCCGCGCTGACGATCACGGTCTGAGCGAGGCCAGCGGTGGTCGCTCGGCCAGGTTGAGCGGCACCTCCGACCCATCTGCTCGGCGCAACAAGTGGTGGCCGGGCGTGAGCAGCGAACCGCCGGGCGCGCGGCCCAGCATCGTGGCCATCACTTCTGCGGCCTGCACCGACAATGCGTGCAGGCCGCGGTGGCGGTGCTCGCGCACGCCAAGGTCGACCTGCGCGATGGCTTCGGCACCATGGCGCCTGGCGATGTCGATGAGCAGCGCGATCTCCACGCCCCAGCCCTGCACGAAGGCCAGCTGCTCGAGCACCTCGCGCCTGCCCGCGTACTCGCCGGCGAGCGGCTGGTGCAGCCCGGTGAGCTCGGGGTAGTACAGCGACATCAGCGGGCGGGTGACCAGCTCGGTGGTGCGCCCGCCGCCGCCCATCTGCGTCGGCCGATGGAAGATGGCCTTCACCAGCGCCACCGTGTCGTCATCGATGAGGGGTGCGAGCAGCTTCGCGATCCAGTTCGGCTCGAAGCTGGTGACATCACCGTCGAGCCACACCACGAAATCGCCCTTGCTGGCTGCCAGGCTGGCCCACAGCACGTTTCCCTTGCCATGCCCAACACCGTGCAACAGGTGCAGCTCCTCGATGGGCAGCACGGTGGCTCCGGCGCTGGCCGCCACAGCCGCCGTGTCGTCGGTGCTGCGGTCGTCGAGCACGATCAGCTCATCGACCAGTGGCACCCGCCGCATCAGCGCATGGCGCACCATGCTGACCAGTGGACCGATCGTGGCCGCCTCGTCGCGGCACGGGATGCACACCGAGACGGTGCGCCCCTGCTTCGCTGCGAGCAGCAGGTCGAGCGCGCAGTCGTCGACCTCGAAGGTGCGGACCGCGCTCATCGGGCCGGCCCGCCGCCAGCTGGTCGCGCAGCGAGTCGTTCGGCAGCGAGTGGCTCGTAGCATCCCTGCGCATGTTCCTGTACGGCGTCGTGAACGCCAGCCCCGACTCGTTGAACGCCGACTCCATCGTGGCCGGGCCCGAGCAAGCGTTGGCTCGTGCTCGCCGGCTGCTGGCCGACGGCGCCGACGGCCTCGACCTGGGCGGCCAGGGCAGCACCGATGCCGCCACGGTGGTGGCCTGGGAAGCCGAGTGGGAACGCCTGCGCGACGTGGTGCCGGCGCTGGCAACGCTGGGCGTGCCGATGAGCGTCGACACCTGGCGCCCGGAGGTGTTGCGCCGCGCACTGCAAGCGGGCGCCACCGTGATCAACGCTGCCGACGGCATGCAGAGCGACGAGATGTGGCAGGTGGCCACCGAGTTCGATGTGCCCATCGTGGTGCCGTTCCTGAGCGGGCCGAACCCACGAGCGATGGAGATGGTGCAGCGCGACCCGGTGGAGGCGATCATCGAGTTCTTCGATGCTCGCCTGCGCGACGCCGACCGCTACGGCCTGCGCACGCGCTGCGTGCTCGACCCGGGCACCGGCTTCGCCCCCAGCAACTGGCCGTGGGACGAGCGCTACCTGTACCAGAAGCGGGTCTACAGCAACCTCGACGCGATGCGCGTGTTCGGCCTGCCGCTGTACATCGCGCTGCCGTGGAAGGAGACCGCTCAGCACGACGAGTTGCTGGAGATCGTCATCCGCAACCACCCCGAGTTCGGGCGCGTGCACTACCCCGCGAAGGTGCGATCGTTCGAGCGTCGCATTGCCGGCGAGTAGGTCGAGGCGCATTCAGAGAACGAGCGGTCCGCGAGCGTGGATCTCGCTGGGCGGCAGCGTGGCTTCCCAGTCGGGCGGGCACAGCTGCGGAGCCAGCTCGCTGAGCGGCGCCAGCACGAAACGGCGCTCGAAGATGCGCGGGTGCGGCACGGTGAGCGCCTCGCTGGTGATGTTGATGTCGTCGTAGAACAGCAGGTCGACATCGAGCGTGCGAGGGCCCCAGTGCACGATGCGTTGGCGCAGCGCGTTGGCCTCGATGCGCTGGCAGCGACGGATGAGCGCGTACGGGTCGAGCGGGGTCTCGATCTGCACGACCATGTTGAGGTACGCGCCCTGGTCGTCGGGGCCGCCGACGGGTGCCGTCTCGAAGACCTGCGACATGGCCACCACGTTGCTCAGCTCGCTCACCGCGAAGCGCAGGTAGCGCTCGCGGTCGCCGAGGTTGCTGCCCAGCGCGATGAACGCAGAGTGCGCCACCAGCGGTGGCGCTGCCGCTTCGGCACGCGTGCGCACGATCCTCACCGCCGTGCTCTGCACGTCTTCGGCAATCGGCGGGCGCAGCTTGGTGAGTGTCACTTCCACTTCGTCGACCAGGTCGAACTCGAGCACCACATCGGCCACCTTCGCGGCCAACCGCTCGAGCAGGATGTCCTTGCTGTCGCGAGCCAGCTCGGTGACGCGTTCGCACACCAGGCCGTAGTGCACGGTGGCTGCGAGGTCGTCGCTGCGGCCTGCCTCGTGCAGGTCGACGCCGATGGACAGGTCGATGCGGATGGGTTGTGCGATCTCACGCTCGTGCGCCAGAGCGCCGATGACGGTGAGCACACGCAGGTCGTCGATCAAGATTCGGTCCATGGTGTGGGACCTCCCTTCGAAGTGCGCGTCACGCTATCCGCAGCGGTTCGCCATGTCGCTTCCTGCCGCGTGACGCGCGTCCACCCATCCGGTTCGGTGGTCGCCCCGTAGTGTCGCGCGCATGGCCGACCCTCACGCCCACGACACCGCTCCCGGCACCGCTCCCGGCACCGACATCGACACCGGTGAGTACGCAGCGCTGTTCCCCACGCTCACCTTCGATCGACCGGCCGACGGTGTGTTGCGCATCACGCTCGACGGCCCCGGCCTCAACGCCGTCTCCCCGCAGGGTCACGCCCACCTCGCCGACGTGTGGCTGCGCATCGATCGCGACCCGTCAGTGCGCGCCGCGGTCATCCAAGGCGCCGGCAAGGCGTTCAGCGCCGGCGGCAGCTTCCAGCTGCTCGACGAGCTCACCACCGACTACGCCGCTCGTACTCGAACCCTGCGCGAAGCCCGCGACATCGTCAACAACGTGATCAACTGCTCGAAGCCGATCGTGTCGGCGATCCATGGCCCGGCCGTCGGCGCCGGGCTGGTGTGCGCGCTGCTGGCGGATGTGTCGGTGGCCGGGCGCACCGCCCGCATCATCGACGGCCACACTCGCCTGGGCGTCGCCGCCGGCGACCACGCCGCCATCTGCTGGCCGTTGCTGTGTGGAATGGCGAAGGCGAAGTACTACCTGCTCACGTGCGACACGCTCACCGGCGAGGAAGCGGAGCGCATCGGCCTGGTGTCGCTGTGCGTCGACGACGACGAGGTGCAGCGCCGCGCCGTGGAGGTGGCGGTGCAGCTGGCCGGCATGGCGCAGGCCGCGATCCGCTGGACCAAGCACACGCTGAACCACTGGTACCGCCAAGCCGGCCCCATCTTCGATGCCTCGCTGGCCTACGAGTTCTACGGCTTCGGCGGCCCCGATGCTCGCGAAGGCTTGATGAGCCACCTCGAGAAGCGACCCGCCGAGTTCACCGGCCCCACCAGCGAGTGAGTCAGCCGTCGTCGAGAGCGCCGGTCTCGCCCAGCACCTCGCATGCGGCGTCCAGCCGGCCACCGGTTCACCGCGGGATCGGAGCGCGCGCATTCGGTGCTGAACGGAGCGGTCGCAGCCCTACAACGCACGAAGCCCTTCCCGTATGGGAAGGGCTTCGAACTACCGGGTGGAGGTGCGGGGAATTGAACCCCGGGCCTCAGCAGTGCGATTGCTGCGCTCTGCCAACTGAGCTACACCCCCGTTGGAGTGCCCGAGTGTAGCGGCGTCAGGCCGCGTTGAACCAGGCTTGCTCGCCGTAGCTGCGATCGATCTCGTAGTTGCGGATCTGCACCAGCTTGTAGCAGTAGCCGCACAGCGACACGAACGAGAAGGCGAACGCGTACACCATTGCATCGGCGTGCGTGGTGGCGGCGAGGAAGCCGGTGACACCGACGGTGGCCACGAGCACGAACAGCACGTTTGCCCGGCGCCGGCGAACGACCTCGCGCTGGCTGACCTTGTGCAGGTGCATCTGGCGGTGCCCGGCGGTGTTGTCGGCCTGGCCGGTGTGACTGCGCTGGGGAGCGCCGGTGAGCGACACCGAGTGCAGCGCTTGACGGGTGGCGGGCGACGAGCCCTGGAACGACGTGCCCTGGAACGACCCGCCCGGGAACGACGATGCACGCCGGACCTGGCCGGGGTGGCCGTGCGCTGCTTGGCGTTGCTGGGGCGCCTGCGCGAGCGGGCGAGCCATGCCGCGCATGGGCACCATCGTGCGAGTGGGCACGGCCCGCTGCAACGTGGAGAGCTGGCGACGGAAGTCGGTGACCGAGGAATTCGGCCGGTTCTCGACCCGTGACCGCAGCAGCGGCGGGATGATGACGGCGGCCCAGACGGCAGCGACGGCAAGGAGGACGACGGGCTGCATCAGTGAGCACCCTGTTTCTCGATGGAAGGCTTCTCGATGGAAGTTGAAAGTGATGTCCGCATGGTGTTCACAAGAAATCTCCGAGTGTCTGGTGCCTGAACTTCCTGGCAACTTCCGACATCCGTTTCGTTACGGTTCTACTACGTTCGTAACATCGGATGCAATGTTAGCGGGTCGACGGTACGTACCGGACCGCCCGCCCGTTTTCTCCCAGAGCGCGATCTCGCCGATCACCATCGCTCGATCGGCCGACTTGCACATGTCGTAGATGGTGAGCCCCGCCACCGCGCAGGCGTGCAGCGCCTCCATCTCCACCCCGGTGCGATCGACGGTGTCGACCTGCACCTCGATCTCGATGAAGTCGTCGCCGATCTCGAAGTTGACCTGCACCGAGCCCACCAGCAGCGGGTGGCACAGCGGAATCATGTCGCTGGTGCGCTTGGCGGCCTGGATGGCGGCAACGCGGGCGACCGCGAGCACGTCGCCCTTCTTGACCTCACGGTTGACAACAGCTGCCGTAGTGGCGGGCTGCATGAACACCTTGCCGCGAGCGACAGCCCGGCGGTGAGTGGGATCCTTCGGGGTCACGTCGACCATGCGAGCCCGACCCATGGGATCGAGGTGTGTGAAAGTCAGGTCACTCATCCGTCACGGAACTGTAGTACCCCCACCGCCGCCGACCGCGTCACGCAGCGCGTTCGCTGCACTCACGACGTGCGCACAGGGCCGGTGTCGACCGCTTCGAACGCCGAGCCGGGGATGCTCTTCAACTGGTTCAGGTCGTCGTCGACCCACCCGGGATCGGGCGCGCCCTGGAAGAACCAGTTGCTGCCGTTGTCGGCGACGATGACGCCGTAGTTCTGCATCGCCACCGCGATCACCCGCGCCTGACCGGTGAGCCTGCTGATGTCGTAACCGGCCTTGAGCCGCAATCGCTGGCCCATTGCGGGCGCGTTGACATCGGTGATCGACGAGGCGAAGTGAGTGGCGGGCAGCACGAAGCCGCGGCGGGTGCTGCCGAACGTGATGCGGATCGCGTGATCGATGTGCCCGGCGGCGACCTCGTCGTAGCGGACGAGGCCGGGCAGGATGGGCAGGCCGGCGGCATCGGCGCTGGTCCACCCCAGCGGTCGCAGCGCGTTGCTGGTGAGGTCGAACACGGCGCCGCCGGCCGCCAGCCAGCCGCTGCCGTTGCGCCGCGCCACGCCCAGCTCGAACAGCGTGCACGTGCCCTGGCGCAGCACCAGCACATGACGATCGCTGCCACCCTCGACCGGAGCGTCGAGCGGGATCGGGAACGGCCCTGGCTCGCTCTCGTCGCCGTAGGCGTCGTAGCTGATGGGCACCAGCGGCTGGTTCTGCGGCACCACCACGAACGGGATGCCGTACGACGGGTTCTCGCCGAAGTCGGGGTGCAGGTTGTCGCTGCCGTGGGCCTGGATGTAGTTGATCATCTGCGTGCTGTTGGCCAGCAACGGCGCATTGCGGATGTTGCTGTTCCAGGCGTTGTCGGCGGGGTACATCGCGCACCCGCCCAGGCTGGGGCCCGACGAGGGCGGGGGCACCGGCGAAGTGGGCGGCGAAGTGGGCGGCACGGGCGGCGTCAGCCGAACTGCCGGGCTGGTGGCGACGGCCGCACCGCCAACTGCGCTGACCGCGAACGCGTGGTGAGCGGAACGATCGACGGCGTGCGTGACGGTGTCGACCTGTGTGCCAACGGCGAGCAGCACCCCTGCCATCGCCGCCCCCAGCGCCACACGAACGTTCATCGTGACGACCCTACTGCCGAGTCGGCCGGCCGACCGGCCGGCGCCGGCTCAGCCGCCGATCTGGCTCATCGACCGGCGAGGGCGCACGAACGTGACCTGGTTGATCTGGTGGCCGGCCCACTTGGTGCCGACCGCGCGCTGGATCTCGGCCGCCACCTGGTCGTCGGTGGCGCCGGCGCGCATCAGCTTGAGCAGGTCGAACTCGGTGGTGGCGAACAGGCAGGTGCGGAACTGCCCGTCGGCGGTGAGGCGCACGCGGTCGCAGTCGTCGCAGAACGGCTTCGTCACCGTGGGGATGACGCCGACCATGCCGCGACCATCGAGGTAACGCCAGCGGTCGGCGGGAGCGGCGCCACGAGCGGGCACCAGCTCCATCGGGAACTCGGCCGACAGCGCAGCGACGATCTCGTCCTGGCCGACCACCTTGTCGTTGAGCCAGTGGCCGGTGGCGTCGAGCGGCATGAACTCGATGAAGCGCATCTCCACGTCGTGGTCGCGGCCGAAGCGGGCCAGCGCGACGATCTCGTCGTCGTTGACGCCCCGCTCGACGACGGCGTTGATCTTCACCGGCGCGAAGCCGGCCTCCTTGGCGGCCTCGATGCCGTCGAGCACGCGCTCGAGCTCGTCGCGCTTGGTCATCTGCAGGAACTTCTCGCGCACCAACGTGTCGAGGCTGATGTTGAGCCGCTGCAGGCCGGCATCGCGCAACTCGTGCGCCATGTGACGCAAGGTGGAGCCGTTGGTGGTCATCGACAGGTCGACACCCAACGCCGCCAGCTTGTGCACCAGCACCGGCAAGTGTGCGCGCATCGTGGGCTCGCCGCCGGTGAGGCGCAGGCCGTCGACCTGGAAGCGCTCGACGAACAGGCGCGCCAGCCGTTCGATCTCCTCGAACGTGAGCACCTCGCTGCGCGGCACCCACTTCATGCCTTCCTCGGGCATGCAGTACGTGCAGCGGAAGTTGCAGCGGTCGGTGACCGAGATGCGCAGATCGCGAATCGTGCGACCGAACGGGTCGATCAGGTCCATTGCGTCACACTACCCACACTCACGACAGCCACACTCACGACAGCCACACTCACGACAGCCACGCTCACGACAGCCACGCTCACGAGGTTGCTCCCAACGAGAGGAGCATCGTGGCGACATCGCCGCCGGCGGGCACACCGTCGCCATCGGGCACGACCGCAATGGCGTTGGCCTGCGAGGTGGCCGCCAGCTGGTGGCTGCCCTGCGCACCGACGGAACGAACGTGCACACGACCGTCGGCCGCGAACGCGGCAAACACCCGCACGTAGTGGGTCTTGCCGTCGTGACGACGAGGCAGGCCGTCGTCGGCGATGGCCGCCACCAGTGGCCGGTCGATGACGGTGTGACCCATCATCTGCCGAAGTGCGGGGCGAGCGAGCAGCTCGAAGCTGACC
>JACDJC010000626.1_pt1 | contig 39776 bp, 34 predicted proteins | sample 7454191 | NCBI WGS metagenome assembly JACDJC01 (sample SAMN14253291, study PRJNA609438) | sludge metagenome | isolation source: sludge after 25d culture with pyrite and EDTA | collected 2018-12-20
AACACCACAAATACGCCAAGAAGTCGGATCGGCATTACTTCTTGGACAGTAACAGCGACCTGTTTAAGGACGGACTCTCGGATCTTGCGGCGGTGCTGAATGAAACCACCGATGGAGCAGTGATTCGACGGCTTGAAAAGATCTACACCCATATCTTTGTCGACGAAGTCCAGGACATGGCGGGGTACGATCTCGATGTGTTGGATCTGCTGATGAAGTCCCAGATCGCGTTAACGATGGTGGGTGATCCCCGTCAGCATACCTTTTCCACCAACGACTCTCGAAAGGGGAAAAAATATCAGGGGACGGGATTGCTGGGATGGTTCAAGGCACGTGCATCCGTGTGCGCGTTGCACGAGCGCACGGTCAGTTACCGCTGCAACCAGACGATCTGCGACTTTGCCGATGCGCTCTATCCGGACATGCCCAAAACAACGTCCTCTGATGTCGAAGTCACGGGGCATGATGGGATCTTCTATGTGCCCGAGAGCCGGGTGTCCGAATACCTGGGGCGGTTCGAACGGGTGACACTCCTGCGCTACGACAAGCGCGCCAAGACTCTTGGGCTGGCTGCCATGAACTTTGGTGTCGCCAAAGGCAGCACCTTCGATCGGGTTCTTATTTTCCCAACCGAACCAATGCTCACCTACCTCAACGATCGGGATCCCACGAAACTGAAGGCCCCGGAGAAATTCTATGTAGCCGTGACCAGGGCTCGGTTCAGCGTGGCATTTGTCCTCAAGAAGCCTTCGCTCGTGGGATTGCCTCAGGACGCCGATCTTGGTTGGTAATAGGAAGGTAGGAGCCCGTCGTCGCGGCAGCAAGGTCTTTCCGCTGCCAAAGACCGCCGGTTGCAGTGTGAGTCGGGTCTACCCGAGAGCGGACGGTCGCCTTCGGCAGCTATGGGTCGAAAGCTGCCAGAAACAATCAGTCGAAGAGAGAAGGTTTCGACCGAGCAAGCTCAAGTGCCATTCCACTCCCCGGTTTTGTATTTTTGGAACCCATCGCGTTGTCGTGAAGATCAAATTGAACCCCAGTTTTCGCCGGGATGACGGGTGTGCAGGTGCGGGCGTCGTGCAGTTCGTTGTTGACAGTCCCGCGGCCTTCTGCTGCACTGCAAATATGTACATCGCGCACATCAGCATGATTGGTACGGGCACCGGTACGATTACTACCCCGGTGTGGGTGTCCGTGCGCGTTTGAGTCACAACAAACCAACGGCCCCACCCCGGAACGGGATGCGGGCCACGGCGCAGCCGGTCCGTTACCGCCGGTGCGGGGCTCCACCAGGAGACCGTGATGAAATCCCTTGCAATGCCACTTCCTGCTGCTGCCGACGTCGCCGCCGCGTCCACTTGCCGCGTGCACAAGTTCGGTGGTTCCAGCGTGGCCGATGCCACCTGCTTCCGGCGCGTGGCCTCCATCCTCCGTACCGCCGAAGGCGGCCTGCGCGTGGCGGTGGTATCGGCCATGCACGGCACCACGGATGCCCTGGTCGAACTGGCCGCGACGGCAGCCAGACGCGGTGACTGGCAGGCAGCCTGGGATGCGTTGCGCCAGCGCCACCTGGCCACCGCAACCGAGCTGACCGGAGTCGCCGAGAGCCCCACCCACGCACGTCTGCGTACTTCATTCGATCACCTGGCCGCACGGCTGCAGGCACTGACGGTGCTCGGCCTGGCCAGCACCGAGGCAGTGGAACCGGTGCACGGCATGGGTGAGTTGTGGAGCGCCGGCCTGCTGCGCGACCTGCTGGCACAAAGCGACGAGGCGGATCTGCTGGACGCACGCGACGTACTTGTAGTGCAACGCGGTGAACTGGGCATGATGGTCGACTGGGACACCAGCGCCGAACGCCTCGCCGCGTGGCGCGCGGGCCACAGTGCACCGATGATCGTGGTCACCGGCTTCATCGCCAGCGACCGCCACGGGCGCGCCACCACGCTGGGACGCAACGGCAGCGATTACTCGGCGGCGATCATGGCGCGCCTGTTCGCAGCCGCCGAGCTGACCTTGTGGGGCGACACCGATGGCGTGCTCTCGGCCGACCCGCGCCTTGTACCGGACGCGGTGTCGCTGCCGGCACTGAGCTACAACGAAGCCTGCGAGATGGCCTACTTCGGCGCGCGCGTCATCCACCCGCAGACGCTGGCGCCGGTGATCGCCGCCGGCACGCCGCTGCGCATCCGCAACGTACTGGCGCCCGACGCGCCGGGCACGCGCATTGCCGCGCAGTCCGACGGCACGCCGGTCAAGGGCGTCAGCGCGGTGACCGGGCTGGCCCTGGTCACCATCGAGGGTGCCGGCATGATCGGCGTACCGGGCACCGCCGAGCGCACGTTCGGCGCCCTGCGTGCGGCCGGCGCGTCGGTGGTGATGATCTCGCAGGGCTCGTCCGAACATTCGATTTGCTGCGTGGTGCGCGCCAGCGAAGCCGAACACGCTCGCGCCGCCCTGCAACGCGCGTTCGCACTGGAACTGGCCGATGCCAGCATCCATGCCATCGCCAGCGACACCGCGGTCGGCGTGCTGGCCGTGGTCGGCGACGGCATGGCCGGCGCACCGGGCACCGCCGCGCGCCTGTTTGGCGCACTGGCGCACGCCGGTGTGAACGTGCGCGCCATCGCCCAGGGTGCGTCCGAGCGCAACATCTCGGTAGCGGTGGCCGAGCGTGACGTGCCACGCGCCATCCGCGCCGCGCACGCGGCGTTCTGGCTGTCGCCGCAGACGCTCAGCATCGGTTTCATCGGTCCAGGACGCGTCGGCCGCGCGCTTCTGGAACAGATCGCCGAAGCGCGCGAACGCCTGTGCCACGACGTGCAACTGGACCTGCGCGTACGCGCGCTGGCGGGCAGCCGGCGCATGTGGCTGGGCCACGCTGGCGCCATGCCCCTCGAACTGGACGACTCGGCCGAAGCCTGCGACCTGGACGCGCTGACCGCGCACGTGCACGCCGAACACCTGCCGCATGCGGTCATCATCGACTGCTCGGCCAGTGACGCAGTGGCCGAGCGGTATCCGGGATGGCTGGCCGCCGGCATCCACGTGGTCACGCCCAACAAGCACGCCGGTGCCGGCGATCTGGCACGCTGGCAGGCGATCCGCGCAGCTTGCGCGCACAGCGGCAGCCGCTTCCGTTACGAGGCCACCGTCGGCGCCGGCTTGCCGGTGATCCAGACCCTGCGCGAACTGCTCGACACCGGCGATACGCTGGTCGCCATCGACGGCGTCCTCTCCGGCACGCTGGCCTGGCTGTTCAACAGTTACGACGGCAGCATGCCGTTTTCCACCCTGGTGCGCCGTGCGCATGAACTGGGCTACACCGAGCCCGACCCGCGCGAGGATCTCTCGGGCATGGACGTGGCGCGCAAGCTGGTGATCCTGGCGCGCGAAGCGGGCATGCACTTGAGCCTGGCGGACGTCGAGGTGGAAAGCCTGGTGCCGCCCGAGTTGGCCGATGTGCCGCGCGAACAGGTTCTGGATGGACTGCACGTGATCGACGATGCGATGGCCGAACGTCTGCGCCAGGCGCGCGAACAAGGGCAGGTGCTGCGTCACGTGGCCCACCTGGACGCCGATGGCACGGCACGCGTCGGCGTGGTCGCGCTGCCGACCGACCACGCGTTCGCACACCTGCGCCTGACCGACAACTGCGTGCAGTTCACTACCCGCCGTTATCGCGACAATCCGCTGGTGGTGCAGGGACCGGGCGCCGGTCCCGAAGTCACCGCCGCCGGCGTGTTCGCCGATCTTCTGCGCATCGGCAGCCACTTGGGAGCGCGTCTGTAAGCCGCGCTACGACAACTGCTCTCGCGCCGGCCAGGATCGGCAAGGTCGGCGTCGGCGTCGACCTCCTCCAGCAAAATGGGACGGGGAAAGGCAAGCGAGCCATATTCAACTTCCTCCGTCCCAATTTCCATGACTTCTCGCCAAAGAGCACGGAGGCAATCAAGCCACGCCCTGCCTCAACCGCTAAACTTGTCCCTGGCCAACGCAGGCATTCCTGCAGGACGTGAAGTGTTCGATCAGCCCATCGTGATGCTCGACTTCGAAACCACGGGTCTGAGCCCGGGCGCGGGTGATCGCATCACGGAAGTTGCGGCGCTACGCATGGTCAATGGCGTGATCGCGGAGCGTTTCGTCACGCTGGTCAACTGCGGCACCCGCATTCCTTCATACATCACGGCGCTGACGGGAATCAGCCAGCGCATGGTCGATGACGCGCCGCCGGTCAGGCAAGTACTGCCGCGCCTGCTGGATTTCATCGGGAGCGACATGTTGGCCGCACACAACGCCAGCTTCGATGCCAGGTTTCTGTTGGCGGAAAGCCAGTATCAAGGTTTGAAGCCGCGTCATGGCGGGCTGATCTGCTCGCTCAAACTCGCCAGGCGACTACTGCCTGGCCACGCCAGCTACAAGCTCGGCGAGCTGGCCCGGTCGTTGAACATCCGTTTCAGCGGCGCAGCTCACCGGGCCGAGGCAGACGCGGAGGTAACCGTCCAGCTCCTCAACCACCTCGGCAATCACCTGTGTCGTACCTACGCCCGCCCGTCGATCGCACCCAGTCTGCTCGAGGCCGTCAACCGCCAGAGCGCAGCCAAGGTGCCCGACTTTCTATCCCGCCGCTTCGCGACCCTTCGTTGATTTTCTCCGGAAATCGAGCCGGGCCTTCCCCACATGATCACCACTACCCATGGCGATCATGCCCAAGTCCATGCGACGTCCCGAGTACGGGGCGTGGTTTGATTGCCTCCGTCCCTTTTGGCCAGATGCCCACAGGCTGGCGATCTGCGTCATAGGCGACATAGCTGGATACTCCCAGTGCTGAGGCATCGGTCAGCCGTGCAGATGTCGTGGTTCCAGCATCAACCTGTGTTGTGCATGTCATGGCACGCTCCACATACATCCCATAAACTGCCGCCATGAGCGTCCCCCTGAATTGTGACTCCTGGCTGGCGCAGCTGCGCCGGCGCGTGCGCGAGGTGTCCCCGGCCGAAGCGCTGGCGCGACAGGTTGATGGCGCCTTGCTGATCGATATTCGTGAAGACAGCGAACGCGCTGCCGGCACGGCAGCCAACGCGCAAGGTCTCTCCCGCGGCTTCCTCGAACTGCGCATCGAGCAGGTGCAGGCCGATCGCGACCATCCCATCGTGCTGATGTGTGCCCATGGGCAACGCTCGTTGCTCGCCGCCGAGTCGCTGCAGCGCCTGGGCTACCACGAGGTCAGCTCGATCGTCGGCGGATTTGAGCGATGGAAGGCGGAAGGCCTTCCGGTCACGGCCAGCACGCTCGACACGGACGCCGCCGAACGTTACATGCGTCAATTGCGACTGCCGCAGGTGGGCGAGACAGGACAGGCCAAACTGAGCTCCGCGAGAGTGGTGATTCTTGGCGCCGGCGGACTCGGCGCACCGGCGGCGCTGTATCTGGCCGCCGCCGGGGTCGGCCAGTTGACCCTGATCGATGACGACAAGGTCGAACGCTCCAACCTGCATCGACAGATCATCCACGCCGATGCGCGCGTGGGCATGGCCAAGACCGAATCGGCGCGGATCGCGCTGCAGGCGCTCAATCCGCGCATCCGCATCGAGACGCGCACCGAACGCCTGGATGCCGGCAATGCGGAACGCCTGCTCGCCGGCCATGACCTGCTGCTCGACGGCGCCGACAACTTCCCCACCCGCTACCTGCTGGCGGCGGCCTCGCTGCGCTTGAAGATCCCGATGATTTATGGAGCCGTCGAGCGCTTCAGCGGCCAGCTCAGCGTGTTCGACCCCAGGCGCGAGGATTCACCCTGCTACCGCTGCCTGTTCCCCACCGCCCCGGACGCTGCCGACGCGCCCAATTGCAGCGAAGCCGGCGTGCTGGGCGTACTGCCGGGCATCGTTGGCCTGTTGCAGGCGACCGAGGCGCTGAAGTTGATTCTCGGCCTGGGCGAGCCGTTGATTGGCCAGCTGTTGAGCTTCGACGTGCTGGACATGCATTTCCACAAGACCCGGTTGTCACGCGATCCAGCTTGCCCGGGATGTGCTGCCGGCCGCTGACACGCCGTCGCGCAAGCGCCAACGGCGGATCGCGCGATACAGCTTGCCGGCGGCATGCGGTTTGCCGGGCTGACTACGCCTGCTGCACCGCCCTTGTTGCGCCATGCGTGACCTGAATCAAGTGAATCGCCTGCAAAGCCATCCAAGATGTGCGTCTATTCACGGAGAAAATACGCGATGCGTAGCGCCCCGAAATCCTGCCTTGAATCGACAGCCTTGCAGACAGCATCCCTGATCACCTCGACACGGTTCGCCGGTATGGCTCGCGGTGACTGCGAGCCCGGCGCGGCGCACCCGTGTCGCCGACCGGGCTGCTTGCACGGATGGCAGGCATGAGTGCTGCGCAACCATTCAACAACGGGGAACCACGCGACCACACGCTGGATGCGTGCTTCCTCGGCCCCTACGGCGAAAACGACGGCCTGCTGGAAAAGCTGATGGTCGAGTTCCTGCGCGACCATGTGTACTGGCGGCGCAACTTCCATCCGGAAGATCCACCGGCGATCGGCACCGGCGCCACGCATCACCCGGACTACGTTGCGTTCGAATCGCGCATGCGGCGCGAATTGCACCAGCTTTCCGCCGCGTTGAAGAAATCGGTGCCGTTCCACAGCCCGCGCTATATCGGCCACATGGCTTCCGACCTGCTGCTGCCTGGGCTGGCCGCGCAGATGCTGACCCTGCCCTACAACCCGAACAATGTCAGCGAGGACGCCGCGCCGGTCACCGTGGACATGGAGGTGCAGGTCGGCCTGCAACTGGCGCGCATGCTGGGCTATCCACACGACCCGGCACAGGACGCATGCGCCTTTGGCCACCTGACCTCTGGCGGTACCCTGGCCAATTACCAGGCATTACGCCTTGCGCTGGCCCTGAAGGCGTTCCCGGTGGCCTTGCGTGCGGCCCAGGTGCCGGAGCTGGAGCTACCCGCCGACGACTGGCGCGCCTTCAACCTGTCGCAGGCCGAAGGCATCGCCTTGCTGGCCGCCTGGCAAGCATGGCTGGCGGCGCAGACTCCGGCCGATCGCTCGCGCTGGCTGCATCGCGTGGAGGACGAGCGCATCGAGCAACGCGGCCTGGTCGACTTCTTCGCCGCGCACCCGCAGCTGAAGGTGCCGCTGGTGCTGGCGCCGGTCACCGCGCACTACTCGTGGAGCAAGGGATTGAAGCTGCTCGGCCTGGGCCGTCACCAGCTCGAACTGCTGCGCACCGACGGCATGCGGCTGGACCCGGCGGCGCTGCGCGACACGCTGGAACGTTGTGCCCGGGAACAGCAGGGCGTGCTGATGTGCGTGGCGGTACTCGGCGGTACCGAGTACGGCACCATCGACCCGATCGACGCCGTGCTGGCCGCGCGGCAGGAGTCGCGCCAGCGCGGCCTGGATTTCACCGTGCACGTCGATGCCGCCTGGGGCGGCTACCTGGCGACGCTGTTCCGCAACGAGGATGGCTCGCTACGCCCGCGCGACGAGGTCGCCACCGATTACGTACAGTTCCCCACCCCGGCCGTGCATGCCGCGTTTGCCGCGTTGGGCGACACCGATTCGGTCACGGTCGACCCGCACAAGCTCGGTTACCTGCCCTACGGCAGCGGCGCCTTCATCTGCCGCGACCATCGCGCCATGGCCCTGCTGGCCGAGCGCGCCGATTATGTGTTCCACGGCGGCACACCGAAGGACTATCTCTCACGCTATCGCAGCCTCGGCCAGTTCATTCCGGAAGGCTCCAAGTCCGGCGCCGCCGCGGCCGCAGTCTACGTGACACACAAGGTATTGCCGCTGGACCACGCCCATTTTGGTCGCTTGCCGCGAGCCACGGTGCGTGCGGCCGAGGCGTTCCACGCAGGGGCGCAGCGCTTTGCACTGAAACTTTCGCACTGCGTGCAGGCACTGGTGCCGTTCGCGCCGGACAGCAACCTGGTCTGCCTCGCGCTCAACCCGCGCGGCAACAGATCGATGGCGGCGGCCAACGCCTTCGTGAGCAAGTTGCACGACACCTTGCGCAGTGACCCGCACCAGCCGCTGCAAACCAAGGAATTCTTCGGCTCGGTGACCACCTTGCGCCCGGACATGCTCGGTCCCGAGCAGACGTCATGCATTTTCAGCTTGCTGGGTCTGGACACCGGCCAGCTCGATCCGCAGGAGGACCGCCTGCTGATCCTGCGCCATACCTTGATGAACCCGTTCCTGATCGACCACGAGAACGGCATCAACTACATGGACCGCTATTTCGACTTCCTCGCCCGCCGCGTGCGCGCCTTGCTCGACACCGCCGGCACCAGGCCATGAATCCGCAGCCGCCAGTGGACGGTGCTGCGCATCCGTCCGGGCCGCACCACGATCCGGCCGGGCCTTTCGCGGTGCTCGGCTACGGCCGTTTCGGCGAGGCGTTCACCACGTTGCTGGTACAGGCCGGTCACGAGGTGCGCGTGTTCGATCCGCACGCCCGGGTCCCGTCCGCACTGGCCGCACCGAGCCTGGCTGACGCACTCGACGGTGCGTCGTGGGTCGTACTGGCGATGCCGGTACCGCATGTACGTGAGGCCTTGCTCGCGGCGCGACCATGGCTGCATGCCGGACAGACCGTATTCGACGTGGGCAGCGTCAAGCTGCATCCGTGTACCGCGATGGCGGAGGTACTGGGCGACGCGATTCCCCATGTCGGCACACACCCACTGTTCGGCCCGCTCAGCCTGGCCCGTGGCGACCGACCGCGGCGCACCGTGATCTGTGGGGCTGCGGCGCACCCGCAAGCAGCCGAGCGCACGCGCCAGTTGTTCGTCGATCTCGACTGCGAGGTCATCGAGCAGGACCCCGAGAGCCACGACCGGGCGATGGCCCGCACCCACGTGCTGGCGTTCTTCATCGCCAAGGGTCTGATCGACATCGGCGTGGACGACGGCATGCCGGTGGCGCCGCCTTCGTTCCAGGGTATGAAGCACATGCTGGCGGCCGTGCGCGGTGATGCGGGCCATTTGTTCGGTGCGATCCAGCGGGAGAATCCGTTTGCCGCCGAAGCCCGCGAGCAACTGTTGGCCGAACTGGGCCGGATCCATCGACAACTACTGGCCGATGCGGACGACTCCATGGCGATCGAGACGCGCTCCGAGCCCGACTGAGCGCGTGGCGTACGGCCGCGCGCACCCTCCAGAATCGGCTATTCGGGCCTGCGAGATCGATCACCGGAGTGCCTAACCGAATTCTGCCTCGACCGACTCCCTCTACTCCGCGCTGCTGCTGGATGGCCGACGATCGGCACGCAGCAACTCGGTTTCCTTGCGCCCGATTTCATCCTCGTCGCCATTCAGATTTTTCTTGAACCCGCGGATGGAAGCGCCCAGGTCTGGTCCAATCTTGCTCAGCTTGCCGGTGCCAAACACCAGCAGGACGACCACCGCAAGGATGAGTAGATGCCAAATGCTCATAGGTGCTCCTGATGCCACTTCAGATAGAGAAAATTCATGGATGGCGCTCGCCGATCCAGCGCCATACTACCGGGTTCAGGCTCAGGCGCAGCGATGACTCGCATCCCGTCAGTGCGCCTTTGCATCAAGCAGAGAGTGCTGATGCCCTTGCTGGCGTGGATTGCTTTCATGAGGAACCGGGTTGGCCCGGTGCAGAAGTTCAGGGTGCCCGTCCTGCGCCGCCAACGATGAACCGGCAGAATGGGGGGCCGCGGTACACGCCCTGGCCAGGGCAAAGGCCGGCGAGCCTTCGGCCGGACAGGCGTAACCCAGCAACGAGGTCAACTCGGGCGTCACCTCGGAGAAGCCCAGGATTTCGCCGCCATGCGTACGAACCAGGGCTTCGGCGTCCCGGCGCTCGGCAAACGACGCAAAGGTCGGCCCCATCAGACCACTCAACGGCTGCCAGACCACGTACCAGGCGGTACGCGCGTCGACAAACGTCTGCGCCTCGTTGGAGGGATGCTGCCAATTGATCCGGGCGCTGTCCTGCACCAGCAGCTGCTGCAACCTTGCCTTGTTTTCCGGCTCCAGGACGTAGGCGAAGAAGTCGCGGGTCGAGCCGAATTTCAGTGGGGCCTCGTAGCCCTGAACCCAGGCCTCGGCGCGAGGGCCCGGCCCGGCATCGATATACATGCCGCAGACGGCACAGATATCGCCCTTGTGGATGTCGGCCGCTGCCTGCGGAGGCGGTGGCTGGCTCTTGCCACAGGCGGCGAGCAACAAGGCGGCCAGTGCCGCCAGCAGCCATCCCGGGATGGTGAAGCGACTACCTTCGTCGCGCCGAGGTGAGATGTGCACTTTCATACTTCCTTCCGACGGAACAGAAACTGGGCCAGCGCAAAGGGAACAACCACCCAGAGCAGCATGGCCAGGTAAAGTACTGCAGGGTGATACACATGGGTCGCGGTCATTCCCATGAACAACTCGTTGCCGCTGCCCGACCCCAGCATGGTCAGGTTGATCAGCCGGAACACGTCGATCGGATTGAGGTAGAGCAGCCGGGGAAAGATCGACTGCTCCCACGGAGAGCCGCCGCTGAGGACCAGCACGGCGAGCAGACAAAGATCGAAAATGATCACCGTGACCAGCCAGGTCACCAGCGCCAGGCCCGCCGCGCGCGCCTTGTCGGCGGTGGTTACGCTGATCACGCTGGCCAGCGCGACAAAACTCGCCCCGAGCATGGAGGCGCTCAGCACGAAATTCCCGATGCTGATCCACGCGGGCACGCTACGTGCCTGCGGCTGCATGATCTGGATGATCATCACCGCCACGCCAAAACCCACCAGGGTGGCGGTGGCAAGCGCGGCGCAGTGGCCCACGAACTTGCCGGCGACCAGCTCGATCCGCGAGATCGGGTAGCTCAGCACCAGCAGCAAGGTGCCGTTGTCCTGTTCGCCAACTACCACGTCGTAGGCGATCAGCAGACCGATCAGCGGGACCACGAACGCCGCCAGTGTGGTCAGGCTGGCCAGGGTCGCGTCGAACGAGGTAAAGCCGACTTTGCCGGCGGCGGCGCCACCGAAGTACGAAATGCTCAGCGCCAGCACCGCGAACAGTACGGCCACGGCAATCGTCCAGCGATTGCGGAAGTCGTCGCGAAACTCCTTGCCGGCGATGATCGCGATGCTGCTCATGGTGTTTGCTCCGCTTGCCGTTTGGTGCCCGCGCCGAGATAGTCATACAGGCGTGCCAGCGAGGCTTCCTGGACCACGATGTCGTCAATCGCCGGGTCGGCGGCCAGACGTTGCAGCAGGTCCAGCTTGCCGCCCTCGGCGATCTGGATCTCGAAACGGCCATCGTGCCGCAGTGCCTGCGCCAGGCCGAGCCCATCCAGGTGTCGCGCAAACGCGGCGGGGTCGACCGTCTGCTTCAGTTGCACCACGACCAGGCCCGGCAGCCCCGACTGCCGACGCAATTCGGCGACGCTGCCCGCAGCGAGCAGTTCGCCCTGGCGCAGGATCAGCGCGCTGTCGATATGCGGTTCAAGTTCAGCCAGCACATGCGAAGACACCAGCACGCTGTGCCCTTCGGCCCGCAACTCGCCCACGATTTCGTACAGTTCCTGCGTGGCCTGGGGATCGAGGCCGGCGGTGGGTTCGTCCAGCACCACCAGTTCGGGCGAGGCCAGCAAGGCCTGGGCCAGTCCAAGGCGTTGCCGCATGCCTTTGGAATAGGTGGAAACACGACGATCCCTGGCGGAGTCCAGACCGACCCGCTTCAGTAGCTCGCCCACCTGTTGGCGTGGTGCACGTTTCAGTTTCGCCAGGTACTCGATCACCTCGGTACCGGTGAGGTTGCCGTAGAACGCCACGCTCTCGGGTAGATAGCCGATGCGATGGCGCAGCGCCACCGCGTGGCTGCCCCACGGGGACTGGCCCAAGACTTCGACCTGACCGCTGGTGGGCTCGATCAGCCCCAGGATCAGCTTGATCAGGGTCGACTTGCCGGCGCCGTTGTGACCCAGCAAGCCGACCACCTTGCCCATCGGCACGCTCGCCGAGACGTCGACCAGGGCGGCGACGCCCTTGTACTGCTTGCCGAGCGCGGTGATCTCAATGGCGTGGGTCATCTGTTCTCGCTCGCAACTTTTCGGGGGTACTCATCAGGGGGTGGCTGTCCTGCACGCTGGGCGGCGTGAAAACCGGAAACGCGCGCTGCACGTAGCGCAGCAGCAGGATCGACGGACTCGACATCAGCACCCGTGCACTCGGATATTTCCACAGCAGCACATCGACGCCGTCGTTGGGCCGGTATGGCACGTCGCCGATACCGTCGCCATCGAGATCCCAGCCGAGATAGTTGCTCCAGTAGTTGCCCTTGCCATCGAGCGACCACTCGGCGGCCACGTTCTGTACGTACTTCACCTGCGTGCGGTTGTTCACGAACGCATTGTTGTAGACATGGTTGTCCTGCGAACCGGCGGTGATATGGATGCCGATCGGCGAGTCGGCCAGCAGATTGTCATGAATCCGGTTGAACTCGGAGTTGTACACGAACAGCGCCTTGCCTTCGCCACCAACGACCACCTGCCCGCCTCCGCCGGGTTCTCCCGTGATGTCGTGGATCTGGTTGTCGCCGATGTCACTGTAGGTCACGTAATTGAAGAGAATGCCGTAGGAGGAGTCATCGAACATGCGATTGTCGACGACACGCATGCGAGCGGAACTCATCAACGCCATGCCCGCGACGTTGTTCGTGCTGATGTTGCCCTGCAAGGTCTCGTTCCTGGTATACATCTGGTGCACGCCGTACCTGACCCCATGGATGTGGTTGTTCACGATCAGGTTGTCGTGACTCACATAGTCGTAGATGCCATCGCGCGTGCCGGACACATCGTTGCCCTTGATCACGCACCAGGCATCGTTCCACAGGTGGATGCCGTCGCCGCGATCGGATACGCGCAGCTCGGCGATGCCGGTGATCACGTTGTTGATGACCTGCACGCGTTGCGGACCATCCAGGTACACGCCAAACAGGATGTCCTGGATCCGGTTGTTTTCGATGACCGCGCCGTCCACCGCTTTCTCGACATAGACGCCCGCATTCATGGCCGTGAGGTCGCGGCCGGAGTTGCGGATGGTCAGATTGCGCAGGGTGACGCCGGAGGCGCGAATCCGCACCACGTCGCCCCGGCCATCGCCATCGAGAATGGCGCCGGACTGCCCCTCCAGCGTTAGCGGCCGGTCAAGCAGCAGATGCACGTGATGCACTCCGGGCGCCACGCTCAGCACGGCGCCTGGTGCCGCGGCGGCAACGGCATGTTGCAGATCGTCCTGGGCATGTGCCGACGGCGTCATGACGATCGCCGCGACAGCAAACATCACGACGCACAGCCAGTTGCCTTGCTTGCTCAAAGCGTGCCTCAAGTTGTTCCAGAAAAATGCGCCTTCCACCGGAGCCGGGACTCTGGCGCAAGGCGCGTTGCACATCAGGCCTCCACCAGCATCCGGCCGCGCATCTCCAGATGCAGCGCGTGGCAGAAGAAGGTGCAGTAGTACCAGTGGACTCCGGGCTTGTCGGCGACGAAGGTCACCGAGGCGGTCTCCTGCGGGCTGATCTCGAAGTTGACGTCATGGTCGGTGAGGCACAGTCCATGGGTCAGATCCTCGATGGTGTCGATGTTGGTGACCACCAGGGTCACCTCGTCGCCCTGTTTCACCTTGAAGCTGTCCAGGCCGTACTTCGGCGCCGAGCTGGTCATGTAGACAAAGACTTTCTTGCCCTCGCGGATGACCTTGTTGTCGCTCTCCAGAACGATGCCGTGCTTCCCGGCCTGGGCAACCGTTTCAGCGAAGAACGGATCCTTGCGTTCCCACTTCCGCTTGATCTTGCCCGCCATCATCTTGGCCGGAATGATCAATGCATCATGTGGTTCCGAATAGACCGGCTCATCCGCCACCAGCACCATCTGGTCACCGGAAATGTCGATCAACTGGTCGATGTCCGGATGCAACGGACCGGTCGCCAGGAAGCGATCCTTGGAGAACTTGTTCAGCGACACCAGCCATTTGCCGTCCGCGTCGCGCGACTCGCCCAACGAGGTGTGGTTGTGGCCGGGCTGATAGGCGACATCGAGCTTCTGGCGCAGGTAATTGACCTTCTTGCCCGCATAGGCGTCGATCGCGTCCTGGACGTTCCATTTCACTATCTGGCTGTCGATGAACAGCGTGGTGTAGGCATTGCCGCGACCATCGTAGGCAGTATGCAACGGCCCCAGCCCCAACTGCGGCTCGGCCACCACGGCCTCACGTGGATCCTTGAGCTTGCCGTCAAAGTAGTCGTCGACCTTGCTCCAGGCCATCAGCGTGACCGTCGGCGACAACTTGCCATTGGCAGCGAAATACTTGCCGTCCGGGCTGGCATTGAGGCCGTGCGGACTCTTCGGGACCGGGATATACATGGTCAGTTCCGAGCCATGGCGTCCATCCACCACCGGCACCTTGGACTTGCCGATGGTCTTGAACTTGCCGGCCTTGATCGCGTCCTCGATGCGCTTGATGTTGAACACGACCACCCAGTCGCGCTCGGCCTGCATCATGCCGGCCAGATCCACGGCGCCCTCGCTGTTGTAGCAGGTCGAGGCAGCGTACTTGCCTTCGTAGTCGCAATCGGTATTGTCCAGATTGCCGTCGACGATGACTTGCCATGCCACGTCCATGGTGTCGCCGTCGATGGCCGAAAACATGGTCTGGTATTTCTCCGGATCATCCAGGTCACGGCCATCGTTGGGGCTGGGGATCCTGAATTCCGCATTGGCGAACACATAACCGGTACGCGGCTCACGCTGTATGCGCAGACCGTGGATGGCCTGCACATTGGGAATTCTGGTTATCTTGTCGGTGCGCATCACGTCGCAGCGGATACGCGCGACGCGGGTGCCTGACTTGTCATTCATGAACAGATAACGCCCGTCATAATGACCGCCGGTCTGGCTCATGTGCGGATGATGCAGGTCGCCGCCGCGGGGGAACTTCTCGCCCAGCACCCGCTTGCTCTCGTTGGTGATGCCCCAGCCGACGGCGAAATCGATGTTGAACACCGGTACCCGCATCAGCTCACGGAAAGACGGCAGACCGATGATGCGCATCTCGCCGGACTGGCCGCCACTCCAGAAGCCGTAGTACTCGTCCAGCTTGCCCGGTGCGACGAAATGTTCCGGCGCACTGGCGCTCGCCGCGGCCACGGGCTGCGCACTGTCCGACGTGGGTGGCCCGCCAGCCGTCGGCGCCGGCGTACGACCGCATCCAGCCAGTAGCGCTCCACCGGCTCCGGCCAGCCCCGCCAGGGCACCCACCTTCATGAAATTGCGTCGCGACGGATTTCCCGGCTGGCCAGGCAAGGAGGCGATCTCTTCTTCTGTCAGTGCCCGGATCGAACCGGATTTCAATTCCGGACTCTGGTCGTTGGTCTTGTCGCTCATGGTTGTCGCTCCTCAAAAATGAATGGAATCCCAAACTGCTCGCCGCCCTACTCGCGCACCGGTGCCGGCGCCTCGGCCTCTGCCGGCCCCACAACGAATACAGGCGTCGGCAGCGGGCGGGCGGCGTTCTCCCGTTTTTCGCGCTTCTTGCGGCGCTCGACCAGCGGTGGGCACTTGCGGTCGTTGTTGTATGTCACCTGGCAGTCCAGGCAGTAGTGACATTCGTTGTAGTTGATCGGGCCCAGCGGACTGATCGCCCGGACCTCGCACTCGACCGCGCAGACCTGGCAGGGATGTCCGCACTCCTTGCGTCGACGCAGCCACTCGAACAAGCGCCAGCGACCCGAGATCGCCAGGCCGGCACCCAGCGGGCAGACATAGCGGCAATAGACCTTGTTGGTGAATGCGGCCGCCACCAGCAAACTCACGGCGAACAGCACATAGCCCCAGGAACGCATGAAATGCAGGGTGACCGCGGTCTTGAACGGCTCGACCTCCGCGAAACGCTCGGCCAGGGCCACCGACTGCAGCGACAGCCCGAACAGGAACAGCATCACCACGTACTTGATCGCCCACAGCCTCTCATGCACATACGGCGGCGGCTCCAGCTGCGGCACCTTGAACTTCACCGCCAGCTTGTTGATCAGCACCTGCATGGCGCCGAACGGACACAGCCATCCGCAATACACACCCCGCCCCACCAGCAGCAGGGATACCGCCACGAAGGTCCACAGGATGAAGATCAACGGATCCATCAGGAAGGTCGACCAGTGGAAGCCGTGGATCACCGCATTGACGAAGGTGAGTATGTTGACCACCGAGAGCTGGGCCAGGCCGTACCAGCCGATGAACACGACGGTGTAGATCAGAAAGCCGACGCGCACGCGCTCCAGCAGCAGCGGGCGCTTGACCACCCAGTCCTGGAAAATCAGGATCAGCGACAGAAAGCCCAGCCCGGCCATCAGCACCGCGATCTGGAAGCGTTTCCCGTACCAGATCTTCACCCACAGCGGCGCGTCGTCGGGAATCGGACTGACCGCGCCCTTGGGCTGGACGACATAGTCGGCCGGTATCTGGTAGCTGCCGGAAAATGTGCTGTAGATGCTTTTCAGCGGCCCGACCTGCCGGTTCACCAGCAATTGCAGGGTCCAGGGGGCGCCCGGGTTGAAGCCCTGACCATGGCGCAGAATGAAGATGGCCTTCTCGTGGAACGACGGCATTCCGGCCAGGTCCGGCGCGTCCAGCACCACGGAGTCGCTGTCCTTGAACAGGAACAACTTGCCGGCCTGCATGACGTGCAGCCGGTCAAACACACCGCCGCGGACATAGCCGACGCCCTTGAACGAATACAGGCCGTTGGCGACCACCGCGATGGCCTCGTCACCGGGGTTGAGCCCTTCCATCAGGGTGGCGTAGCCAGACTTTCCCAGCAGGTTCCTGCCTACCGTCGGCGGGGTGATGTCGGCGTAATAAAGGTCGATGAAGGTGCTATCCCGACCACGGCCGCCCTGGCCACGGCTGCGGCGGCGACCATCCTCGCGAGCATCGTTCTGATCATCCGCAACCGGTGCGGTCGGGTCATCGATCAGGCCGCTCTCGGGCTGGCCCTGGAAGGCATCGATGACCGTGCCGCGAGTGAGGTGCAACCGGCGAAAGGCGCCATTGCCGGTCAGCTGGGTCCAGTCCGCCGGCTTGAAATAGTCGGTCTTGACCGTCGCCGGGGAGCTTTCGATGGCTGCCCTGCCGGCGACCAGATGCCGCGACACTGCCACCTCCAGCGCCGCATTCATGATCGTCTCGTTGACCACCATCGAGGTCACGGTGGCGCTGCTGATCGCATCGATCTTGATCGCCCCCGGCGTACTGCTGCCGCCGACCACGATCCTGTCCTTGACGTTGTGGCCGACATAGCGCGCGACAAAGTCGTACAGCTTCTGCACCGGGATGCCGACCAGCAAAATGGGCTCGTCCTGCTGCAGCACCCTGGTGCCGAGGATCTTGCCGGTCTGATCGATCGTCACCAGGATATTCACCGGATTGCCGGAGTACGCCGGGACCGGCGCCACCATCACCGACTCGAACACGTAACCGATGACCTCGTCGCCGTTATAGACAGCGGCGGCTGGCGGCTTGCCGCCGATGTCGTCGAATCGCGTTGCGCTGGGGAAATAGCCCTTGACCTCGGGATACTTCTGGTCGATGCCGGCAACGGCGTCCCACGACACGAGCAGCAGCAGGCAGGCCAGGCCCAGCATGAGAAACCGGCTGGCAAGCCCGCGATGGGTACCGGGACCACCGGCGAGACTTTCAAAGGGCACGGCGCACATCTCAGACCACCTCTGCCCGACCGGCTACCTGCGGCAGGTCCCCGGAACGCCAGCTGTTGCGGCAGTCCCTGGAGAAGACCAGCCATTGATCGTTCTGCGCCGCCATCACTTCGCGCAAGCGCGGCAGCGGCATCGAGGCGGCGGCCACGCTCATGGCATCGGCATCCATCGAGGTTTCGGCCATGACCGTGACGCTGGAATAGTTCAGCGGGGAATAACCGGTATGCGGATTGATCACGTGGAACAGCTTCTTGTCGGCCGAATAGAAGATCCGGTAATTGCCGGAGGTGCCCAGCGCGGCATTGCGCAGGGTCACGACGGACGCGATCTGGTTGATGTTGCCCGGATCGACAATGCCGACGTGCCATTGGCGTCTGACATCGCTGCCGGAGATCGCCCGCACGTCACCGCCGGCATCGACCAGGGCGTGTTCGATACCCGACGCCCGCAACGCGGCGATGCCCTGATCGATGACGTAACCCTTGGCCAGCCCGTCCAGGGTGACCGACATGCCGGGCTGGGTGAACCGCACGCCCTGTCCATCCAGCGCGATGCGCCGGTAGTCGATCAGCCGGTCCCGTTCCCCGATCCGTGCACGATCGCCCGCAGCCAGCATGGCGGGCTGGCGCATCGACTCGAAATACTCCAGTACCGGCAGGACGCTGATATCGAAATCACCGTCGGTTACCGCTGAAATCGCCAGCGAACGCTGCAGGACTTCCCGCAGCTCCGGCGGCAGATGCTCCAGACGGCCATCGCGGTTCAGGCGTGCCACCGGACCGGCCGGGTCGAACCGGGTGAGCACGGCAACAGCACCCGCCATGCGTCGGAATGCGTTATCGATGGCAATCCCTGCCTGGTCGACGTCATCGGCCAGGCAGGTGATCGCGACCGAGGTCTGCATCAGCGTCTGTTCGCGGCGCACCTCGAACAGGTTGTGTTCGCGCCGAAGCACGAACCAGCCCGATCCGCCGACCACGCCCGCTGCCGCCGCCACTCCCGCGATGGCCTTGAGCAGCTTGCGCCGAGCGGGCGAGCGCGGCTCTTCCGTTGCTTCCGGAACACGCATCACATCAGCCTCCCGCGACTGTAAAACACTCAAACAAACCCCTCAGGCGAGGTCGTTGCAGCCAGGCTTCAGGCTTTGCGCGCGTACATCACGCACCAACCCTCCGGCGCCACGTCTCCCTCGACGACCTTGCAGGTGCCGGGGTCCTTCGCTGTTTTCCCCGGGATGAAATGGATGCAGTTGTCGCACTGGTCCGCGCCATGCGGCGTAGGCTGATACATCGCTACAGCCTGCGATGCCTTGCTCGACTGGGCCCGTACCGGCGTGGTCTTCAGCAGGCCGGTGGCTGCCACCGCACCCACGGCGGCGATGGTGATGCCGTTGCGGATCAGCGCGCGGCGGCTTTCATTGATGCTGTCAGTAATCTCTTTCATGAGGCTCTCTCTGGTTGCACTGGATATGGATCAGGTGGGGATGGTCTTGACGGCGTGCGGGAGCGTGTTCCACCTCACGCAACCGCCAGCGGTTCCTGGCCGGCAACGGCGGGGGGGCGCTCGGTGACGCGATCGGACCCGCCGTCGACATCGGGGCTGACGCCAAGGCGTCGCCGCAGGGCCGGGCTGGTCGTGGTGTATTGCAACGGAACTTTCTTGCCCGGAATCAGGTATTCCCCGACCGCGAACGCACACAGCGCCGCTTCGTGAAATCCGGACAGGATCAACTTTTTCTTGCCCGGATAGCTGTTGACGTCGCCCACTGCGAAGATGCCCGGCGTCGAGGTCTGGAAGGTGGCATTGTCGACGGCCAACTGGTGATACTCCAGCTCCAGGCCCCATTCGGCGATCGGCCCCAGCGCCGGGTGCATCCCCCAGAACACCAGCAGTTGCCCGGCTTCGATGCGCTGGACCACGCCGCTGCGCGCACGTACACGCACCGACTTGAGTTCGTCGCCGGTGGTTTCCAGCCCCACGATGTCGCCTTCAAAGAACTGCATGCGTCCTTCGTCGCACAGCTGTTGCATGCGCGTGATGCTGGCCGGCACCGCGCGGAACCTGGAGGAGCGATGTACCAGCACGATGCTGCGTGCGCGGTCGATCAGCGCCGCGCTCCAGTCCAGTGCGGCATCTCCACCGCCGGCGATGACGATGTCCTTGCCGTCGAAGAGGTCCGGTTGGGTGACCTTGTAGTGCAGCGACTTGCCCACGAGAGGGGCGGCCTCGGGCACGTCGAGCTGACGCGGCGAGAACGCACCCAGCCCGCCAGCGATGATCACCGCGCGCGTGTCGAAGCGCGTACCGTCGCTCGTCACGACTTCGAAGCGACCCGTGCCCATGCGCCGTACCGACAAGACCGTCTCTTCCAGATGGAACTGCGGTGCGAAGGGCCGGATCTGCGCCTGCAGGCGCTCGATCAGCTCGCGCCCGCTGCACACCGGCACCGCCGGAATGTCATAGATCGGCTTGTCCGGATAGAGCTCGATGCACTGACCGCCGATCTGCGGCATCGAGTCGATCACGTGTGCGCTCAATCCGAGCAGCCCCAGCTCGAATACCTGAAACAAGCCCGCCGGCCCTGCACCGACAATGACGACATCGGTGGAAATCGACTCTCTACTCATGGGAAGACCGGCCTGTTGCGAACGCTCTGCATGGGCGAAAGTCTCCACCTCGATGGCGCACGAGTTTTTGACAACCATCAATTTCTGGAAGCATTGGCCTGTGGCGGGATGTCACACGAGGGCATGCATTTCGAAGACGTCGAAGGAACTTTCGTCCGCCGCAGTGGACAGCAGGCCAACTACCACGCATTATTTCAAGTGGGATGATTGAGTCTGCGTACCGCCGGCCAGGGACAGCCTGCGGCTGCCAAACTGGCAAGCAGCACCCTTGTCTCTGACCGCAACGAGCGACATCAGGGGTACGCGACACCGTGCCACGGGACACACGTGGCGGCGTCGTGAAACACTTGTGGGGATGGATCGAGCCGGCTGCCGGCCGATCAGAGAGGAGCATCTGTTGCGCACACGCAGCATCGCAAAGCGTCCGGCATGGCTGGCGATGGTGGCGATCTGGCTGATCATCGTTGCGCCGGTCGTGTCGCAGATTCTCGCGGGCCATGCAGGCGCGGGCGAGGTGGGTTCGCACTCCTCGCAGATGGCGCATATGGACCACATGGGCCACATGGGCCACGGGCATGCGTCGGACGAGCAGCCGCCGCAGCCCGATCCGATGACCTTCTGCGGTTACTGCGATCTGTTTCACCACACCTCGGTGCTGCCCAGTGTGGACTGGCAGCCCGGCCTGTCCGGGCCACTGCCCTGGCGCATGCCGGTGGTACCGGCCGCGCCCGGCCAGTTCGTACCTCCCTTGCTCAGCGCCGCACCCCGCGGCCCCCCGGTTTCTGCGCAGGTCTGAACTTCACTGACCAGGATTCGCGCCGGCCACGCCTGGCGCCTGTCCCCTTGCCAGAAAACCGAGGAATACCGATGTCTTGCTTCGCCCCCACCGGGCGCGTCCGTACGGGCGCGCCACCATTACTTGCATCTCGATTACCCTGCCGGCTCCGGCATCGCGCATCCGCACGAATGATTGCCGCGGCGCTGTGTCTGGTTCCCATCCCGTTGCTGGCGAAGGACCAGGTGCCGGCCAAGGCGCTCGAACCCGTCGTCGTCACCGCGCCGATGCAGGACACACCACTGACCGTCATCACCAACCCCAAGGCACCCAGACAGCCCGTTCCGGCCAGCGATGGCGCCGACTTTCTGAAAAGCATCCCGGGCTTTTCCACCATCCGCAAGGGCGGCAGCAACGGCGACCCGGTGCTGCGCGGCATGGCCGGTTCACGTCTGAACATTCTGGTCGACGGCGGCCAGATCGGCGGCGGTTGCCCCTCACGCATGGATCCGCCCACCGCCTATATCTCGCCGGAATTGTATGACCGGGTCACCGTGATCAAGGGGCCGCAGACCGTCCTGCACGGCCCGGGAAACTCCGCCGGCGTCGTCCTGTTCGACCGCGACTTCACCCGTTATACCGAAACGGACTACTCGATCGATGCCAGCGCACTGGGCGGGTCGTGGGGCCGCAACGACGTCAACGCGGACCTGCGCGCCGGCTCCCCCACGGGCTATCTGGGCGTCAGCGCCAACCGCACCCATTCACAGGATTACGAGGATGGCAACGGCGACCGCGTGCACTCCAGCTACGACCGCTGGAACACCGACGTCACCGTCGGATGGACTCCCAGCGACGACACCACCCTGGAGCTGTCTGCCGGCAAGGGCGACGGCCAGGCGGCCTATGCCTTCAGCGGCATGGACGGGGCGAGCTTTCTGCGCGAAAGCGTGGGGCTGAAGCTGGTGCAGAAACACCTGAGCACACATTGGGACGAGCTGCAGGTACAGGTCTATCGCAACTACACCGACCACGTCATGGACAATTACACCCTTCGCGATCCGAACCCCGCCAGCATGATGCCGATGGCGGTAGCCAGCGAGGTCGACCGCGACTCCAGAGGTGGTCGCATCAGCGGCACCTGGCGCTGGGACGAAATCGTGCAACTCGACGCCGGCCTCGACGGCTCCGTCAACGTACACGACAACCGCCGCGGTGGTCCGCCCGGCAGCCCGCTGGGCTACTACCAGGACGCGCCCTGGACACGCGATGCCCGGATGCAGGACATAGGCGCCTTTGGCGAGCTGCGCTGGACCTTCGAGCCGCGCCAGCGGCTGATCGCAGGCGCTCGCGTGGACCGAGCCGACACCCGCGGCTACACCCTGAAAGCCGACAGCATGAGCAGCGACATGGGCGGCGGCATGGACGGCATGCCCTCCGACACGACCGTGGCCGCGAACCGCGCATCGACCCTGCCCGCCGGTTTCGTGCGCTACGAGCGTGATCTGAACGCGGCGCCAGCCACGTTCTACGCCGGACTGGGCTATGTGGAACGTTTCCCCGATTACTGGGAACTGTTCGGCGGCAACGTAGACACCTCGCTGAGCAGCTTCAAGGCACTCGAGCCGGAGAAAACCACCCAGCTCGACATCGGCCTGCAGTACCACGATGAGGACATGAGCGCATGGGTGTCCGGCTACGTCGGGGTGGTCGATGATTTCATCCTGATCCACTATCCCGCCACACGTATGGGCACCGGAAGCGCGTCCAATGTGCAGGCGCGTATCGCCGGCGGCGAGGCTGGCGTTACCTACAGACTCGCCGACCACTGGAAGGCTGATGCCACGCTCGCCTACGCCTGGGGCGAGAACCGCACCGAACAGCGCCCGCTGCCGCAGATGCCGCCGCTGGATCTGCGGCTGGGATTGACCTACGACCGGCAGGACTGGTCTGTCGGCGCACTGTGGCGGATTGCCAGTGCGCAGACGCGCGTAGCGGTGGGCGAGGGCAATATCGTGGGCCAGGATCTCGGCCCCAGCGCCGGTTTCGGGGTCTTCTCGGTCAACGGCGGCTTCCGCATGAGCCCGAACCTGACCCTGACAGCGGGCGTGGACAACCTGTTCAACAAGACCTACGCCGAGCACATCAATGCCGCACCGCCCTCACTGGCCGGATACACCACCACCACCCGGGTGAACGAACCCGGCCGCACGCTCTGGCTGAAGCTTGCTTTCAGCCAGTAGACCGCCAGCCATTATGGCGGGCCATGGAAGGCATCGTGGCAACGCCAGCCCGATCCGGTCGCAGCGCGAGATGGTTTGCCATCCGCGCTGCGCTGGAACGGGTGGGTGCTCCGCCGCCGTCGCGCAGAAAGCGCTTCGCACGAAGGCGTCCCGCCACAAACAGGCCGAGACCAGCAGGATGGGCCAGCTTGCAACTTGTACCAGTCAGGCACCAGGCCAACTTTTGCGACGCTGGTACCGCCCGTATCCGGATACGGATACGGAAAATATTGTGCTTGAGCAAGATCCCGAACCTGTCGATATCGATCGGCAAGACCGGTTAACCTATGTCATCGGCCACGGGACGTGGCGCGGCTGGATCATGTCGCGCGCGCCCACCTGTCTTCCCAGGTGGCCATGGCGAGGCGGTCAGCGTATTGAACAGCATGGCGTCAACTGTCGATCTGGACGAGCTCCGGCGCAACTGTGGCTATAGCGCCATCAACGATTTTCGTCTGCCGGCGGGACTCAGCGTCGGAGAGATCCAAACGCTCAACACGACCGTGCGCGACCGACTTCCGCTCGATCGCGGGCACATGCTGTTTCACCAGGGTGGTTCGTTCGGGGCGCTTTACGTAGTCCGCGCCGGTTCGCTGAAGACCTTCGTGGAAGACTCCGAGGGCGACCTGCAAATCCTGGGTTTCCACCTGCCCGGGGACATCATGGGCATAGGCGGCCTTACCAACGAGCACTATCCGTGCAGCGCCGAGGCGCTTGAACGATCCAACGTCTGCGAACTGCGATATGCCCAGTTGCAGGAAGTCAGCGCCAGCGTACCCGCGCTGCACCATCAGCTGATTCGCGTGATCAGCGGCGCGTTGCTCACCGACCAGCGGCATTTGGTGATGATGGGCAAGCAACAGGCACAGCGACGGCTGGCGTTCTTCATACGCCGCATGGCCGATCGCTACGAGCGTTTGTCGCGGGACCCGCTGGCACTGACCTTGTCGATGTCGCGCAGCGACATCGCCAACTATCTGGGCCTGGCCCTGGAGACGGTCAGCCGATTGTTCACCAAAATGGAGTCCGATGGCCTGCTCGCGGTGAATCGCAAATCCGTGCGCATCCTGCGCCGCGATCTGCTGGATGAGCTGTGCGGTGGTGAGGCAGCAGACTGAGAGGCGGTGAAGCGCCGGATCGAGTGAGCTCAGCGGCAAACCAGTACCGGTACCTCACAAGTCACAAGAAGCTTTTGCGTTTCGCTGCCAAGCAGCAAGCGGTTCACGCCATGCCGGCCATGCGATGCCATCACGACAAGATCGCACCCATGGCGGGTGGCTGCGGCGATGATTGCGGCATATGGCCTGTTGCCGATCGCGTGCTCGCTCGTGCAGGACACCCCAGCGGCGCTCGCACGCTTGTGCACTTCCTGCAGATAGCCTTCGGCCTGCTTGATCGCCTCGTTGAAGAAGAACTCCTGATTGGTCCTGACCACATCGACCACATAGGACAGTTCCGGATACGGATCCACGACATGAAAGGCAAAGACATCGGCACCGAGGCTCGCGGCCAGGGCAATTCCGGTGTCGACCGCGCGCAGCGACAGCTCCGATCCATCGGTGGGCAGCAGGATGTGCTTGAACATGAAATCACTCCGCGGACATGAATCGACAAACCCCGACCATACAATGACCGGCCCGCGTTCCGACCGATCGGCGGGTACAAGGCGGGTCGGGATCGGGAACGACGGCGCTGGACATGAAGCATGCACCGGGGCGAATCACCGGGAATTGATCGTGATCAACAAGGCGCCAGCCCGCCACACCGATCAACCGGAATCGACGCAAATCCTTTCCGGAGTCGCCAGCCACGCCAACCTTCTGACGAAGTCCGCCATGGCTGCTCCGCATCTTCTATCGCTGGGGTGTACAACTTGCCGACCCTCGATCGGGATTCGACGATTCCGACACAAGGATCGGTTCCATTTCCCATCTTGCGCGGTCGCTTGATCACCTCTTGCATCGATGTAGAAGAGCCGGCGGGCTGTGCCCGCCCTACGGTCACCGCGCCCGCCGGGTTCCAATCCCCGCGCGGTAGGGAGGGCACTGCCCGCCGGCCTTGTCGCAGTATTCAATCAAGAGGTGATCAAGCGACCGCGCCGGACGCGGAGCGAAGCTCGCATCTGTAGCTGCTCATTATTCGCCGTACGCGACAGCGCGTGCTATTCAGCAGTATGGCTCAAGGCTCGTCGTGCATCACCTGCTCGACCGGCGCCGGCTGGTCCCAACCCGGGTCGTTGAAATACTGCGGATATTGCGCGAGTGCGGCGCGCATGTCAGCCACCGCCTTGTTGTTGTGCGGATCCGCCTTCAGCGTCTGTGCCGCACTGAGCAGCGGCACCAGGATGCCATGCAGAGCCGCGTCGGGTTCGGCGGTCAGTTTGCAGTTGGCGAACATGTAGGTCACTGCACCCTCCACTTCGCCCGCACGATCTGCGGTCATCGACGCACTCATGTGGCCATTTTCGTCATGCTGCAATTGATCCACCGCGATATGGGCGCGACGTATCCCTTTGCGCAAGGGTGCATCCGGGGTCCAGCGCTGCGCCGGTACCGGGACAGTGGACGCCGCCGCCGGGTGGGCATGGGTTTCGTGTACATGCTGCGCGGACGCCTGCTGCGCCGACACGGCCAGACCAAGGCCGCAGGCCAGGGCAAGAACGGTTTTCATGCGAGATGCTCCAAGAGACGGCAACGATGCCGCGATGGCAAGGATGCTACTGTGTCGGCACGCGCCCGCGACTGACCCAGATCAACGTCCAGGGCGTGTGGTTCAGTGCTCGTTGACGGATAGCAAGCTCTCCAGCACCAGCGCGGTCATCCGCGACAGGCCCTGCTCGCGCTGAGATGCGGGCATGCGCTCGCCACGCTGCAGGTGATCGCTCACGGTCAGCACCGCCAGCGCCTGGAAACCCTCGCGCATGGCCACGCCATACAGTCCGGCCGACTCCATCTCGACGCCGTGGATACGGTGCTGCAGCAGTCGTTCGGTCAGATCCGGATCGCCGCCATAAAAGCAGTCCGTGCTGAAGACCCCGCCGATGCGCAGCTCGATCCGCTGGGTAGCGGCCGTGTCGGCCACCGCGCGCATCAGCCCGAAGTCGGCGCACGCAGCCAGGTCATGGCCACCGAAGTGCAGCCGGTTGAAGTTCGAATCGGTCGATGCCGCCTGCGCCAGCAGCAGGTCGCCCAGCTCGATATCGCCCACGCCGCCGCAGGTGCCCACGCGCACGATCCGGCGCACGCCGAACACCCGAGCCAGCTCGGTGGCATAGATCGCGCAGGTGGGAATACCCATGCCGCTGCCGATCACCGTCACGCGCATGCCGTGATAGTGGCCGGTGTAGCCGAGCATGTTGCGGCGCGTGTTCACCTCGCGTGCGTCTTCGAGAAACTCGCCGGCGATGTGCCGGGCGCGCAGCGGATCGCCAGGCAGCAGCACGGTGTCGGCGATCAGATCGGGGGTGGCGTCTAGGTGCGGTGTGGTCATGTGATGGCGATCAGGTGGGAAGAAGAAAACTGCACCCCGCCGCCAACGGCGGCAGTCCCAGATGGACGGCCATGCTCTGGCCGAGGTCGGCAAAGCTGTCGCGCCGACCGACCGCCCGCGCGGCGATCCCTGGGCCATACGCCAGCACCGGGATACATTCGCGGGTATGGTCGCTGCCCGGCCAGGTGGGGTCGCAGCCGTGGTCGGCGCTGATCGCGAGCAGGTCGCCTGGCTGCAGCGCATGCAACAGTTCCGGCAGTCGCGCATCCAGCGCTTCGAGTGCGCCGGCATAACCGAACACGTCGCGGCGGTGGCCATACACCATGTCGAAATCCACGAAGTTGGTCGCGATCAGGCTGCCGCTGCCGGCCTGGCTCATGGCGGTCAGCGTGGCGTCGAACAGCGCGTCGTGACCGTAAGCCTTGACCACGCCTGACACCCCGCGATGGGCGAAAATGTCGCCGATCTTGCCGATCGCGATCACTTCGCCACCAGCGGCCAGCAGGTAGTCGAAAAGCGTCGGCGCAGGCGGCGGCAAGGCATAGTCGCGCCGATGCACGGTGCGGCTGAAACCAGACCCGGTCGAGCCGGTGAATGGCCGCGCGATCACCCGACCGATGTTGTAATCGGTCAGCAGGCCGCGCGCCAGCTCGCACACGCGGTACAGGCGCTCCAGGCCAAACGCTTCCTCGTGCGCGGCGATCTGGAACACCGAATCGGCCGAGGTGTAGACGATCGGACGGCCGCTGCGCAGATGCTCCTCGCCGAGGCGCTGGATGATCTCGGTGCCGGAGGCATGGCAGTTGCCGAGCACGCCGGGCAGCTCGCCCTGCTCCACCAGCTCCTGCAACAAAATGGGCGGAAACGAGTTCTCGGCCTGCCCGAACACGCCGAACGGTTCGGTCAGCACCACGCCAGCGGTTTCCCAGTGGCCGGAGGGCGTGTCCTTGCCACGCGCGCGTTCCACCGCGTAACCCCACAGGCCTTCGGGCACAGGCAAGTTCCCGAAGCCCGCGGCGGCATGTCCATGGGCCGCGGCATGCGCCTGCGGCAGGCCGAGCCGGGTGAAGTGGGGCAAGCGCAACGGACCGCGCGGCGCTGCCGCACAGGCCGGGGCGATGTGGCCGAAAGTGTCGGCGCCTTCGTCGCCGTAGTCTGCCGCATCGGGGGCTGCGCCCAGGCCCAGCGAATCGAGCACCAGCCAGATCGCGCGGCTCATGCCACGCACTCCAGCGCCTTGTGCCACTGCCACAACGGCACGGCAGGCGGTTGCCCGGACGCGATGTGGAATGCCTGCCGCACTTGGGCCCCGGCCCTGTCGGCGGCATCCGCACTGCGCGCGTGAATGATCGCCAACGGCTGGCCCGCCTCGATGGCATCGCCGCGCCCGATCACTTCCGCCAGTCCCACGGCGTGGTCAATCGCCTGACCCGGATGAGCGCGTCCACCACCGAGATTCACCACGACTTCGCCCAGCGCACGTACGTCGATCGCCGCGACATGGCCCGACTCCGATGCCGGCACGGCGCGCTGGATCGGCGCGGTCGCCAGGTGAAGGTCCGGACCTTCCAGCAGATTGGACGGGCCACCCAGCGCGGACACCATCCGCGCAAAGCGCTCGGCCGCCGCACCGGAATCCAGCGCCATGCGCACGTGCTCGTCCGCCTCGCCGCGATCGCCGGACAGCCCGCCCATGCACAACAGCTCGGCGCCCAGTTCCAGGGTCAGCGCGCGCAGCCGTGCGTTGTTGCCGCGGCCACGCAGCAGGTCGAGCGCCGCACGCAATTCCAGCGCGTTACCCGCCTCGCGCCCGAGCACCTGGCCCATGTCGGAGAACACCACGCGCAAATCGATACCGGTTCCCTGCGCTGTCGCCAGCATGCGTTCGGCCAGCGCGCGTGCCGCCGCCATGTCCGGCAGCTGTGCACCGCTGCCGGTCTTGACATCGAGCACCAGCGCCTGCGCGCCGCCGGCGAGTTTCTTGGACAGGATCGAGGCCACCATCAACTCGGCCACATCCACCGTGGCAGTGACGTCACGCACGGCATACAGCCGCCGATCGGCCGGCACCAGATCCGCACCCTGGCCCACGATGGCGCAGCCGACCTCGCCGACCACCTGGCGCAGTCGTGCAGTGGAGGGATGCACGTCATAGCCGGCCAGGCTTTCCAGCTTGTCCAGGGTGCCGCCGGTATGCCCCAGGCCGCGACCGGAAATCATCGGCACGTAGCCGCCGCATGCGGCCAGCAGCGGCGCCAGCAACAGGCTCACGCCGTCGCCCACGCCGCCGGTGGAGTGCTTGTCCAGTACCGGACCGGGCAGGTGATCCCAGTGCAGCCGTTGGCCGGAGTCGCACAGGGCCAGGGTGAACTGGCGGCACTCCTCGACGCTCATTCCGCGCCATGCGACCGCCATCGCGAAGGCGCCGACCTGCCCCTCGCTCCACGTGCCGTCGCCGATGCCTTGCGCCAGCGCCTGCAGCTGCCCGGCGTCGAGCGGGTCGCCGTTGCGTTTGCGGCGAATCAGCTGCGCGGCCGATGGCATGCTCATGCCTGAACCGAAGCAATCGCCGCCAGTTCGCCGAACAGCGCGCTGGCGCCGATGCGAAAGTGCGCCGGGCTGCACCACGGCGCACCCAGCCGCGTCTCGGCCAGATCCAGATAGCTCGCCGCATCGGCCAGCGTGCGGATGCCACCAGCGGCCTTGAAACCGCAGCGACCGCCGGCCGCGGCGATGGCGTCGAGCATCAGCGCAGCCGCTTCGGGCGTGGCGTTGACCGGCACCTTGCCGGTGGAGGTCTTGAGAAAGTCCACGCCTTCCTCCAGGCCGATCGCACACGCAGCGCGCATCAACGCGGGCGTGCCCAGCACGCCGGTTTCAAGAATCAGCTTGAGCCGCACGCCGTCCGTGCAGACTGCGCGGCAGGTTCTGACCACGGTACGCGCGTCGGCCGCATCCCCTTCCAGCAGCGCGCGGTACGGAAGGACCAGGTCGATCTCGTCGGCCCCCGCGCCCAGCGCACGCCGCGTCTCGCGTTCCACTCGCGCGGGATCGCCGCCGCCGTCAGGAAAGTTCACCACGGTCGCCACCTTCACGGCAGCGCCCGGCAGGCAGCGGCGTACGGTGGTGACGTGTTCCGGGTAGACGCAGATCGCGGCCGGCAAGCATGGCGCGGCGGCGGCCGAGCGGCACAACGCCTCGATCTGTGCGGGGGTATCGTTCTCGCCCAGGCTGGTCAGGTCGAGCAGGGACAACAGGCGGAGCGCCAGGGCACGCGGGCTACGGGTATCGACGGACACAAGCCACTCCATGGATCGGTTGCCGCAAAGCGTAAGTGGCGTGGATCGCGCATTCCTTGATCTGCGGCAAGCCGATCAGAACGCGTACAGCAGCACCGCAAAAAAGTGGCAGACGGTGCCAGTCAGCACGAACAGATGCCAGATGAAATGGCTGTAACAGACCTTTTCGTCCAGCACGAAAAACACCACGCCCAGGGTGTAGGCCAGACCGCCCGCCGCCAGCCAGATCAAGCCGCCGGCCTCCATGTGTACCCACAGCGGGTGGATCGCGATCACGCCCACCCAGCCCATCGCCAGGTACAGCACCGTGGACAGATGCGGAAAACGCAGCCCGCCCAGCGCCTTGAACAACAGCCCCGCCAAGGCCAGCCCCCAGACCAGTCCAAACAATCCCCAGCCCCAGCCGCCGCGCAATACACCGAGCGTGATCGGCGTATAGGTTCCGGCGATCAGCAGATAGATCGCGGCATGATCGAGCGCCCGCAGGATCGCCTTGACCCGCGGCTTCACCGCCGCGTGATACAGCGTCGAGGCCAGATACAACAGCACTGCACTGCCACCAAAGACCAGCGCACCCGCCATCGCGTAGCCGCTGCCGACCTGGTCGGCCCGAACCACCAGAACCGGCAGGCCGGCGGCCGCCAGCAACAATCCCAGCCCATGGCTGATGCTGTTGGCAAGCTCCTCGCCGCGGGTCTGCGGTCGGGTGATCGTGCTGGTTCTGCTCGGTGACATGCGCGCACCACTCCACTGTGGTTTCAGGAATGCATTCGGTGCGCCCCATTACACCTTGGTAAACACCAGCGTGCCATTGGTTCCGCCGAAACCGAAGCTGTTCGACATCACCGTGGCGAGCTTCGCCGACTGGCTTTCGCGCAGGATCGGGAAGCCCTCGGCGCGCGGATCGAGCTCGTCGATGTTGACCGAACCGGCCGCAAAGCCATCGTTGAGCATCAGCAGGCTGTAGATCGCCTCGTGCACACTGGCCGCGCCCAGCGAGTGGCCGGTGAGCGCCTTGGTCGAGGAGAGCGACGGTATCGCGTCGCCGAACACCTCACGTACCGCCTCGAGCTCCACGATGTCGCCCAGTGGGGTGGCGGTACCGTGGGTGTTGAGGTAATCGATCGGCCCGCTCACGTTGGCCAGGGCCATCTGCATGCAGCGCACCGCGCCCTCGCCCGACGGAGCCACCATCTCGGCGCCGTCGGAGGTGACGCCATAGCCGACCAGCTCGGCGTGGATGCGCGCGCCGCGCGCCTTGGCGTGTTCGTATTCCTCCAGCACCAGCATGCCGCCGCCGCCGGCGATGACAAAGCCGTCGCGACCGGTGTCGTAGGGGCGCGAGGCGCTCGCCGGCGTGTCGTTGTGGCCGCTGGACAAGGCACCCATCGCATCGAACTGCGCGGTCATGCCCCAGTGTTCTTCCTCGGCGCCGCCAGCGAACATCACGTCCTGCGCGCCGTGGCGAATCAGGTCGGCCGCGGCGCCGATGCAGTGCGCCGAGGTGGCGCAGGCGGCGGAGATCGAATAGCTCAAGCCCAGAATACCGAACGCCGTGGCCAGCGTGGCCGACACGGTCGAGCACATCGTGCGCGGCACCATGTACGGGCCGATCTTGCGCACGCCCTTGTTGCGCAACAGGTCGCCGGTTTCGATCTGCCAGCGCGGCGAGCCACCGCCGGAACCGGCGATCACACCGCTGCGCGGGTGACGGATCTGTTCCAGCGCCAGGCCGGCGTCGGCGATCGCATCACGCATCGCCACGTAGGCGTAGGCTGCCGCATCACCCATGAAACGCTTCAGCTTGCGGTCGATTGCCGCATCCAGGTCGATCTCCGGCACACCGGCCACCTGGCTGCGCAAACCGAGCTCCTGGTATGCGGGAACGGCCCGGATACCACTGTGACCCTCACGCAAGGCCGCCGTCACGCTCGCCAGAGTATTGCCCAGGCAAGACACGATACCCATACCCGTCACCACAACACGACGCATCTCAAAAGCCCTCGGTAGACTGGAACAGACCCACGCGCAAGCCGCTGGCCTCGTAGATCAGGCGGTCATCGACGAAGGTCTTGCCGTCGGCGATCACCAGCCGCAGCTTGCCGCGTATCACCCGGCGGATGTCGATCTCGTAACGCACCAACTTGGCGGTGGGTCTCACCTGGCCCGAAAACTTCACGTCGCCCACGCCCAATGCCCGACCGCGCCCCGGCTCGCCCAGCCATGGCAGGAAGAAGCCGCTGAGCTGCCACATCGCATCCAGTCCCAGACAACCGGGCATCACCGGATCACCGATGAAATGGCAAGCAAAAAACCAGAGATCCGGATGGATGTCCATTTCGGCCTGGATCACGCCCTTGCCGTAGGCGCCACCTTCTTCGGAAATATGCGTGATGCGATCGAACATCAGCATCGGCGGCGAGGGCAGCCGGGCGTTGTCATCACCGAACAGTTCGCCGCGACCGCAGGCGCGCAACTGCTCGAAATCGAAGGAAGACGGAGGTGTCATGAAATACTCGATGGGTAAGGAACGCCCAGTTTGCCAGCTGCGTGCCGCCGTGTCTTGATTGCAGTCAATCGTCTCTACCCCCTCTTGCAACCCGTACGCTCGCGAACGGAGTCCGATCGCCGCAGCACGGGCCTGATCTTTCAGACCGGGCAACCGTGGTCGTGCCGACAATGCGCCCCCAGCGATCTTCTGCGCAAGCGCATGGCGCGCAACAGGGCCTTGGCCAGGCGCGCCTGCCAGCCAGCCTCCGCGATCGCCACGCATGCCCGCCATGCATCGCGCAACACCGCCGCCTCGCGCACCGGACCGGCGCTGCGCGAAAGCAACGCGCGCAGCGCCACGATCTGCTCCGCTGGCAAGCTGCTGCCCTGTTCGATCCAGCGATACTCGCCCTGCCCCAACGACGGCGCGTCCGATGCCGCAAGCACACGGCCCAGACGGCGGCCGAACACCACGCCTTCGAGCAGGGAATTGCTGGCCAGCCGGTTCGCCCCATGCACGCCATTGCAGGCCACCTCGCCAACGGCATACAGCCCCGGCAAGCTGGTTCGGCCGTCCGCATCGGTGGCCAGCCCGCCCATGTGGAAGTGCGCCGCCGGCGTCACCGGCAGCGAGGCCAGCCGCGGGTCGAACCCGTGCGCCAGACACGCCGCCAGCACCGTAGGGAAGCGCCGTTCCCAGTCGCCCTCGACGGCAGTCGCGTCGAGCCAGGCCTGACCACCCTCCCGCTGCAGCCCGGTCAGGCGCCGCGCCACCACGTCGCGCGGCGCCAGATCGCCCAGCGGATGCACTCCCGCCATCAGCGCGCGCCCGTCGGCATCATGCAATCGTGCACCAGCACCACGCAGGGCCTCGGTAATCAGCGGCAGACAGTGTCCGGGCACGTCCAGGGCGGTGGGATGGAACTGCACAAACTCCAGGTCGCGCGGCGCGGCGCCGGCCGTCAGCGCCAGTGCCAGGCCGGCACCATCGGCGCCCGGTGGGTTGCTGGTACGTGCGAACAGCGCCCCGATGCCACCGGTGGCCAGCACCACGGCCGCCGCTTCAATCTCTTCCCGCCGTCCACGTTCATCGCGGGTGCGTACGCCAGCCACCCGGCCCTCGCGCAGCAGCAAGCCTTCCACGTCCACGCCGCCGCGCCACTGCACGTGCGCCGCTGCCTGAACCCTGGCGCGCAAGGCCCGCACCAGCGCCGCACCGCTGGCGTCGCCGCCGGCGTGCACGATGCGCGATGCGCCGTGCCCTCCTTCGCGCCCCAGTTGCAGTTGCCCCGCGTCATCGCGGTCGAACGCCACACCTTGTGCCTGCAGCCAGGCAATCGCCTCCGGCGCCGCAGCGGTCAGCCACTGCACCATCGCGGCATCATTGTGATGGGCGCCCGCGAGCAGGGTGTCGGCGGCGTGCGCAGCGGGACTGTCCGCGGGATCCAGCGCGGCGGCGATGCCGCCCTGGGCCAGCGCGCTGGCGCTGCCGCTGCCGTCGTGCGCGCGACACAGCAGACGCACCGCCACCGGCGCCGCGGCCAGCGCCGTGGTCAGCCCGGCCACGCCACTGCCTACCACCACGATCGGCAGGTGCGCGTGCCTCACACGGATTCGCGCCGGCCCACCGCCAGCATGCGCTCCAGCGCCGCGCGCGCACGCACGCGCACGTCGGCGGGGATCTCGATAGCGTGCTTCAGGTCGCGCAGACTGGCGTAGATGTTCTGCAAGGTGATCCGCTGCATGTGCGGGCACAGGTTGCATGGCTTGATGAACTGCGTCGCCGGGAACTGCGAGCGCAGGTTGTCGGCCATCGAGCACTCGGTGATCAGCGCCACGCGTGCGGGCTTTTCGCGCTCCAGCCACTTGCCCATCGCGGTGGTGGAGCCGACGAAGTCCACCTCGGCCAGCACCTCGGGTGAACATTCCGGATGCGCCACCAGCTTCGCGCCGAACTGCTCGCGCGCATGCCGCGCTTGCTGGCCGGTGAACTTCTCGTGCACCTCGCAGCGACCGTGCCACAGCACCAGTTCGACCTTGGTCTGGCTGGCCACGTGGCGACCCAGGAATTCGTCCGGCAAAAAGATCACCTTCGGCGCGCCCATCGACTCGACCACCTGCACCGCATTGGCCGAAGTGCAGATGGCATCGGACTCCGCCTTCACCGCGGCCGAGGTATTGGCGTAGCTGACCACCGGCGCGCCCGGATGCTGCGCGCGCAGCGCCAGCACATCGTCGGCGGTGATCGAGGAGGCCAGCGAGCAGCCGGCTTCCAGATCCGGAATCAGCACGGTTTTCTCCGGCGCCAGGATCTTCGCGCTCTCGGCCATGAAGTGCACGCCGCACAACACGATCAGGTCGGCGTCGCAATCGGCGGCGGCCTGGGCCAGCCCCAGCGAATCGCCGGTGATGTCGGCCACGCCGTGGAAGATCTCCGGCGACTGGTAGCTGTGCGCCATGATCACCGCGCCACGCTGCTTCTTCAGCTTGTTGATGGCGTCGATCCACGGCAGGTGCAGCGGAATTTCCAGACACGGCACCAGCGGCTCCAGCCGTTCGGCCAGGGCCGCGTATTCGTGCTCGAGTTCGTCGCGCCAGACCGGCACGGGCAAGCTTGCGAGGTCAGTCATGATGATCTTTGTGTGGGTGACAGGGAGCCGGCGATGGAGTCAGAGGTTGTGAACCACGACCGCCGCAGCGAGAGTATCGCCGGGCGTTCGCAGTGGGTGGGTGATTTTTTCACAGCCTCTCGCCAGTCGCCATGATACGTCATGGTTTGCCCGGCCTCCGGCCGGGTAACAGCATCATGCCGGAAGTTGGTGCCGCCGTGCCTTGACCCGGGTCAACCGATGCTCGCGGGCGAGCGCGGGACCCGACGATGACCGCAGCGGCGCTCCCACAGCCGGCGCCTCACCCGGCTGCGTCGCTTGCCGGCCGCACCGGCGCAGCGGCAAGCGCCTGTGCGGCAGGCAACACCTGTATGTCGTAAACCTGCGCGGCCTCAAGCATGTCGAAATCCGCGTGCTGGCGCTTCTTCACCCCGTAGTCGGACAGCACCAGATGGGTGTCCGCCGTCACCCCGGCGTTGGCCAGGCAGGCCGCGGCGCATTTCAGCACGCAGCCATCCAGCGCCAAAATGCGACGCCCACTCTGCGCGGTGCGCACCAGGCCGGTGACGCCACCGCCGACGCCGGCGATGCAGGACATCTCGGCCAGCCGTTCGCGGTCCAGCTTCAGGGCCAGGTGGTTGGCCATCTGTGCCGCGCTGGAACAGCCCGAACAGGAGTAGACCAACGGCAATTTGATCCTCATCGAGGTGTCTCCAGTCTCTGCAGAAAGTGATTGGCGCGCCGACGCACGCCGAGCAGGGTCCAGCCGACCAGCGCCCAGACCAGCGCCAGCGCCACACCTGCCGCGCGCGACAGCCCGACGCCGGGCCAGGCCACCGCGGCCGGCAGCAACAACAATGGCAGCTGTGCCAGCAACACGCGCCGCTTGTCGGCATCGGGCAGCAGCCGCTGCACGCCGGGCACCTGGATGCCGCGACCGCAACGGCGATGCAACTCGATCCAGCCGATGAACGGCACGATCTCCAGCGCCATCCCGGTTACCAGCAGCGGCAACGCGATGGCCAGACCAAGCGCACCGGCAAGCATGCCTCCGGGCAGGACCGGCAGCAGCAGCGCCGCCAGCGCCAGCACGATCAGCCCGACCCGCCAGTTGCTCGACAAGGGCGCACGACGCAGGCGTGGCGCCCGCCACTGCAGCCACAGCGCCGCCATCGCGAACAGCAAGACATGCGCTGCCACGACGATGGCCAGCCAGGGCCTGTTTGCATCCAGGCGCAGCCATGCCGCGAGCAGCAACAGCAGGACCGCGCTGGCCAGCCACGCAGCCTGCGCCGGCTCGGGTAGCGTGCCCGTGCCCTGGAACATCGGCATCACCACCCGCGCCACGCTGGCCATCAGCACCACCACCCAGCCCAGCACACCCCAGCTGGCGTGCACATCGGTGAGCGCCGCCGCCGGCAGGCTCAGGCGGCCCTCCAGTCCGAACGCCAGCACCGCCCCCAGCAAGGCGGTGGCCAGCGCAAAGCCGATCGCCGCGCCAAAGCCGGCGCGCAGCAGGCGTTGTCCCGTCGCGCCGACCAAGCCGGGAACCACCATCGCGGCCAGAGTGGCAAAGGCCAGCGGCAACAGCGCCGCAGCCCCCAGCAGGGCGATCGGCCAGCTCTGGTGCAACCCCGTCACCAGCAGCGTCACGCCGAGATTGAACACCACGTGCAGCGCGTGCCCCAGGCGCGCGCCACCACGCAGCTGCACGCCACCCGCGGCCGGAAGAAACTGCAAGACGCTGCCGAACATCGCATTGCCCAGCACACCCAGGGCGAACACGTGCACCAGCGCCAGCGTGGCCGGATTCCAGCGCGAAACCAGCGCGGCGTCGCCATCGATCGCCAGCAACACCCCTGCCAGCACGCCCCACAGCGGTACGGTCAGCAGGAAACGGCGTGGCAGCGAGGCGACCGGCGCCTGCTCAAGCCGCAGTTTCGTCATCGTCCAGCGGACAGCGAATCACCACGCGCGCACCCCCCGCAGGCAGCAGCATTGCCGTGGCCTGCAGGCCGCGCGCCGCCAGCACATCGAGCAAGGGGGTCGGCAGCAACGGCGTGAGCACCTGCAGCTGTTGGCCGGGGCGCAGCGCGTCAGCCGCCGCCAGCGCACGCTGCATGGGCTCGGGCGATGGCAACGCGCGCAGGTCGAGTTCGGCAAGCATCGCCTCTCCCTCTTGCGGCTGGTTTGATCGATCGGTTGGCATGCTGCTATCTGAACCCGGCAAGGCTGTTGCTGCGTTGACCTGGGTCAACCCTTCCCCAGCCGGCAGCGGGTTGTCAATGCGCGGCGGCCAACGATTGTTGTCCACGCCACTCCAGCTGCAGCCACAGCTTCGCGCTGTCGCGACCCCAGCCATCGGCCTGATAGTTGCCCACCTTCAGCAAGGCATTGAGGCCGGTGGTGACGGGAAACGCCAGTGAGGCATCCCACTCGCTGCCGTAGCGCCCGCCACGATCTGCACGATAGTCATGGTAAACGACCGCCCACGCCAGCTTGCCGGCGAGACTGCCGCGACCGAACTTGCCGTTGAGCCCCAGGTAGCGGTCCTCCAGCCCACCGGGCGGGGTGACAGTGAACTGGTCGTTCCAGCCGTTGAACCCATGCAGCGTGGCCAGTGGCGTCTGCACCGCATACCCGTCGTCGCTGCCGAGATGCTCCCAACCCAGCTTCGCGGTCAATCCCGGCAGCGTCCAGCTCGGTTCGATCAGCCAGTAACTGGTCGTATAGCTGGCCGGATTGTTGGCATAGTCCGATTGCCGCGCGAACTCGAGCGCCCAGCCGGGGCCGACGCCACGCTCGACGTAGCTGCCGGTCCAGCGCAGGCCATAGGTGGCGGTAGAGGCGGTGCGTACGTCGCGGTCCTCGTGCAGGTAGGCGTAGCCCACCCAGGTTTGCGCGCCGTGCGCATAGGCGGCGTTGAGCAAGTGGGTATCGAGCTTGCGCTCACGTGCCTGCGGGTTGAGGGCATCGGGACCGGCCACGCGGTGCACGCGATCGAGCCAGTCATAGCGCACGGTCAAGCTGCTCGCCGGCTGCCATTGCAGCGCGATTGCGTCGAAGGTCTGCTCGAACTGGCGCCAGCCGACATTGCCGACCCAGCGCTGGTTGTCCAGCGCGATACGCTGACGTCCCAGCGTGGCCCCGAAGGCCCCGCCCTGCCAGCCCAGCCAGGCCTGGTTGAGTTCGGTGCCGTGCGGGTCGGTGATCGCAGGATACTGCGTGCGCCCGTTCGCGCCGCTGTTGTAATGATCGTCGGCGCTGGCCACGCCAGCGCCTTCCAGCAGGGCGCTCCAGCCCTCGCCGAAGGTGGCGCGAAGACCCAGACGCAAGCGCAGCGTGGTGGCACTGGCATCGCGACTGAAGGCATCATCGTCGACCTGTTCATGGCGCAGGCGTGCATCCCACTCCAGTTGCAGTGGCACGCTTTCGGGCGCCGTCTGCGCCGCGCTGTCGCGACCGCCTGCCGCGGCTGGCATCGCCATGACCAGCAGGCTCGCGGCGAGAACGATGCGGTGGCTCGTGTTCATCGTGTGCTTCCCAGTAGATGCGCGCAGTGTGCTGCGGTGTACCCAGCCGGAAATTGACGGCAGTCAAACCGGAGGCAGGAAAACCGAGGCTGTGACAACACGCCGCACTAGCGTACGCGAAAACGCCGCCTCGAAGGCGGCATCTCGCAAACAGGTGAACGTCCAGCGGTCCGTTTGAAATACGGCATCATGGCCTGGAACCCAGCGCGTTGACGGCTTTCACGAACTCCGGCACGAGTTTGCCGATCATCGTCGTACGCGCCGCGATGCGGCCATCCACGTCGAGCAAAATCAATTCGCTGCGGTGGTTGAATTCGCCATCGGACAATTGCCGGTACTGCAGGCCGAGCACGCCGGACAGCTGCCGCACCTGGGCTGGCCCGGCGCGCACCAGGGCCCAGATGCGCGGATCGAGCTTGCGCTTCTCGGCGTAGCCGCGCAGGGTCGCCACGTCGTCCCTGGCAGGATCGAAGCTTACCGCCAGCGCAGACACGGCGAGGCGACAACAGCGGTGGTCAACGAACGCAACATGAGCGACGCCAGGTGGGGCTTTCCAGGCGCGCAGCATGCCCGGCAAAAATCCCACCTTCTCTCAAGAAACAAAAATCGCAAGCCCTGGTTTCTTCGCGAACGCCTGGCCCGGCACGGGCCGGGGAAGCTGATTAACGTCGAACCTCAGCTGTCAAAAACCCCTCTCCCATCGCTGTCTCTGGATCAGATATCGATGGAATACCGCGACCACCCCGGCGGGCAGTGCCCGCCCTACGGCGCGCCGTTGTAATCGCATGGACTCGCCCCCGCGCATTCAGGCATCGCGGTGCCAATGGTGGTGAGCTAGCGCTACCAACATAGTCACGCGAGGGCGAGCCCATGAAAAAGCTTACTGCCATAGCCATCGATTTGGCCAAGAATGTG
>JACDJC010000627.1_pt1 | contig 39764 bp, 47 predicted proteins | sample 7454191 | NCBI WGS metagenome assembly JACDJC01 (sample SAMN14253291, study PRJNA609438) | sludge metagenome | isolation source: sludge after 25d culture with pyrite and EDTA | collected 2018-12-20
AGATGTACCCGAGCGGGTATATTCTTCATGAGCTTGCTCAAAGTTTGCGCAAACAAAAAAGAGCTACGAATGATTTTCGTAACTCTTTGAAATTTAAGTGGGCCCAACTGGGCTTGAACCAGTGACTCCCTGATTATGAGGTAGGTTTCCTGACTTTGCAAAGTATTTAATTAGAACTGATTACGGGGATTATAAAATCCATTTATAAACTATTTATAAAATAAATGCGTACTTAACAAAATAATATACTGTTTTAATACTTATTCAAAGCTACAAAAAAAAAGCGCCCTATTGGATTATATAGGAGCGCTTTTTAAATTAACTGATCTACTACTGAATGAACCTTCTTTTCTTGAATGCAATAAATGGGATGACAATCTTAAGTCCGAGAAACTTCTTCCCTTTCGGACTATCAGACCATGGAATCCGGAATGTGGAGAACTTAACCTTCCACTGCCGGTTCCGGGAGAGCAGCCATGATTTCATCGACGACCTGGTAGATTACTGGCATGATGCCAGGATTCTCGGCTTCAATCTTAGTCTTTAGTTTTTCAAGGCCTACGTTGTCCGCAATTTTGATCGCGGGACCATCCATCGCTTCATAGATGCCTTTCAACTCAATGAGTGCATCCAGTTTCTTTTCCTGTTCTGGAGTCAGGAATCCTTTTCTCTCTTCCATATTTTTCGTGTTAAAAAGTGAATGATTTTTTCTCTGTTTCTCCATGCCTTGTCCAGCAGTCCGATTGCGGCCAGGACCTCAGCAATGTTGTATATTGTTATCTGTACTTCTGCTGGAATAGCGTCCGGCTTGACTGAGTTAACCACCTGCATGAGAAGCCATATTACCGTTGCGGCAGTCGTTTTCTGCCCTTTGGTTTTATCATATATGTTCTTTGGAAGCGTCATCCCTCAATCTTTTTCATCCTTTTAATTAATCTCCTTGCTCTGCCCGGAGTCTGCCTGAACCAAAGGCTTTTCTTCATGTTCTCAGCAGCCAGATTGTAATACCCATTTTGGATATGTCTTAGAGTATTCCGGAATGTCAGAAGCCCTCTGATGCCCATCTGGAAAGCCATGTTGGTCAGGATATTCTGAACCTCAACGGGAGCAGATGCAATCCAGGGGAGATTCTTTCGAAGCTCATTTGATACCTTTTCAATATCATTATCAAGCAGGTAATAGGCTTCATCCTCGGTTATCCCGTTCTGGATAAATTCAGCTGTAAGTAGTTTCCTGACCTCTTTGATTTCGGTATTGTTGAGTTTTATTTGAGGTCTTGCCATAAGGAATACCATGCATTCGTCTGCGGTAAGTGGATTGTCATCCAGGTTACGGCCGACTCCGATCGTTAACTTACCGGCAGTGCATCTGTAAGGAAACAACTTCAACCCTTCGTCTTTAATTAGCTGGTCTCTTTCGCTCATTTCTACTTACCTTTTCATGCCATGTCTCAATTTTCGTAATCCTGTTTTCATGATCCTCGATCTTCTGGCCATGCTCTTTAAGAGAATTGTCAATTACCGGATACTTGAGGGTTCCTTGCATTTGCAGAACCTCGACAGCTGTACGTAACTTATTTACTGCATCTGTCAAGGCTTTTGATGCATCTCCCTGTTGTCTTAAAAAATAGCCGACTACGGCGAGCAGAACGGAAATCAGAATTCCGGATAACCAGACCACTAACCTTAAGCTCTCAAGATCTGGATTGATAGAAGCATAGTTCATGTCTTATACTTTTTGCTATCAAAATTCTCGAATGAATGCTTACTAACATATTGCATATTGGTTGAAGATTAACTCATTAATGAAATGATGAAAAAAACGGCAGGATTTAACTCCGATACATTTCTACAGACAATGACCTTTGTTAAAAAAAGGAATCTATGAACAAAGGACATGTATCAAATGAAATGTTTGCCAACCGGGTTTCTTGTCATGGAAAGATTACCGAAGCGCAAATACTGAATGGATTCAAGCTCGCAGAGCACCTGCCATTCTCGATCTGTATTGTTCCAAAACAGGCAACAACAAATGTTATTTTAATTGTTGACCTCAAATTATATCACGATGACAATAGTTCTGACTTCCCTTGCGTGCTGAACGACTGGACGCCAGGAGCAATTGTAGAACTGGCACCGGAGTCAATTGACCTGCTTACTTATGATGTTTACTGGGCCGCTGGCTCTTATGCAACACCTGAATAATGGGCTTGATAATCGCACTTGGTAGAAATGGCGGTGTTGGACGTAAAGTTACGGAAGCGACACACGCATACGGGGTACAATGGGATGCGACAAATAGCTCTCCATCATGTATTCGCATTGGTAATCTTGGGCTTCATGCATCACTGCCGGTTCACAGTCAAATGAGGGGATGCCTACTTTTGGATAATGGAACAATTAACTATTACCTTAAAGCGGATGACTGGAGCAAGAAGGCTGATGGAACTCCATCTGATCTTTCTGGAGCGGATGGTCAGGTGATGGTTCGGATGCCTCAGCATTACCGCAAATTTGAAACTGACGGGAACGTACGTCGTGTAATGATTTCTGAATATGAACTTACAGGGTATCACCTGGTTCCTGAAATGTTTATATCGGCATATGAGGCAACTGTTCAAAGATCAGTAAGCAAACTTGCCAGCGTTGTAAATTTTGCAGCTGATTATCGAGGAGGCAACAATAATGCTGCCTGGGATGCAAGTCATTCAATCGCACTTCAGGATGGATCTTCGGTGCCAGCAAATCCATCACCAGGAGACACTATCGTATTCAACTCAACCACTTTTACATTTGTTGCTGCTCTTACAGATCCTGCAGTTGCCGGGGAGGTTCTGATCGGTGGCACGCCTACGGATACAATGGCAAATTTTGTCAGTGTATTCAATGACTTGATAACCGGATTCCTGGCAGTACCTGCCGGGACACCTAACAATACTTGTTCTATTCAGTCCAGTTCAACCAACCAGGGAACCTTGACCGTTTCCGGGACAAACATTGTTGTGACAAGTACAACCAGAAGCCTTCTTGGAAGACCGGCGTCATTGATTAGCAGGACAAACTTTCGTACTTACGCACGTAATAGAGCTGCTGGTACAAAGTGGAATTTGTATACATATGATGCACATAAAGCGCTGACATGGCTATTCGTGATTGAATACGCAACCCGTAATAGCCAGCTTGCTGTCAACAATGCACTCACCGCAGAGGGTTATAGACAGGGAGGACTCGGGAATGGGGTAAGCACTGCGAACTCAACCGAATGGAGTAACTTTAATGGCTATTATCCATTTGTTCCATGCGGTTACACTGACTCTCTGGCGAATGGTTCAGGAGAAGTTGAAATATCAGTTGCAAATTTTGGCGGCGCAGGAATTGCAAGAGCTTTTATGGCTAATCGCTATAGAGGGATTGAGCATCCATTTGGCCACATATGGAAAAACTCGGATGGTGTCAATGTCAAGATACAGGCAGCTGATGCAGGAGGTGAAAGCCAGCTTTGGGTTTCGGAGAATCCAGCTGATTTCAGTGACAGCGTATACACTAATTATGAGAATCGTGGTTTGATCGCAAGGGGTAATGGCTATGTCGGGAATGTGGTGTTCGGAGACAAAGGAGAGTTACTACCTTCAACCACGCAGGCATCTTCAACTCTGTATTGGTGTGACTACTTTTATACTTCTATACCAGCTTCAGGTGAGTCCTTACGTACCCTGTATTGGGGCGGTTTTGCGTCTTATGGTGCGGATGATGGCCTCGCCTATGCGTCTTCGAATAACGTCCCTGCGACTACGCTTTCGTATGTCGGGTCGCGCCTTTGCTTTTTACCGTAACACGGGGTCACGATGAACAGGTCACGAAACACGGAGAATGTCCAGTTGAAAACTGGACCGGAACACGGAGAAAATTTTCCGGGACCCGTGACCGTTTCATTTTTTTTTGCATCTTTGGTCTGCAGAGTTCATTTTTTGATTTTTGCAGGCTGTTTGTCTGTGACCCTGTATTGGGGCGGTAATGCGAATAATGGTGCGAATGATGGCCTCGCCTATGCGAATTCGAATAACGTCCCTGCGAATACGAATTCGAATGTCGGGTCGCGCCAATGTTTTGTAAGAAAGAATTATGCAGTCAAAGGCCTTGCCACTTGGCAAAAAATTACTTCACGTAACAGGGGTGTTGGTAGCGATTCGCGAAGGCTCTCCATGACAAAGCAAACTACTCAGGCACAAATTTTATTCAGTAATCTTAAAAGTAAAGAATATGACAGGAAGTTGCACACAGCTTCCCGTTTCGAATATTGTTCGATACGGGAATACCGGTCGTGGTCAGGTAATGTTTTTGGTTGATCGAAATGATCGACCAACGGATGATGGCCAGCTGATCGAGAACTATGATTTTCACTATGTGGAGGTGAGTGATTTCAAAAGGGAAACCATCATCAATACAGTAATCCGAGAGAAGTATTCCCAGGCTGATGCTGAAGCTATACTTTCAAACTATCTTGCAGGTGAAGATAATGGCGAATATGCAGAATTTCAACGCTGGCGAAAGATTGCCAAAGCCGTTGCTGATGGAAGCTGGCTGAAGGCAGATCTTGAAATCCACCTCACGGCAGAGGTTGGGGATATGATAAATGACATTGTTTACACCCTTAATGAGAAAGGACTTATTCCATGATAAAAGGAGGAGAAAAGCTAGCTCAATATCTTAACAAGAAAGGCATTGAGCCAAAGCAGAAGGAGAAACAAAGCCCATCAAATATAAATTCTGCGGCAAAGCAAAAGGAGCTTCTGGTTACTATTGCTAAGGATCTTGGCTATTTGGAGTAATTTAGACTAAATCCAAATTTGTACAGGGCTGTTTTTTATTATGTATGTTTTCGCTTAATTTGCCCTTCAATGTTAGCGAATGAAGCGCATAAATAACCTATATAACGACATAATTGCGATAGATAACCTGCGGCTGGCTGATGAAAAGGCCCGGCGCGGAAAACGTAAATCAAGAGGTGTCTTATTGCATGATCAAAATAGGGACAATAATATTTATGCGCTTCATCTTGCCTTAAAGGAAAAGACCTTCCAAACATCTTCGTATTCAAACTTTAAGATTTATGAGCCAAAGGAGCGAGAGATCTCCAGGCTGCCGTATTATCCGGATCGGATAGTTCATCATGCGGTCATGAATAAACTTGAATCCGTATGGGTGTCAGTTTTCACTATTGACACTTATAGCTGTATCAAGGATCGTGGAATCCATGGAGCATTGGAAAGGTTGAAAAAGGACCTTAAGGATATGGAAGGGACAAAGTATTGTCTCAAAATCGATATAAAGAAATATTACCCGAGCATTGATCATTCTGTACTGAAATCCATAATCCGACGCAAGATAAAGGACAAGGATTTGCTGTGGCTCATGGATGGAATCATTGACAGTGCCCCTGGGATCCCGATAGGTAATTATCTGAGTCAATATTTTGCAAATTTATATCTCGCATATTTTGATCACTATGTCAAGGAAGAAATGATGGTGAGGTATTACTACAGGTATGCCGATGATATGGTATTTCTTTCTGGATCCAAGGATTTTCTCCATGATTTATTTTCGAATATAAAGGAGTATTTGCTAAATAATTTAAAGCTTGAGATCAAGGATAATTACCAGATATTTCCAGTTGAATCCCGTGGCATTGACTATATAGGGTATCGTTTTTATCATACCCATACGCTTTTGCGCAAGCTGATTAAGAAGCGTTTTGCCAGGGCTGTTTCCAAACGTGGCAGTGCTATTCAGACACATGCTGCATATTGGGGTTGGGCGAAACATTGTAATAGTATAAATCTAGTGAAAAAACTAAATATGAAATCGTTCTCTGACTTTAATATACCCGTTCCTACCGGATCTTTTACTGGTGAAAAAATAAAGATTGCGAAGATCATGAACCGTGAGATCATTGTTCATGATTCCCGAATTGACGACAGCAAGTTTCCGAAGAACAAGAGTGGAAAGGTTCTGGTATTGCAGATTGAAGTTGACTCGGAGAAAAGGGTTCTTTTCACAGGCTCGGATATACTGATAGGGCAAATACAGCATGTACAAAAAGAAGACTATCCATTTACCGTAACCATTGTTAAGGAGGGCGAACACTTTCAATTCAGATGATCGTTATAAGTAACCAGCCAGGTCCCAGGATTCATCTGCTCGATTGAGATAATCTTGCTTTCATCGATTCCCATTACCTCAATGTCCCGGAGAGATCCTTCCCAGGTTATCGATTGCGGTGTAATTGAAAGCACATAGTCTTCAGCCTCCTTTTTGAGTCTTTTCCTTCGCTCTATTTCAGCGATTATTCTCGCATCATTATTTCGGTCAGGGCATGGCATTCCAAAAGTCCTCCCATGATAAGTTTATTGTTACAACTCCATTAACCTTTTGATATACTATTGTATATGGCGAACCAGTTCCATCTTTAGGGTTCCACCTTGCTTCTACCTTAAAGTTTTCGAGTGGGTCTTGAGTCCATGCTCCGGTTGAGTCTCTTGTGGCAGTTATATACATTAAAAAGTAAAAATTAACCCATTCCCAAGCGGTCTGTCTAATACCCCATGTACCATTCAGGGCTAACGGACAAGAGTATTTATAACCTAAAGAAACAAGTTGATACATAAATAATGTTGTCGATGGCAGAGATATATACACATAATTGCCACTTGATATAGGTCTCTGCCACATACATTTAGTAGTTCTCGTAAAGTCGGCCTCATTATACGACCCATTTATTCTTCCAACATAATCATCAATCTTTTCTATTACCTGATCACAGGCTGTTCCGTTATATATAAGTTGATTTGAAATTGTTTTTAAAGAAATTGATACTGTTTTATTAGCATCATCCCAAGAAAAGACTGAATCAAAAAATATATAAATGGTTTTCGCTACCTCTCCATCACCACATCCAGTAGATGTAGTTATCCAACTTATTTGAGTCCACCTATAATAAGTTAGTTTAGTTGGGTCGTTTTCCCAACCTGTGACCCAAGATCTTGTAGAACCATATAGTGATAATACACCATCCTTCATGCTATCATAGGCAGATTGGTCATCACATTGAATAGTAACAATATTTCCTGTTTTTGTTATAGTAGCATTTCCATTAAGAGACATTTTAGTTCCATTCCCAACTCCTCCATTAGATGTGCCTGCTGAAACGCTATAATTTTGATAATCTGTAAAAGTATCATTATTTACAACAGAGAATAATCCATTGCTTAGTCTTCCTCCTGCATACAAATTAAGATTTGCTGGTTCATCTATTTCTATTGAATTTCTAAATTTTACTGTCCAAACAAACCTGCAATTAACGGAATCCCATGTTAAATTGAAACCTCCTGTTATCCATTTTCTCAAATCATCATTAAAAATATTAGTTTCAAAAACAGTAGATGAAGTCAAACACTTCAAATCCACATACCACTCAGTATTTACGTTCCCTGTCTTAACAGATGGGGTAATTTCCAATATCAAATAATCTCCTGCTGAATATGCTGGAAGAGATATAAATTGTTTTACCCCTAAGACATCAATCTCTTTAGGATCATCATCCCATTTATGTGATGGTAAGTCACTTCCAACAATTATATCAACAAGCGGGTTTACTAAGTCTGATTTGTGAAATATTTTTAGTCTATCTGCTACACTATAAGCATAAAAATAGAAAGCAAAATAAACGGATGTTTCATTTAAGTCAAACATTACTCTACGTGCAGCCAATGAGTAATCAAGTTCCTTTTTATAATAAATACGGTAGTCATATCCTGTACTTGCTGCTGTTGACCCAGTTCCGACCAATCCGCAATAAACTGAACTCACTGTAATGGTAGGCAAATTCTGAATTATCTCACACCACTTTTTACACGCTTTTGGCTCCAGAAATATCTGAACCCCACCAACTACTATATATCTTACCACCGCCGTGTATGTTCCTCCAATGACAGGAGTGGCAGCATTGCCGGTCATAGGATGAAATGCCTCAATATCCGGATCATAGCCTTTACCGGTAACGAGTGCATGTACTCCATTCCGGTACCAGTCAATGACATATTCGTCCAATACACAGCCATTGCTCGATACCAAATTACCAACATTAAGGACGCTCGTGGAGCTACCAACATAGGTGTCAAACGAAAGCGTACCACATCCACACGCCACCTTCTCCCCGCAATTACAGTTTGTCAATATCATAGTGTAATCTTCCCCCTCAATATTGTTGGTGTTCCAGAATCCGTACCGGAAGTATTTATCGTAATCCGATCTCCGGCCACGGCAACATTATTAGCAGATGCCGTAAAAACAGCAACCGTTGAAACTGTCATATTATCCAGACCGGTCACCGATGTAGATCCGATCTTTACAGCCACTGCGGAAAGACTTCCATCGCTCTCTAATATTGCCCCGCTTATTGTATAACCTGCAGTTGAGTAGAGGTCAATTACAAATGTTTCGGCTATTCCGGCATTTACACAAAACTCAAAAGTAATTTCAGAAAGTCCGCCACCTCCTCCAGAAGCACTAATCACAAGCTTGTTTTCATCTGCCCCAGAGCCTTCGGATATCGTCACATTAGTTCCGGCAATAATCTTTTCAGACAGATATCCGGAAGCGGGATCAGTTGCATCGTATTTAACTTTCTCGTCTGTGTTTGTTGGTATTGAAGGCTTGTTCTTTATGTAGTCAACTGCTCCTGAATCGGCTTGTGACCAGTCTGATTGTATTTGTGCAGCAGGAATAACAGGCTTGTTCCTGATGTACCCAGGATCATCCGTGTCAACTTCATTCCAGTCTGCCTGCACCTGCTCAAAGGTCGGTGTCTCCTCGAAGTCATCCCGGATAGTATCATCAATTTCCACGATCTCATAGTAAGGAGCGATCGCAATATCCTTAATTATGACGCGTGAAATGACATGGTTGACCTCTGCACAGTCATCAAATGCAAGATCAATAAAAGATTGAGGTGTATTTAAGGTTTTGGCCTCTGCTGCTGTACTGCCTTTAAATGAACCCAGTACTATCTTGACCGGACGATGATTGCAATATGTACCAACTACCCAGACGGCAGTGTACTCCCCGTCAACGAGGCTCTGAAGTCCCGTGGCGGGGTCGCAGTACTGAACGTTGTTTGTTCCGTCCAGCTTTGCCACCAGCTCGCTCTCAAGGTCGTCATACCATAAGCCGCCTGCTTTCCACAACCTTCGAGCCTCAAGGGCTACCAGCTGCTGTTTGAAAGTTTCGTGACCGGTTACATTGCCCCTGATATTTGCCTCGATGTCCGCAAACTTCAAAACACCATCAGATATGTCGATTTTATGCGATTCTAAGGCATTGACCGTTACGGCCAGCCCTGATGTTATCTGAGGGCTTGATGCTGCCCTCATGTCTGCAGGATAGTTCCAAGAGTGGCAATGCCAGCCGGTGTACAATGAACCGTTATTCCAATATACTACACCTGTAAAAACAACATCTTTCCGAGCAAGGGACCAAGGTGTCTGGGTTGCATGGATGCCGGTTGCATCAAAGTAGATGTAGTGCTTTCCTGTCGGTACCGTTTCGTATGTGGCTCCCAAATCAACGGTATAGGCTCCCATCGTTACCACCTTCCCGCCTTGATGCCAGTACTCGACAGTTGAATAACCTGCCACTGCAAGTACATCAAATGCCTTGGATAGTAATACCGTGCGAACTCGAACCTTTTCAAGAGCATCAGGATTCCAGCCGGTCCGAAGATCCAATTCTCCGGCTGCCTCGTCCGCTATTTCCTTGATAGTTGAGTTCAATTTGACATTGCCCCAGAGCATTCCAAGATGTCGGGGCGATGCTGTTGATGTCACATAGCCTATCTTGTAAATCAAATAACCATCAAATAAGTCCTGCTTGATTTCAACATGAGTTTTCTGAAGCAGGAAAGTACAAGTACCTGATTCTGAAGCAAGAGGCAATTTTGCATAAATCCAGTATCCTTCATTATCTGGGATGGTTATCTCCTGTGCATCAAATGACCACTCCCGCGTTGGGTCATAATCAAGCGATGCAGCTTTCAACTTGGCAATCTCATAGCGAGGCAATGCATTGAAGTTGTGCATTACTATCTTCCCGGCATCGACATTGATCTTGTCATAATCGCCCCCGAAGTTTGCCTCAAAGAAGCCATTTTCTATGCTCACTTGTGGCATCCCGGTATCGTAACCCAGATGGATCGGGTCGATCGATTCCTTGCGGACAATGTTGTCAACCTTCAGCTTCTCAAGGTTCGGATCAAGCAGCAATCCAGACAATTCAGCTGTTGTCATTTGATCCTTCCTGATCGTCTCGACCTTTTCTGCATTGGTAGCCTCTGCCGTTCTCTCAAGCCGCTCAATTGCGATCTGCTGCCTTTCCCTACGTGTCAATATCCTATGCTCTGAAAGAGTCAACTCATAAACCCCTGTATACAGATGATAATTGAACTGGCTTATCCTATAGAGTTGGTTGATTCCGAAGTTGGTATCAATGATCGTGATCCGGTCCCCGACTTCAAATCTTAATGCAATTCCTGCCAAGAATGCGGGATGCACTTTGGCATTGTAGGGATATTCAGGAACCGAAAACTTATCCAGATACTCCTGCGCCTGTGCAAGAAGTTCGGCCTCTGCGATTGCTACATAAGTGGATGGCTGGTCAATGTCAACCAGTGTGTACTCATCTCCGATGGATATCTGAAGTGTGGAGTTCGGGACAACAAAACCCTTTTCGTCCTTGAACGGGATGATAAACATTTCGGCCGTAGCATGGTCATATTTCTGAATCTCAAATTCATAACCGGCCAGATCTCCGGTCTTCATTCTTATTTTGGCCGTAAGACCTCCGAGCAAGTAATCATTGATGTCGAATTCAAGGGATGAATCGGTAACCCTGTAAATTCCTCCCGGCCAGACTTCTTTTTCAGAGACTGTCAATGCATCGGGTAACTTCTGATAATAGCCAGTGACCGTTGCCGTCCTTTGAGGATAAACATCGTCAAAGAAAACCGTTTTCTCGACACCCATGTAAACAAGTTCATTCTGTTTAAGTGGATTCCCGTCAAATTCGAGCCTTTTTTTCCCGCTCCGGTAGTCTGGCTTTAAGTTCTTAGCTGATCCATATGCCCACAATACGGTGACAAGGTTATCCCGGTTGATTGGCAATCGGCTCAATTCAAACAGCCCGTTTCCTTTGCCATACTGCAATGTGATTGCTTTAGTGGTAGCAATTTGTTCAACAATATTGATTGAGTAATAGGCTCCTGGAGTGATGTATCGAATGTCGAATTCAAGTCCATATTCCTGGGCAAGCCTTTTCACAATTGAGAAACAATCTTCCCCTTTAAAGTTGTGGTTCTTTCTAATTGTGCTGGCGATAGTTCCCTTTACAAACTTTCCGGAAATAAACCGATCCGAATTTGTGACCACAAGATCAATGAGGGTGTCAAGGTCAGCAAAGATGTCGAACTCGCTTTCCCCTTCAAACAAAAACTGCGATTGCTTTAACAGGATTGATCCATGATCCAGTCTCAGGTTGTAACGGAATTTGTTCGAGGAGACTTTAACGACATCAGGTTTGTACATCAAATAGTACGGCTCATCATTCAGCCCGTTGGTGTTCACCCGGATTGAATCATACATTGCCAGATCGAGCAAATACCTTGCTTCAATCGTGCAGGTTGCATAACTGTCTCCCTGCAGTGTTCGGTTAACGACCAAGTTACTGGTTAAAAGATAATCCTTAACTCCCCAAGGAGGAGCCGCGTCATAAACGGCAACTGCAATCCACTTGTCATCTCCCTTTACGATTACCCTCAGAGTGAAGGTTCCTACCTGAATAAGGTTCACGAAGTTGGCCTCCCTGACAATTGTTATCCCGGAAGTAATTGAACAGTCATCGATCGAGTTATATGGTGTTAAAAGTGTCGCCCATCCTTCTGTCTTCAGTGCAGTTGTGAAAGCATTTACCTTTGCCTTGAAATCGGTGAATCCATCGCCAGGGATCCAGCAATTCAGAATAATCTCCCGTTCGTTGTATTTTTGAACCGGCTCCCAATAATCCTTTCCATCCTCGTTCAACCAGTCTGTTCCCTCTAATGCCGAAGCCGGGAGATCAAGAATTCCCTGCGACCGGGAAACCTTCACTCCGTAAGTGTCGAATTGTACATTTCCAAATTGCCAGCTCATTATTTGCCCTCCGAGTTTATTGGCTCAGGCATTACCGTTAGCCTCACCGCCTTTATTGTTTCTTTGCCTTCAATTATCGACTTTACAACCCTGTGCCATCCATCGCAAATGAACCCTGTATTATCCAAAATGATTGGAAAGGATAAATCAGATTTGTTAACCCTGTCCATATGATAACAGAAGTCTTTAATATCAACCTCTCCCCATGTTTGGACACCAATGTCAATCCCTGCAATTGGTATTTCAAATGGTTCCAGGTTCTTGGAAAGCTCTATCAGATCAGTCACCTGATATGTTTTTCCCGCCCTGGTGTAAGTATTTTGGGAATAATGGAATTCACTTATGCCTAGCTTATTCATGCTTCTGTTACATTAAGAGTTAAATTGATTTCCACATTCTTTCTCCCATAAATCTCGACCTTGACAACATCCTTGATAAAGCAGGTTTCGGAAAATCCATGATCCGTGAAAATCCATATTTGCTTTACAGTCCCCTTGATTTTTGACTTGAAATCCTCAATAGCGGAAACCATTGCAGCCGTGGAAGAATAGAATCCGAAAAGCTTGACCTTGACTTTTTTTTCTTCAGTCTTTCTCACTTCAGAATGCAGATCATTTATTTCGACAATGGACTTGTATCTCGGAAGATCCAGATATCCATCCAGCCGGGAAAGCCTCAGCCCGTAGACTGATAGAAGTGTTCCGCCAACAGAGTCAGTTGCTGCCATTACAATGAGTTTTTCAGGTAACTATTCATTGACTTTATCTCATCCCGAATGACCAACAATTCCTTATTGTGCCGGGTATTGGCTGCGATCTCCGCAAGGTGGCTTACTGATTGGTTGATGGCATCAAGCTGTTCAACACCGGTCATAAATGAGCGTTGATTGAGCTCTCTCATTGCATAGAACTGACCTGCAATAAGGCTCGCAGTTTCTTCCGTGATTCCTTTTATCGCCCCGGAAAGGCCCTGCTGCTGCAATGAACCAGAAGATGCAAAATCGATCCCGCTGACTCGTGCCATTTCCTCAAATCTTTGCAGGGCACCTGAGACGATCTCGTTGTACCTGGCTTGCAGGGCAGCAATTTCAGATTCTGAAAGGATATTATCAGATTCGGAAGCCGCTGCGAATTGCTCATACCATTGTTTTAAAGGTTGTTCAAGAGCCTGTATTTTTAATGCATTGAAGATCGCATCTTTCATCAGGTCCTCGAAGTTATCTGCAAAGTCAGCTGCAGACCTATATCCATCTCGGAATCCCTGTGTGATACTATCTGCAATGTTGCTGGCCATGGTGGCTGTCAACATTTGCTGTTTTTGCCTTTCGGCCTCTGTGAGCTGGGTGAGCAGGTCTTCATAAAAGCCGATTGCCTCGATCACCTTTTGGTCAGTTATTTTCCCCGAATCAATAAGCTCGTTGATTCTATCGATCGTGAATTCTCCACCTTCATCGAGAAGTAACTGGGATAGGTCAAATGAGTATATTTCTTTTACTTTCGCCCAGAAGCCAATGCCCCACTCACGAGGTTCGCCAACTAGTTCAAAACTACCGCCAAATGTCTCCTTCAGCTTCTGCAACTCTTTGTCGATGTCGTTCCAAGGATTGTTGAACCACCCTTGTCCTTTAAGTGTAAACGACAGCGACATCTCAAGGAGTTTATCCTGCGCCTCCGTGATCTGGTTCATTATCTCCGAAATGGCCGAATTTGTGCTTTCGTATCGATCGAAGCCGATGGCATTGTCCCGTAGATTGATGTAACGTTCCAATTCACGGTTGGAAATTGAAATCCACTTTTCAAATTCTTCCCATGGCCGGGACAATCTTTCTTCCAGCTTCGAAGTGTCCATCGCCATCTTGTATAGTTGAGCTACTAGGCCAGTTGCTCCAGATATCTGCTGAAAAATATTCCCTGAGAAGATGTTGCTTATATTACCGAATGTCTGTGAAAGCCCCCTTAACATATCGGCCATGTTAGAGTCGATATCATCCACCTGAGAGGCGATATCGTTGAAAAGCATGCTCAGATCTCCCGTTGTCCGGTATATATCATCAATGGTGACGTCATCCAGTTCCCTTCGGAATTTCTCGGCCAGCGCAGCCATCTTATTCATGTGCCCCGTAACGTCAGCCAGCTTCTTTGTGTCTGGCAAATCAACAGTCCCGACATTGGTGGCTTTCTTGGCAGTAATCGGCTTTGTAATCTGTGGCTGAAGGCTGATCCCGGCTTTCTCTGCAGCCTGAGCAATTACAACCTGTGCCTCGACATTCTTCTCATACTCCTTGAGCTTGTTTTGCAGGAACTCTTTGTAATCCGCTCCCTGTTTGGTAAGGCTATCGAATTGAGAACGATCGAATTCTGATCCCAATTGCCGGATGGCATTATAATAGGATTCATATTCCTCTCGTGCCTTATCCAGCTCATCAGTCAATTTCTCTTTCCAGGTACTGGTTTTTCCATCACCCTTCATTTTCTTCAGAGCCGCATCGATCTGATCTAGCTCCCGGTCATATGCTGACCTGTCGGCCTCGGATGTTGCCGACTTCCATTTTTTATCCCATTCCTCGCGAAGCTTCCCAAGCTTCTCGATTGAATCAGCCTCCTTGATCCGTTGCTGAATTGTCTTTTCAGACTCTTCCTGCAAGGTTCTCTGCGCATCAATCTGAGATATCACCAGATCATTTAACCTGTCATTTTCCTGCTGGATCAGTGCATTGAGGGATTTGATCTTTTCTTCTGCCTGCGGATCCTCGTTGTAGAATAGAAGGGAATTTCCGCCTTTAGGCCTTGTGTTTGTCGGTTCGTTTACAATCTCTTCAAGTTCCTGCCGCTGCCGGACCAGGTCACTGATGTAGGCTTTTTGTTCCTGAATGTTTCGGTCGACTTCAGCCTCGGTCAGTAATTTGGTCTCGGTGGTAAGGTCCTTGATCTTGGCAATATGAAGATCCATATTCCCGAAGATCTGAGGATATAATTTTTGCAGATCTTCGAACGCTTTTATTCGGATGGATTCCGCTTCAGTTTCGTTTTTAAGAGTGTTGATCAGCTCGGTTGCCGCATCAACTCTTGATTTGTATCCATCATTCAGCCTGCCTGTCTGTTCGTCATACCTTCGCTTAACTGAGATGCTTTCCTCGAACCTCCGGTTGAGAATTACCAATCCGGCTATCAGGGCAGTAATCCCGGCAGCTGCTGCAACGTAAGGATTTGTAAGCATAGTCTTGTTGAGAAGTGCCTGCGCTTTCTGTGCCCTTTCTGTCCAAAGAAACTGCAAGGCAAGTGACCGGGTGAACACGCCATTACTTGCGGCCACCATGGCATTTATGGCAACCTGTTCCTTCATGACAATATTATACAGGATAGCTGCTGCCTTGGCTGCCCCAAATGACAGGGCTAGGGTTTTCAGTACGTCTAATACTGTTTTGTAATTCTCAATCAGGGTAGTGGCACCGGATAGCATTCCGGAGAATGTGTTTTCATTTGCCTTGCCAAGGTTGTTAAGCATTTGGTCCCAGGCATCCTCCAGGTTGCTGATTTGTCCAACCAGTGTTTCAGAGATCACTGACATGGTACCTGCTACACCGTCCATGGTTCCGAGCTGTGCAATTGCATTTTTCGCACCCTCGATGGTCCGGTCAAATTCAACTTTTTGACCTCTGAAGGATATCATCACTTTCTCACCCTCGGTCTGAATCCTGGTACCAAACTCCTTCCACCTTTCCGGGTTATTGATATCCATGATCGCCTCGAAAAGCTGTCCGATAGGTTTGCCGGTTACGGCAGCAAAGTCCCCAAGCTTTGTAAGCTCCTGCTGAGTGAGTATGATACCCTGGTTGGCAAGCTTTACAAAGTTTTCGGTGATATCATTCAGCTGGTATGGCGTCTTGGCCGCAAAGTCAGCAAGGCCCTGTAACAATCCGGAGGCCCTGACCTTATCCCCATCCAGGGTATTTGTCAAGACGGCTTCAAACTTCTGAAATTCACCACGAACGTTTACCATTGCCCGTCCAAAGCTAGCTAGCTGGTCAACAGAGAAGTATGCGGCCATACCGGCACCGATCCTTCGCATTGTAACATCCCAGCGATCGCCTTCCGACTGAAACCGGTCGGTCATTGTCTTAAGCTGGGCATCGATACTGGCGATATCTCGAGCCAGCTTCTCTCCATCTATCCGGGCATCAAAATATAGTGCGCTCATTTCATGTTCTTTTTGTTGTATTTTCCGAACTTGCTGTTAAGGATTTCAATCGTGCCTGGTTTCCCTTCATCTTCTTCCTTATCTGGATCGCCCTTGTATCGGTATGTCGGCAAATCTGTCATCTTCATTTGTAGGTTGATCCAGCTATCTCCCCACATGACCTCCCGGTGTGATAATCCAAATGTCTTCTGGATCAGTGCAAGGGATCCCCAGATTGTGCGGCCTCCCCTGATTTCGCCTGCGGACTTTTCCTTTTCAGATAGTTCATCGCCGGTGTTGAGGTCATAATAAAAAAAAAGTGTTCATGCGAGGATTGCTTCTTAAGTAGGTTCCAGTACGCAAAGATTTCAGTCAAATCACAGCGCAAAATCAATGACCGGTAGTACCAGAATTTCCAACGTTGGAAAAATTCCTGATTTATCAATGCATACGCGATGCAAGAGGCAATTACCTTGATGTTACAGCCTTTTGACAACAGTTCCTGTGACATTGAATTTTGGTCGTTGATTTCATCGAGCTTGGTTATCTCGGTTGAAATCCGGGCAATCGTTCCGGCTGTGAGTGGAGGCATCTTAAGGGTCACCTTTTTACGCAGTAACCCTTTGACTTGAAATTCAATTCCCTTGCCAAGAAGCGCAGCTCCTGCCTGTTGTTCGATGTTTTGTTCTTCCATATTACGACTGTGGTTTATCCTTAGTTTTATGATATGCAAGCTCTGCCTGAAGCCTTTCTATCTCGAAAGCCATCCCATTGATAACCTGCATCGTAAGAGATAATTGATCACTCTTTTTTACCCTAGTGCCAAATCTATCGGCCATTCCTCGCTTTGTTGCATAAGAAATAAGTCTTGCTTGGTGTAATGCTGCTAATACGTCAGACACCTCTCCATTTAGTTCGATGGCTTCGCTAAACTGCTCAAGCGTTGCAATGCTTTTGTCGGATAATTTATGCTTGAATAATCTCATAAGATGATTAGTTTTAATAAAAGCCGACCGCATTTCGCAACCGGCTTTTATACCTTCATCCTCGCCATCCTTATGCTGGATTTGGCGCTTCGTACATGTAAGGATTTGAGCCATTGCCGGGATCCAGCGCGGTTGCTTCAACCTCCATCTCAAGAATGCTTTCAGCACTCATGGAACCGTCGAATCGTGCAATGACACTTGCATTGTATATGTTCCAAACGATATCATCCTTGGTGGTAATTTGAAGTGCAAGCTCTTTTGCTTCAACCGAAACAGGACCTTTGTAAGTTACAGTACCGGTACCGGTTCCTGCAGTGCCTCCCTTTACAACCGCCACAAGAGCGGGTGTCAAGTCATAAGCCCTCCATTTGATTTTGAGCGCGCCAGCATTTGTGACAATCTGTTTGATGGGAGATGTAGCCTCCTCAACATTGAACGGTTTCACCTGGGCCGCATCCTCAGATACGGTAAGAGTACCACGGACAGTCTGTGCCCAAGCAGTTAATGTTGCAGGCATAGTGTCCGAACCTGTCGGGGTGCCGAATTTGACCGACTTTATCCCGAAGTGATATTTTTCTATAGCCATTTTAATTCAAGATTTTTACGTTTAATCGAATATTTGCGTAGTGTTCCTCTAACGCTGATTCCGGATAGTAACCTTGCTGCTCAACCTCGATCAGGATCCTGTCTTGATAAACATTGTCAAGCAGCTGAACCAATATCCCGGTCATTGTCTCAAGGGTTCCGTAATCTGGAACACCTGGTGCAAGATCAGGACAATGAAAGTTTACATTTACCCGAATTCTCTGAAGGACACCTGAGCTGATGGGCAGGGTATTGATAACGATGTAACTGTTTTTGGAATCGTCAGGATTACCGCTTTTCTTTGTCAAAAGGTAAATAGGACAAGTTACAAGGGTAGAAGCCTTGATTATTCCGTATACCTCGTTGATTACGATATCAGCAGTTTTCATGATCGAAGTACTGTTCTGATTACATCATCCAGATCAAAATCAACTGCCACCCCCTTTTTATTCAGCCTGTCACGAAGTCCTTTCAGCATATACTCAATGCTTATCAGGGCAGTATCTGACTGTGTGGTTATGACATTGAGTCCCCTGCTTTCAACAGCACTTGCATACTCCATACCGGCAACTCCAACCAGCTGGTAACCGGATCCCTTGGGAATTGATCCAAGGATATTCTTTGCAGAAGAAATTCCTTCTGCGGTACCTTGCAGATTCTCATTGATGACAACTCCATCTTTAAGGATGAAATAGCCTATCGAAGATCTCAGGTTGCCGGTCACGTCACCGAATCCACCTTCTGACTTGGTCATGTTCCTGGCATCAGTCACGAATTCCTCGCCAACGAATTGAAACACCTTGATGATGCCATTTTCGATGGTTCGGTATCCTTTCTGAAGTTCTATCAGGAGATCCCTGTTTTGAAATCGGGGAATCAGACCCATAGCCGTGAGTTGAGTTGTCCATTATGTTGACGTTTCAGAGTCAAATTGTAAATGCTGCCATCGTCAAGAGTAAGGGTTACCTTGCTTCCGAACAACAGATTTACAGCGGTTAGAGGCATGAAGACAATAAATTCAAATGTGGTTTCCTCTCCATCGGCTCCACGTATCGTCAGTCCCTTTCCGTTGGGTTCAGCCCGGCATTCAGAAGTAAATGATTCCGGAGCCGGTACAGTGAACCTACCGGTGGCTGTATCTTGAACAGGATCCTGCCGGTTAAGGACTGAGACAATATGTGGATATTGAGTTACCATAGATTGGATGCATCTGAAATACATGGCCTGGAAGCTGCTGAATCATTCCATTTTCGATAAATGGCATCGGCTATCTTCAGAAAGTTTGATTTGTCGGTAACGGATACCTGGAATCCTCCTTCAGTGATGTTTGCTGCCGAAACCAAAACCATATAGACGTCAGCGGTTGCTAGTTCAAATTGCTTTGATTTACCGGTGTAATCAGCCGTAGCTGTCAACCCTCGGTCGATGAGTACCTTTTGAAAAATACCTTCGGCCAATGGATATCCAGCTACGGTTGCTTTTATTGCTTCAAGTACAGTCATTGTGACTTAGGGTTATGACCAACTGGTTGCGTCGTGTTTCATCAGGAAGATGCCATTCACGTCGGTAAACCTTGGGAAGGCGTTAGCCTGTCCTTTGGTAAACTCACCAAACGGTTCAATCTCGCTCCACTTTGTGATCAGCACATGCTGAGTCTTGGTCATGATTGCAGTTTTGCGCAGCGCTTCACTGTTCTCTTCTGCAATCGGACCATGCAGGAACTGTCCAACCTTAAGGTCAGGTACCAGGGCAATGTAACCGGCTTTCCATGGAGATACTGTGCTCAGGGTATGAGCAGAGTTCTCGAAGCGTACCGAGCTGTCAACCACAACCACTTTCGGGAGCATGTAAGCTTCCAGCATGGAGTTGAGGTCGTCGAAGGAGAGATCTGCTTTCCGCGATCCAGTGATGCGCTGGAAGAATGCAAATTTGTCCTTCACTTCGGTAGTGGCAAGCATCAGGCGCAAGGTAGCCCTGTTCATCACTATGTAATTAAGGTCGTATCCGGCAGCACGAGCGCTGTCGACGATTCCGGTGATGTCTGCTATCGGAGTGGCACTTGCGGCAGTTGCCCAACTTACTGCAGCTGCAGTTTTGTTCCCGGATGGGATGCCAAAATCAACAGCGGTAGTGGTAACAATCCCGTTGTTATTGCTGGTGGTCAAGCTAATGCTGCCATACGACAGCGCTTGCATGGCCAGAAATTCGGTACGGGCGTACACGCCTTGCAGTGCAAAATCAATATCGTTGAAAACGATGTCAAGCAGAGCTGATTTGTTGGCATCACCAAGGGCGTTGGATTTCAATACCAGGTAGTCGTTGTAATCCTTTTCGTCCATTTTGCGTTTGATTGCAATTTTGGGGATATCGCCGGTAGCCTTACTTACGACCCTACGGGTTTTGAGCGGAGCGGTTGCGTTGTACTCAACCACGTCAGCCATTACTGGAGCCCCTGAGCTTCCAGAAAGGCTTTCCCAAGTCAGCTGGGTAGTTGGCTTGAGCGGGAAAAACTGTGGCCAGAACAGTCGTTTGAGGTACTGTTCTTTGGCTGCGTTAACGTATGCTTCAACGTTCGCTTTCGTTAACTCTTTCAAAAGACTTCTTTCCATGTTTTTACATTTTTAAGGTTACACGAAACGAATCAGCGGAAGCTTGGCTTTAACGCCAGCGTCAACGAAGTATGCAAGCAACGATTCAACGACCGTTCCCCTGACAAGAATTCCACAACCCAGGTTGTTTTTGGTAAGATCGACGGTATTCAGAGCAATACCTGCAGGTGTGTATTTGTAGGCTCCAGTAGCAGCAGTCGTTGCTTCTGCGGAAGCCTGTACCAGGACTTCACCAGCAACTACGGCAACCCCAAGGGAGGTGCCCACGGTAATAGTGTCGTAGTCTGTCGATGTGGTGGTATCGATAGCAGAGATAGCATAAGCCTTGGTAGTTGCTGCGCCATTCATGATGAATTCGCCTACCTTGAACTCATGTCCCTTTTTCACTTTGTATTCGGTAGCTGTGTTACCGGCATTTTCGTGAATTTTGGCGGTTTTCACGAGGTGGTATTTGCCATTGCTGTCTTTACCCAAGACAGCTCCTTCCTTCATTTCGAGCGTGGTGCTCAAAAAGTCAGCGGCAACCACCGATCCGCCACCAGGTATGTCCTCAATGACCTTTTGAATGGCCAGAGGACGTTCGGTATCAGATGATGTGTTAACGTACATTTTGTAAAAAATTAAGATTTAACTTCTGGAAATTTCTCTTTCAGATAGTCATCAATCTCAGCCTTATCGGCAATGCCCCCGTTATTTTTTGGCGCTTCTGCCACCAGGCCCTGATTGATCATGTCCTGTTTTGTGGCTAAAAAGTCTGCCTCTATTTCAGTTGCAAGCTGTTCGATTTCATTTTCTGAATTGACTGATAAACTGATGCGTTTGAGGTAGCTTTCCGTTACACCCTTCTGTTTGAGTGTGTCCCGAAGCTTTAAAGTGAGCGCAGACTGTGATTCCTTTTTCTCGTAGGCTTCGAGTTTAGCCTGCATGTCCTTTGCCCATTGGGGAACTTCATCGTCATTCCCTTCTTTGGATTTAGGATTACCTTTAGGATCTTCAGTCTTTTTTTCCAGTTCGGCCTTCGTTTTAGCGACTGCGTCGTTAACCCGTTTGTCAATATCGCCCTGGAATGATTTGAGTAATGGTTCGACCCCGCTGATGGCGGTTTCAATTTTGTCTTCTTCTGTTACGGTTGCTGCCAAATAATCAGCTACGCCCCCGAAAGCCTTTTCAGTGAACCCTAAGTTCTGGAACTTAGTTTTCAAGGCTGCTAGAATTTTTTCTTTCATCCGATGAAATTTTGATTACTTGTTTTGCAACCAAATTTCAGAAGATGCAAGAGGTATAAGCTGAAATGAAGAGGGTTTGTTTTATTTGTTTGGTGAATGGTAAAAAAAAGCCGCCTTTTAACTGGCGGCCTCTTGGTGTTATTTCATCTCGATAATGAAAGGCTGATCATCAACTCCCTCAAATACGGGATCATCAACCAGAACAATCTTCTTTCCTTCTTTCTGGCACTGCTCCAGTAAAGGGAATAATTCTTCCCCTATCTGCATAAAGGCAGTATTCAAGACCTGGCTGTATTCATCGGAAAGGCCGGTATAATAAAAGAAAAGATCTTCACCGTTCATAGTTCGTTGAGAATAAGACACTAAAGGTACAAAGTTTTTTATCTTTTTTCAAGGTTTTTGATGAATTTGACCATGTCGTCATATAATTCAGGCATTACCTTTTTAAATATATCATTCCCTGCATATGTATTTTCAAATGCATGAGCAATAAATTCTGCCTCTTTCTTGCCGGGCTGCGAAAAGTATTTTTTTGTGTGTCCTGATCCATAGGCGGGATTTAATGACATAATCGTGTCTTTCAAAGATCCAATTTGCTCTATGGCATCCCACTTTGAAATACCCCGTCGGTTAAAATATGACTCATCTATTTTCCAGAGTCTCTGAGACAGGTTGTCAACACGGTTCATTATCAGCTGATATCCATTAACAACAACTTCTTTCTTTTGATATGACCACTTCCTGGTATTGTAATCATAGGATTGAGTCCACAGTTCGCCTTTTTGACGCTTTATCAACTTGGTCCGATAATTATTCATAAGATCTTGAATCTCCTTGCTGTTTCTCAATCCCATCTGCCAGTCAATCGCATGGCCGAACTCATGATATATGACACCTTCTTTTTCCCATATACTGTTTGCATGTCGTTTGGGATCCCCTATTTTGACCTCATTATATGGTGGCACATAACAAGAACCCTTCATTTTGCTAATTGTAAGCTTAACTGTATTACTATCATCAATCAGAGAAAAGAAATCCTCACTGAACTTGATATTGGTTCCTTTGGTATAAACTGAACCCTCCTTCAATAAATCAGGAACTTTTGAAACTTTTGGTATTTGCTGGGGCTCGACTTGTTTTGGAACATCCTTGATTGCCTTGATGGGGACATTCGAAATCTTAATTCCATTTTCAATCCTTCCTCCTTTAAAATTGTCCTGGACCCAGAAAGGCTGCTTTTTCCAATTCTTTATCTTTTCCTGATTATCATCGATGTAAGTTTTCATTGAATCCGGGATCTCAGATACATGGCCAGTGATTTTCACATCCTCGTCTATCAAGGAGTCAAGAAATGTTTCCTTATCCGGCAAAACAGGTACAGCATAGCAGAGGCAGTTCGGATGCCAGCCAACAAACTTGAATTCTTTCGGATATTTGCCTTTCGCAAAATCACAGATATCTGGCGCCGGATGCCGGTCACTAAGCTTTACTTCATAACCGAGAATAAAGTCCATCTGGTTCCACCTTTCCTGATCAGCTGTCCGGTAAGCCATGTTTACTTCGGTTCTGGCCAGCCTCCTTGCATTCTGGACTGAGCTTTTGTATCTGCCTTGACCGGGATGATAGTCCTTTGCATTCTTGGAAAGTTTTAATTCTCCAGTTTTTGGATCACGAACCCTCCGGAATAACTTCTCAGGATCCTGAAGCAGTTGCCTAATATCCTGGCTTATTGCCTGGGCGCTTTTCCCGGAAGCAAGTCCATTGTCAAGGTAAAAATCCATTATCTTTTGGTTGCCATTGGCCAGATCCCAGATGCGGTCAGAGAGTTGTAATCCATCATATTTCCGTTTTTGAAAGGCGTCAAAGGCATCAACATTCCTTTGCATTAATCCTTTTTCAATCACCTTGGAAATGGTATTCTTTCCAATTAAGGCCCGTATGATTTCGTCGTTCTTGTCATTTGACATCGCCCATGCCCATGCCTGATTTTCTTTGATTACTCCAGATAGATCTTTATGAAACCTGGCAGCCTCTCCCTGTAGTTGTCTATCAAGTTCTTGAACACGAATGATAACACCATTTGTATTTTGCCTGTACTTGGATAGGATAGGAGCGATGCGGTCAATGTACTGCTTGTAGATCGCAAGGGTTTGCTGATCTGTTTGCAATAACTTTCGGACCAGCTTTCTCTCATATATGCCTGTTATCTTCTCTGGATTTATCATTCTCTCAAGTGCGTATTTACGGCTTTCATAAAATCATCCAATGACCGGCAGACCATATACTTGTTTCCGGTATTCTCAACTGAACATTGAAACAGTTTCTGATTCTCGGTCTGCTGACCTTTACCAGCCTTCATCTCAATACATAAGATTTGCATTTTGCTGTTCGGGACCAGTAGTATCAAATCGGATACACCTGATACGACTCCTTCGCTTTGCAATCTCATTGCCTCAAAAAGGTTCCGGCTGCCACCATTTGGGACGGCAAACAATAGCATCCTCAAATGACTGTATTGAAGATTGAACCACCTGACACAGGCAGCCTGCAACCTTGATTCTTGGTGTTTCATCTCAGAATAGAATAATGCAGAGCACCCCGACCAGCCAAACGATCAGGATACCTGAAAAGAAAATATTTACCTTGGTATTCATTTTCATGGTTTAAAAGGTTCCGGTTAATTCACGTTGCTGTTGTTCGATTTCAGCCTCGATATCGGCTTTCATTCGTTCAAGTTCTTCAGATACTTCGGAAACAAGCGGGTTGTTTTCAAGTGCTGTTTCGTTACTAATGAGAGGTTTTCCCATCCTGGCGATTGAAAGGATTTCAACATCTTCTTTCGTGTTCTTCGGCAGGTATGGGGTGAAGACTGGTTCAAGGAAAAGATTTTCTACTTCGGATTGAAGCTTTACATTTATCACTTTCCCGAGGATGTGTTTGAGAAGATTCAACCGACGCAGGAACATTTCGCCAAAGAGCTCGACTTTGTTCTCGGTTTTCAAGTGAGCGTCGGTAAACATCAATTTTAGGGCAAATCCGGAAAGCGTGCTTCCGATAGCTTTCATCTGCTCAAAGCTTATATTTGGTGTCTGGGTTGTTGAGTAGATCAATTCTTTCAGGATCTCGAATTCGAGCTTTTCGCTTTCCGGCGCATGTGACCACGCCATATAGTCGGCTGTTGCATCTTTCTCCATTTCCAGAATTTTCCCAGAGCTGGTTTTCCCTGGTAGGCTCAAGACCTTACCTGAAACCTTAACCATTGGGGATCCGAAATAATCGTTGGTATCCCCAAAATTTGACAGCTTGTTTTCGAACCTGTCAATCATTGATTGGGCATCTTCCCACTCAGGTTCCTCCTGGGAATAATAGATAACCGGTATCTTTTGAAGCAAGTTGGGCTTTGAATCAACGATCCATTCGCTTTGCTTTTCCCGTTTGATCACCAGATTACTTGTCCAGGTGTCGAAATGGGTGATCTTGGTTTCACCTTCAACGGTTATGTACTCCCGTGAGAATGCTACCATGTCACCATAATCATCAAACAAAGGGAATAGCTTGTCTCCATCCTTCGGGCTTAGTAGCTTTACCCTGAGCTTGAATTTTGCAGCGGTACTTTTATCTAGCCTGGTCTTCCAAAATTCTGGATCCTCTACCAGGTACCACAGTTCTGCAGCTTCACATTGACTCATGACTGTCCTGGCAAGTTTGCGGTCGAAGTAAATGATCTTGTTATCGTCAAGAGTCTTTTCAACCATTGACGCAAGAGTTTCCTGCAGCTCGGAGGAAGCGTATCGTTTGACTTTAACCGGATTTCCAAGTAGGAATCCAACAGCCCTATTCACAATAATTTTCTGAAATGGGACAGAGATTCGATTTACCTTCTCGATTGCGTCAGAATAAACATCCTTGCCTTCAGAATCCTTCTGCCCTGTTGCTCTCTTTACTTTTTTATCTGGTCTGAGCGAGGGGTCAAATACATCATGCTCTTTCGGACTCCACTGCTTTTTAAGTTTTTCATAATTAGGCAATGACTGTTTAACAGAAAGAATTTTTATCTGGTCTGCAACGGGCTTTTTTAAGATATCCTCGAGTAACATAGGGCTCTTTTTGCGGGCAAGTTACCGAGGTGTCTATCATGACAATAAGCTTATGAGGTCCTTATTTTTGACCGTTTGTGAAAGAGTGAAAATTAACCAGGCATGTGATAAAAAAGAAACGGGGTCAGTACACAACCCCGTTTCAATATAACCCTCAAACACATAATGTCAGAACTTTCTCTGACGTGTAGTGACGCAAAGGTAGGTCAAAAGAACACGCCAGTCAAGTCCTGCAAGCCTTGTTTAACATTATCATGAGGATAAAATGTATTGGCCAAGGAGTCTCCCCAGTCAGGTGATCTCCGGATCCTTTTTTTGATGTCCTCCTTTGGCTCAATGATAATGCTTCCGTTACTCTGAAATTTCCATTTGATCTGAGTTAATTCCTCTGTGAGTTCATCAGATGGTGGGAGACAGGCCTTGGAATTATGTGCCGGATTTAACCAGTCACGAATTGCCCAGAATAGATATGCCCGCATATTGGCAAATTTGTAAACACCGGTAACATCCGATAATCCCTCGGCTGATTCAGAGAATTTGCATGAAAAGGCATTCTGATAATTAAGCTCTATCAGCCGGGAGTATACACCAGCTCCTTCTCCAATAGTATCGATGAAAGCCTTATTTTTTGGATTTTTAAGAAAATTGACGATTTCTCCGGCAACCTGCATATGATCAGCAACTCCTGCCCGACCTATGATTGAAAGCTGGTCCACATACCAATCATATCGATGACAAAAGACTGAGTTGTCTCTACCCATACCCGCTACATCAGCGCCGAGCCTTAATGGGAGTTCAGGTTTCTTGGCCGATAGCCATCTTTTCTGCGCTTGCTCAATCCATTCGAGAGGTATTAATGTATCAGATGAGACTTCCGGGGATTTCCCGAGGACTTTAACGCGAAAAAGGTCGTTGGGACGGTACCAATTACCCTCCCATTCGAAATCTGATTTTTCTGCAGTGACCTGGTCCGGTGTTATCATCATGCACCAGTTCTCAACTTTATCTTTTACCCATTCATAATCGACTTGGCCAGGAATGACAATCTTTTTCTGTAAGACATTTGGTGAGTTAAGTGAGTTGAGTCTGAATTTTTTCCACTTTGGTGAGGTTTGGGATTTGGCAGCATAACCAGTCGGACTGTTTGGATTAAAAACTATCAAAAGTCGGGAGTTTCCCTGAAGGTTTCCCTCGATGGCATTAAAGATTGTCTCTTCTATCCCTGAAGCTTCGGTAACAATGAACATTGTATTCACGGCATGAAATCCTGACCATGCTTCATGATTATCCTTTGAAGCCTTAAAGCCAGTCAAGAACCATTCTTCTGATTCGGTCCGTACATCATATCCAACCAATCTACCTGGCAGGATCCCGGCCCGGGTGAATAACCTGGATATTTCAGGGAACATGATATTCTTAACCTGTCGGTCTGTCGGTGCTGTCATGGCAACCTTTGTGTTCCCAATGAGATCACCTTTGGCTGACCACCTAGGAGTGAGGTACAGAAAACAAATGGCCGCCACTGCAGCCACAAAATCTTTCCCTCTGGATGTCCCAGAACAGACAGATACTCTTGGATTGACCCGGACAGCTTCAAGAATGGCCTGTTGTTCCGGATCGAGATTAACTTTTAAGACCTCTCGGGCAAATTTGTTCCAATCCTGTTGCCATGCTTTCCAAATAGGTATGTAATCATTCGGATTCACTGCTTGCGGCTTTCATCAATTCAAGGAATAAGTTCCCTTGGAAATCATGTTTAGTCGGCGCATTGATGCCAAGTATCTTACATCTCTGCTCAATGCACCACTGAACACCATCCAGATATCTCGGATCACCAAGACCAGTTTGTTCCACATCTCTTTTTTCAACAATATCGACAGTCGAAGGAGATCCTTTTTTCTTCACATCTGACTTCTTAACGCCAGCGATGGATCTTTCCCATGCATCCCAATAGGTTTTTTCAAGTCGATTGATTTTTTCAAGTTCGATCGTTTTATGATAGTCAATCAGCTGTTCCCGGTCCTTCTTCCAGTCAGCCAAGAGATGTTTTACTTCATTGAAAACCGTGACATGAGTGATTTTCCTTCCATGGAGCTGGTTCACTTCTGAGGCTATTTCCCTGAATGATTTTCCTTTTGTAAAAAGTTCGGAAATCAATTGAAGGTCAATTTCCCTTTCCCCATTTTTTCTACGGCTCATGTCGTTTTTGTTAAGTTATATTGTTAATTATTAAACCATGCATTTCGCCTCATTTACAATGGGTTGATATTCCTCTCCATTCTTATTGATTGAGATGCCTGGTATCAGATTGATCATCCTCTCCAGTATTACCTGACAGTATTTTGGATCATATTCGACCATATAACAAGACCGGTTAAGTTGTTGACATGCCACCATAGTTGTGCCACTACCTCCAAATGCATCAGCAACTATGTCACCCTGTTTGGAGCTGTTCTTAATAAGATGAGCCATAAGGAGTACCGGTTTCATTGTTGGGTGTTCCTCATTTCGTTGTGGCCGGTCAAATTCCAAAACAGTCGATTGCTTTCTGTCGCTATACCATACATGAGCTGCTCCCGATTTCCAACCATAAAGACAGGGTTCGTGCTTCCATTGGTAATCTTGCCTGCCCATAACGATGCTGTTTTTTACCCAAATGAGCTGCTGCTTCAAAAGCAATCCAGCATCTTTAAAGGCTTTTGCAAAATTCACAATCTCGGAGGATGCATGCCAAACGTACCAGGCAGCTCCGTTTTTTGTGAACTCTTGGAGAGATTTATAAAAATCAAGTAGGAAATTGTAGAATTCATCTTCCTTCATGTTATCGTTAGAGATTGTCAGCCGGTCCTTTGTACCTCCTTCATAGTTGACGTTGTATGGAGGATCAGTGACCACCAAATCAACCAATCTTCCCTTAAGAAGCCTTTCAAATGTTTCAGTTTTGGTACTGTCTCCACAAATGAGTCGATGGGCTCCTATTTCGAAGATATCTCCGGGAAGGATATCGGTTTCGATTTCTTTCGGGATCTGGTAATCGTCCTCAGATGTTTCAGGTTCTTCGATTTTCCAATCGGATGGCATATCCATACCCCAATCCATTAACTGGTTGACATCCCAGTTTTTTGAGAGAACATCCAAATCCCATTCTCCATATCCAAGGTTGTCTTTTATGACAAACTCCTTCCATTGTTCCGGAGTGAGGTCTTTCCCACTCTTCACCCAGCTATCAGGCACCTCAGTATATCCAAGTTCAATCAAGGCCCTGAATCTCATATTCCCTCCCTGGATAATCCCGTTTTCATCAATGACGATTGGTCTTAGTTCCATCATTTGAGGAAAGTTTTTGAGGGATTGGACCAGCTTCCGGAATTTATCCTCTGAAATTGTCCTTGGATTATTTGAGTTTTGCCTAATCTGAGATAGCTTCATAAACAGATGATTTTCCGGTAAAGATCTTCAACCTGGCTACGGAATTCAGGGTAAACCTTCCAGAAGTTTTTACTCTTTCTCAGATTGTATAAAATTTGTCCTTTATCGCATCGGAGCAATCGACTAAGGGAAAGGATAAGCCTATATCTGGCTCGTTCATCGTAATTGAAGAAAAGTGGGTCAGATAGTTTTATGATCACGGCCACAAAAACGATCCGGGAATCATTTCGATTGAGAATGATATCCTCCCTTGAAAATTCGGAAACGGTAATGAACCGTTCAAGCAGGTCAGGAAGTTGTTTCATCTCACGCAAGAATGGGTCCGGTGCAAGATCTTTAACCACAAAAGGGTAGGTCTGCCGCGCTCTGTTGTAAAAGGTTTTGTAATCCATGGGTAAGGTTTTATATATTTTATACTCTTTCTGCTATTATTGGCATATACTGGTTAACCGTTTTGACGATTCGGTCGTGATACACGGACGGTGCATTACCGCGTCCACGAGCTTGGACGATCTTCAGCATGGACAATGAAACCTCGATTGTTTCGACAGGCCTTTTGTCAATTTTGGCAGAGAGGATCAAAGAGTCCGGCTTTTTGTAATATGCGTTGCTGAATACACAATGCCGAAGCTCTTCCCCTTCCTTGACGAATTCTTCAACTGATTTCAACGGCTCGACAATTATTTCACAGTCCTCAAATACAAGGTCAAGGAATTTTCCTATCCTTTCTTCAAAGTCTTTTTGTTCAGCTTCGACTTTAGCCAGGTGTTCAATTTGCCTCCGTTTTCTTTCGATCTCATGTTTCTTGCGTGAAAGTCTTACATGGTCTCCTCCCAGATCAGCCGGACATACATATTTGGGGCTGTGTAGGTCCTTGCCAAAAAACCTAAGCAGATCAATGTGATCAAGCCAGATACCGGCATCTTTGACATTGTACTTATGCCTCATACAGATCCTGATGCTATTCCAGGCTGATCTGATTGCCTCTGGCCTATGTCCCGAATAACTCTTAAACAGTGATATCTGGCCAGCTTTTAACAAGGTTTCGGCATATGAGTCAGTTACGATTAATGACAACAACTGGTGTGGCGCTATATCATAGAAATCGCCTCGGAATCCATTTCTCCTGAACACTGGAAGGATCCTTTTCGAGGGATAAATCTTATAAGGAACGATATGAAAGCGCTGATATTCGTTGAACTTTGGTTTTATTTCCAACTCGCTTGCAAATATCCACTGATCGAAATAATGTGATAAACCCTGTACTCTCATTGACATGGATGTTATCTCTCCATTTTCATCGATCCAGTGGTTCATAACCTCCCAATTGCGATAAACAGGTCTTTCACCTTTTTTCATGGTTTTCTGCACCCAAAACATTCTTACGACCTGAAATTCAGCCTTGGTGGTAATGATGGAAAAATAGGCTGAATCCCGGCAATTCGGACGATAGTTTTGCCACATCTTTAGGTCCTTCTCACACCTGGGGCATTGGCATCCTATTATTGAGGTTTCAAGCACATGTTTATACTTCCATGAATGGCCACACTCAAGGCAATAAAGAGTATTCCTATGTCTTACGGCATACAGATCCAAGCAGTTTTCATATGCCCAGTTTTCCTGCTTTTGGGTTATTGGCTTAAGCTTTGTGCTAAGTTCCACTACCCTCTTCTGTAGTTTAGTTTTCGGCTTCATGGTTAGAAAAGGCTGGCTTGTTGAACCTCATGACCGGACACAGGTTTCTTTTGCCTTGCCGTAAGTCGTTGCATCTCCTTGGCCATCACTTCATCAAGAGCCTTTTTTCGTGCTGCCTGTTTTTCCTCCTCCGTCAGCTCAATGGTATGGTTTACCACAACCTTGCAATCGATGGGTTTGCCAATTTCGATTTTCTCTTCATCATAGTAATGCAGTGCCATCCCGAATATTTCATCGTCAGTAAATCCGTTACAGCCGGACTTTTGGACTGTGTTCAGAATGTAAGTGACACAATCATCGATGCTTTTGCCTTCACTCGTGAATTTTTTATCAAATTCAGGATCATTTGAAGCGATTCCATTTAGGTATGCTTCTATTGTTTTTTTGAATACGTCGGTTCCTTTCATAGTACTAGTCATTCGGTTTTACTATTATTCAATTTCATTTCTCGAACTGAGTCAATAATGGCCATGGCATTAAAATCAATAATGTCAATTTCATTATAACCCACATAATTGAGAGCTTCCTTAAGTTCTGGGGTACTACCGCCTTTCATCCACTTTTCTACAACCTTACGATGTTCCAAGCTTATGAACGACTTCTCCTGAATTAATACAATTAAGTCTAAGGCTCGGTAGAATGGTTCGATATCTATGGCATTGAACTTTTTATACGCAATCAGGGTGTCTTGAATCCGGCTGGTGTAGCTATAAATACTTTCAAAGTCCATAATTCTTTTATTTTTCTCTCGGTTTTTGCTCAATAGAATCGGTTCAAAAAAGCCCCAATGTGAACCTAATCGAGTATAGGTTGTGTCAGCCGAATGAAAATGTCCGTAATCCTTAGCGGGATTCTGAAAAGTGCATTTTTTATTGTTTCAAATCTTTTACGGTAAAAAAATCGCTTATACCTCCTGCTTTCAGGTTCTCTCATTCTCAATTTTTCGTAAGGAACAAACTGGTACAAGCCACCTACTAACACTCCTTTTTTGTTATAAAAATGCACTTTGCAACCAGCATGAAATCCGTTATCATTAAGTGCTTCAACAAGCATCCCATAACGGACATTTTTGTAATTTACTTCTCTGTTTTTCATGTCATTCAGTTTTATTGTTATTAAATCTACTGTTAGCCCCTTTGATAACCTTATTCGCAAAGGCTATACATAGACATACAGGAAGGTGTTTCCTGCTCGAACATATCAAGCGTCGCATTCTTGCGCTTTAAATATATCTCAACATCTTCCGCTGTCGGAAAGTAATTGTTCCGCTGTGCGTGTTTAGGGATGTAGTCAGGCGTAAAGAAAGAACTACCTACTTTCTTCTCTGCCTGTTTCAATGCCTCCCATTGTGCCGGATGATTGTCGATTATCAACTTAATTCCTCTGTGTCTTTCCATGATGCAGGGGAAGCATCCAACACGACTGAACCCTTGATAATACAACCAATTAGGCTGTTGTCCGGCTTCCTTAATGTAGTCAATTACCTGATCTGACGACCAGTCAAATAGTGGTCTTAACTTACTTGCATCGTGTGTCTTGCACCATTTCAGCACATCCTTTTTCCGGTATGTATGATAAACGGGTTTCCCTTTTTTATCCGTTTTTGTAGGCTCAAAATAGTACCTGAAATACATACACTCAGGCTCCATCCTTGAACGTGAAAGACTTTCGTTCTTCCTGATCCCTTCAATGATTATAAGGCTTTCATCGTGCGAAAGAACGTAATCAATTGCTGGTTTTACCTTCAGTTCATCGGTGCAAAACTTTGCTGTCGTTGATGGGAATCTTCCCTTCTTCGTTGCCATATCGAGCATTCCATTATATACCTTTGATTTGATGATTGTTAACTTAACTCCCATCTGATTAGTAGTATTCTGAATATGCTCATATGTAACGGGATTTTCCCATCCGGTATCGCAAAAAACAGCCTCGCATCTGTCGGCTCCGTACTTGTTGACCGCCCATATCAGAGATGCCTGTGAATCCTTGCCTCCTGAATAAAATACCAATATTTTCATTTATTTTTCTCCTGTTTTTGGTTCAAAAACCACCCTTTGAGAACCAACTCATTTCGGCCGGTAATCCGGGCAGGTGTGAATTTTTTCTGTTTTGAAATAATACTCAAGTGAGCAATTTCCTGTGAACCTACAGCTGCTGCATGATTTCACTTTTACTCGATCCTTTCTTTTCATCCCAGATCGAATTCTTTCATGCACCACCGACAACCATTGAAGCCATGATCTCCTTTTAGGATTTTCATTGCCTCTTTCCTGGTTAAAAACTTTTGGTTGTGTCTGGCGAAGTCTTTGAGGCACCTGCACCCACTGTCAACCTTGTGGATTTCTTTTGTTCTGATGTTTGCCACGTAATCGTAGCCAAATAGGATCTGGAACCAGTTACGTTTGATTCCGGTTTTAATTTTCTTTGTGTTCATTTTGATTACTTTTTTGGTTATTGAATTCTTCTTTTGCCTGCGATAGGACTGGGGATTGATAATTGTCCGGAAGTTTGGAAACATATGCTCCGCGTTCTTTTCGATACTCCCGGCACCACCTCAATAATTCTGCTGGATCGATTCTTCCGTAAAAGCTTCCGTATCGACCTTTTTTTATGAAGTTGAAAAAGAGGTTTAGTTCTGCCATGTTAAGCATATAAAGCTCTTCGAAGATGTACCAGGCGAGTTCACTAATCTGGTCTTTATTGAGGGGAAGATCCAGATAAAGGATGAACTGCATGAGCCATGACTCAATGAGGAACCTGGGAGTCTCTGTCGAATATATTACCTTCAGTTCAGCAAGGGTGACAAAACCGGCATCGTATGCCTGAGCAACAGTTTTCAGATTCTCATATCGCTTTACCGTTGCTCTGTGATTGAAATTCTTGATGAATTCAACCTCAGTAGGGTAATGCTCGAGGACCTTTTTAGCGACTGTTTGTCTGGTTCTGGACAATGCGTCGAGTGAGGTCTTCTGCCGCTTCGCTAACAAGTTGTTTTGTGCGGTCGCTCTTTGAAAGGTTTTTGCTATTTGTTCCATTTGATGAAGTTTTGAGTTCAAATACGCCTGACCAGTTATTCGCCATGGATTCATCGATGATTTTTCGGGCTAATTCAGAATTGCCACCAGACAGATTTTTGAGTTTTGAAATAAAAGCTGTGATAGATTTCTGATTTTTGTAAGATTCTCGACGACTTTTTTTGTAATCAAGCCAATCATTAACCACTTTCAAAAATTCAGGATCTTCATCCGGTAAAAATTCCACGAGATCATTCCCTGTTCCCTGTTCCATTTCCCTGTTCCCTGTTCCCTGTTCCGGCGGCGTGGTCTCTGCGTGATCACTATGTGAACACATAGTGTTTTCATAAACATCACTCGGTAGGGTCGTTTTTATGTATCTTTTATCGATGATCTGATGGTTATGAAAAGTGCGGATTATGAAATAACTCTCGTTGTTATAACTGACAGGTATTATCATCCGGGCTTCTACTAAAGCATCAAGCCATTTGGATATTTCAGATACTCTTAGGGTCTCATCATATGGGAAAATTCGGGACTTAAGGATTGCGGGGTTACCACGGAATACACCTTGGTCATCAGCAAAGTTCCAGATTCCAATATAAAACAGACGGCATGCCATTGGGAGTTTTGCAATCTTTTCATCCTCCCAGAACTCTGGTTTTATTGTTCTAATTCGAGCCATGACCAGCCTCCTTTAATCTTAGAATTGTTAAATCAGCTTTTTCTTTGAAAGCCTTATTTGTTTCCAAAAGATTATTCACATTCTTGCAAGCGTGGTATACCGAACAGTGACTCCTGTTATACATTCGACCTATTTTACAGGGCCCATCTGGAGTAAATAGAAACCTATACCACATTGCAAAATGCCTTGCTTCCACCAATTCCCGAAACCGGGATTTGACAGGTAGGTCATTAACTGAAACATTAAATGAATCAGCCACGATATCATCAATGGATCTTAAAGCGCCAGGAATTAGATAGGGTGAAATCATGACAGGTTGTATTTCTGGTTAAACAGATCTATCAATCCATCCATAACCGATTCTTCAACATCGTCCTTGGCTCCGGTAATGGCACTGCTCATGCTACGCTTTTCGTCGATAAGCTTGTACACCCATTCATCGATCGTGTCCCGGCCAATGAAATAAATGCAGTTAACATGGTCCTTCTGTCCAATGCGATGCGCCCTGTCTTCTGCCTGCTCCATAATGGCAGGGTGCCATCCCATTTCAATGAATGCGACTGTTGAACTTGCGGTTAGGGTGATTCCAACTCCGGCAGCTGCAATGCTGCAAACGATAAGGTTTACATCCGGATCCTTCTGGAACCGGTCAACAGCCAGCTGACGGTCCTGTGTTGAATCTTCTCCAGTGATGGATACTGAAGGAAACTTCTTTTTAACTGCCCCAAGGACTTCACGCAGATGTCCGAAAAGAATCAGCTTTTCTCCATTATCCAGGGTGTCACGGATGAATTCAAAACAAGCCTCCAGTTTACCTCTGGCCGAAATGTTTTTGAGGATCCCAATCCGGACCATTACTTCGCCTCTCATGGATCTTGCAACCTGATCGTCAGTTGCCTGCTTGTATTTGCGCAGGTAATCAGCAAGGTCCTTTAAAGCTTCGTTGTACTCCTTTCGGGTAGTTATATCGCATACCACCACCTGTCTTGTTTTGGCTGGAAGGTCTGTCGCCTCCGATTTATCCCTTCTGTAAAAGCAGATAGATTTAAGATGGTGGTTAAGCTCACGGAGCTTGTAGGTATCGGGCTCTTCATAGCGGTCAACAAACTTCTTCCATCCTCCAAATTCACCCAGCCTGTTAATTATGGCCAGCTGGCTTGCCAGGTCTTTGGGTTTATTGACTACCGGCGTTCCGGTGAGGGCAAGGATCCATTCCTTTTTGTCTGCAATTGCCCTGGTGAACTTGGTTTGCTGGGCCTTGGGATCTTTGCAGTTTGAAACAAGAATGTTATCAGCAAAATAGTTGTGTGTTCCCTCTATTTCGAGATCATAAACGGTTCCAGAGAAGTAAGGACTGTTTCGATATTCGACAAGATTTGTTGGTTGGTAAATCTCAACACTTTCCACCCTAACTTTTCTAAGGCTTCCGTCTTTCGCTGATCTGCCAATTTTACGTGGTTCAGATTGTGACTTTTCCCGTCTACCTCTATCGCCAGAAGTATTTCCGGAATCGCTATATCTACCTTGAATGCGTGTGGAAGATTTTTTAATCCAAGGGAAGAAGTCTTTATGGAAAATTCCAAACAACTTTCTGGCAGCTTCAAAGCATCCAAGAGCAACCGTTGAGATTCCGTAATCTGCCCATTTCCTCCCCGATGTTTGAATTTCCTTCCTATCATTTTCGCTCTCATTTTTTCCTTGGAAATCGGATTTAACATCGGGTTGTTTACCTTCATTCTTTCGGAATTCATTCTCCTTTGTTCTGGGTCTTTCATCTGCTTTGTTGCTGCAATCCTGTTCTTTTCCCGTTTTGATTCCGATTTGCTCAGTGCAATCATTTCCGGAAGACTTACTCTCCATTTTGCAGAACAACTCTGTGAACAGAACCTTATTTTTTCTGACTTTTTCCCATGTGAACGGATTGAAAATTCTTTTCCACAAAAAGCACAAACCTTTTCTACCATCGGTTTCTTTGATTTTTCGGATATTTTGGCTTTCACTTCCGGTCTTGCATTTACTGTTTTCGCAGCACAACTCTTGCTGCAAAATTTCCGGGTTGACTTCCCTAGTTTCTCCGCCAAAAATGTCTTTCCGCAATTCATACAAATAATCTCCACTTTTAAGCGTAGATACTTCTTTGTACCGTCCGGAAGAATCAAGTACTTTGTGGTTTCCCGTTGCGATGAATTCACCGTTTTCATGTTTGACTTTGAAGAGTTTTCTTTGTCCAATTTCATTTTTCCAAACATTTGTAATTTTCTTCAATGTTACTGATTTATTGGAAAAATCCAAAGACACAACAAACAAATTTATCAACTTATTTTCCACTATATCCCCAATATTTAATGCGCCTTTATTGGTCATAATTTTGGTATCATATGGAAAGCACCGGTGAGCTTCATCAATTATGATTGACTTGAAAAAATCCTTGTTTTCATTGAAAGTGATATCCCGTAGCGTAAGACCTTTAGTATCCTTTGGCATTTCCAACACAAAGTATTTTTTAAGGCTCTCGTAGTTAACTATGAATACCTTGGCAAGTCCAGCTTCAAAGAATAGTTTGAATGTCCTTTTTACGCTATCGTTTAGGATCATCGCCTTGTGGTTTGTCCACATATGCCATTCTCGCTCCCAGTTCAATTTTAAGCTGGCCGGACAAATAACCAGGCATGGAAAGGCATTGGCAGCTGATACTGCAGCAATAGCCTGAACTGTCTTCCCAAGGCCCATTTGATCGCCCACAATCAAACGCTTCTTTTCAAGGATATAGGCCACTCCTTTTTTCTGAAAATCAAAAAGGCGACCCTTGAGGGGAATTTCAAAAGTTAAATCGGGAAGCTCAATCTCTGGAAATACCTGGGGAGGCAGAGTGGTGGATACCACAGGCGCATTGAAAGCAAACCTGTGGCTCCGCGCAAATCTTTCAACGTCTTCGCGATAGGTCGCAGGTACGGTCCACGCTTTCAGGTCGGGATTCCATTTCCGGTCAGGTAGTTCTTTAACCTTTTCGACCAGTGATGGCATATACTGAAACCGTATCACAAAGACGTTATTGTTCAGGGTAATCAGGCGCATAATCAGAATAATGTTCCGTTAAGAATTACTGGCATCAGGTATGCAATCTGATCTTCATAATCAAGTGCATCAATAATCATTGCTTTATCAATTCCAGCAAATCGTATTCTGACCTGATCGCCATGATAAAAAGCCTTACCAAGTATTTCAATTTGCTTTGGAGAGATTCCAATAAAGTCGACTCCTTTGGCCGAGAATTTACTAATCACCTTCTCAAAGTCAGGAACTTGTTCACCTTTGGTGTCATAGTATTCGAAAAATGCTGTTCTACCGTCTTTGTTTTGACAGGCTACACCGTCTTCATTTGCTGTTGCAAATTCAAACTGCATAATGTTGGCATAGTTCAACCTGTGCAATGAATGACCATTTAAGAATTCCTTGTCTGTAATCGTATGGTAATCCATTGATTGTTTAACTATCATGTTACTATTGCTTGCATAGGCAAACCCATCAATGAAGTGAACACAATTCATAATTGGTCTCAAATCATTGTCACTGCACGCAAGATGCAGTTTCGTTGTGAAGTTGTATTTCTCCATGTTTCTTGTCTGATGTTTGTTTTTTGTAAATAGATTTTTCACTGTCAATGACCTGGTAGCTGAATCTCTCAGGATCCTCTTCCCTCAGTTCCCGAAGTCTGCGCAGTATCGTTCCATCCATCAGGAATGCCCTGCCGGTAAGTTGCCTTACAGCCTGACAAAGCCTGATGCTGTGAAATTTTGTATCCATCAGATGGAAGGCAATTATCGTTGCGCCCTTTACGGTAATGATTGATTTCTTCTTTGTCATAACCTGTCCTTGTAGGTTTGATAAAAACTATCCCATGCCATATCCTCGGGATGTGGCAGTATAATTCCCAGTTCCTGGGCAACAAACACCTCGATCTTATTCAGATATTCGGTGAATTGTTTTGTGTCCAGACTGGTAGTTGAAACCGGTAGTTCAACGACATCCCCGAAAAAGTGACCTGATTTCTTAGGTAAGTACATCTTCCGGAACTCACTGTGCAGTATTTCTTTGTCGTTGCCTGTTTCATCTGCGATGCAGGTTAACCAGAGCCAGTAAAGTGAATTCTGGTTGATAGTTCTTTTTTCCCTTTTCAGTGATACATTCACATCATAGGGTTTACCATCAGGCAGCTTTGTAATGTAGCTGGCTACAGATTCCTTATCGCGTGGTGTTCTTATTCGTAGAAGCATCTTCTTGTGGAATTTCGCTGTAATTAAGATGAATCATTGTTGCATTGAATTTTCGCTTCTGCCTGGCCTTATATTCGCTGAGGTTGGTTGTGACATCATCTGAGTCAAATGAGAAGCTCTTTCTCTCTGCTCCTTCCTTTTCACGAATCAGCGTTATGCGCTCAACCAGGTATTTCATGCCTCAATTGTCGTTGGATTGAATTCTTCCCTTCTTAGTGCAGATTTGTCTTCTCCGAAAAGAGTATTCCACTGGTAGGCCAGATGCAGAAACTTCTGCATTCCTGAGTGATACAACTCGCTGTTTCGGTTAATGAAGACCTTGAACACCTTGAAGTTTACTTTTGATATACCGATCAGGACATCACGCTCGCAGTCTGCGATAGTCATGTATACGGCTCTCTGCCGGTCATAATCAAAGTACCGAACGGCATCCTCAAACTGCTTTTGGGTTGTGGCAGTAGTGCTTTTAATATCTCCACCGCTTCTAAGAATCGGGAACCACAGATCCCATTTGCATCGCATTTGAAGAAAGAAGTCAATCCCCTTATAATTTAATTCCAGACGCCTTGACATTTCCTTTTGAGGCATTGCCATGCCGATGTATTCAAGACAATCGCTGTCCATCAGGAAAGCCCGTTTCATTTGCTCTGCTTTTTCGAAATCCTCGGGAGTATACTGATCGCCATCCAACCGCCGGGTGATAAAGTTCACCCGGTTCGGTTCTGTAATCATGGCGTCAATTAGACTTCCAAA
>JACDJC010000628.1_pt1 | contig 39727 bp, 38 predicted proteins | sample 7454191 | NCBI WGS metagenome assembly JACDJC01 (sample SAMN14253291, study PRJNA609438) | sludge metagenome | isolation source: sludge after 25d culture with pyrite and EDTA | collected 2018-12-20
ATGGGTAACATTAGCACAGACCCGGGGGCAGTCGCACGAAAACCTGTCCGGTGGCCTCAAGCGCCGGATCAATACATCGCCCGCTCGCAAAGCGCATCGTTGTATTGTCCGTTTAACTCGTCTCCTCCTTGAAGGAGACTACTGGAGAATACTGATGGACGCTCGCATCCTCAAAGAAGATGACGAATCCGGCCTGCCGAACAAGCAGGCAGATGTAACTCTTTTGCATGGCAAGCCGACGCAGGCCGATGCAGAAGCAGCCGTACGCACGCTTTTGCTTTGGGCCGGAGACGACCCGGAGCGCGAAGGTCTTCTGGAGACGCCGAAGCGCGTTGCCAAGGCCTATAAGGAACTGTTCGCAGGCTATACGGAAAGCCCGGAAGAAGTCCTCGGCACTGTGTTCGAGGAAGTCGGGGGCTATAATGATCTTGTCCTCGTGAAGGACATTTCGTTCCATTCGCATTGCGAGCACCATATGGTGCCGATTATCGGCAAGGCGCATGTCGCCTATCTGCCTGATCACAAGGTGGTTGGCCTTTCCAAGATTGCGCGCGTCGTGGATATTTTCGCGCGTCGCCTGCAGACGCAGGAAAGCATCACCGCGCAAATCGCCGACAGCATCCAGCGCATTTTGAAGCCGCGTGGCGTTGCCGTCATGATCGAGGCTGAGCACATGTGCATGGCCATGCGCGGTATCCGCAAGCAGGGTTCGACGACCATCACCACCACGTTTACCGGCGAAATGCAGGTGAATGCGGAGGAACAGGTGCGTTTCATGACCCTGACCCGCAGATAAGCGGCAGACAATGAGCTTCTTTCCCGCCCAGCCTTCCGACAAGAAGGCTATTGAAGAAGGCGCGGCATTCATGCCGCGCTTCGATGCATCGGGTCTTATCACCGCCGTCGTTACCGATGCGCGTGACGGCGAATTGCTGATGGTCGCCCATATGAACGAGGAAGCGCTGCGCCTTACTCTCGAAACGGGAATTGCGCATTACTGGTCGCGCTCGCGCTCCACACTCTGGAAGAAGGGCGAGACATCGGGCAATCTGCAAAGCGTGGTCGAGTTGCGCACAGATTGCGATCAGGACGCGCTCTGGCTGAAAGTGCGCGTCGCGGGTGACGGACCAACCTGCCATACGGGTCGCCGCTCCTGCTTCTATCGGCAGGTTACTGCCGAGAACGGTGATATATCGCTGGCCATTGAAGGCGCCTGCGATCACGAGCATTAACCTTGGTCAAAAGGATGTGATGGCGCGAATATGAGTCGCGCCATCAATTCGCAGCATTTATTCTTTGGATACTATGTTTCGCTAGTCTGAAGCGGTTCCTGTCAAACGGAACTGTCGGAATCGCTTTAGCTATTTGTTCTACGCATTTCCTGACGCAAGCCGCTTCAGTCTTTTGCCGGAAATGCTCCAAATCGAGACGAAGAGGTGTCCATCGTGATGCTTGCATGGGGGCAGAGGCGGAAGGCTGCGAATAACGACCTTGCACCGCCAGCCGAAGAAATCGTCGAGAAGCCTGAAATCAAGCGTGAACCGCGCCGGATAGCCCTTGCGCTGGGTGGTGGAGCTGCGCGCGGTTGGGCGCATATCGGCGTTTTGCGCGCGCTGGACGAAGCCAACATCGATATCGAGATGATTGCCGGGACATCTATCGGCGCGCTTGTGGGTGGCTGTTATCTGGCTGGAAAACTCGATGAACTGGAAGATTTCGCCCGCAGTCTCACCCGGCGACGCATGTTCAATCTTCTCGACATCACCTTTCGCGGCAGCGGACTGTTCGGCGGGATGAAGCTGGATGGTCGTCTGCGCGAGCATCTGGACGGCTTGCGCATCGAGGAACTGGATCGTCCCTTCGTTGCCATCTGCACGGAACTGCGCACCGGTCACGAAATCTGGCTGTCATCAGGTCCGCTTATCGATGCCATGCGCGCCTCCTATGCCCTGCCCGGCGTTTTCGAGCCTGTGCGCTGGCAGGAGCGTGTTCTGGTCGATGGCGCACTCGTCAATCCCGTTCCCGTATCCGTGTGCCGTGCTTATGAGCAGCGCTTGGTTCTGGCCGTGAACCTGCATTACGACCAGTATGGTCGCGCTGCGGTCATCAAACATGCGCAAACGCGCCAGGAAGGGCTTGCAGACGCGATTCATGGCGAGAAAGAAGCACGCCTCGGCATTACCGGCGTGATGATGGAGGCCTTCAACATCATCCAGGACCGAATCTCGCGCGCCCGCATGGCTGGCGATCCGCCGGATGTTACGCTCATGCCGATTGTGGGACAGATCGGGCTTGCCGATTTCCATCGCGCATCCGAGGCAATCGATGCCGGTTACGCAGAAACAATGAAGCGCCTTGAGGATATTAAGCGTCTGCAGGGCATCGCCGGCTGATTTTTTGCTGTTGGAAGCGAATCCGAATGAATCGGATTCGTCGGATTTGCTCTTTATTGCCCCTCGCAGTGCTCTCTTCCCTCGCAACGCTCTCGCTTGATGACGTTTTTCGGAATTTTTTTCGATCTGTGGAAGCCTTTGAAAAAGCCCGGAAAATCGCGGTTTTGGCCATGTCTTCGATGATTGAGTGCCAGCTTTTTCACATTCTTTTTCAAAAAGATTGCCGGAAGATGCAGATGGGGCTTGTGCACCCCAAAGTGATTTGCTAAATGCCCACTCGCCGACGGAGTTCGGCTCCTACCACGGGCGGTCGTGGCGGAATTGGTAGACGCGCAGCGTTGAGGTCGCTGTGGGGCAACCCGTGGAAGTTCGAGTCTTCTCGACCGCACCATCTTCTCTCAAGAACAATTTAAAATGCTTTCCCCGCAAGGGGTTAAAGTTGTTTCTTGATTTGAGACTTTCACTTTTCATCGCTGCATTACAAACAAAAACGCGCCCTTCGATGAAGAGCGCGTCTGGTTGATGACACTATTCCCGATCAGTTTTTGCCGATTTCTGAAAGAATGATGTTGCTGTGTTCTCCAAGCTTCGGCGAACGCTTGTCGAGCTTCAATTCTGCATCGGAAAAGCGAATAGGCGTCCGCAGGCCTGGAATCCCTTGCGGGTCGATTTTCATCGCCCTCGCCTCGAATTGCGGGTCTGCGAATACATCGGCTACCGTATTGATCGGACCGGCTGGCACGCCGATTCTGGCGAGTTCGGCCAGAAGATCGTCGCGCTTCCAAGCCCGTGTCTTTTCTTCCAGAAGTGCTGTCAGAGCAGCTCGATTGGCCACGCGCGCCGAGTTGCTAACGAAACGCTCGTCGGCGGCGAGGTTACCAATGCCAAGCAACGATGTCAGTTTTCCGAACTGTCCGTCATTGCCGCAGGCGATGATGAAATAGCCGTCGGAAACGGGGAGCGTCTGATATGGCGCGATGTTCGGATGCGCATTGCCCATGCGCTTTGGCGAAACACCGGATGCCAGATAATTCATGGCCTGATTGGCAAGGACCGCAGACATGCAGTCGAACAGCGCCATGTCGATATGCTGGCCGGTGCCGGTACGCTCGCGCATGATGAGAGCGGACTGGATTGCGATCACGCTGTAAAGCCCGGTGAAAATGTCGGCGAAAGCCACGCCGATCTTCTGCGGCTCACCGTCAGGTTCGCCGGTGAGATCCATGACGCCGCCCATGCCCTGAATCATGAAATCGTAGCCTGCGCGCTCCGCATAAGGGCCGGTATGGCCGAAACCGGTAATCGAGCAATAGATCAGGCGTGGATTGATGGCCTTCAGGCTCTCATAATCGAGGCCATATTTGTCGAGGCCGCCCAGCTTGAAGTTTTCGATGACCACATCGGCCCCGGCCACGAGCTGGCGTACCAGTTTCCTGCCCTCGTCAGTGCGGAAATCGGCCGTAATCGAGCGCTTGCCGCGATTGCAGGCGTGAAAATAGGCAGCAGACCGTTCGCCTTCCACATCGATGAATGGAGGCCCCCATTTGCGCGTATCGTCGCCCTCAGGGCTTTCCACCTTGATGACATCGGCTCCAAGATCAGAAAGTGTCTGCCCCACCCATGGCCCGGCAAGAATGCGCGCCAGTTCTACCACCTTGAGACCGTCAAGCGGTGTATTCTGCATTTTCAGCAATCCCGTACAAAAATAAAGAGGCCCGCCCGCGAACTGCGAACGGGCCCGAATGGAAGGCTTGGCAATACAGCGATCAGAAGAAAGCCTGAATGCCGGTCTGGGCACGGCCCAGGATCAACGCATGAACGTCATGCGTGCCTTCATAGGTATTTACCGTTTCCAGATTCTGCGCGTGGCGCATGACGTGGTATTCGATCTGGATGCCGTTGCCGCCGTGCATATCACGCGCCTGACGGGCAATATCGAGCGCCTTGCCGCAATTGTTGCGCTTGACGATGGAGATCATTTCCGGAGCCATTCTGCCGTCGTCGAACAGACGACCGACGCGCAAGCTTGCCTGAAGGCCAAGAGCGATTTCGGTCTGCATGTCGGCCAGCTTCTTCTGGTAAAGCTGCGTACCGGCCAGTGGCTTGTCGAACTGCTTGCGATCGAGGCCATACTGACGGGCGCGGAACCAGCAATCTTCTGCTGCGCCGAGGACGCCCCAGGAAATGCCGTAACGGGCGCGATTGAGGCAGCCGAACGGACCCTTGAGACCGGAGACATTCGGCAGGAGTGCATCTTCCGAAACTTCGACACCATCCATGACGATTTCGCCGGTGATCGATGCGCGCAGCGAAAGCTTGCCGCCGATTTTCGGCGCGGACAGGCCCTTCATACCCTTTTCGAGGATGAAGCCGCGAATGGCGTTGTCATGCGCGGCTGACTTTGCCCAGACGACGAACACATCGGCGATTGGCGAATTCGAAATCCACATCTTCGAGCCGCTGAGACGATAGCCGCCGTCGATCTTCTCGGCGCGGGTCTTCATGCCTGCGGGATCGGAACCTGCATCAGGCTCGGTCAGGCCGAAGCAGCCGATCAGCTCGCCGGAGACGAGGCCCGGAAGATATTTCTTGCGCTGTTCGTCGGAGCCATAGGCATAGATCGGATACATCACCAGCGACGACTGCACGCTCATCATCGAACGATAACCGGAATCGACACGCTCGACCTCGCGCGCCACCAGGCCATAGGCAACATAGCCGGCGTTGGCCGCGCCATATTCTTCAGGAAGCGTGACGCCCAGAAGACCAGACTGCCCCATCAGACGGAACAGTTCCGGATCGGTCGTCTCATCCAGATAGGCCTTTTCAACACGGGGCAGCAGAACATCCGTCGCGAAGGCCTTGGCCGAGTCGCGGATCATGCGCTCGTCTTCGGTCAGCTGGTCATCCAGCAGAAACGGGTCTTCCCAGCTAAAAGCCGCACGTGACATCAGTGTATTCTCCTCAATGAAAATTTGCAGGAAATATGAACCGTGCCGAAGTTCGGTGCAATCGACGTTTACTCATCGATCTATTCCATTTAGTAATGGATCATGACTTCGATATCGCGACGCCTGCTTCCCTCCACCAGTGCGCTTGCCGCCTTCGATGCGGTTGCGCGGCATGAAAGCTTTTCGGCGGCTGCCGAGGAACTGTCGCTAACTCAAGGCGCAGTGAGCCGACAGATTGCAACGCTGGAAGAACAGCTCGGAACCGCGCTGTTCGACCGCTCAAGCCGTCATGTGGTCCTATCCGATGCGGGACGAGCCTATCTGAAGGCGGTGGGGCCAGCGCTCGCTTCCATCCGTGCGGCTTCGCTGCAAGTCATGTCGCAGATGCGCGGCACCACGCTTAATCTCGCGTTCCTGCCGACATTCGGGACGCGCTGGCTGATACCGCGCATACCGCGTTTCGTGGAAAAATATCCGGATATCATCCTGAATTTTGCGACACGTATCGGGCAATTCGATTTTGATCGCGAAGGGCTGGATGCGGCAATCCATATCGGCCAACCGGACTGGCCCAACGCCGATAGTGTCTTTCTGATGGATGAAACAGTTGCGCCGGTGTGCAGCCCCGCTTTTGTCCAGCGAAACCCGGTTCACGCCCCAACCGATCTTCTGCCGCTCCCTTTGTTCAATATGGCATCACGCCCCGGCGCATGGGATCACTGGTTTAAAAGCCTCGACATCGCGGCCCCGGTTTCCCCTGGAATGCGTTTCGAGCAGTTTTCAAATGTCTCGCAGGCCTGCATTGCCGGTCTTGGCGTTGCGCTGATGCCGCTGTTCCTAATTCGCGCCGAGATTGAAAGCGGCCAGCTTGTGGTCGCTTGTCCGCACACGGTCAAAAGCCCGAGCAGCTATTATTTTGTGACGCCGAAGGCTCGCTCGAGCACGCCTGCTGTTTCTGCTTTCCGGGATTGGTTGTTGACGGAAATCAAAAGCGAGAGTGTGACTCAACCAGTCACGAAACCCGCATAGCCGTCGCTCAGAGTCTTGCACAGGATCGCCGAATAATCGGCGAAGGACTGATCGTCAGGCCTTATACGCCCGAATGACGGACCGGCAAATTGCCTCATGGGTACGAGCGCAAGTGGCGTTGAAACCGGGGTCAGATGTGCGCCCTGCCCGGCGCGCAATGTCGTCAGGATACCAAACATTTCACCTGTAATGCTTGGGCGGGAAAGCACGGCCATACGGTACTGGCCGGATGTATTCGTGACGAGATAGATGTGCCCTGAAAGATGTGGAACGGAGACGGTACCCTGTTGCGAGAATGAAACGTCGGAACGTTCCCGCTCACGAAAACTGAGATGCCCGGCATCGAAATCCCAACCGATTTCCGTGATGTAAGCGAAGATGGCCTTGTCCTCACCAAAGGACGGACGCAAGGTCAGGTAATCGCCTTCAAGCCATGAAACCGAGGCGCGCGAATAGGCGCCCAATTCTTCCGCTGCGTGACTGTTGCCATTCCTGGCCAACGAGGCGGGAGTATCACCTGCCTGTTCGCGCAGGGCAACACCCATTGCCTGTTCAAGCCGGATGATTGTTGCAAGTGTGAAGGGCCTGTGGCCCGACAGCGCTTTTTCCAAAGTCGAAAGACTGATCCGCGCTTCATCGGCCAGAAGCTGGCGCGAAATTCGCCGCCGGGCAATTTCCTCACGAACCCGTACGGCAACGCGGGCATTGAGCTGGTCGGGAAGGTGAGAGTCCTGATCGGACATGGCTTATCCTGAATTGCGTACTTTTCTTCACAATTCCACACATATGCGTAACCGGCAAGGCGGTTTGCGGAAAGTGACGGCTGAAACTTGGCAAAGCTTACGCTGGAGTGGAAACAGTGGCTCCAGCGACAATGGCTCCAGTTCTTCGAGGTGAACAAGGAGCACATCATGTCACCCGCGATAAGTCTTACAAATCATAATAATAGCCGCCGGATACTCTCCCGCTTCTGTTCGTTCGTCTGGTTTTGCAACATGACGTTGCTGCCAGCGCTGGCTGTCATTTTCTGTCTGTTGCAGATTGTGCAGGCTCGTGCTGAAACACCCGCTCTGGTCACGCCGAACGAGGTTCAATCCGGCAGTCTCTTGCTAGAGACAAGCGAAACCGGGCGTTATGTCGAAGCACCTCGAATCGCAACGGACGTCAATCTCGATGTGAGTGGGCCGACGGCCCGGACCCGGCTGACGCAGGCATTCGAGAACCCGACCGACGGTTTCGTTGAAGCCCTGTATGTTTTTCCATTGCCGGAAGAAAGTGCGGTCTATTCGCTGAAGATGGTCATCGGCGATCGCGTGATTGTCGCCGAAATCAAGGAGAAGCAGGCCGCGCGCGAAATATATGAACAGGCGAAGAGCGAAGGCAAAAAGGCCACGCTGATCGAACAGCAGCGGCCCAACGTGTTTACCAATGCGGTTGCCAATATCGGCCCGCATGAGAAAGTCGTCATCCAGATCGAGTATCAGCAGGCGGTGCGGCTTTCCGATGATCGTTTCTCGCTGCGTGTGCCATTGGTCGTCGCGCCACGTTACAATCCGGATAATGCCTCACCTGTTGTTCAGGAAGTTGAAATGAAAAACGGCTGGGGCAAGTCGAGCGATACTGGCAAGCCTGATAGCTACAACGCACCGCTTGTGACGCCATTGGCCCCACCGGCTGCCCTGCGAACCAATCCTGTGACCGTCAAGGTCAATTTGAAGGCAGGCTTCCCGCTTGGAAAGGTCGAAAGCCTTTACCATAAGGTCAGAATCGACGCGACGAACGACACGACACGAGAAATCACGCTGGACGGAACGGCTGCTGCTGATCGTGATTTCGTTCTGGAATGGAGCGCTGTCGCAAGCGATGCACCGCAGGTCGGTCTGTTCCGCGAACATATCGGCAAGGACGATTATGTGCTTGCCTATGTTACGCCACCGGCTGTTGCCAGCGCAAAAAAGGCCCAGCGTGAGGTCATCTTCGTGATCGATAATTCCGGATCGATGGGTGGTACTTCCATGGAACAGGCAAAGGCCAGCCTGGATTATGCACTGTCGCATCTTCAGCCCGGAGATCGGTTCAATGTGGTCCGCTTTGATGACACATTGACCAAATTCTTCGACGATTCTGTCGATGCCAATCAGCAGAATATCGCCTCCGCCCGTCGTTTCGTAACGAGCCTTGAAGCGCAAGGCGGTACGGAAATGCTGCCTGCCCTTCATGCAGCCCTGGATGACAGCCATCAGGGCAATGGATTGCGCCAGATCGTGTTTCTGACCGACGGGGAGATCAGCAATGAGCAGCAATTGCTGGATGCCGTTGCGGCACGCCGGGGGCGCTCGCGTATTTTCATGGTCGGCATCGGCTCTGCCCCGAATTCCTATCTGATGAACCGTGCGGCAGAACTTGGACGTGGAACCTTCACCCATATCGGGTCGGCGGCTGAAGTGGACGAACGCATGCGGGCTCTGTTCGACAAGCTTGAAAACCCGGCTGTTACCGATCTGAAGGCCAATTTTTCGGAAAAGAATGTGAGCATGACACCCTCCCTTCTGCCCGATCTCTATCGTGGTGAACCGCTTGTCATCGCCGCACGAATGGGCAAGGCAACCGGAAACCTTGTTATCGAAGGCCAGATTGATGGCCGTCCGTGGACAGTCAATCTGCCGCTCGACCAGGCAATGAATGCTGAAGGCATCTCAAAATTGTGGGCACGTCGCAAGATTGACGATGCGGAAGTAGACCTTACCCTTGGCAAAATTACTCAGGACGCAGCCGATGCGCGCATTCTTCGCCTGGCACTGGAGCATCATCTGGTCAGCCGGCTGACGAGCCTCGTGGCTGTCGACAAGACACCGTCGCGACCGGCCAATGCGCCGCTGACCCGCGCCGATATTCCACTGCAACTGCCTGCCGGGTGGGATTATGACACGCTGTTCGGCATCCGCGCGGACCGCAATGTCGGGGATCACGCAAGCATGGACATGAATGGGGTGAGCGACGCTGTTCGCAGCCATGAAAGCCCTGCCTCACCATCATCGCCATCGCAGTCGATCCCGCTGCCGCAGACGGCAACGCCAGCGACACTGCTGCTTTTGCAAGGCTTGGGTTTGATGCTGGTTGGACTGTTCGTCTTCTGGTTCTTCCGTCGCAAGGAGAATGTGTGATGCCTATCAATCAGCTTGTTACGGGGAGCGCGCTGAAGCGCTCCCTTCTCCCCGCGCTTGGCATGGTGCTGATTGCGATGGGGATGGCAATTGCCGGTCAGGGAATCTGGATCCATGCGAAAGCGTTTGCGGCTCAGATTCTGCTGGAAAAGGCCTTTTCCGAAAGCATTGAAACGGGCGCTCCGGTTAAACCCTGGAACTGGGCCGATACATGGCCGGTTGCCCGCATCGAAGCCCCAAGGCTCAATGAATCAGCCATTGCCCTGAAAGGCGCCAGCGGACAGGCATTGGCTTTCGGTCCCGGCCATCTGGACAATACGCCGATGGCCGGCGAACGGGGAACGGCTGTCTATGCCGCGCATCGCGACACGCATTTCGCATTTCTGAAGAATATCGAGAAGAACGACCAGATACTTGTCACCCGCAGCGACGGAAAGACGGTTTCCTATCGCGTCAGCCATATGACCGTGGCGCGGTGGGATGAAGCGAAAATCGTTCCGGATAGCGAAGGCCGCCACCTTGTGCTGGCAAGCTGCTACCCATTCGATGCGATTACACCTGGTCCGCTTCGCTATCTGGTCTATGCCGATATGGAGACCGGCCGGTCAGGCTATTGATCGGCTTGCAATCTCGTATGAATGCAGGCGCTTCTTGTGATCGTGGATCATGCCGGTCAACATCAGTTCATCGGCGCCAGTGCTCTCTGCAAAGGCCTTGATACCCTTCGCAACAGTCTCCGGTCCACCGACCACACGGCATGACAGCATCTGACGGACGAGCGCCTGCGCTGCCGGATCAAGCCGCTCCATATAGCCTTCGACTGGCGCAGGCAGCTTGCCGGGGCGACCGCTGCGCAAGTTGACGAAAGCCTGTAGCTGCGAGGTGAAAAGGTAGTTCGCCTCTTCGTCCGTATCCGCTGCAATCACATTGAGGCCCAGCATCACATAAGGCTTCTGCATATATTCGGATGGCTCGAACCGCTCACGATAAAGAGCGATGGCGCGTTCCATCTCTGCAGGCGCGAAGTGCGAGGCGAAAGCGTAGGGCAGTCCCAGCATGGCGGCAAGCTGCGCGCCGAACAGGCTGGAACCGAGAATCCAGACAGGCACATTCAACCCCTCACCCGGCACGGCGCGCACGCGCTGGTCCGGTTCGGCGGGTTTGAAATAGTTCAGTAACTCGACCACATCCTGCGGAAACGCATTGGCGTCACTGTCGAGATTACGACGAAGCGCATGAGCGGTGATCTGGTCAGTGCCCGGAGCGCGCCCAAGACCGAGATCGATACGCCCCGGAAACAGGGAAGCCAGCGTGCCGAACTGTTCTGCAATCACCAGAGGTGCGTGGTTGGGCAGCATGACGCCGCCCGCGCCGACACGGATCGTTGAGGTGCCGTTGGCGACGTAACCGATGACCACGGACGTCGCAGCGCTGGCAATGCCCGGCATATTGTGGTGTTCGGCAAGCCAGTAACGATGAAAGCCGAGCCGTTCGGCATGTTGCGCAAGTTCCAGCGTGTTGTGCAGCGATTGCGCTGCATCGCTACCTTCGGGAACGGGCGAAAGATCGAGAACGGATAAGGGTATCATACTGGCTCATATGGGTTGGAACGCAGCGTTTGCAACGTTAGCAAAAATCAAAAGGGCGACCTATTTCTAGGCCGCCCTTTGTCATTGGTTCAACGCAAGTTTCAGTGATGTTGCGCTGGAGCCGGTTCGCCGCCTTCATCCGGTGACGCAACATATTCGCCTTCCACATCCTTCTTGGCGATGAAGGTGTAGAACATCGGCACCACGAACAGCGTGAAGATCGTGCCGATCACGATACCGGTGAAGATCACCAGACCCATCGAGTAACGAGCGGCTGCACCGGCGCCGGTCGCGATGATCAACGGCACAACGCCAAGCGCCATGGCGGCGGTGGTCATCAGGATCGGACGCAGGCGGGTTTCAGCCGCGACGATAATCGCGTCCCGACGCGAAAGACCATGCAGGCGGCGTTGCTGGTTGGCGAATTCCACCATCAGAATACCGTGCTTGGTAATCAGCCCGACAAGGGTGATGAGACCGACCTGCGTATAGATGTTGAGCGTACCGAGACCGATATTCAGCGGCACAATGGCACCGAAGATCGACAGCGGAACCGACATCATGATGATGAACGGATCGCGGAAGCTTTCAAACTGTGCCGCAAGCACGAGATAGATCACGATGACGGCGAGGCCGAAGGCGATCAGGATCGTGTTGCCCTGCTCCACTTCCAGACGCGACTGGCCGGAATAATCCAGGAAGAAGCCTTCCGGCATCTTGGATTTGGCCAGATCAACCAGAGTTTGCAGGCCCTGCCCGGTTGTGACGCCCGGCAGCGGCAAGGCTGAAATCGTTGCCGAGTTCAACTGATTGAACTGCTCGATCGCCGCAGGTGATGCGTTCTGGTTGATCGTGATGACCGACGACAGCGGAATCATCGAACCGGAAACGCTGCGCACATAGAAATCGCCGAGCTTTTCCGGGTTCGAACGATATGCATCGGGCACCTGCGTGATGATGTCATAACTGTTCGAATCGCGGTCGAACTTCGCGACCGATGCGCCACCGGTCAAAAGGCCAAGTGTCGAACCGATATCGCTAATCTGCACGCCCAGCGTCGCCGCGCGGTCACGGTCGATTGTGATCGTGATCTGCGGTGCGTTGAAGGAAAGCGAATTCTGCACAATGATGTACTGGCCTGAAGCCTGCGCTTCGTTCTTGATTTCTTCAGCCAGTGCGAAGACCTGATCTGCCGGGCCTGTCGATTGCAGGGCAATCGAGATCGGCAGGCCGCCGCCCGTTCCCGGCAGGGACGGAGGTGCGAAGATGAAAGCCTGCACACCTGCGACCTTGGAGATACGTGCGGTCAGGTCTTCCTGAATCTGCTTCTGCGAACGGGTACGCTCGTTCCAGTCCTTCAGAACCCACAGCGCGATACCCGACGTCGTGCCGCCGTCCATTCCGACGATCTGGAAGCGGGTCTTCAGTTCGGGAAGATCCTTGGTCAGTTCGTCGATCTGTTCGGCGTAGAGATTGGTATAGGCCGAGGTAGCATATTGCGGAGCCTGGAACATCGAGAACAGTGCGCCGGAATCTTCTTCCGGTGCCAGTTCGCTCGACGTGTTCATGAACAGGAATCCCGTTAGCCCCATCAACGCTACAACGATCATCAGCGTGATGCCGCGATAGTTGAGCGAATTGGAAACGCGACGGTGATACCACTTCTCGAAGCGCGAGAAGGTCCGGTCGATGAACTTCTGGAACCGCGTCTGGTCGCCATGCTTGAGCATGCGCGCGCACATCATCGGCGAAACCGTCAAGGCGGCAATACCAGAAATGATGACGGCACCGGCAAGCGTGAAGGCGAATTCGCGGAACAGAGCGCCCGTCAGGCCGCCCGTAAAGCCGAGCGGCGCGAACACCGCCGCCAGCGTGATCGTCATGGCGATGATCGAGCCGGTGATTTCCTTCATGCCCTTGAACGCGGCATCCATGGGGCGCAAGCCCTCTTCGATATGCCGGTGGATATTCTCCAGAACCACGATAGCGTCATCGACCACAAGGCCGATGGCAAGAACCATGGCGAGCAGCGACAACAGATTGATCGAGAACCCAAGCACATAAAGGAAGAAACACACGCCGATCAGCGAGATCGGGATCGTGACAATCGGAATCAACACCGAGCGGAACGACCCAAGGAAGACAATGATGACCAGAATGACGATAGCCACGGCTTCGCCGATGGTCGTGAAGACTTCCTTGATCGAAGAGCTGATCTGCTCGGTCGCGTCATAGACGAGAACAAGTGACATGCCTTCCGGCAGCGATGCCTGGATAGACGGCAGTTCCTTGCGGACGGCAGCCGCCATGTCGATGGGGTTTGCCGCCGGTGTCGGGAAGACGCCGAGGAAGGTACCCGCTGAACCGTTGAACGAAACGATGGTGTCCGTGCTTTTTGCCGCGAGTTCGACGCGGGCCACATCACGCAGACGAACGACGTCGTCTCCCGAAGCCTTGATCGGCATGGCGCCGAAGGCTTCCGGGGTCTGCAAGGTCGACTTCAGTGTGATTGAGGACGCCACATATTCGTTCTTCGTCGTGCCCGGAGCCGACAGGAAGTTGGAGGCCTTGATTGCCGCCAGAACTTCCGGCGCCGTGATCTGGCGGGCCGCAAGCTGGATCGGGTCTAGCCAGACGCGCATCGAATAGACCTGACCGCCCAGAATTTCAGCCTTTGCAACGCCCTGAATGGTGGACATGCGCGGCTGGATAACGCGCTCCAGATATTCGGTGATCTGTTCGCTCGTCATGTTCGGGTTCTGCGCTGCCAGATACATGGTAGCGAAGTTCTGGCCCGTTCCCTTGACGATGACCGGATCGTCGGATTCGTCCGGCAGGTCGCCGCGAACCTGATTGACCTTGGCAATGACTTCCGTCAGCGCCGCGTCCGGGTTTGCGCCGAGCTTCATCTGCACGGTCACCGTGCTCGAAGACGGACGGCTCGAAGACGTCACATAGTCGATGTTCTCTGTGGTTGCGACCGCTTCGGCGATCGGTGCAGTGATGAAGCCCTGAATGAGATCGGCACTCGCACCGGCATAGTTCGTCGTGACCGTAATGACGGTTTCGTCGACCTTCGGATACTCGCGCACCGTCAGCTGCGCGATACCCTGAAGGCCCAACAGAATGATCATGAGGGCGACCACCGTGGCAAGCACGGGGCGCCGGATGAAAATATCGGAAAAGCTCATCGGGATCGCCTATTGCTTGTCAGCCGGTTGGCCGGCAGGAATCGGATTAACGGTGTTGTCGATTTTCACCGGAACACCGGGCGAAAGCCGGTTCTGGCCTGCCGTGATGATGATGTCGCCAGCCTTGAGGCCGCTCGTCACTTCGACAAGACCGGAATAACGGCGTCCAAGCTTGATGAAGACCTGCTGCGCGACCTGCTTTTCGCCCTCTTCCGGCTTGGCATCGGCTGCAGGAGCCTTGGCGGCGTTGTCGCCTTCGGCGGCCTTCGCGCCTTCCTGCTTCTGTTCCGGACGAACTGCGTAGACATAGTCGCCGTAAAGGCTGGAGATAATCGTGGTCTGCGGAAGAGCGATAACATTCTCTTCTTCCGGCAGCTCGACGCGAACCTGCACGAACTGGCCGGGGGTCAGTTTGTGATCCGGGTTCTGAACTTCAGCGCGCACCGAGACGAGACGTGTCGTCGGGTCGATCTTCGGGTCTATACCGACAATAGTGCCGGTGAAGTCGAGTGCTTCCGCAGTCGATCCGACCTTGACGTTCTGTCCAAGCTTCATCGAAGACAGCGACTGTTCGGGGACGGTGAAGTCGATACGCATCACGTCGGTGTTCTGCAGCGTGGCGATGACCGTGCCGGGTGTCAGATACTGACCGAGATCGACCTTGGAAATGCCGATAACACCAGAGAACGGAGCCTTAACGGACTTCTGCGCCAGCGTAGCGCGCATCTTCTCCACATTTGCAGCAGCAGCATTGGCAACCGAAGCGGTCGTGTCCACGTTCGAAACCGCACCGACGCCGCGCGTGCGCAGCGTATCGGCACGCTTCAGATTCTGCTGGGCAAGAACGGCTTCAGCTTCGGCGGCTGCGAGGTCGGCCTTCTGAATACTGTCTTCGAGCTGAAGCAGCAGGTCGCCTTCCTTGACGTCCTGATTGGCCTTGAAGTTGATCTTCTGCACGAGGCCGTCAAGCTGCACGGTCAGATCGACGCCGTTGAGCGCGTTGGCTGTACCGATGGCTTCCACACCCGGCTTCCACACGCCCGGCTCCACCGTAACGGTCGAAACCGTCTGGGCGGGCTGCTGCATGTTGGCGAAGAAATCTTTGATCGCCTGTGATCGGAACAGGTTAAAGCCAACGAGGCCTCCAACGACGATCACGAGAAATATTATTGCCAGAATAAGGCGCTTGATCATTGCGGATGCACTCCAGATGGCTCCCTGATTGATCAGGGTTGGGGGATTGGCCGCGGCGCCTTCTTTCGCATTCACGCAAAGGTCGCGCGTATTTTACTTGTATGAAAGTGGCGAATAACTGTACCGTCTGGACGGTATTGTCAACACACGAACTGTCAGGAGACACCAGTAAGTTGCTAACAAAAAAGAAAGTCTCGTCGCGCGAACGTATTCTGCGCGCTGCTACCGAGCTTGCCCGTGAGATCGGACCCGCCCACCTCTCTCTCGATGCCGTAGCAGCCCGAGCCGGGCTTTCAAAAGGCGGACTGCTTTATTCTTTTCCGACAAAGGCCAAGCTACTCGAAGCGGTGGTCGAAGAATATATGAAAGAGCACGAACACGCCATGGAGGTTCAGGAAACACTCCAGAAAGGCGATGAAAACCGTGTCGCGCGGGCTTTTCTCGATGTTTACCGGGTTCAGGCCGATGATGAGCCGCCAGCTTGTGGTGTCCTTGCAGCGCTTGCCGAAGATCCGGGTTTCATGGTGCCGGTTCGGCAGTATCACAGGGCTCTTCTTGATCGCATGATCAAGGACACAACCGATCCCGACACGGCGCTTATTGTCTATCTGGCCGTCGCAGGTCTCGAATGCTCCAAATTGATGGAATGTGAAATTTTGAACGATGAGGAACAGCGCGCTGTTCTCGTCCGTCTGGAAAACATGCTGACAGAAAACTGACAGCTATAAGAAAAAAAGGGCGCCGAGCGCCCCTTCATTCTGGTGGTTCGCGAATCAGAGCGGGGCTATATCGCCCCTCGCCCAGCCTTCCGAGGTTTCGGCGGAAAATTCGCCAAAGCGCCCATCGGCAATCGATGCGCGGATGCCCTTCATCAGATACTGATAATAAGCCAGGTTGTTCCAGGTCAGGAGCATGGCGCCGAGCGCTTCACCGGATTTTACCAGATGATGCAGATAGGCGCGGCTATAGTCGCGCGATGCCGGGCAATCCGATTCCGGATCGAGCGGACGATGATCGCCTGCATGGCGCGCATTGCGCAGGTTCACTTTGCCAAAGCGCGTGAAAGCGAGGCCATGACGACCTGCACGTGTTGGCATCACGCAATCGAACATGTCGATCCCGCGCGCTACGGACTTCAAAATATCGTCCGGCGTGCCGACGCCCATCAGGTAACGCGGCTTTTCCGATGGCAGGATCGGGCAGACCACTTCCAGCATGTCGAGCATGACCTGCTGCGGCTCGCCGACCGCAAGCCCACCGACCGAATAGCCCTTGAGGTCCATTGCCTTCAGCGCTTCCGCCGATTTTTCGCGCAGGCGTGCAACGTCGCCGCCCTGCACGATGCCGAACATCGCCTTGCCCGGCTGATTGCCGAAAGCGACCTTGCAGCGCTCGGCCCAGCGCAGCGACAATTCCATTGCGCGCTCGGTGTTCTTTTCCGGTGAAGGCAGCGCCACGCATTCATCGAGCTGCATCTGGATATCGCTATCGAGCAGCCCCTGAATCTCGATGGATCGCTCCGGCGTCATTTCATAAGGTTTGCCATCGATATGCGAGCGGAATGTCACGCCATTTTCGTCGAGCTTGCGCAATTGCGCGAGCGACATGACCTGGAAACCGCCGGAATCGGTGAGGATCGGACCTTTCCAGCCGCCGAACTCATGCAGGCCACCCAGTCGCGCCACACGCTCGGCACCGGGACGCAGCATCAGGTGATAGGTATTGCCAAGGATAATGTCGGCTCCAAGCTCTTTCACCTGGTCCATATACATGGCCTTGACCGTGCCGGCCGTGCCGACCGGCATGAAGGCAGGCGTACGCACCACGCCGCGCGGCATGGAAATCTCGCCCTGACGAGCAGCGCCGTCGGTTGCCAGCACTTTGAATTCGAAGTTTTCGCTTGTCTTTAGGTTTTCCAGTGTCATGCGGTGTCTTTAACTTTGTCGGCTCGCTCAAGCAAGCTGCCGTCACCATAGGAATAAAAGCGATAGCCGTTGCGGATGGCATGGTCATAGGCGGCGCGCATCGTGTCGAGACCGCTGAAGGCCGATACGAGCATGAACAGCGTCGAGCGCGGCAAATGGAAGTTGGTCATCAGCAGATCGACCGCACGGAACTTGTAGCCCGGCGTGATGAAGATGTCGGTCGCGCCAGACCATGGACGGATGATGCCATCTTCGCCCGCAGCACTTTCGATCAGGCGCAGCGATGTCGTGCCGACACAGATGATCCTGCCGCCCCGCTCATGCACGGCATTGAGCGCATAGGCAGTCCGCTGTGACACATATCCGATTTCCGAATGCATCTTGTGGTCGGTGGTGTCATCGGCCTTGACCGGCAGGAATGTCCCTGCCCCCACATGCAGCGTTACGAAATGTTCTTCAACGCCTTTGGCCTTGATCTTTTCCAGAAGGTCGGGCGTGAAATGCAATCCGGCAGTGGGAGCCGCGACAGCGCCTTCCTCGCGGGCATAGACCGTCTGGTAGTCCTTGCGGTCGCGCTCGTCTTCGGCGCGCTTCGACGCGATATAGGGTGGCAGGGGAATGTGCCCGACCGATGCAATGGCCTCGTCCAGCATGGCGCCAGATAGATCGAACACGAGAAGCGCTTCGCCCGCATCGCCCTTTTCCGCCACGGTGGCATCAAGTGTACCAAGGAAGCAGCTTGAACCGGAATGGCCGAAACGAATGCGGTCGCCTTCCTTTACGCGCTTGCCCGGACGCAGAAATGCTTTCCAGCGATCCGGACCGGCGCGCATATGCAGCGTAGCGCTGACCTGCGAAATATTGCCGTCGCGCTCACGCATGCCTTCAAGCTGCGCGGGTATTACCTTGGTATCATTGAAGACAAGCGCATCGCCCGGCTGCAACAGATCGGGCAATTCGAATACCTGTCGATCTTCGAATGGCTGGCCGGGACGGACACGCAACAGTCTGGCGTGGTCACGTGGTTCGGCTGGACGCAGAGCAATGCTCTCATCCGGCAAATCGAAATCGAAAAGATCAACACGCATTATGAACCTCTAAAGCATTTCCAGCAAAAGTGCGAAGCGGTTTTGCGTTCGGAAATGCGGTAAACAAATTACGGCCCCGGCATGAACCGGAGCCGTAATTTCTCAATGGAATCGGCAGGATCAGACGTCGGCAGCGATGCGGGCCGTTACGATCGTGTCCGGATCGGATACAGGCTCACCGCGCTTGATCTTGTCGACATTGTCCATGCCTTCGATGACCTGGCCCCATACGCTGTACTGGCGGTCGAGCCACGGAGCATCGGCAAAGCAGATGAAGAACTGCGAATTGGCCGAATTCGGGTTGGCCGAACGTGCCATCGAAGCAGTACCGCGCTTGTGCGGCGTGTTGGAGAACTCAGCCTTCAGGTCCGGCTTGTCCGAACCGCCCATGCCAGCGCGCGAGCCATTGAAATGAGCACCGCCGGTCTTGCCGAACTTCACGTCACCGGTCTGGGCCATGAAGCCATCGATCACGCGGTGGAATACGACGCCGTCATAAGCGCCTTCGCGAGCCAGTTCCTTGACGCGCGCAACATGATCCGGCGCGAGGTCCGGGTAGAGTTCGAGAACGACATTGCCCTTGGTGGTTTCAAGAACGAGTGTATTTTCAGGGTCTTTGTAAGCCATTGGGCCTCTCCTTGTATTTACTTTTTATTGGCCTGAAGCGTGGCCTTGATGATCTTGTCGGGGGTTTCCACGGCGCCATTATCGGCTTCGCTACCCTTCTTTATCTTGTCGACGACGTCCATGCCGCTGACAACCTTGCCGACCACAGTATATTGGCCGTTGAGGAAAGCGCCGTCCGCAAACATGATGAAGAATTGCGAATTGGCCGAATTCGGGTTCTGGCTGCGGGCCATGCCCACCGTTCCGCGCACGAAGGGTTCCTTGGAAAATTCTGCCGGAATATCCGGATAGTCGGAACCGCCGGTGCCGACGCGCGAAGCATCGAAGCCCTTGTCCACGTTACCGAACTTCACATCGCCGGTCTGAGCCATGAAGCCCGGAATGACGCGGTGGAAGGCAACGCCGTCATAAGCGCCCTCACCAACCAGCTTTTCAATCTGGGCGACATGCTTGGGTGCGAGATCAGGGCGAAGCTGGATGGCAACATCGCCGTCCTTCAGCTTGAGAACCACGGTGTTTTCGGTCTTGGCGGCGGAAGCCGTCTGGACCGCCCCTTGCGACAGCGCGATAAAGGCAACAGCGGCAAGCGCCGAACGAATAAAGGACATAATCGAAAAACTCCCTGTGGTCAGGATTTGAATTTGGCGTTCAAGGCGGTAGCAACAGCCGCAGGAACGAAAGGCTTTATATCGCCGCCCATGGAGGCAATCTGGCGAACCAATGTGGCGGTAATCGTGCGCACTGCCGGGTCAGCCGGGAGGAATACGGTCTGTAATTCCGGTGCCATCGTGCCATTCATGCCCGCCATCTGCATTTCATAGTCGAGATCAGTACCATCACGCAAACCGCGTACCATCAATTGTGCGGCATGCTTGCGCGCTGCATCGATAACCAGCCCGTCGAAGGAAATGACCGAAACCCGGCCTGCATCCTTGCCCAATACAGCCTTGGAGCTTTCACCGATGAGCGCCACGCGCTCCTCGAAGGTGAAGAGAGGTTTTTTGCCGGGATGAACGCCGATTGCGACAATAACCTCGTCGGCAAGGCGCAAGGCACCTTTGAGGACATCCATATGGCCGTTTGTCACCGGGTCGAAGGAGCCCGCATAAATCGCGATCGTCATTTCTTCCAGCTAGCCTTTTCTGACGGGATTTTCAACAAGAACCACTGCGATAAGAAAACAGAAACCAAGAAACCAGATGAACGCGATATGAACAGCGATTTCACGACAAGTTCACAACCGATTTACCAAGATAGGTGCAAGTTTGGTGCAACCTTTTCGCTTCTGAAGCGTATGTATGTCGAAAGGATAACACGATGATGATCTTTCTTCTGGCATTATCCATGATGGTCGCGATGGCTGCATCGGCAATCATTTTGCTTCTTGAAGAGAATGAAACCAAGCGTCAGCGCGTGCGTCAGGTGGCATTCGACATCAACAGCTTGCGCAACATGCGTTCGCGCTGAGTATTAACAGCCGAGTTCACGCAATAGCGTTGGAGCTTGCTGGCAAAGAGTTTGTGTGATCGCCAATTCCTCCAGTCTTGGCATCTGAAAAAGGCCGATGGTTCCCGCCATCGGCCTTTTTCATTGATCTATATAAAAAGCCCAGATCCGTTGTTTTATCGCATTATCCGACGCAAAACTGTTTCACACTTTTGGCTCGGAAATACTCCAACCTGGGCTTTTGATTATTCCTCGGTGTCTGTGGCTGGTGCTTCGCCTTCAGAAGCTGCCTCGCCCTCATTGCCGTTTTCTTCGTCGCTATCCGCTTCGGATATGCGTTCGACCGAGACGACCTTTTCGCCGTCCGCCGTGTTGAAGATCGTGACGCCCTTGGTGGAGCGTCCGGCAATACGGATACCGTCAACCGGCACACGGATGAGCTGTCCGCCATCGGAAACAAGCAGAATCTGGTCGCTTGCTTCGACCGGGAACAGGGCGACGAGCTTGCCGATTTCGTCGGTCTTCGACGTATCGGTAGCACGAATACCCTTGCCGCCACGGCCCGAAACGCGGAACTCGTAAGATGAGGACCGCTTGCCGTAACCGTATTCGCTGACAGTCAGCACGGTTTCTTCGCGAGCCTTCAACTCCTGATAGAGTTCTTCGGTCAGTTCCGCATCGGTTCCAACGTCTTCACCGACTACCACGATGTCGTCCGCGTCGTCCGCACCCTGCGCCCTGCGCTCGGCAATCGAACGCTTGAGATAGGCGGAACGGGTCGATGCATCGGCATCGACGTGATGCAGGATCGCCATGGAGATGACCTTGTCGCCATCAGCCAGATTGATGCCGCGCACGCCGATGGAATTACGGCCTGCAAAGACGCGCACATCGGTAACCGGGAAGCGGATGCACTGGCCACCGGCACAGGTCAGAAGCACGTCATCGAATTCCGTACAGGTATCGACCGAGAGGATTTCATCGCCCTCGTCGTCGAGCTTCATCGCGATCTTGCCATTGCGGTTGACCTGAACGAAGTCCGACAGCTTGTTACGGCGAACCGTACCGCGCGTGGTCGAGAACATGACGTCGAGGTTTGCCCAGGATTCTTCATCCTCCGGCAGCGGCATGATTGTGGTGATGCGCTCGCCCTGCTGCAATGGCAGCATGTTGATGAGCGCCTTGCCGCGCGACTGCGGTGTACCGACAGGCAGACGCCAGACCTTCTCCTTGTAGACAATGCCACGCGAGGAGAAGAACAGAACCGGCGTATGCGTATTGGCGACGAACAGGCGGGTTACGAAATCCTCATCCTTCGTCGCCATGCCGGAGCGACCCTTGCCGCCACGGCGCTGCGCACGATAGGTCGTTAGCGGAACGCGCTTGATATAGCCTGCATGGCTGACGGTGACGACCATATCCTCACGGGCGATCAGGTCTTCGTCGTCCATTTCAGCGCCGCCGAAACCGATTTCGGTGCGGCGTGGCGTTGCGAACTCGTCGCGAACCGCAATCATCTCGTCCTTGACGATCGTCATCACGCGCAGGCGCGACGAGAGGATGTCGAGATAATCGCGGATTTCCTCGCCGATTTTGTTCAGTTCGTCGGCTACTTCGTCGCGACCGAGCGCGGTCAGGCGCTGCAGACGCAGATCGAGAATGGCACGAGCCTGTTCCTCGGAGAGATTGTAGGTGTTGTCTTCATTGATGGTGTGGCGCGGATCGTCGATCAGACGGATCAGCGGAGCCACATCGACTGCCGGCCAGCGACGTTCCATCAATTGCTCGCGCGCTGTCGTCGGATCGGGCGCACGGCGAATGAGTGCGATCACTTCATCGATATTGGCAACGGCGATTGCAAGACCGACCAACACATGCGCGCGGTCACGCGCCTTGTTGAGCAGGAACTTGGTACGGCGCGTCACCACTTCCTCGCGGAAGACGACGAATGCGCGCAGCATGTCGAGCAGATTGAGCTGTTCCGGCTTGCCGCCGTTCAGCGCCACCATGTTGCAGCCGAACGAGGTCTGCAGCGGCGTGTAGCGATAGAGCTGGTTCAGCACGACATCGGCAACAGCATCGCGCTTGAGTTCCACCACGACGCGATAGCCTTCGCGGTCGGATTCGTCACGCAGATCGGAAATGCCTTCGATGCGCTTGTCGCGCACCAGTTCGGCCATCTTCTCGATCATCGAAGCCTTGTTCACCTGATACGGGATCTCGGTGATGATAATGGCTTCGCGGTCACCGCGCATCGGCTCAATGGTGGCGCGTCCGCGCATGACCACCGAACCGCGTCCGGTCGTGTAGGCGGAATTGATGCCTGCGCGTCCGAGAATGATGCCGCCGGTTGGGAAATCAGGACCAGGGATGATCTCAATCATTTCTTCCAGCTCGATGGCCGGATTGTCGATCAGCGCAATGCAACCGTCGATGATTTCGCCGAGATTGTGCGGCGGGATATTGGTCGCCATGCCGACAGCGATACCGCCCGAACCATTGACGAGCAGGTTCGGGAAACGGGCGGGCATAACCACAGGTTCCTGCTCGCGGCCGTCATAATTGTCCTGGAAGTCGACCGTATCCTTGTCGATATCCGACAGGATGGATTCGGTAAGCTTTTCCAGACGGCATTCGGTGTAACGCATCGCTGCCGGAGGATCGCCGTCGATGGAGCCGAAATTGCCCTGCCCGTCGACCAGCGGATCGCGCATGGAAAAATCCTGCGCCATACGCACGAGAGCGTCATAAATGGAAGCGTCGCCATGCGGGTGATACTTACCCATGACCTCACCGACCACACCCGCCGACTTACGGTACGGGCGGTTATAGGCGAGGTTCATCTCGTTCATGGCATGGAGAATGCGGCGATGCACGGGCTTCAGGCCGTCGCGCACATCGGGCAGCGCACGGCTCACGATAACGCTCATCGCGTAATCGAGATAGGAGCGCTGCATCTCCTCGATAATGGAAATCGGTTCGATACCGCTAGGGCCGCCGTTTGGGCCACCATTCATATCGTCGGAACCGGGTGGAGGCGTTTGATCTGACACTATTCAGATTTCTTTCTCAACAGAATCGATAAAGTCACTTTATAACGGAAACCAGCAAAAAACGCCAATTTCACGACCGTTTCGGCGGGCTATTTCCGTCTGTCAATTCAATGACTTAAAAGATATTCACATAAAGATTGAGCAACGATGTTGCCCGTACTGGCGCTTTGCGTCGACCATGTGCCGCCGATCGTCTACAATCCATGTATCCGATTGAGCATAACATGCCAACAAGAAGGGCGCTTGCAGTATGGGGTTCTACGATACGGTTTTCAGTGCGTTCGTCACCCTGCTTGTTACAATCGATCCGCCCGGACTGGCGCCGTTGTTTCTGGCGCTGACGCCGGGCATGGAGCGGCATCACCGCGGACAGGTGGCGCTACGCGCCTCGATCATCGGTTTTATCGTGATGGCGCTCTTCGCCATTGCCGGTGCGCAGATTCTTGGCATGTTCGGCATTACTATTGGCGCGTTCCGCGTTGCCGGTGGCCTGCTGCTGTTCTGGATCGCTTTTGAAATGATTTTCGAGAAGCGGACGGAGCGCAAGGAAAAGAGCGCCGAGGTTGCGATCACCAAGGACCATATCCGCAATATAGCTGCCTTCCCGCTCGCCATTCCGCTGATTGCCGGTCCGGGCGCAATTTCGGCTATCGTGCTGACCTCGGACTCATTCCACGGCATCGGGCCGCGTCTGGCCCTTCTTGGCGTTATCTTCGTCTGCCTGCTGATTACCTATCTCGTGCTGCTGCTGGCAGAGCGCGTCGACCGGTTTCTAGGCGAAACCGGTCGTTCCATCCTGACCCGCCTTCTGGGCGTCATTCTGGCAGCGCTTGCCGTTCAGTTCGTTGCCGACGGCATCAAGACACTCATCAACGGTTAAGCCGATTTCTGCGCCTTCTTGCCGATCATCGCGTGACGAAGCTTGGACGAGAACCAGTCGATCACGGCAACAGCGATCAGGATCATGATGATCAGGAAGGAAACATCCTGAAGGTTCAGAACCTTGATCTGTTCCGCCAGATGCGCGCCGATCCCGCCTGCCCCGACGATGCCGATGATTGTCGCCGAACGGGTATTCGATTCGAAGAAGTAAAGAACCTGACTGCCAATCAACGGCAGAACCTGTGGCAGCACGCCAAAGCGATAACCGTGCAGCCTGCCCCCACCCGATGACACCACGCCTTCGACCGGCTTCTTGTCGGCCCCTTCAATGGCTTCGGAGAAAAGCTTGCCGAAGGCTCCGAAATCCGAGCAGGCAATGGCGAGAATACCGGCAAATGGTCCAAGTCCCACCACCGACACCCAGATCAGCGCCCAGATCAGCGTATCGACGCCGCGAATGGTGTCGAGGAAGCGGCGAATGCCGAAATGCAGGAAGACATTCGGGATAATGTTCTTGGCAGCCAGAAAACCAAATGGAAAGGCCAGGATCGCCGCCAGCAATGTGCCGAGATAGGCAATCGCCAGCGTTTCCATCATCGACCACAGATAGAGGCTGAAACGACCGCCGGACGATGGCGGCATCATCATCAGCGCGAAATCGCCAAGGCGACCGAGACCGTTCAGAATGCGCAGCAGCGAAAAATCGAGCCAGTAGAAGGCGAACCAGACCGAAGCGATGAGAGCTAGGGTTAAAATCGCCAGATTGCGCCACGCACGCGCATTTCCGAACAATTCGGCATGTTCCGCCCGAAGTTCCTTTTCGTGCGCGTGTGCCTCACGGGAGAGACTTTGTGCAATATCGGTCATAATTCTCTCTTCTGTTTGAGCATGATCTTTTCCCGAAAACCGGTTCCCACTTTTCGGGATCACGCTCCTCAACCAATACGGCCAAGCAGTGCGTGACGAACGCGCTGCGTAATGAGGTCGATGACAACAATGGTCACGATGATCAGAAGCAGGATGGCGCTGACATCGCTGTAATAGAACTGTCGGATCGAAGTGAGCAGTTCCTGCCCGATGCCGCCTGCCCCCACAAACCCCATGACGGAAGCGCCGCGCACATTGATTTCAAAGCGCAGCAGGCCATAGGAAGCAAAATTCGCGGCCACTTGCGGCAGCACGGCAAAGCGAATGACCTGCAGGCCGGAGCCGCCTGATGCGCGGATACCTTCCACCGGGCGCATGTCGATATTCTCGACGACTTCGGAAAACAGCTTGCCCAGCGCCCCTGTCGTATGAAGCATGAGCGCCAGCACACCTGCCATCGGCCCAAGACCGAAGGCAATGACGAAGAGCAGCGCGAAGACGATTTCTGGAACCGTACGCAACAATTCCAGTCCGCGACGGACGATGAAGCGAACCGTCGAATTGGGAGCCATGTTGGATGAAGCCGCGAAGGAAGCGGCGAAAGCGACGACTGCACCGATCAATGTCGCCAGATAGGCGATCAGCAGCGTCTCAAATAGCATTTTGAGCCAGCCGCCGAGGTTCCAGTACCAGGCTGCGAGGTCGCTCCAGAAATTGGCAAGGGTCAGATCCGGCAGAATGCGACCGAGATAGCTTGTGAAGCGAAAGAGATTTTCGACCAGCGTGCCCGGCCGAACATCGGCAACGACGGAGGCAGCAATGGCGACAACGACAAGCGCGAGGAGCAGCGCGATACCGTAGAGACGCCGTTTGCCGACTTCTCTCCGATAATCGGCAAGCAGTCCTTTTGCACTGTTGCCGTCGAGTGAGGATACCGTCATGCGAGATTCCTTTAGAGCGTATTTCAATCTGATTGCATCAGGTCGACGCTCTAACTGTTTGTTTTGACGCGCATCTTCTCCGAAAACCGGTTCCCACTTTTCGGGATGCGCTCTAATCAAGCATGACCTTGTCTGATCGGAGCAGGATCATAAATCAGTCCAGTGGACTGATTTCCCTGCGTAGGCGGTTCCGACTTTTCGGGATCATGCTCTAAAAAAATGCCCGGAACGGGTTACGTTCCGGGCACTTCAATTGTTCTGCGGATTAAGACTTGCGAGCCTTGTCGTTGAACTTGAGCATCTCGATGATCGGCTCATATTCCTTGGCTTCGGTCGCTACGAATTCCTTGTCCTTGCCGTCGGAAAGAGCGTCAAAGCCAGCCTTGTCCTTCGTCGGCATGTCGAGGAAAGCCTGCTTGATGTCTGCCTTCAACTGGTCTGGCAGCGTGCTGAGAACGGCGAACGGGCCTTCAGGAAGGAAGTCCGATTTGAAGATGACGCGGAAATCGTCCTTCGTCATTGCCTTGCCGTTGGCGTCTTTCAGAACGCCGCGGCTGACCATACGGGTCAGGTTGGAATCGTCTTCCGAGTTCCAGGAGTTGGCAGCGGCGTCAGCGGTGCCCTGCGCAAGTGCGAGGACTGCGTTTTCATGGCTGCCAGCGAAGAAGTTCTTACCGAAGAACGTATCGACGCTATAGCCTTCGCGGTTGAGGAAGAAGCGCGGCGCATTGTTGCCCGAGGTCGAGTTCGGATCGACGAGAGCAATGGTCTTGCCCTTCAGGTCGTCCATCTTCTGGTACGGGCTGTCGGCGCGAACATAAACGACCGAGTAATAGCCGTTGACGCCGGTGTCATGGCGCTGGTTGACGAGCGGAGTGGTTTCAACGCCGGTCATGACGGCGCGCGCATAGGAAGCCGGGCCATAGAATGCGATCTGGATGTTGCCGGCGCGCTGGCCTTCAATGACAGCAGCATAGTCGTTGGCGACGCGCAGCGTGACCTTCGTGCCGAGTTCCTTGCCGAGGTAAGCTGCCAGAGGCGCATAACGGTCAGAAGTGGTCGAAGCGTTTTCAGCCGGGATCACGCCCAGAACGATTTCCGGATAGTCCTTGCTCCAGTCAGCAGCCTGAGCGGTGGAAGCCATCATTGGCATGGTCAGCGTTGCGGTAAGCGCAGCAGCCGCCAGAAAGTTTCTACGGTTAAGCATAGGTATCTCCTGTTAATCCTGAGTTTGGAGCGTGTTTCTTTTCCGGAGCTTTGTGCGCTCAGGCGGAAAGCTGGCGCAGAACGGCTTCAGCCGACTGCGGAACTGGCATAGGCATTGGCTCATCCTGCTGCTCATCGGTGTCGATGACGTCAGCGGCTTCCATGCCGTAAAGGTCGCGTGATGCCATATCTGTCAGCATCGACGGTGTGCCGCGGAATACGATCTTGCCAGCAGACATGCCGACGAGGCGGTCGCAATAGCTGCGCGCAATATCGAGCGAGTGCAGATTGCAGAGAACCGTGATGCCATATTCGCGATTGATGCGACGCAGGGCGTCCATGACGCTGCGGGTGTTGCGCGGATCGAGCGATGCAATCGGCTCGTCGGCGAGAATGATGCGCGGCTGCTGGACGAGCGCACGGGCAATGGCCACGCGCTGCTGCTGACCACCCGAAAGCTCATCGGCGCGATGGGCTGCAAGATGCGCAATGTCGAACTGCTGCAACGCCGAAAGAGCGATCAGACGCTCTTCATCGCTCCAGATACGCAGGAGCGACTTAGGCGTCGAAACATAGTTGAGACGCCCCATCAGAACATTGGTCAGAACATCAAGACGATCAACCAGATTGAAATGCTGGAAAATCATCGCGCATTGTGCGCGCCAGTCACGCAGCCCCGAACCCTTGAGCCCGGTAACGTCGCGACCGTCCCAGTGAATTGTTCCCTCGGACGGCTCGACAAGGCGATTGATCATACGCAGCAGCGTCGATTTGCCCGCGCCAGAGCGCCCGATAATTCCCACAAACGTGCCCGGCTCGATTTCGAGGTCCACACCCGAAACCGCCACCTTGTCATTATAGCGGCGCGTTATGTTTTTCAGTTGAAGCATGAATTCGTCTCCATTCATGCTTACTCTGAATTGCTTCCATGACACTGCAATGAAAGCATAATGACGTTTGTGTAAATTTACACGCCGCTACAGGTGTTTTCCCTAAGCTATTGATTTAGCGGTTATTTCCTTCAGATGGTGAAGGAAGGTCTCTGTGGATGCATTGACATCGCCGGAATTGTCTATTGTGACAACATCCCCGGCACCGTCATCGAAGCTCACTTCACGCGCAAGCCGCGCGGTGATTTCGTCCCGGCTTTCGCGACCACGTGATGCAAGCCGTTCTGCCAGAACGTCCGGCCGGGCCGTTATCACAACCACAGAGCGCGACGTGTAGAGCCTGCGGATATCGCCCAGAACCCGGCGCGAGACATTGGCGATCACCACCGTACCGTCGGCGATTTCATCCTCGAGCGATTTCGGCAAGCCATAGCTCAGGCCGTGTGCCTGCCAGTGCAGGGCGAAAGCTCCCTCGCCTGCCGATTTTGCAAATGCCGTCTCATTCAGACTGTCATGATCTTCGGTTCCCGGCATTTGCGGACGCGTAATGATCCGGCGCACAAAATGAAAACGCGTGTCGCCCGCAAGGGCCACACGCGCTGCATCCATGATCGTATCCTTGCCGGCCCCGCTGGGGCCGACGACGGCGACGAAACAGCCTTTCGGCATATCGGATTGCATTTGCATCAGAGCACCCGTTCGCCTTCGCGCCAGACAGTGCGGACAACCGGGATCGCACCTTTCGGGCGCACGCGAACCAGATCGGCACGTTTTCCGATAGCGATTTCGCCGCGATCATCCATGGCCATGGCATCAGCCGGGTTCTTTGTTACAAGGCGGACGGCCTGTGGCAGCGCAATCGGACGTTCGCCCGAAGCAAGGCCGAAAGCCGACTGAATAAGGCTGAACGGAATGTAATCCGAAGACAGGATGTCGAGGCTGCCATTGTCGACGAGATCGCGTGCAGCGATATTGCCCGAATGGGAGCCACCGCGAACGATGTTCGGCGCGCCCATCAGGATCGAGAGGCCTGCGCCTTTGGAAGCATTGGCGGCTTCCATCGTGGTCGGAAACTCGGCAATCCGCACGCCATGGTCGAGTGATTCATCGACATGGGCGCAGGTCGCATCATCGTGGCTGGCCAGAACGATGTCGCGCGTCGCCGCCAGTTCGGCAATGGCGCGACGATGTCTGGCCGAATAGGCGTCGGAATCTGCCATGCGCTTCTCACAATGCACCCGGAACTCCTCATCCGTGAGCTTCATCTTGCGCATGTAATAAGTGCGATAGGTCTCAAGATCAACGAATTGACGCTGGCCGGGCGCATGATCCATCAGCGAAGCGAGTTTGACGCGGTCATCGCCTGCGAAAAGCTCGAATGTTTCAAGGCAATCTGCTGAGGAAACTTCGCAGCGTAGATGCAGAAAGTGGTCTGCACGCAGGCGATTTTCGCGAACACCGCTTTCAATGGCGTCCGCAAGCATGCGCATATCCTTGCCCACGAAGTCGCGATCATAGTCCGTGCCGACGCGCATCGCATCGAAAACTGTCGTAATGCCGGATGCTGCTACTTGCGCATCATGCGCCTGAACCGCTGCATCGACATTCCAGCGCACTTTCGGGCGCGGCGCATAATGGCTTTCGAGCTGGTCGGTGTGCAACTCGATGAGACCCGGAATGACATAATCGCCGTCCATGTCATCGCCGCCATTGGCATTGCCTTGATCGATGGCGGCAATTTTGCCGTCACGGATCAAAATTGAACCGGAAACAATCTCGTCAGCGAGCACGATCTGCGCATTTTTCAGAACGATTTCATTAGCCATTGGATAGCTCTTTCATGACCGCATTTGTGTTAGCGGCAGTTTCATATTTCGATAGGAAAGCTTCGATATCGAGCGCGCGAAAATCATCGAGCGCATCGCGCAGACGATCATGGCTCCAGTCCCACCAGGCCAGACGATCCAGACGATTGCCGGTCGCAGCGTCGAAGCGTTCGCGAATGAGACGCGCCGGTACGCCGCCCACGATCGTATAGGGGGCCACGTCCTTGCTCACCACCGCACCAGCACCAACAACGGCACCATTGCCAACTGTCACACCCGGCAAGATGGTGGAGCCATGGCCGAGCCATGTGTCGTGACCAATTTTCACGGCATTGCCGCGACGCCAATCAAAGAACTCCGTCTCATCCTTTTCTTCCGGCCAGTAATCACCGGCGCGGTAGGTGAAATGATGCAACGTCGGACGCCATGTCGGATGGTTGGTGGCGTTGATACGCACATGGCTGGCGATATTGGAAAACTTGCCGATTTCCGCACACCAGATTTCGCAATCGACGCCGAGATAGGAATAGTCGTCGAGCACAGTCTCCGAAACGCGACTGCGCTCGCCGATCTCCGTATAACGACCGAGTGTGCAACCGCTGACGATGGCGGTTTCATGCACCAGCGGTTCTACCGATAGCTTGGTCATGCCGCCGCCCTTGGAGAGAAAGCCGTCACGTCGATAATCCGGTCGGCAACTTCCGTGCGCACGTCCTCATCGTGGAAAATGCCGAGCATGGCGACGCCCTGCTCCTTCTTGGTCTTGATGAGATCAACCACGACCGCACGGTTCTTCGCATCGAGCGAGGCGGTAGGCTCATCGAGCAGCAGTACCGGATGATCCGTGATGAAACCGCGTGCGATGTTCACGCGCTGCTGTTCACCGCCGGAGAAAGTTGCAGGCGGCAAGGCCCACAGACGTTCCGGCAGGTTGAGTTGTGACAGAAGCTCGCGAGCGCGTTTCAGCGCCACTTCGCGATCAACTCCACGAGCCACCAATGGCTCCGCAACGACATCGATTGCCGCCACACGCGGCAATGTGCGCAGGAACTGGCTGACATAACCAATCGTATCACGACGCACCGCCAGCACTTCACGCGGATCAGCAGTGGCAAGATCGACAACCGCGTCGGCATGACGGATCAGGATTGAACCACCATTGACCGCATAATTACCGTAGACCATTTTCAGGATCGAGCTTTTGCCTGCACCCGAAGGACCGCCAAGCACGGCGCATTCACCGGCATGGAGTTCAAAATTCACGCCGCGAACGACCGGAAGTTCAATGCCGCCTTGAAGATGCATGACGAAGGTTTTCGTGACATCGGTGACGGCAAGCGGGGCTGATATTTGCAACATAGACATTTTTCACCTCACGCAAGAAGTTCGGCTAATTTAGGAACAACGTGCGATAAATATCTGTTTTAGTTTACTAAACCTGCAATATAGATGACACAAGAAGCTGCGTGTAAGGCGCCTGCGGGTCATCCAGAACGCGGTCGGTCAGGCCCTGTTCGACAATATGGCCGTCTTTCATGACCATGATGCGATGGGACAGAAGCCGGGCCACGGCGAGATCGTGAGTAACGATAATCACCGAGAGGCCAAGATCACTCACCAGACCGCGCAGCAGGTCGAGAAGACGTGCCTGCACGGACACGTCGAGACCGCCGGTCGGTTCATCCATGAAAACAAGACGCGGCGCAGTCACCAGATTGCGGGCAATCTGCAAGCGCTGGCGCATACCACCGGAGAAGGCGCGTGGCTGATCGTCGATACGGTCGGAAGCTATTTCGACACGACCGAGCCATTCCGTGGCCGTCGAGCGGATATTGCCATAATGGCGCTCACCAACAGCCATCAGACGTTCGCCGACATTGGCGCCAGCCGAAACCGTCATGCGCAATCCGTCTGCCGGGTTCTGGTGCACAAAACCCCAGTCGGTCCGCATCAGGAAACGGCGTTCCGCCTCGCCGATCTTGTAGAGATCGCGGAATTCACCGTCACGCATCCGGTATTCAACCGTGCCGGACGTCGGTTCCAGACGGGTTGCCAGACTGTTCAGGAGCGTCGTTTTGCCGGAACCGGATTCGCCGACGATGGCCAGCACTTCGCCCGGCCACAGATTGAAGGAAATGTCCGCACAGCCCCGGCGATTGCCGTAAAATTTCGACAGGCTGTTTACTCTCAGCAGGGGTTCGCTGTTCATTTTACTGTCTCCTTGGCCGCGGCCTCATTGTTCGCAGCCAGATGACCGAAATGGCCGTTGGCCTGACGGTCTTCGCAAAAATCAGTGTCGGAGCAGACAAACATCGAGCCGCCGCGATCATCGAGTACGACTTCGTCAAGATAGACGCCCTTCGCGCCGCACAGCGCGCACGGTTCCTTGAACTTCTGCACTTCGAACGGATGATCCTCGAAGTCGAGGCTCACCACCTGCGTGTAAGGCGGAACGGCATAGATGCGCTTTTCGCGACCGGCACCGAACAATTGCAATGCCGGAGACATATGCATTTTCGGATTGTCGAATTTAGGCGTCGGCGAAGGCGCCATCACATAGCGCCCCTCGATCATCACCGGATAATCGTAGGTCTTGGCGATATGGCCGTGACGCGCAATGTCTTCGTAGAGCTTCACATGCATGAGCCCATATTCGGCAAGTGCGTGCATCTTGCGGGTTTCGGTTTCGCGCGGTTCCAGAAAACGCAACGGCTCGGGGATCGGCACCTGATAGACAATCACTTGCCCTTCGGTCAGCGGATATTCCGGAATGCGGTGACGGGTCTGGATGATGGTCGCCTCGCCCGTATGGGTCGTCACGGCAACATCGGCTGTTTTCTGGAAGAAAGCGCGGATGGAGACGGCATTGGTCGTATCGTCGGCCCCCTGATCGATGACCTTCAGCACATCGTCCGGCCCGATGATCGAGGCGGTTACCTGCACACCGCCGGTGCCCCAGCCATAGGGCATCGGCATTTCACGGCTGGCGAAAGGCACCTGATAGCCGGGAACGGCAATGGCCTTCAGGATGGCGCGGCGGATCATCCGCTTGGTCTGCTCGTCCAGATAGGCGAAGTTGTAATTGGCCAGATCGCTCATTCTGCGGCCTCTTTCATCTGGTTGTGCGCTTGGTCATATTCCGCACGCATACGGCGGATGAGATCGAGTTCTGCCTGGAAATCCACGTAATGCGGCAGTTTCAGATGCTCAACGAAACCGGTGGACTGCACATTGTCGGAATGGGAGATGACGAATTCCTCATCCTGTGCGGGAGCGGTCACATCCGTATCGAACTCGCGAACACGCAGCGCACGGTCGCAGAGCGACATGGACATGGCCTTGCGCTCACTCTGGCCGAACACCAGCCCGTAGCCGCGTGTGAATTGCGGTGGCTGCTTGGCCGAGCCCTTGAACTGGTTGACCATCTGGCATTCGGTCAGTTGTACGCGACCGAGTGAAACGGCAAAGCCAAGTTCCGGCACGTCGAACTCGACATCCACTTCGCCAATGCGGATTTCGCCGACGAAAGGATGGTTATTGCCATAGCCGCGCTGGGTGGAGTAACCGAGCGCCAGCAGGAAGCCTTCGTCGCCACGCGCCAGTGCCTGAAGGCGCAGGTCGCGTTCCATCGGAAATGTCCAGGGTTCGCGGGTCAGGTCGCCCGGTTCGTGACCTTCCGGCAGAGAACCGTCATCCTCGATCATCCCGTTGACACCGAGAATATCGGTTACACGTGGAGTTTCCTGGATTTCAGCTTCACGCATTTCCGGTTCCGGCACGGCCACATCGCCTGCCAGATCCGGATCAAGAAGCCGATGCGTATAATCGAAAGTCGGTCCCAGAAGCTGGCCACCGGGTAAATCCTTATAGGTCGCCGAAATGCGACGCTCGATCAGCATCTGGGCTGTTTCCATCGGGCGGGAATAGCCAAAGCGCGGCAAGGTGGTACGGTAGGCGCGCACCAGAAAGATTGCTTCGATCAGATCGCCACGGGACTGACGGACGGCAAGTGCGGCCAGTTCGCGATCATAAAGCGAACCCTCGGCCATGACGCGATCGACCGCCAGCGCAAGCTGCTCGACAATCTGATCGAGACGCAGTGCCGGGACCGAGCGGTCGCCGCGACGGCGATCATCAAGAAGACGGTGGGCATTGCGGATGGCTGTTTCGCCACCCTTTACGGCAACATACATTTTCAGCCCTCCAGATTGCTTACGCGCGTTGTGCGGGGAAGCGCTGCAACAGCACCGTCGCAGACCAGAACAAGATCAACGCCCAGCGGATATTGCGCACCGTTCTCGCGCCATTGATTGATCAAGTCCTGCGGCAGACCTTCGACGTGAAGCGCACGTTCACCATCGATACCGGGGCCTTTGAGCACAAAGCCCTGCCCGCTTGTCAGCGATGCAACAGCAAGGACAATGGTTGTCGAACGATCAGGAAACTCGGCGTCGCCCTGTGAAAACTCTGCCAGGGACGGCAGCAGGGAAACATTGCTGATCAGAGCGAATTGCGCGGCGTCTGTATCATCGACACGCGGCGCACCGGTGTGAAAAGTAAGCCAGGCGGTTGCATCTTGATCGGTAGCTATCGCTGCATCGCACCAGACCGTCGCGTCATGATCGAGCAGGGTTGCTGCAATAACGCCCAGTTCAGGCGTCAGCGGCTGCGGTGGGGTGGCTGCGCGAGCCAGAGGATAGATGCGGCCGGGATTGGCCATGGCATGCATGACGGCATGGAATGCCGACTGCGCATCCGTCACCGGATCGGCAAAGCCGCCCTCAAACGCGGAGGAAGTGCTGTTTACAGAAGAAGGAAGCATTAATTGTCTCCCCGGACCATTGTGAAGAAATCAACCTTGGTGGCGGCAGCTTCGCTGCGCAGCGTGGCGTCGGCGTCGTCGAGCCGCTTGCGCAGGACATTCAGCACCTGCGTCTCCACCGCATCGCGTTGGTCTTCATCCAGCCACAGCGCATCGAAAAGAGCGGCAAGGCGTGCCTTTTCCTGATCGCGACCAAGTGCATAAGAGTGACCGACCGAGCCGTCGGAGAGCCGCACCGTAGCGCGCGTTACCGTTGCCTCGCCTACATTGAAGGGTGCGCCGCCGCCGCCAATGCGGCCACGCAGCATTACAAGGCCGGTTTCCGGTCCGCGCAGAACCTCGAATTCAGGCTTGTCCGACCATGCCTGCCAGAAGGCTTGCAGCTCTTCGCCACTTGCACGCGCAAGAACCGCCATGCTCGCCTGCCTTGCGGCTTGAACTGGATCTGGTGCCTTTCTGCTTTCAGTGGCGGAACCGGCTCCGCCTCCCTTCGCACTCTGCTCCGTACCGTACATGAGCTTCCCTGCCCTTTGAGATCTTGTTGACTTGCTCTTCCGATTTGTCTAATTATATAGACAACTATACAATACCAGAATGAATACACCCTGCCAATGACAGGACGATGACAGTTGATGACAAAGACCAGAAGAATTGAGAGAAACAGCGGTGTGGCGATCTGGCGGCAGATTGCCGACGAGATACGCGGCGACATCATGGCGGGGAAGCTTCAGTCCGGTGCGCGCATGCCTGCCGAGATGGAACTTGCCGACAGGTTTGGGGTCAATCGCCATACGGTGCGCAGTGCCATTGCCGCGCTGACGCAGGAAGGCGTGCTGCGTGCAGAGCAAGGTCGCGGCACCTTTGTTGCCAATGCAAAGCGCCTGACCTACCAGATTGGACGCCGTACCCGTATCTCGCAGTCGCTGGCTTCACAGGTGCGGGACATGCAGGGCGCATTGCTTGCTTCCGGCACTACGCCCGCCTCTCCGGATATCGCCGAGGCTCTTGAGATCGAGCCCGGTTCCCCAGTCATGCGGCTGGAAACCTTGCATAGTGCCGACGGACGCCCGGTCTCGCGCGCAACACTCTGGATCAGTGCCGAACAATTTCCAGAAATCGCCGAGGATTATGCGGCAAGCGGTTCAATAACCGTGGCTTTCCGAAAAGCAGGCATTGCCGACTACTTCCGTAAATCGACAATCATATCCGCTCGCCATGCGGATTCGGATGATCTGAAACATTTGAAGCTTTCGCCCGGCGCCATTGTGCTGACGGCCAAGGCAATCAATGTGAACACTGACGGTGTACCCATCCAGTATTCGCTGACACGGTTTTCAGCCGATAATATGGAGTTTGCTATCGACACTTATCCCGGTGACCCGCAGATGAATGATATGAACTGAGCCACGCTGGTGCCAACCACGTATGGTGCTTTCGACACAGACAGGAAACTCCCGATGACCGTTACTATTTTTCACAATCCGAAATGCGGCACCTCGCGCAATACGCTGGCAATGATCCGCGCCAGTGGCGAAGAGCCCGTCATAGTCGAGTATGTGCAGAATCCGCCCACGCGGGAACGTCTGCTCGGTCTGCTGGCGGCAATGAACATGACACCACGCGAACTGCTGCGCGAGAAAGGCACACCCTATACCGAACTCGGACTGTCCGATCCAAAATGGACTAATGACGAGCTGATCGACTTCATGATGGCTCATCCGATCCTGATCAACCGGCCCATTGTCGAGACGCCTCGTGGCACCAGGCTTTGCCGTCCCTCTGAGCTGGTTCTGCCGCTTTTGGAAAACCCGGTCGCATCGTTCACCAAAGAGGACGGTGAGCAGATTACATCTGAGGGCAAGTCGCGCTGACGAACTCGCGATCAGACAGCATGTTTCCTAGAGAATCGGAAGTATGATCCAATAGAAAAGGCGCTTTAAAACAGCGCCTTATCGCATTTAACTTATAAACTGGATTACATCCGTTCTCAGAACGGTAACGTGGAATTAAAATGTAAACTTATATATAAATCCATGTTATTTCAGCGTGTTAATAGAGTTTTTAATGACATTAAGTCATTTTGTGTAAATAAACGTCCGTTGTCAACGGCTTTCTGCCGTCTTAGTTTACATTGCTAAAATCAGATGGCGTCACGATCTTATGATCGTTTTGCTCTCATGCTTGGGAAAAAGCAAAATCATTATGCATTTACTTTTCCGTCTCTTTTCAGCATCGCCACAGGGGGATCGGAAATTTCCAGCGGCAAAGCCGCGTGGAATTTTCGATACACATGTGGCGATCAAAATTCCACGACGCTTAAATTAACGAACGGGCCTCTCCGAAAATCTGATACGGGCAAATAAATTATAATATAGAACAGAGGGAAAAGTGAATATATTTGCATAAATTAATCTTATATTGCTCTCTTAGATCAATATAAATAAATATATTTTAATTTAAAAATACCTCATAATTGAAGTTGTTCTGATATACTCAGAAAATATCAAGATTGCCGCCACATCCGGTTTCTTAAACAAAATAAGGACGCAGCCTGACGGCGATTTCTTCTGTAGCTGTCAATGGTAATTCGGGAACCATTCCCCAATCAGTTCCTCCCTCGTCAAGCACACCAGCCACATGAAAATGCACGTGACCAATGGATTGACTGGCAGAAATTCCGTTGTTCTGCCAAACAGAAATTCCTGTAGGCTCGTATTCTTTCGCAATAGCCTGCGCAGCGTCGCGCACCTTGATGGACAACTTAGTCGCTTCTTGATCAGAAATATCCAATAACGTCTCGACATGCCGAGTGGGAATAACCAAGAGGTGAGGTTTCCCTCGTTGCTCCCTCGTGACTAGGATGGCAACTTCTGCATCCCGCATCACAAACGTGAATGGTCTTGTTTTATTAAGATACTCACAGAAGGCACAAGAATGTCCTTCAGGCGGAATAATGCTGGTTTTTGTCTTCATGATGGCCTCAACGACGAGAGGAAAGACTGCAATTCCATTCGGTCAAGCCTATTATAATCGGCTGGCTGCACCACGATTCTTAACTCATCGGAGATTTTATGTTTGCGGGATGCAAACATAAACGACAAAGCGATAACTCGTATTGCATCCTGAGCTGGCAAAACCGAAGACATTCTCGCTTGGCCACCGCCAATGACCGGTACGGATATCGCAGTATGATTGCCGTGAACAGATTGCGCAGTCCAAAGTGAAGACAGACTTTTCCATACGGCATCTACTGTTCCAAACGCTTCATTGCGTTCATTCATTTCGCAGTAGGCCACAAAAAATATGACGCGAGGGTCATGACGGACTGCAGCCACCGTGCCCAACTCATATTTGGCGGTTTTTCCTGCTTTTTCAATTTTCCCTATCGGTGTTTTACCCGCCAAAGCTTCAGCAAAAAGCCTATCAATCTGCTTGGTGTCGCCGCCGTACAAATTGCTAATACACTGACCTAGCAGACTATTGCGCGATATTATATTGGGAGTTTCTGTGTCGAAGGTATCGCAAACTCCGACAACAAGATGCCCATCTTGTTTCAGTAGGTCACCTTTAATAATCTTTATTTTCGTCTTAGGAGCGCTGAATTCCATTTCGATAGGACGAGGCCAAGCCTTCATTATCCCAGATATGACAGAAATTCCTACAACAACGGCAAGCGGCCATGGTCCTTGTAAAAGAGGTGCTATGGTAGGATAGATAATCAGCGAAAACTGCATTATCGCTGATATGAATCCCCCAAATGCAAGAGAGTATAGTATTAGGTGCCGCCAGAAGCGAAGGGTTTTAAGATCAGAAATTATATTCACTTAAATCCCCAATTTGCTATATATGTCTTTTTTGTAATAATGGGGACCCTTTGCTGAAGATTTAGCATAAACAACAGCATAATTATCCAGTGCGTATTTGATAATTGCAGGTTGCAGTGATACAGACAGCGTATAATAGTTGGCTTGCAATAAAGGAGCAGGTATAAATCCCGTATCCACCAAGCGGCCACCATCTTTATTCGCGACTATGATTGGAAGATTGAACTCCATAATTACTTCTATTTCATGCGCCAGAAAGGAGTAGCCGTCACCTCCTTTGCTTTTCGCATTAGCGCTCCCGATTAAAACAATCTGCTTAGCATTCTTCAGTCTTTCACGAAGATTTCTTTTGATCGTTTCCCGAGAACTGGTGTCGCGGGAGATAAAAAGATCGTGGGCGTCGTAAAAATCAAAATCTATTTTGTCGTTATCCCGCCAAGCCTCCATCAATCGATAGAGATGTATATCCTCGCTGGCGAAGGCGACGTATGTTTTATTCCTATAACTCATGTTCTCCCCCCGGAATTAGTCAGCTCAAGACGAAGATACAGTTTTTTGTGAGTCGGTCAAAAATGATATTGAACCGTCACTCATGGTGCCAACAACCTTTTCAAGCTTATTGGTAACCTCAGGCCGCAATCGTCGTTGCGCTCGGTGATCTACTCGGTCTTAAATATACTAGGCCGTAAACTCATAAAACTGCTTGGCATTTGAATGAGCTGATGATTCAAAGGCCTCTCGAAAGGGAGGCTTTTGATGTCTCGTCGCCGTTACGAATTGACTGATCGTGAGTGGTTGATCATCGCGCCGCTGTTGCCG